>Ga0315912_10005346_pt1 | contig 11862 bp, 11 predicted proteins | sample VfabasoilMG_FD_204469 | JGI IMG/M metagenome (GOLD analysis project Ga0315912, IMG submission 204469) | Garden soil microbial communities collected in Santa Monica, California, United States - V. faba soil | ecosystem: Environmental > Terrestrial > Soil > Garden | place: USA: California...
CGGCGCCGCCTCCTGCGGCGTCCGCGCCGGCCGAGTTCGAGATCGCTCTCGATGACGAGTCGGCCGCGGAGTCGTCGTTCGAGATCTCCCTCGACAGCGGCTCCGACGACGCTGCGCCGGCAGCGCCTGCCGCAGTGGAGGCCTCAGGCGACTTCGAGATCCAGGTGGACGAGCCCGCCCCCGAGATCGAGATCTCCATGGACGGCGACGGGGGTGGCTTCGAGATGGGCGCGCCCGCCGAGGAGTCCTCGATGGGCTTCGAGTTGGCGGCGCCCGCGGAAGAGGAGCCGGAGCCCGTGGCCGTTCCGGTCGCGGCGCCCGCGGCTGCACCCGCCCCGCAGCCGCCGGCGCAGGCCGAGTCCGAGGAAGGCCTCTTCGGGGCGGAGGACGACTTCTTCGACTTCGCCGACGAGATCAACAAGGAGCTCGAGAGCGAGGGGATGACGCAGGTTTCGCGCGAGGACGATCACTCGATGACCCTCGAGCAGATCGTCGCGGGCATCCAGAAGGGTGTCGCGGCGCAGGTCGATCAGGCCGACTACGAGACGCACTACAACCTCGGCATCGCCTACAAGGAGATGGGCCTCGCGGACGAGGCCATCGGCGAGTTCCAGTACGCGTCGCGCGATCCCGCGCTGTTCCTCCAGTGCTGCATCCTCCTCGGCGCCTGCTTCGTGGAGAAGGGGATGCCCGAGCTCGCCATCCAGTGGTACGAGAAGGGCAAGACAGCGCCCGGCGCCAGCGAGGAGGATCGCGTCGCGCTCGACTACGAGATCGCGACCTGCCACGAGGCGGCCGGCGACGAAGGCATGGCCCTCAAGGGCTTCATGGGGATCTACTCGCAGAATGCCCGCTACCGCGACGTGAGCCAGCGGATTTCGCGCCTCAAGCAGGCGACCGGCCGTTGATCGGCGCGTGAGCCCGGACATGCGAGGGACGCGAGGGATCGGAGCCGCGCTCCTCGCGCTCGCCTCCGTTGTTCTCGTGATCAGCTTCCTGCCGGTCCTCGTGCCTGTGGGCTCGCTCGCTGCGGCCAGCAGGGCAGGACTGCGCGGCACGTGCCATCAGCGGCCTGAGCGCAGCTTCGACGTGGGGGGCGTGCCGCTGGGTGCGTGCGCGCGATGCACGGGCCTGCACCTTGGCGGGATGCTCGCCGGACTGCTCCTCGTCGTGCGGCCGCGCACGCGATCGAGCGCGGCGCTCGCTGCGGTGGCGACCGTCGCGCTCGGCGCCGACGTCACTGCGGGGATCCTCTTCGCCTCCTGGGATCATCCGTGGCTCAGGTTCGCGAGCGGCGTGATGCTCGCGTGCAGCGTGCTGCCGTGGGCGGTGGCGAGCGGGCGTGATGCGCTGGCCGCTCCGATGCTGCGCGCGGAGCCCGTCGCGTGAAGCGCGCGAGCACGGGCCGCGCCGCGTTGATGTCGGGGATGCTGACGGCGCTCGTCGTGTCGATTCCGTACGTCAACGTGATCAACCAGTGCTGTTGCGTGCTGGTCGTCCTCGGCGGGATCTTCGCCGCGTTCATCCTGCGCTCCGACAGCGAGGGAGCGGCGTCGACCGGTCAGTGCGGCATGGCGGGGATGCTCGGCGGTTGCTTCGGCGGGCTCGTGGGCGCGCCCCTCACCGCCCTCCTGTCGCTCGTCGCGTTCGGGCGCGACGAGCTCGAGCGTCGCGTGGCCGAGGCCATCGATGGCGTCACGGCGGCCTTCACCGCGTACGGGTTGGCGATGCCGCCCGGCAGCCTCGAGGCGATGGCGGCGGGCGCGCGAGCGACATCCGGGCTGGACTGGAACCGTTGGACGGTGATCGTCGCCCTCTTCAATGCGATGGCCTTCTCGTTCTTCGGCCTGGTCGGCGGCCTCGTGGGTGGCGCGCTGCTGCGCCGCCGCGCGGCGCCGCCGCCGCCGCCGCGATCTATCCCTGTCGTTCCGACGCCGCCCCTGCCCACACCGCCCGAGCGCCCGCCGTCCTACGAGGCCGCGTCCTACGAGCCGCCGCCCGAGGAGACGGGCCGCGGCGAGATTCCGCCGGATGAGCTCCCGCTCCTGCCGGACTCCGCCGACGGCGCGCCTGGCGTGCCGCCATCGCCGGGCGATCCGGGATCGGCGGGACCTCACCCGGACGACGGAAGCAGCCGGCAGTCCTAGCTGCGAGCTGAGCGACCCGCAGCAGTGTCGCGCCTGACAGACATGAGTCTGTCGCCAGCGACACTCGATCGATGCCTGCCGTGGCGGCTCGATCCCATGGAAGTCGCGTGCCGTCAGCCACATGAGCGGCGCCGCGGCAGGCAGGCATGCGCCTTGCGCTCCGGGAGACGCGCCCGATGTTCGGGTGCATCAACCAGGAGAAGCCCATGTCACGCCAGTTCCTCGCACGATGGACGACGGTGCTGCTCACCGCGGTCCTCGCCACGACCTCGCTCTCGAGCATCACGCTTGCCGCGGATCCCGCCCCGGCCGCCCCCGCGAACGCCGCGACGGCCGCGACGAAGACGCCGTCCATCGTCGATCTCAACACCGCGAACGAGGAGCAGCTTCGCTCGCTCCCGAAGGTGGGTCCCGCGCTTGCGAAGCGGATCCTCGAGTACCGCAAGCAGGTCGGCACCCTCAAGAGCGTGGACGAGCTGCGCAACGTCTCGGGCATCGGCGACAAGACGCTCGAGCTGCTGCGGCCCTACGTGACCGTGGCGGGCGCCGCTGCCGCGCCGGCACCGAAGGCGCGCACGTGACGCCGCGACGGCGCCGGGGCGTCTCGCTCGTCGAGGCGCAAGTGGTGGTCGCCATCGCGGCGCTCCTCGCGCTCGGCGCCGTCGTGGTGGCGCGGCCTCATGTCGAGCAGATGCGCATGCTCTCGGCGTCACGCGCCGTGGCATCGGATGTCAGGCTCGCACGGCAGCGCGCCGTCGCGCGCGCGCGATCGACGGGGATCCTGCTCGAGCGGCAGGCGGGCGGACGCTACACGCTCGCCATCGTCGAGGACGGCGACGGCGACGGCATCCGCATGGAGGATCTGCGGCGGCACGTCGACGTCGTGATCGAAGGTCCCGTGGATGTCGGCGCGCGATGGGGGGCCGTGCCCGGATTCAAGGCGGGCCTCGCGCAGCTCCGCTCGCCACCGCCCGACAGCGATCGCGTGGATCGCTTCGATGATCCCGTGAAGTTCGGCTCGCGCGATCTCATCGCCTGCGGGCCGCATGGCACGGCGACGTCCGGGACGCTGTACCTGTCCGACGGCAAGCATCGCCAGTTCGCCGTCGTCGTCTACGGAGCGACCTGCCGCGTGCGCACCTGGGAGCTCATCGGCTCGCCGGCAGCGTGGGTGAGGCGTTGAGGTGAGCCGCCTCATCGGCTAGGCTCCCCGTTCCCCACAGGAGCAGTTCATGCCACGGATCGCGGTCATCCCCGGCGACGGGATCGGCATCGACGTCACGCGCGAGGCCGTGAAGGTCCTCCAGGTCGTCGCCGACGTCACGCGCACGACGCTCAGTCTCGACGAGTTCGACTACGGGGCCGAGAAGTACCTAGCGACCGGCATCTCGCTGCCCGACGCGGACCTCGAGAAGCTCAAGGCCTACGACGCCATCTTCATCGGAGCGCTCGGCGACCCGCGCATCCCAGACATGGCGCATGCGCGCGACATCCTCCTCGGCACGCGCTTCAAGCTCGACCTCTACGTGAACCACCGACCGGTGCGCTGCCTGCACGAGCGGCTGCTGCCGCTGCGCGGGAAGAGGCCTCAGGACGTGGACATCGTGTTCTTCCGCGAGAACACCGAGGGCGCCTACGTCGGCATCGGCGGCATCTTCAAGAAGGGCACGCCCGACGAGATAGCCGTCCAGGAGGAGGTCAACACGCGGAAGGGCGTCGAGAGGATCCTCCGGCACGCGTTCGACTTCGCGCGGCGCCAGGGCCGTCGCAGCGTCTGCATGACGGACAAGTCGAACGCGCTGCGCCATGGCGGGGATCTCTGGCAGCGGGTGTTCAAGGAAGTAGGGGAGGACTATCCGGACGTCACCTCGTTCCATCTCTTCGTGGACGCGCTCGCGATGCAGCTCGTCCGCGCGCCCGAGAACTTCGACGTCATCGTCGCCAACAACATGTTCGGCGACATCCTCACCGACCTCGGCGCGGCGCTGCAGGGCGGGCTGGGCATGGCCGCATCGGGCAACATCCATCCCGGCCGGCATGCGATGTTCGAGCCGGTCCATGGCTCGGCGCCGAAGTACGCGGGCAAGGACGTCGCAAACCCGATCGCGGCGATCCTGGCTGCCGAGATGATGCTCGAGCATCTCGGGCTCGCGCAGGCGGGAGATCTGATCCAGCGCGCGGTCGTGGGCGCCATCGCCGACGAGCAGGTGACGAAGGATCTCGGCGGCCGCCTCGGGACGAGGGCCGCGGGGGACGAGATCGTCCGCCGCATCCGGGCACTCGCCGGATAGGAGCGTGCGCCACGGAGGGGGATGGGCGCCAACCTGGCACGCCGCGTTGACCTTCGTGCCACCCCAGCGGGCGGGGGACTGCGCTGCCCTGGGCCTGGACTGGCCGTTATCATTGCCGTTCCGCTGGCATCGGTCTTGCGCTCGCGCGGGCGCATCGAGACAGTGAGGACCCGCGACGTCCTGACGCCACGAATCGTCCCACCGGGGTAGCAGCCCGCGAGTCCGAGCTCGGGGATGCCAGAACGAGGCGGCCCGGGGATCGACCCCACCCACCGCCCCCCGCGGCCGACGGCCGCCAAACAGGAGCGAACAGCCCATGGAGAACCTGCGAACGTCGGCGGCCTCGCCCGGCGTGAACGTGCGCGAGATCACGGAGCGCGTGCAGCGCGAGGGCGCCTTCGTCGATCAGGTCATGTCCGAGGTAGGCCGCGTCATCGTCGGCCAGAAGGACATGGTCGAGAGCCTGCTCACGGGTCTCCTCTGCGGCGGACACGTGCTGCTCGAAGGCGTCCCGGGTCTCGCGAAGACCCTGGCCGTCAACACGCTGGCGAACTGCCTCTCGGGGACCTTCAAGCGGATCCAGTTCTCGCCCGATCTCCTGCCCGCGGACCTCGTCGGCACGCTCGTCTTCGACCAGGCGCGCCAGCAGTTCACGCCGCGCAAGGGCCCCGTCTTCGCGAACCTCGTCCTCGCGGACGAGGTGAACCGCGCGCCCGCGAAGGTGCAGTCGGCGCTTCTCGAGTGCATGCAGGAGCGCCAGGTCACCATCGGCGACACGACTTATCCTCTCGACGATCCGTTCCTCGTGCTCGCGACGCAGAACCCCATCGAGCAGGAGGGCACCTATCCGCTGCCCGAGGCGCAGGTCGATCGCTTCATGCTGAAGGTGAGGGTGGACTACCCCGCGCGCGAGGAGGAGCGGCTGATCCTCGACCGCATGACCGGCACGGCGCTGCCGACGGCTCATCCGGTCGCCTCGCTCGACGACGTGCGGCGCGCCCGCGACGTGGCCGCCTCCGTCTACGTGGACGATCGCCTGAAGGACTACATGGTGAACCTCGTGCTCGCCACGCGCGATCCGAAGGCCTTCGGCCTGGATCTCCAGGGGCTCGTCCGCTGGGGAGCCTCGCCGCGCGCGTCCATCGCGCTCCTGAAGGCCTCGCGCGCGCACGCTTTCCTGCGGATGCGCGGCTACGTCACGCCCGAGGACGTGAAGTCCATCGCGCCCGACGTGCTGCGCCACCGCGTCGTGCTCACCTACGAGGCGGAGGCGGAGGACCTGCGGCCCGACGACGTCGTGCGTCGCGTTCTCGACGCGGTCGAAGTGCCGTGATCCCGCAGGAGGTCCTGCGGGCGATCCGCCGCATCGAGATCCGGACGCGGCGGCTGGTCAACAAGGGCGTCGGCGGCGAATACCACTCGGTGTTCAAGGGCCGCGGGATGGAGTTCTCGGAGGTCCGCGAGTACCTGCCGGGCGACGACGTGCGCACCATCGACTGGAACGTCACGTCGCGGACCGGCCAGCTCCACGTGAAGAAGTTCATCGAGGAGCGCGAGCTGACCGTTCTTCTCGCCGTGGACGTGTCGCGCTCCGGTGACTTCGGCTCCCTCGCCCGGACGAAGCTCGAGACGGCGGCCGAGGTCGCCGCCGTCCTCGCGTTCTCGGCCGTGCGCAACAACGACCGCGTCGGCCTGCTGCTGTTCACGGACGAGGTCGAGGTGCACGTCCCGCCCAACAAGGGATCAGAGCATGTCCTGCGCGTCGTGCGCGAGGTGCTGTGCCACGAGCCCAAGGGCCATGGCACGGACATCGCGCTCGCGCTCCGCTCCGTGACGAAGTCGCTGAAGAAGCGCGCGATCGTCTTCCTCTTGTCCGACTTCATCGCGCCGGACTTCGAGTTCGCGCTCCGCGTCGCGGCGCGCAAGCACGACGTCGTCCCGATCCGCGTCGTGGATCCTCGCGAGGAGACGTTGCCGGCGACCGGGCTCGTCGAGGTGAAGGACGCCGAGACGGGGCAGCGGCTCCTGCTCGACGCGAACAGCCGCCGCGTGCGGGAGGCCTGGAAGAGCGGGCACGAGGCGCAGCGCCAGCATCTCGACTCGATGTTCCGGCGGCTCGGGCTCGACAGCCTCGAGGTGCGCACGGACAAGCCGTACGACGCGCCGATCATGCGCTTCTTCAAGGCGCGCGAGCGGCGCGCGAGGTCGGCCTGATGGCAGCGCTGGTCGAGACCGCCGCGGCCCTCGTTCCGGCGAAGCCCTCGGCGACGCCCGAATGGCATCCTGGTGATGTCGCGACGCTGGTCGTGCGCGTCGGCCACGAGGCCGGCGCGTCCGTGGCGTGGCCGTCGCGCGAGGATCTCGATGCGGCGCTCGACGGCAAGGCGGCCGTGGTGGACGAGGGCGGCGCGGCGCCTGCGGATGCCGCACCCCTCTCGTCCGCGGCCGCGGTGGACGAGGCGCGCGCGTGGCACGTGCAGCTCCTCGTGGCACCGGGCGAGCGCGAGATTCCCGGAGTTCCCGTGCGCCTCGTCGCTGCCGACGGCAGCGAGGTCGCGAAGGAGACGACGGCGCCGATCCCCGTCACCGTGACGACGATCCTCGACTCCGAGACGGTGCAGAAGGTGGAGGGCGCCGCGGAGGATCCCGAAGCGCTGAAGCAGGCGACGACGGAGGCGCTCGCGCCCGCGCGCGGACCCTGGTCGCTCAAGGCGCAGATCCCCCTCTGGTGGATCGTCCTCGCGCTCCTGATAGGGCTCGCGTCCGTCGTCCTCGTCGCCCTCTGGTGGCGCAAGCGACGGCAGCCGCGCGCGCGGCCCGCGGCTCCGCCCGAGCTCGCCGAGGTCGTCGCGCGGCGGCGCCTGAAGGAGCTGCGCGAGGGCTCGCTGCTCCAGCGCGGCGGTCACCTCGCATTCCACGTCGAGCTCGCCGACATCCTCAAGGAGTACCTCGAGCGCCGGCTCGGCGCCGAGCTGCGCGAGCTGACGACTGACGAGATCAAGCGCGCGTTCGGCGGCGCGCTGAAGGGCACGCGTCACGTGACGGACATCCGCTCGGACGTCGTCTCGGTGCTGGCGTCCTGCGATCTCGTGAAGTTCGCGCGGAGCATCCCGCCGCCGTCTGAGTCGCTCGAGCTGGTGACGATGGTCGAGCGTCTCGTCACGCGCACGACAGAGGCGGCGCCCGCACCGGCGAATCCGCCCATGAGCGGCGCCATGACGCCGGCCGGAGGCGCCACATGACCGCGCGATCCCTAGGGGACGCATGGGCGCATCCATGGCTGATGCTGCTCGCGCTGATCCCGCTCGCCCTGCTCGCATGGGTGCTGCTGCGACAGGGCCGGCCGGCGCTGCGCGTGCCGAGCGTCGCGGCCCTGCGCATTCCGAGGACGCTGCGGGCGCGCACCGTTGCCGTGCCCGACGTGCTCATGGCCGCGGCCATCGCACTGCTCGCGCTCGCGCTCGCGCGCCCGCGCGGCGGCGAACTGCTCGAGAACGTCACGACGGAGGGCATCGACATCGTCGTTTCCCTCGACGCCTCCGTGTCGATGCTGGCCGAGGACATGGAGGACGCCGCCGGCAAGCGGCAGAACCGCCTCGACGCCGCGAAGGAGGTGATCTCGCGCTTCGTGCTCGCGCGCACGGCGGATCGGATCGGGCTGACGACCTTCGACGAGGCGTCCGTGCCGCGCTGCCCGCCCACGCTCGATCACTCCGTGCTGCTCGAGTTCATGAACCAGGTGCAGGTGGATACGGAGGCATCGGGCACGGCGCTCGGCTCGGGACTCGCCTCCGCAGCTCTGCGCCTGCGCGACAGCAAGGCCAAGAGCCGCGTCGTCGTGCTCGTGACCGACGGCCGCAACAACGCGGGCCGCTTCGCTCCCGACGACGCGGCGGAGATCGCGCGGCTCGCCGGCATCAAGGTCTACGCCATCGGCGTGGGAACCCGCGGCGAGGCGCCCATCCCCCTGCGCGACGGATTCGGCCGCGTCGAGTACCGCACGATCCGCGCCGACGTGGACGAGGACGCGCTCCAGAGGATCGCCGGGACGACGGGCGGCAAGTACTACCGCGCCGTCGATCGCGCGCAACTCGAGGGCATCTTCGCGGAGATCGACTCGCTCGAAAAGACGGAGATCGAGGTCGAGCGGCGCATCCGCTGGAAGGAGCGATATCCACCGCTGGTGCGCGCATCACTGGTCCTCGCGGTGCTCGCCGTCGCGTCGCGCGCGCTGCCGTGGAGGACCTGGCCATGACGACGCGTCGTCCGATCACGGAGCTCGCCGCCGGCATGACGCTCGTCGTGCTGCTGGTGCCCCTGATCGCGTTCGCGGCGGCGCTCGCCGGCATCCTTCTGCTCGTGGACGCGCAGTTCGCGGCGCCGGCCTGGCTGCACGCGGCATGGTCCGCGCCGCTCGTCGTGCTGCTCGAGGCGCATGCGCGATGGAGGCGAGCGCGGCTGCGCGCAGCGCTCGGAGAGAGCGCGGCCGTGGGCCGACTCGTCGAGGATCGCGCACAGGGCCAGCGCGTCCTGCGGGCGCTCCTCGCGGCGGCCGCCCTCATGCTGCTTGCGGTCGCGTGCGCGCGACCGCAGTGGGGAGTCGGCGAGGAGGAGTTGCGCCGGCGCGGCGTGGACGTCTTCGTCCTGCTCGACACCTCCACCTCGATGCTCGCGGAGGACGTGCGGCCGGATCGCCTCGCGCGCGCGAAGCTCGCGCTCGCATCCCTCGTCGATCGGCTCGAGGGGGATCGCGTCGGGCTCGTCGCGTTCGCGGGCGAGGCGCGTCTCGTCTGCCCGCTCACGCTCGATCACGCGGCGGTGAAGGCATTCCTGGACCTCGTCGGTCCGGACATCCTCCAGGTGCAGGGCACCGCGATCGGTCCCGCCCTTGCGCTCGTTTCGCGCAGCGTCCCGGAGGATTCGACGCGCGGCGTGGCCGTCGTCCTCATCACCGACGGCGAGGATCTCGAAGGCGGCATCGACGCGCCGCTCGCAGAGCTGAAGCGCCGCGGCATCGTGGTGCACTCTCTCGGGATCGGAAGGCCCGAAGGCGGGCCGGTGCCGATCATCGAGGACGGTCGCCCCGGATACATGCAGGACGATCAGGGCAGGCCCGTCGTCTCGCGCCTCGATCTCGCGACCCTCGAGCGCATCGCGCGCGAGACGGGAGGCGTGTCGGGCGTCGCGTCGTCAGGCGAGGTCGAGCTGACCGCCATCGGCAGCGCCATCGGATCGATGGAACAGACGGATGCGACGGCGCAGGCGACGCGCGTGAAGCCCGAGCGCCAGCAGGCATTTCTCGCGGCGGCCTTCGTGCTGCTCTGCGTGCAGCTCGCGCTGCCCGACGGCGGCCGCCTGATCGCGCGCAGGGGCGTCACGCGCGTCGAGCGGCTCGCCGCCGCCGCGCAGGCGCGCGGACGAGGCGCGTCCTCGCGGAGGGTTGCATGAGGCTCCCGCTGCTGATCCTCGTCGTCGCGACGCAGGCGGCCGCGCAGTCAGCGCCGCCCGCGCCGGCCGCGCCGCGTCTCGGACCTCCGCCCACCGCGGCTCCGCTCGGCGCTCCGCCGCTCATGGCTCCGCCGCCAACCGGCCCGCCGGTGCTCGCGACGCCGAGCCAGGCAGCGCCGCGCGTCGTCGAGCGCCCCGTGGCGCGCGATGCGCGGCAGGGGAACGACGCATTGCGCGACGGGCGCGTCGAGGACGCGACCGCCGCCTATGACGCGGCACTCGTGAAGGCGCCGGATCTCGCGGAGCTCGCCTACAACCGCGGTCTCGCCGCGCTCATGGCCGGCAAGCTCGACGAGGCGAAGCAGGCGTTCGACCTGGCGGATCGGCTGCGCGAGTCGCCGCCGGAAGCCGCGCGCCCGCGCGCGCAGGTGCCGGAGAAGCTGGGCGAGGACACGCACTTCAACGAGGCCCATGTCGCGTGGGGCAAGGACGAGCTCGCCGAGGCGGTGAAGAGCTGGGGCTCGATCGTCGCGGCCCATCCCGATGCCGAGGACGCGCGCCGCAATCTCGAGCTGGCCCTGCGCCGCCTCGAAGTCGAGCAGCAGCAGCAACAACAGCAGCAGCAGCAAGACCAACAACAACAGCAGCAAGACCAGCAGCAGCAACAGCAGGAACAACAGCAGCAAGAGGAACAACAGCAGCAACAGGAACAACAGCAGCAGCAGGAGCAACAGCAGCAGCAAGAGCAGGAGCAGCCGCAGAAGCCGGAGGAGCGACCCGGCCAGATGACGCGCGAGCAGGCGGAGGAGCTCCTCGACGCGCTCGATGCCGACGAAAAGCACGAGATGCAGGAGCGCCAGGACAAGAAGGGCCGGCCCGCGCGCGCCACCTCGTGGAGGGAACGATGAGGTCGCGCGTCGCTCTCGCGGTTTCGATGATGTCGCTCCTCGTGCCGGTCGCCCTCGCCGACATGACGGTGCGCACCGCGTTCTCGCGACGGCAGATCCTCCCGATGGAGGAGGTTTCCTTTACCGTCACGATCCAAGGAGAGCGGCTGCCTCGATCGCCCTCCGTGCCGGAGCCGGACTTCTCGGACTTCGACGTGCTCGAGGGACCGATGCGGCAGCGTTCGTCGCAGGTCAGCATCGTGAACGGCCAGGTCTCGCAGAGCGAGGTGCTCACCTACACGTGGGTCGTCGTGCCGAAGAAGGAGGGGCAGCTCTCCGTGCCGGCCATCATCGTCCAGGCGGACGGCGTCAAGATCGTCAGCGGCACCGCCATGCTGGCCGTCACGCAGGGCACCGGCTCCGGTCCCTCCGTGCAGGCGCCGCCCTCGCCGGGCGGGTCGCCCGCGACGAATCCGCGCGAGCGCGCGCGCGCCGAGCCGAGTCGCGCGCTCGAGGATCCGCGCCGTCGCGGCCAGGTGCTCGACATGCGCGCCGTCGTGGACGAGAGCGAGGCGTGGGTCGGCCAGGAAGTCGTGCTGGAACACGTGCTCGACTACGCGAGCGACGTGGACAGCTTCTCGCTGCGATCGCCGCCCGAGTTCCCCGGCTTCTCGAACGTTCCGCGCGAGGTGCACGCGCAGGGAAGTCCCGTGCGCGATCCGCAGTCGGGCGCGACGCTCCACTTCTCCGCACCGCTGAGCCGCTGGGCGCTCGTGCCGCTGTCGGCCGGAGCGAAGCAGATCCCGGCCCAGGCCTACACGTTGACGGTGCCAGGGCGCGACTCGTTTCCCTTCGGCTTCCCGTTTCGCAGCGAGCAGGTGGTCCGCAGCACGCAACCACTGACCATCAAGGTGAACGCGTTGCCGGCAGGTGCGCCCGCGTCCTTCGACGGCGCCGTCGGCACGTACCAGATCGACGCGGCGCTCGACGGCACGACGCTGAAGGCTGGCGACGGCGTGAACCTGACCGTCACGATCTCCGGCCGCGGCAACCTGCACGCCGTCGGCGCACCCACGCTCTCCGTGCCTC
>Ga0315912_10005347_pt1 | contig 11860 bp, 13 predicted proteins | sample VfabasoilMG_FD_204469 | JGI IMG/M metagenome (GOLD analysis project Ga0315912, IMG submission 204469) | Garden soil microbial communities collected in Santa Monica, California, United States - V. faba soil | ecosystem: Environmental > Terrestrial > Soil > Garden | place: USA: California...
GTCGCCCACGCTCTGGCGCTGCTGCGCGCGCCGGTCGGCGTAGTAACGCCGCACGTTGTCTTCGGGCGGGGTGACCAGCACCCGCAGCCGCTCGCGCGTCAGCGCGTAGCTCACGCTTTCGGGGGTGGGCCGCAGATCCTTGAACTGCGCCGCGCGATCGCGTGACTCGGAGATGCGGCTGGTGCTGACCGGATGCGTCTGCAGGATTTCCGGAATCGCGTTGCGATTGCTGGCCAGGGTCGGGAAGCGCCGTCCCATGGTCTCGAAGAAGTCGGGCATGCCGTACGGATCGAAGCCCGCGGCCGCGAGGAACGACATGCCGACGCGATCGGCTTCGTACTCATTGGACCGCGTGAAGTTGATCTGCTGCTGCATGGCCGCGCCCTGCGCCATGGCGATTCCGCCCATGGTCGCATCGCCGGACCCGGTGGCGGCGCCCACGAGAATGGCGGCGAGGATGGCCGCGACCGTGGCGATGCTCTGGCGGCCCGAGGCGTGCACGCGACGCGCGATGTGCCGCTGGGTGACGTGCGCGATTTCGTGCGCGAGCACGCCTGCGAGCTGGGCTTCGTTGCGCGTGGACAGCACCAGGCCGTAGTTCACGCCGATGAATCCGCCGGGCAACGCGAAGGCGTTGATGGTGTTGTCGCGCACGAAGAAGAAGGTGAAGCGGCGCGGGGTGTCTCCATTGGCCTGCGCGACGATGCGCGACCCGAGCGCCTGCAGGTATTCGGTGGCCTCGGGGTCTTCGATGACCTGGTTTTCGCCGCGTAGCTGACGCATGACCTGGAGGCCGATGTGGTACTCGTCTTCCAGCGACAGCGTGGAGGAGGCCGGGCTGCCGATGTCGGGCAGGTCGTTGCCGGGGTTGACCTGCGCCAGGGTCTGCAACGGCAGCGACGCCGACAGCAGGAAGACGATGAGCTTTTTCAGGCCGTTGGACATCGCGATGTTGGACTCGAGAAGCGGGGCGGAGTTTCTCGATCTGCGCGCCTAGAGCGTATCAGAGGCGAAATCAGCCAGACGCGAGCGTTCGCCGCGCACCAGCGTGATATGAGCGGAATGCCCCCAGCCGCGGAAGCGGTTCACGACGTAAGTCAAACCGGACGTGGTTTCCGTGAGATACGGCGTGTCGATCTGTGCGATGTTGCCGAGGCAAACAATCTTGGTGCCAGGGCCCGCGCGCGTGACCAGGGCCTTCATCTGCTTCGGCGTGAGGTTCTGCGCCTCGTCGAGGATCACGTATCGATTCAGGAACGTGCGGCCGCGCATGAAGTTGAGAGAACGGATCTTGATGCGGTTGCGCAGGAGGTCGTTGGTGGCCGCGCGTCCCCAGTTGCCGCCTTCGCCACTCTTGGTCAGCACCTCGAGGTTGTCCATGAGCGCGCCCATCCACGGCTCCATCTTTTCTTCCTCGGTGCCGGGCAGAAAGCCGATGTCTTCGCCGAGCGGAATCGTCACGCGTGTCATGATGATTTCCACGAAGCGGTTGGACTCGAGCGTCTGCATGAGTCCTGCCGCGAGCGTCAGCAGCGTCTTGCCGGTTCCCGCGGGCCCCAGGATGGTGACGAAATCGATCTCCGGGTCCATGAGCAGGTTGAGCGCGAAGTTCTGTTCGCGGTTGCGCGCATTCACGCCCCAGACGCTGTGCCGCTCGCCGCGAAAGTCGCGCGCGAGTTCGAGCGTGGCCTTGCCGGCCTCGATGCGCCGCACGATGGCTTCGATGCCGGATTCGTTTTCTTCGTGCACGAACTGGTTGACGTGCAGGTTCGAAACCACCGGTCCTTCGATCTCGTAGAACGTGCGGTCGGCTTCTTTCCACGATCGGATGTTCTTGCCGTGTGACTCCCAGAAGTTCGCCGGCAGCGCGGAGAGACCGGTGTAGAGCACATCGGCGTCTTCGATGGTCTTGTCGCTGTAGTAGTCCTCGGCATGTACACCCACGACCGCGGCCTTGATGCGCAGGTTGATGTCCTTCGACACCAGCGTGACGCGCGCTTCGTGATGCAGCGCCTGCAACGCGAGCGTCTGCGCGAGGATGGCGTTGTCGGCGCCGTGGCCCGGTAGATAGTCGGGCAGCGCGGAGGTGAGCTGGCGCGTCTGGAAGAAGAGGCGGCCCGAACTGCCGGGTTTGCCGCTGCCCGGCGCGCCGCCATTGCCATTGCCGTTGCCGTTGCCATGGCCATTGCCATTGCCGCCATGCAGAGACGTCGGCAGTGGCAGTCCGGCGTCGATCTGCTCCTTGGTGGCATCGCGCATCAAATCGTCGAGGAATCGACTGGTCTGGCGCACGTTGCGCGACGCTTCGGAGAGGCCCTTCTTGTTGGAGTCGAGCTCTTCGAGCACGACCATGGGCAGATAGACGTCGTGCTCCTGGAAGCGAAAGATCGCCGTCGGGTCGTGCATGAGCACGTTGGTATCGAGCACGAACAGCCGCCGTTCGGTGATCTGGGCCTTCGCCGGCTTGCCGCCGGCCACGCGCTTGCCGGTGGTCACAGGGATCTGGCCGCCTCTAGCACTTCGGCGGCGTGGCCCTTGACCCGCACCTTGCGCCACTCACGCGCGAGCTTGCCCGCGGCGTCGATGAGAAAAGTGCTGCGTTCGATTCCCATGTACTTCCTTCCGTACAGAGATTTTTCGCGGATCACGTCGAAGAGCCGGCACACCGTTTCGTCTTCATCCGACAGGAGCTCGAACTGGAATTTCTCCTTCGCGCGGAATTTGGCGTGGCGTTCGCAGCTGTCCTTGGACACGCCGAGCACCACGGTGTTCGCGCGCTTGAACGCGGCATGCAGGTCGCGGAAATCCTGTCCCTCGAGCGTGCAGCCGGGCGTCATGTCCTTGGGGTAGAAGTAGAGCACCAGCTTCGAGCGCCCTCCATCAGATGAAACCGCATCGGTGCTCTTCCAGATGCCGCCATCCGAACGTGGCAGCGAAAACGTGGGGGCCTTCTTTCCGATCGCCACAGTCAAGACTTTACGGGCTCCAGGATCGCGTCGAGGTTTTGCGCGTCGCAGTAGTCCATGAACTCCTCGCGCAGGTGCGCGAGCTGCAATCGCTTGGGGACGTTGATGATCATCTGCACGGCGAACATCTGCGCGCCGGTGTGCGCCGCGGGATAGGTCCGGGTGGAGACCTCGGCGATGTCGATGCCGCGACTGGCGCAGAACCCCGAGAGCCCGGTGACGATTCCGGCCTGGTCGAGGCAGACCACGTCGATGGAATATGGCAATAGTTCGGTACGGGGGGCGCGCGGCTCGGTGCGCTTCATGTGGAGCGACAGGCCGGTGGCCTCTCCGAGGCGCGTGAGCTCGCTTTCGAGCTTGGCCAGGGAATGCCAGTTGCCGCTGACCAGCACCAGCATGGCGAATTCGTTGCCGAGGCTCGCCATGCGGCTTTCGCTGATGGAGCCGCCGCAGTCCGAAATTACGCGGGTCAGGTCGTGGACCATCCCGGTGCGATCGCTGCCAATGGCAGATACGGCGAGGTGCTGCTTCATCTGGCGGCGAGTGTACCGCAGCCATTTGGCTTGCGAATGGCGGGCGTGCGCCCGTACCATGCCCGCCCGATTCAAATCGACCCTCGGATCTAACGCATGTTCGCCGGCAGCCTGGTGGCGCTCGTGACCCCGATGCAGCCGGACGGCAGTATCGACTTCAACGCCTGGTCGCGACTCCTCGAATTTCATGTCGCCAATGGCACCACGGGCATCGTGGTGGCCGGTTCGACCGGCGAATCCGCCACCGTCACCGACGCGGAACTGCGCGATCTCCTGGTCCACGCGCGACGCACACTCGGCCGCCGCGCCCTCCTGATCGCCAACGCCGGTACGAACAGCACGGCCACCTCCGTGGAGCGCGCGCGCTGGATTTCCGAACTGGAAGTGGATGCGCTGCTGATGGCGACGCCTTCTTATGTTCGGCCGACCCAGCAGGGTCTCTACCTGCACTACGAAGCGATTGCCGCGAACTCGCGCATTCCCGTGCTCATCTACAACGTGCCCGGCCGAACCTGCGTCGACCTGTTGCCGGCCACCGCTGCGCGGCTCTCGCGACTCCCGCGAATCGCGGGCATCAAGGAGGCCGTCGGCGAGGGGACGCGGATCCGCGAACTCGTCGCGGAATGCGGTCCGGACTTCAAGGTGCTGAGCGGCGACGACCTCACGGCGCGCGATGCCATCGGCATGGGTGCCGCCGGCGTCATTTCCGTCACGGCAAACGTGGCGCCCCGCGCCATGGCCGACATGGTGGCGGCCGCGTTGCTCGGAGACCGTGCCGGGGCGACGCAGATCGACCAGCGCCTCGTGGCGCTCCACCGCAATCTCTTCGTCGAGTCCAATCCGATCCCGGTCAAGTGGGCACTGGCCCGCATGGGGCTCGTGGGCGGAACGCTCCGGCTGCCGCTCACCGAATTGTCGGCCGGCTACCATGCGATCGTGGTCGAATCCCTGTTCGCCGCGGGCATCACGGTTCCGACCGTGGTGAACTCCTGAAATCCTGAAAGGTCGCACTCTCATGCGCACACTTGCCATTGTTTTTGTCAGCGTTGTCGCCCTCGCAGCGCTTCCCGGCTGCAAGAGCAAAGGAACCACCTGCAAGCAGGACAACAAGGACTACGTGGGCGCCCGGGAGCTGCCGCCGCTCAAGGCGCCGCCTGAGCTCAATCCGCCGAATACGCGCAACGCGCTCCGAGTGCCGAAGCTCGATACGCCGGAGCGCATCCGCGGCAAGAACGAGCCCTGTCTCGATGTTCCGCCGCCCTACACGAATCCCAAGGGCCCGGACGCGCCGAAGCCGAATTAGCGAACTATTGGTATCATCCGCCCCCCGGACAGATGGCCGAGCGGTCGAAGGCGCTTGATTGGAAGTCAAGTAACATCGCAAGGTGTTCCAGGGTTCGAATCCCTGTCTGTCCGCCACTCCTTGTAACCATGGCAGTCCGTATCGGCTCCTTCGCGACGACTAGTTGTAAACCCCGTCAGGCCCGGAAGGGAGCAGCGGTAGCGGCGATGTCGGGCGCCGAAGTCCGGCTGGTGCGGGCTGCCTCCCCAGGTGTGAAACATTGAGCTATCTCGCGCTGGCGCGTAAGTGGCGGCCCCGATCCTTCGCGGAGCTCGTCGGACAAGAGCATGTGCGGCAGGCGCTGGGCAACGCGCTGACGCAGAACCGCGTGCACCATGCATTCCTCTTCACCGGTACCCGCGGCGTGGGCAAGACCACCATCGCGCGCATCCTGTCGAAGTGCCTCAATTGCGACACGGGCGTCACGGCGACGCCTTGCGGTGTCTGCGCGTCGTGCAAGGAGATCGACGAAGGCCGGTTCGTGGATCTCATCGAAGTCGACGCCGCGTCGCGCACGAAAGTGGATGACACGCGCGAGCTGCTCGAGAACGTGCAGTACGCACCCACGCGTGGCCGCTACAAGGTCTACCTCGTCGACGAAGTGCACATGCTGTCGACGCATTCGTTCAACGCCTTGTTGAAGACGCTCGAAGAGCCGCCGCCGCACGTCAAGTTCCTGCTCGCCACGACCGACCCGCAGAAACTGCCGGTCACCGTGCTGTCACGCTGCCTGCAGTTCAATCTCAAGCGGCTGCCGGTCGCGCTCATCAACGAACACCTGACCAAGGTGCTCACGGCCGAGAAAATTGCCTTCGACGCGCCCGCCTTGCGCCTCGTCGCGCAGGCAGCCGACGGCAGCATGCGCGACGCGTTGTCGCTGCTCGATCAGCTCATTGCCTTCAGCGGTGGAAAGGTCGACGAAGCCAGTGCGCGCGGCATGCTGGGCACCATCGATCGCGACCATGTGACGAAAATCGCGCGCGCGCTCGCAACCGGCGATGCCGCGCAGCTTCTCGAGACCGCGCGCACGCTCGAGGAATTCTCGCCCGACTATGGACAGGTGCTCGACGACCTCGCGGGCCTGCTCACGCGCCTCGCGCTTCAGCAACTGGTGCCCTCGTACGAAGGCGATGAGCTGTTCGATACGGCTCTCGTGAAGGAGCTGGCAGCGGCGATCTCCGCGGAAGACGTGCAGCTCTACTACCAGACGGCCATCCTCGGCCGTCGCGACCTGCCGTTTGCGCCCGATCCGCGCTCGGGCTTCCAGATGACGCTGGTGCGCATGCTGGCGTTTCGTCCGGCCGCGGGTGGCAGCGTTGCGTCCGCCCCGGGTGGAAGCGGCGCGCGAACGTCATCCGGGGGGACGGGCGTGCCATCTCCCGCGGTCACCGCGATCGTGCGGCCGGCGTCCGCCGGGCCCATCGACCCGGTGCAATGGTCGAGGGTCATCGGCGATCTCGATGTCACCGGCGCGGCGCGCCAGCTCGCGACCAACTGCGCGCTCATCGAACACAATGGCAGCCTCGTGCGACTCGCGCTCGATCGTGGCGGCGCCACGCTTGCCACGCCGGGCAACAGGGAGCGCCTCACCCAGGCGCTCGCGAAATACCTCGGCTCGCATGTGAAGCTCGAGATCAACGAAGGCGCGGCCGCCACGGAGACGCCCGCGCAACACGGTGAACGGCGATCGGCGGAAGCGCTCGAAGAAGCGCGCCGCACGCTCGACAACGATCCAACAGTGCGCGAAATGAAATCGCGTTTCGGCGCCACTCTGCATCCCGAGTCGGTGCGGCCAACTGAATAGGAGTTCCAGACGATGCGTGGTGGTGGAAACATGATGAAGCAGGCGATGGCCCTGCAGGCCAACATGAAGAAGGCCCAGGACGAAATCGCCAACATGGAAGTCATCGGGGAATCGGGTGGCGGCATGGTCAAGGTGACCATGAGCGGCAAGCACGAAGTGAAACGCGTGCAGATCGAGCCGCAGGTCGCCTCCGAAGATCGCGAAATGCTCGAGGACCTGATCGCGGCCGCCGTCAACGACGCGGTCAACAAGGTCGACCAGCAGACGCAGGCGCGCATGTCGTCCGTGATGTCGGGCGTGGCGCTGCCGCCCGGGTTCAAGCTTCCGTTCTGATGCAACACGCCGCGCCACTCGCCAAGCTCATCGACGCGCTGCGCGCGTTGCCGGGTGTAGGTCCGAAAACGGCGCAGCGCATGGCGTTTCATCTGTTGCAGGGCGGCCGCGGCGGCGCCCGCGCACTCGCCGACGCGCTCTCGGCCGGGCTTGCTTCCATCAAGCGTTGCCAGCGCTGCCGCATGCTCACCGACAACGACCTCTGTTCGATCTGCGCGGCGCCCGCGCGGGATGCCGCGCTGCTGTGCGTCGTGGAGTCCCCGGCCGACGTGGTGGCCATCGAGCAATCCGGGAGTTTCCGCGGTCGCTACTTCGTGCTGCACGGGCATCTCTCGCCGCTCGATGGCATCGGACCGGAGCAGATCGGCGCGCGCGAGTTCGAGGCATTGCTCGATTCCGGTGAGGTGCACGAAGTGATCCTCGCCACGAATCCGACGGTGGAAGGCGAGGCCACCGCGCATTTCCTCGGCGAACGCGCTGCACAGAGAAAGATCCGCGCGAGCCGCATCGCGCACGGCGTGCCGATCGGTGGCGAACTCGAATACGTCGACGGCGGCACGCTCGCGCACGCCCTAGCAGGAAGAGTCTCGGTCTAGTTGTTGATCCCGGTCATGTTGTTGCGCGACGTGACCAGGATCCTCAAAAGTCTTCTGCCGCGGTCCATAACCGGAGTGCGAGGCGCTTCGTTTTCCATCTCCACTAGGGGATCTCCTATCTAGAATGGGTCGCGGGAACACGCGGAAAACCGGCGCCACGCAATCGTGCGCCAACCTTCATTTCGGAAGATCGAGACTGCGCCACCTCCGCGAGGTGAGACGCACTTCTGACGTCTGACGGACGCTGGCGCACTAGGGTGGCCACGGTTGTTAGAGGGCGAGTCAGTGGAAAATCTATCGGCGGTCATGCAGCGTTGGGTGGGCAACCGGCCCATCTCGCGCGTGATCATGATCCTGAAGGAGCGGCCGCCGCGGCCGAGTCATTGCAGGGTCAGGCCCGCGGCCTTCTCGAGAGCATGTCGCGATTCAAGATTTCCGGCGGCAAGCCCGCCGACCACGGTTTGGCAGATGCCATCCTCACACAGCGGCGTGCGGGTACGCCGCGCGCGGTTGCCAGAAAGGTGCCGCGCGAGGCCCAGCCGAAACCGGCTGCGCCTCTTCGCAAGGCTGCGGGCGCGGATGGCGAGTGGAGCGAGTTCTGATCTTCGTCAGTTCGTGACGTATCGGCCGGAAGAATCAGCGGCGGTCGCGGCGCGCAGGTCCACGCGCCTGGAGGAGATCCGAATAGCGGCGTCGCAGTCGACGGTAGCTTTCGTAACGGCGCGGCAGAAATTCTCCCGCCTCGACTGCCGACATCACCGCGCACGCGGGCTCGTGCATGTGTTTGCAGTCCTGGAAGCGGCAGGCGGAGGCGAGGCGGTCCACTTCGGGGAATCCCAGCGTTTGTTCGTCGAGTTGCTCGATGGACGGCGCGAAGTCGCGCACACCGGGTGAATCGATGAGCGAGCCGCCCGAGTCGAGCGCGTAGGCGCGCGATGCCGTCGTGGTGTGCCGGCCTTCCTCCTCGCGCATGAGATCGCCCGTTTCGATCTCGACCTGCGGCAGCAAGGCGCGCACCAGCGAAGACTTGCCGACGCCCGACTGGCCGACCAGCACGCTCACGGTGTCCGAGAGGAGGGCGCGCAGTTCGATGAGCCCGGTTGCCCGCTTGGCGGAGCAGGAGACATGGGAGTAACCGGCCGCCGCATAGGCCTCGACTTCTTCGGGAGCGATCTTGTTAGCGTCGAGGTCACATTTGTTGACGGCCACGGCGCCCTTGATGCCGGCGGCGGTCGCGGCGCAGAGATAGCGGTCCACGATGAAGAAGTCCGGCACGGGCAGCGGCGCCACCACGACCACGAGCTGCGTGATGTTGGCCACCACCGGTTCGCTTTCGCCGCGCAGGTTGGAGCGCGCCAGCAGCGTGCGGCGCGGCAGCACTTCGACGATGAGCACCTCGTCGTGCGTCCGGTCGACTTCGCATCGAACGCGATCGCCGCACACGATGCTCAGCCGTCGCCCTGCCGGACGGGCACGCAGTTCCTGCTCGCCCGTGCGCACGAGCAAATGACGACCAAACGCCGCGATGACCTCGGCATCGAATTCGTCGGCGGTGGAGGCGGCTGTCATTCGTGTAGTATCGCGTCAATCGTTATGCAGAGCAGCGACTATCTCGTCTGGATAGATCTCGAGATGACGGGCTTGAAGCCCGACACCGACGTGATCATCGAGATGGCAACCATCGTCACCGACCTCGACCTCAACACCGTCGCCGAAGGGCCGGTCATCGCCATTCACCAGCCTCCCGAAGTGCTGGATGCGATGGACGAATGGAACAAACGCACGCACGGCGCGTCCGGACTGATCGAACGCGTGCGTTCCAGCACCTACACCATGGCGAGCGCGGAGAAGCGCACGCTCGAATCGCTGAGCCTCCTGGTGGAGCCGGGTTCGTCACCCATGTGCGGCAACAGCATCTGCCAGGACCGTCGTTTTCTCGCGCGGCACATGCCGACGCTCGAAAAGTTCTTCCACTATCGAAACCTCGACGTGAGCACGCTCAAGGAGCTGGCCCGGCGCTGGGCGCCGGAACTGATCCCCGGCTTTTCGAAACGCGGCGAACACATGGCGCTCGCCGACATCCAGGAGTCGATCCGCGAGCTCGCGTATTACCGGGAGCACTTCCTCGCTCCCGAATACGCCAAGCTGTGAAAGTGCCGGAGTTCTCCGATGTCGTCGCGGCGGCGGCGCGTCTCGCTCCGTACGTTCTGCGCACGCCTGTCATGCGTTCCGCGGCATTCGATGCCCGCGTCGGCGCGCAGGTGTTCTTCAAGTGCGAAAACCTGCAGACCGGCGGCGCCTTCAAGTATCGCGGCGCGATGAACGTGCTGTTGCAGCTCGATGCGGCTCGCACGCCGCTCGTGGTCACGCACTCCTCCGGCAATCACGGCAACGCGCTGTCGCTGGCCGCGCGGGCACGCGGAATGAAAGCGATCGTGGTCATCCCGCGAGATTCCGCGCGCTCGAAGATCGCGGCCATCGAGGCCGCCGGCGCGCGCGTCGAGTTGTGCGAGCCCGGGCTCCCCGCGCGCGAGAAACGATTGGCGGAAATCCTCGCGGCCGAGGGCGGTGAACTGGTCCATCCCTTCGACGACGACCGGATCATCGCCGGGCAGGGAACCGCCGCGCTCGAACTGCTCGCGGAAATCCCCGGGCTCGATGTCATCAGCACCCCGGTCGGTGGGGGCGGGCTGATCGGCGGAACCGCGCTGGCCGCACGATCGATGGCGCCAATGATCCGCGTGATCGCCGCAGAGCCCGCGGCCGCCGACGATGCATATCAGTCGTTCAAATCGGGAGAGCGTCGCGCGGTCGTCGCGCCGAAGACTCTGGCCGATGGATTGCGCGGCTCGATCGGCGTTCGCAACTTCGAACTGCTGCGCCGCTACGTCGACGACGTGGTGACCGTCAGCGAGGCAGAGATCGTCGACGCCATGCGTATCGTGCTCACGGATTTCAAGCTCCTGATCGAGCCTTCATCGGCGGTTGCCGTGGCTGCGGTCATCGCGGGCAGGTCGTGCAAGGCCGGTCAGCGCGTGGGCCTGGTGATTTCGGGCGGCAACATCGACCTCGATCTGTGTCCCTTCCTGCGTGGAGAGCGGCTATAAGAAGAGTCGGAATGTAAAGAATAATCGGAAGTAGGTACTTCGCTAAACAACTGATAAACCTCTAGAAACGGCCATTCAGGCCGCGTTTTTCAGCCCTATTCCTTGGGCTTCTTGTCCATCGGCCAGCCCTGTTCTGGGCGTGGCTTCTTCAGCGCCGTTTTCACGGCGTCCTTCCAGGTCACGTCGATCTTCACGCGGTCAGCCTCCGGACCACGCTTCTTGGACTTTTTCCTTGTACCCATGCATCAGGTTCCTGTTGCTTTGAAAGTGATGGGCCCATACCATGTGCCCCCATGAAACACGATACCCAAGAGAAGCAAACCCTTGCCAAGATCGCCGAGAGCGACGCCAAGCTTGCTGTCTTTAATCAACGCCTCGCGGCCTTGAAGTGGGAAATTGAATTGGAGAGCAGCATTCGGGCGGCGCTCATCGCCAAACTCGGGCACGAGCCGCCAAAAGCAATTAACGGCAGTGGGAAGCTCAATGCGCCGAAAGCCGCTGTTTCCGGAGCCGGTTCCGTTGGATTCGCTGAGGCGGTCAGGACGGCTCTTCGCGGAAAGGCGCTTATGCCCCGTGAAGTCACCAAGGCCATCTTGGACTCCGGATTTCAGTACACGGCCGGAACGCCGCTGAATACTCGCGTTGGCAACGAATTGCAGCGATTGCGAAAGATTGGAAAGGCAAGCAGGAATGCGGAAGGACGCTACCAGCTTGCAGGAGGATGACGCTATGAGAATTGCTGGGCCGACTCGGCGGCCCTGACCAAGTCGGGGATAGATAGGCTTAACCTTGGCAGGAGTCCTATCTATCCCCGGTCCCGAAAGCATCGCAGGAACGACGCTGGGTTGGTGAAAACGGTATACACAGTCGGCTTGGGCTCGACCGGGCCCCTCGGATAGTCCCCGGGGATCAGGTCCATGCGGGTTCGATTCCCGTACCCAGCACCACTGCAATTTAGCGCTTTTCGCGCTCATTCGCCACTACCCTTGTAGTAGAGGCGCTTGCCTACGGCTGCTTTGATGGCGGCCTGCGTGCGCTGGCCGTCAGAAAGGGCGCGATGGTTGTAGATAAATGCGAACTGATCGAGGTAGCGCCCAAGGTGCTCCTTGCTGACGTTGTGGTAGATGCCGTTCAGGCCGCGCTTCACCGTTGAGAAGAAACCCTCAACCGTGTTCGAGT
>Ga0315912_10005348_pt1 | contig 11860 bp, 9 predicted proteins | sample VfabasoilMG_FD_204469 | JGI IMG/M metagenome (GOLD analysis project Ga0315912, IMG submission 204469) | Garden soil microbial communities collected in Santa Monica, California, United States - V. faba soil | ecosystem: Environmental > Terrestrial > Soil > Garden | place: USA: California...
CAATTCGTCCAGAAGCTGTCGACCATTCCGCTCGCCTACCAGCCCGGCACACGCTGGGCCTATTCGCAGTCGGTGGACGTGCAGGCCTACCTGGTGCAGAAGATCTCCGGTGTGCCCTTCGACAAGTTCCTGCAGCTGCACATCTTCAAGCCGCTGGGCATGAACACCACGCGCTACACCATCCTGCCCACCGATGCGGACCGGCCGCGCCTGGCGGCGTTGTACACGCGCAATGACGACGGCACGTTCACCCGCCAGTCCGACGAAGAAGCCTACGGCTTCAACGGGCAGGAATGGCCGTTGAAACCTGGAAACTTCGGACTTGTGTCGACCATCGACGACTACATGAACTTCGCGCGCATGCTGCTCAACCAGGGAAAACTCGGCCGTGCGCGTATCCTCAAGCCCGAGACCGTGTGGTTGATGGCCACCGACGCATTGCCCAAGGAGGTCACCGACGTCATGTGGTTGCCGTCGAAGGGACAGGTGGGCTTCGGCGTGGATTTCGCGGTGCGCATCGCGCCGCCGAAGGATGCCAACGAGTCTTCGGGCGCGGTGGGCGAGTTCTTCTGGGACGGCGCCGCCAGCACGCTGTTCTGGGTCGACCCGAAGAACAACATCGCCGCCGTGTTGTTCACGCAGATGCGCCCGTTCGATCGCGTGAAGCTCCACAAGGCATTCCGCGACGCCGTGTATCGCAACGACCCGGTGGCGCTGGCGCATTGAAATGACAGATCGCACCCTGGGTTTTGGTTTCATCGGAGCGGGCGCGATCGCCCATTTTCACGCGCGCGCCGTTGCGGCCGCACGCGGCGGTCAGCTGGTCGGCGTCGTCAGCCGGCGCCGCGGCACCGCTGAGGCCTTCGCAAAGGAACACGGCATCGGTTTCGCCGGCGACGACGTGCGCCAGCTGCTGGCGCAGCCGGGGCTGGATGCGGTGTGCATCACGACGCCGTCCGCGCTGCATCTCGAACCCGCGCTCGCCGCGATCCGCGCCGGCAAGCACCTGATGATCGAAAAGCCGCTCGACTCCACCGTCGAGGGCACCGATCACATACTCGCCGAGGCGGAAAAGGCCGGCGTGCGTGTCGGCTCGATATTCCAGGCGCGTTTCGGCGATGCCGCGCGCGAGCTCAAGGCCGCCATCGACGCGGGACGATTCGGGCGCATGGTGCTCGCGAGCTGCTATGTGAAGTGGAATCGCACCGACGGGTATTACACCGGCTGGAAGGGCAGGTTGTCGGAGGACGGCGGCGGCGCGTTGATCAACCAGGCGATCCACGGCGTCGACCTGCTGCAGTGGTTTGCCGGCATGCCCGTCGAGGTATTCGCCTGGACCACGCGGCGCGTGCATACGCGCATCGAATCCGAGGACACCTGCGTCGCCGCGCTGAAGTTCGGCAGCGGGGCGTTCGGCGCGATCGAGGCCACGACCGCGACCTGGCCCGGCTTCTCGCGGCGCATCGAAATCTGCGGCGAGAACGGTTCCGCGGTCATGGAAGACGATGACATCACGCGCTGGGAGTTCCGCGACGCGCGCCCCGAGGACGCGAAGATCCGCGCCACGCGCGAAAGCGGCGCGATGGGTTCGGGCGCCGCGGCGCCCATGGCCATCAAGTTCGAAGGCCACCTGCGGCAGATCCAGGATTTCATCGATGGCATCCGCGAGCGACGGCCGTTCTTCATCGAGGGCCGCGAAGCGCGCAAGGCCGTGCAGCTGGTGCGGGCCATCTACGACTCGGCGGCTTCCGGCAAACCCGTGAACCTGTAATGGGGACATTCCTCATTTCCTAGCAAACGGGGACAGACCAAATTCCTGATGCGCCGCTGTGCGCCAAGGTGTCTACGAATGCTCAGGTCTCGCGCGCTTCAGGAATTGCTGCGCCGATGCTCGCAATACCCGGCGCGCGTTGACGCTTCCGGCTGCGCCGCTCGAATTCGCGTTTGGAGACACGTTGGCGCGCAGCGGCGCGTCTGGTGTCTCAGCCTGTCCCGGTTTGCTAGGAAATGAGGAATGTCCCCATTACTTGCAGATGGTTTGCAGCTTCTGCCGTGGTTTGTCGGCGAGGCCCGCGGGCCAGGGTATCTTATTCGCCTGCATCATGAGCTCGGTCAACGTGCCGCCGCGCGGCTCGGCAAAGTCGGGATCGGACTCGTAGGCCGGGTCGGCTTGCGCGCGCTCCAGCGTCACGATGTCGTAACCCTCGCGATCGAGCAGCGCGAACAACTCCGGCAGGATGTGCGGACTGAACGATCCGAGGTGCAGCAGCGCGACGTGCCGGATGTCGCGGCCCCAGACCTGGCGCGAGAAGTCCCGCTGCACGCGCAGCCAGCGCTGCGCTTCCGCGAGGTAACTGGTGCGCAGCCACTCCAGTGACTCCGCGTCCTTGCGATCCACGCAGCGCGCATGTGCGCTGTTCCAGAGATAGTCTTCCCAGTCGATGGTGGTCTGCGCGATGCGGTAGCCGCGGCCCGCGAGAAAGGCGCGGATGGCGCGGCGTTTCTCCAGCGTGTCGCCTTCGTGCAGGTACGGGTAACGGAACCAGCGCCAGTCGCTCTTCGGGTTCGCGGGTGTCAGCAGCAGCAGCGCGGGTTCATTGCGCTGGATCTCCTTCTGGAAGTCCTCGACCGAATTCCGGGTGAGATCCATGTGCGAGTAGCTGTGATTCGCGAGCGGATTGCCCGCGGCGATCCAGGTCTGCAGCGCCAGCGCGCCGTCGGGATCGCGTTCCAGCTTGTCTGCATTGATGAAGCCGTACGACGGCGGAATGTGATGCTTCTTCAGCACGCGCACGGTGTCGCGCGCCAGGGCAGACTGCGACAGGCCCACCGGCAATGATCCATTGACCGGCAGGTCGTCGAAAGTCAGCGCGATTTCGAGCCGGGGCTCCGCCGCAAATGCCGGCATTGCCAGCGCGGCCAGCGCCAGCAACGCGGTGAAACGCAAGCGCATCGTTACTTCAGCAGGCTGCGCAGCATCCACGCGGTCTTTTCGTGGATCTGCAGTCGCTGCGTCAGCAGGTCGCAGGTGGATTCATCGCCGGCCTTTTCGGCGGCGGGGAAGGCGGCACGCGCGGTGCGCGCCACGGCCTCGTGGCCGGTCACCAGCAGGCGCACCATGTCCATCGCCTCCGGCACACCGTCGGTCTCCTCGATCGACGTGAGCTTCGAGAATTCCTTGCCCGTGCCCGGGGCCGGAAAGCCCAGCGAGCGGATACGTTCCGCGACCGCATCGAGCGCATTCCACAGCTCGGTGTACTGGTCCATGAACATCAGGTGCAGGGTGTTGAACATGGGGCCTTCCACGTTCCAGTGGAAGTTGTGCGTCTTGAGGTACAGCGAATAGGTGTCCGCGAGCACCCGCGACAGTCCCAGCGCGATCTTCTCGCGATCCTTGCCCTTGATGCCGATGTCGATCTGCGGCGCGACGTCTGCCGCCGCGGTGTTCTTTTTGCTCATGGTTTGACTCCTGTTGACCGGAGTCTAGCCATGCGCCGCGTCCGCGGCCATTCGAAAATGCCTATTGCTTCGATAGATGTGCCGATGCGACGTGCTGGCGCAGCACGTCGCCGCCGAAATCGCGTTCGAGATCGCGGTACACGGTGTGGATGTGGTTGGCGTCGTTCTGCGTGTCGTCGTATTCGATCAGCAGCGTCGGGCCGTGCACCCGGTAGTAATGTTTCTGGCCGCTTTCGATGCCGCCTGCCCAGGCGAAGTGCACCTTGCCGAACCCCGCACGCTCGAGGCGCGCGAGCGCATCCTTCGCGGCATCGCTGGTCAGCCGGCTGGTGTACAGCTCGATCAGGCGCCGCAGCTGCTGCTGTTCGGCGGCGTTCATGTCGGCGGCCGCCAGGCCCTCGATGGCCAGCGGCCGCACCTTCGGATCGTTGCCGGTGACGATGTCCGCGAACGCGGTGTCGGCGATGGTTGCCGTCTTGCGATGTGCGGGAGAGAGCATGGTGACGAGTTCGCGACCGAGATCTTCTTCCGCCGCCAGCAGCCGGAATCCGGCCTGCGGGCCGCTGAGCACCTTCGCGGGATTCGCGCCGACGAACACCGGCGCGACGATGGTCGGCTGACCGGGGATCCGGGTCACGTTGATGGAGAGGTGATGACCCTCGAAGCGCCAGCCCCAGGGCGCGGTCGCGCCGGGGGTGCCGAACACGCTGGCGTAATAATGACCGGGATCGCGACGCGTGGCGTCGATGCCGGCCTCGGTCTCCACCCGCCGCAGGATGTTCTCGTGTTTCATGACGCCGCGCGCCGTGAGCAGCCCTTCGGGGCTGAGGGCCGTGGCGAGCAGCGGCCCGAGCGTCTCGCTCTGCGCGTCGTCGAGCTTCAACAACGAAACACCGATGCGCTCGCGCGGCACGAAGTACCAGGTGGTGCGCTCGGACGAATCGAAGGGAAACGTGGCGCTGTTGCGCAACTCGGGTGGCAACGAGGCCAGGAACTCGCGCGCCGCGGTTTCAGCCGGGCCGTCCTTGCCGGCGCTGCGGGCGGCGTCCGCGTATCCGGAAACCGCGAGTGCGCCCAGCACACCCGCCGCCAGGGAGAACCCGATCGCCGCCGTCCGTGCGTATCCCATCGCTGCTCCTCCCCCGAAAGAACGCGATGTTAGGGCACTCAGCCGCGTTCGGCCACCTTGCCGATGACGGCCTCGGCGTCGGCGCGGTTCTTCTTGAAGGCCTCTTCCAGTCCGGCATCGCGCAGGAACGACACGTCGATGCGCGCCGAACTGTCGATGCTCACGCCGCCGGCCGGGCCCTTGGCGCCCGCGTCGGTCATTTCCTCGACCAGTCCGCTCGCGATGTGCACGGCCGCGACCAGCGGCCGCGATTCGGGCGCCACCTCGGAGGGGCGATGGTGGAAGGCGACCGCCTCGACGATCGGGAAGGGGATGCCCCACAGCCCAAGTAGATAGGCGCCGACCTCGGCGTGCGTGACGCCGAAGATCTCGCGTTCCGCCGACGCCATGTCGCCGCCCAGCTCCTTCTTGCGGTCGAGCGCGCGCACGTAGTCGGGCGGCGCGGCGTGGCACAACACCAGCGCGCCGATGTCGTGCAGCAGGCCAGCCGTGAAGGCGGCGTCGGCCAGCGCGGGATTCGACACGATCTTCTTGGCGAGCAGGGCGGTCAGCATCGAGTGCTGCTGCAAGCGGTCGGGCGAGAAACCCTTGACCTCGCTGATGGCCTTGTCCGAGAACGAGCTCGACCCCAGCACCAGCGACTTGATGATTTCGACGCCCAGGTAGGTGACCGCGGGGCGGATGCTCACGATCTTCTGCCCGAGACCGAAGTACGCACTGTTCACCAGCTGCAGCACCTTGGCGCACACCGCGGCGTCCATCTCGATGACCTTGGCGAACGCGGCAGCATCGGACTTGGGATCGCTGGCCAGGCGCGACAGCTCCGTGTAGGTGGTCGGCACCGCCGGGATGCGTTCGAGTTTTCCAACCAGCGCCGTCAGCGCCGGGTTCTGCATGAGCTTGTGCAGGGCATGCGTCTGCTCGATGACGGCGCGCAGCGTTTCACCGTCACAGGGCTTGTGCAGGAACTGGTGCGTCACGGGCAGCGCACGCATGATGGCTTCGCGTTCGGCCTGGCCGGACAACACGATGCGGGCCGCGGCGGGGAAGTCGCGCTGGATGTGGCGCAGCAGTTCGGCGCCGTCCATGCCGGGCATGCGCATGTCGGTGATGACGACGTCGGCGGGCGACTGCTTCATGGCATCGAGGGCCTGCTGGCCACCGAGTGCGAAGGTCATTTCCCAGCGCTTGCGTTCCTTGCGCAGGGAATTCCGCAGGCCATCGAGAATGGCCTGTTCGTCGTCGACAAATAACACGTGAAGAGAAGTCATGCTGCAGCCTGTTTGTTGGTTGAATCGGCCGGAAGGGCCGTGTCCGACACGGGCAGTCGGACATAGAACGTAGTGCCTTTCCCCGTTTCCGTTTCGAAGTGAAGTGAACCCTTGAGTTTTTCGACCACGATGCCGCGCGACAGCGCCAGCCCCTGGCCGGTACCGCGTCCGACTTCCTTGGTCGTGACGAACGGCTCGAATATCCGGCCGCGCACCGACTCGGGGATGCCGTCGCCGGTGTCGGTGATCGAAATCTCCACGTAGTCGCCGATGGCGCGCGTGCGCACGGTGATGCGGCCCTTGCGCGTGGTGCCTTCGACGGCATCGGCGATGGCGTGCGCGGCGTTGAGCAGCAGGTTGAGGAACACCTGGTTGACGTCGCCGGCCTGGCCGTGCACCGGGCCGACGTCGCCGAAGTCGGTTTCGATCTCCGCGACCGACTTGAATTCATTGCGCGCCATGGTGAGCGTCGACTTGAGGGCGCGGTTGATGTCGACGTCGGTGCTGGTGTGCGGATCCGGGTGCGCGAACTCGGTCATCGAGCGCACGATGGACCCGACGCGGCCGATGCCATCGAGGGCACGGTCGAGCGCGTCCGGCGCATTCTTGAGGAAGTAGTCGACGTCCGCGGCCTCGTCGGTGTCGGCGGCGAGTTTCGCCTGCGCGATCGCGTCCCGGCCGGAGAGCACGCCCGCGGCCAGCGCGCGGTAATCGGCCAGCGCGCGCGGCAGGTCCTTGAGCGCATGACGCACGAACCGCACGCTGTCGGAGATGAACTGCACCGAAGTATTGATCTCGTGCGCCACGCCGGCGGCGATGCGCCCGACCGATTCGAGTTTCTGGTTCTGCGCCGACTCACGCACCTCGCGGCGCGCCTCGGTGACGTCGATCATCAGGCCGCGCAGGAAGCGCATGTCTTGGCGCAGTTCGCAGGATACCGTCCAGCGCAGCTCGACGACGCGATCGTCCTGGGTGACCACCGAGCACAGGGTCTCGAAGCTGCCGGGCATGGATTCGTCGAGCTGGCGGCGGGCAATCGCCTCGCGTTCGCGCGGCAGCAACGCGTCGAGGAATCCCGACTCCTTCCAGCGCGCCTCCGGAATGCCGAGGATCTTCTCGGCCTGCGGACCGATGTAGGTGAACCGACCGTGCGCCAGGTCGAGTTCGAAGGGAATCGCGCGCGTGGTCTCGGCGATCAGTCGATATTGCTCGCGGCTGCGGTGCAATTCGGCGGTCCGGTCGTCCACGTCGCGGTGGATGGCTTCGTTGGCCAGCTGCAGGCTGGCGGCGCGGTCGTCGAATGCCCGCGTGGTGCGGTGAACCTGTCGCAGCGCGAATACCAGGATGGCGAATTCCGCCAGCACCCAGACACCCTGGTCGAGAATCCGCCGCCACGCGGCGGCGCCTGCCTGGTAGGAATCGGGTAACAACAGGATGTGCAGGACGGGGGTGGCCAGGGCCGCGAAGGTTGCCGTCAGCAGCACGGTCCAGTCGCGGTAGAAGATCAGTACCGCGAGCGACACGAACACGTGGAATTGCGCCTCGAGACGTCCGTCGAGCAGCCACGCGAAAAAAGCCGACCAGCCGAGCTGGCAGAGCGCGACGAAGTGCCGCACCCAGGAGGCGAGCGGCGCCGCGTGCATGAAGAAATAGGCCGGCACGCACAACATGCCGCCGAGAATCAGCGCGATGGCGAAACGCGATGCGCCGGGAGCGGAGTGCTGCCAGGCCAGCAAGAGCGCTATCAACCACTGCGCCGCGAACAGGATGCGGAATGTGCGATGCGCGCCCACGGTGAGCTGCGTCACGACTTCGTGACGCACTTCACGGGCACGAGCCTCGCGCAGCGCTGGATCCAATTCGACCACGGTACTCCCTGGTATTTCCTGGTGCGTAACTCCGGTTAACCCCGGGGTTATCGGCCCAGAACAGGGCACGCTTTAGGTCATTTCCGGGGTCGGGAAGGAAAAAAGGCGTTCGTTTTCAAGACGTAGTCGGCATATTGCGGCCGGCGATTGCCGATGTCCCTTTCGGCCAGCGGCACCCCGGAAACGCGCAACAGCAGCCAGGTGAGCAGCACCGGGCCCGGCAGCGTCCACCAGGCGCCGGCCGCGAGCGCCATCAGCCAGAAACCCCACCACACGCAGCATTCGCCAAAGTAGTTAGGATGGCGCGTGAATTTCCAGGCGCCCCGTCGCAGCACGGCGTCCTGGTTGCCGGCAGCGGCGCGGAAACGCGCCAGTTGCCAGTCCGCGAGCGCCTCGAGCGCGAATCCGGATGTCCAGAGCAGCACGCCGAGTCCGTCGAGCAGCCCGAGGGGGCGGTTGCTGGCGAACGCTCCCAGCAGTGGCAGCGAAATCACCCAGGCGAGAATGGCCTGGCGGATGAACACCAGGTACAGGCTCTTCAGGGCGAAATACGGCTGGTGACGTTCGCGGATTTCGCGGTGGCGCCGGGGTTCGCCCTTGCCCGCGCCCCGTACCGTGAGATGCACCGCCAGCCGGGCCGCCCAGAGCGCCAGCAGCCACAACACCACCGGCATGCGCGGCGCGCGCGGATCGCTGCCCAGCGCGTACACCACGCCGGCCGCGAACAGCATCAGGCTCCACAAGGGTTCGCTCAGCGCGGTATTGCGCAGCGGCAGCGACAACAGCCACGTGAAAATGCAGGCCGCCAGCAGCACCGGCAGCGCCGATAGCCACAGGCTGAATTCGAACGGTGCGCTCAATCCGCTCACAGGATGTCGAGGAGGCGGAACCAGAGCATCGCCAGCACCAGCGCCGGGCGGCGGAACCAGGTGCCGCCGGGAAAATTGCGATGCGGGATGCGGGCGAAGATGTCGAAGCGCTCCGCCGTCCCGCCGATGACTTCGCTGGCCAGCCGCCCGGCCATGCCGGCAATCACCATGCCGTGCCCCGAAAGCCCCTGGACGAAGTACGCGTTCGGCCCGAGGCGGCCGAAATGCGGCGCCCGGTTGAGCGTGATGTCCAGGTAGCCGCCCCAGGCATATTCGATGCGCGCTTCGGTGAGTTGCGGGAACACGGCGTGCATGCGCGCGCGCAGCACCCGGCCCGAGTCGAATGGATCGATGCCCGAGTAACTCACGCGCCCGCCGAACAGCAGGCGGTGATCCGACGTGCGGCGGAAGTAATCCAGGATCCAGTTCATGTCCGCCGCGGCGGCATTGTTGGATATCAGCGAGCGGGCGCGCTCTTCACCCAGCGGCTGGGTCGCCGCGATGTAGGTGCCGATGTCCATGAGCTTTCTGGCCAGCGACGGCACCAGCCTGCCGAGCAATGCGCCGCCGGCGATGAGCAAGTGGCGCGCCCGCACCGTGCCGGCCGCGGTATGCGCGAGGTTGTCGGCGCCCGCGTGTTGCGCGACTTCGAGTTTCGTCACCCAGGAGTTCTCGAACAGGGTCACGCCGGCCCTGGCCGCCGCACGCCCCAGGCCCAGCGTGTAGCGATAGGGATGAAGATGGCCGCCGTTGGAGTCGTAAAGCGCACTGGTGTACCGCTCGCTGGCGACGATGCTGCGCAGTTCGTCGCGGCCGATGAGGCGCAACGAGTGGTAGTCGTAACGCGCGGCGAGGTGCTCCAGTTCCGCGCGCAGGCTCGCGTCGTGGCGCGGCTTGAGTCCGACGATCATGTGCCCCGGCGTGTAGTCGCAGTCGATGGCGTGTCTGGCGATGAGTTCGCGCTGCAGGTCCAGGCCCTCGGTTGCTACGTCCCACAGCCGGCGCGCGTCCGCCGCGCCCACGGCTTTTTCCAGCGTGGACATCTCGCAGGCATAACCGAAGATCGACTGCCCGCCGCTGCGGCCCGAGCCGCCGTAGCCGAGGTGCTGGGCCTCGAGCAGCGCCACGCGCATGCCGCGTTCGGCCAGGTGCAATGCCGCGGACAGCCCGGAAATTCCGCCGCCGATGACGCAGGCGTCGAACTGCTGCTCTCCCGCCAGTGCCGCGTGCGGCACCGGCCGCGGCGTGCTGGCGTAGTAGTAATTCTGCTCGCGCGCCTGTGCGTCCATGGGTGTCGTCAGAGCGGACCGAGGTAGCGCTGGATTTCCAGAGGCGTGATGTGCGAGGCGAACTCCTGGCACTCGGCACGTTTGACGGTCGCATACAGCTCGACGAATTTTTCGCCCAGGTAACGCGCTGCGAATTCACTGCGCGCGAATCGTTCGACCGCTTCGCTCCAGTGGACGGGCAGCGGCTCGCCGGGTTGCTGGTAGGCATTGCCGGTCACCGGCGGCGGTGGCTCCAGTTCGCGCGTCAGTCCGTGGTGGATACCCGCCAGCACCCAGGCGACGACCAGGTAGGGATTGGCGTCGGCACCGGCCAGGCGATGTTCGATGCGCAGGTTTTCCGCATCGGCCGCCGGCACGCGGATCGCCGAGCCGCGATTGTTGATGGACCAGTCGGCATGCACGGGCACGTAGGCCTCGCTGCGAAAACGCCGGTAGGAGTTCGCACCCGGCGCGCACAGCGCCATGCCGTCCGCCAGCGTGGCGAGCGTGCCGGCGATGGCATGACGCAACCGCGGACTGGCCAGCGGATCCGCGGCGGCGAAGATGTTGCGTCCGGATTTGTCCAGCAGGCTGACGTGCACGTGCAGGCCGCTGCCCGCCATGTCGCGATAGGGTTTGGGCAGGAACGTGGCGTCGCAGCCGTGCGCGCGCGCCACGCTCTTCACGATGCGCTTGAAGCGCAGCGCCTCGTCGCAGACCCGCAGGGCGTCGGCGGCGTGGGCGAGATTGACTTCGTACTGCCCGGGGCCGTATTCGGCCAGCGACGAGGTGGCCGGCACGTCCTGCAACCTGCAGACGCGGTCGATCTCGGCGAGCAGGTCCGAATACTCGTTGAGGTCGGTCATCGAGTTGATCTGCGTGCGGAACTCGCGCCGGCGGGTGAGCGGCCCGGCCGGCGGCTGCGGCAGTCCCTCCGCGGTGCGCAGTGCGTCGACCAGGTAGAACTCGTATTCGATGGCCACCACCGGTGTGAGCCCGAGCGCGGTGAAAGTCCCGACCAGTTGCTCGAGCAGCCAGCGCGGATCGCCAAAGAAACGGCTGCCGTCTTGATCGAACATGCGCAGCTGCAGCTGCGCGACCTCCGCCTGCCACGGCACGGTCACCAGCGTTCCCGGAATCGGCATGCACGGCCGATCGGCGTCGCCGTCGTCGAAACCGAGGCCGGTGGCCTCGATGGTGCCGCCCTCGATGTCGAGTGCGTACATGGATCCGGGCAGCGGCATGCCGCGCTCGAACACACGCGCGATGCCGTCGCGATCGATGCGTTTGCCGCGTTCGACGGTATTCAGGTCGTTCACGAATGCGTCGAAAAACCGCACCGTCGGATGGGCGATCAGAAAACGCTCCAGCTCATCGTTCGCCACATCGTTCATCGGGGACCCGGTGTCTATTATTTTCGACACCCGAGCGGTGTCGCGCGCGGCAGCATATGCCCGCGGCGCGGGGTGCCGCAAACCGCCCGTGTGGCCGATTTCATGCCTGCGCAGGCCCGCTGCCGGCCCGCGACCGCCCCAGCCAGCCGTCGCCGAGGTGTGGTCTAATGGCCGCCTTCGGGCCGCTCGCTGGTCCGACTCCGTAAAAGATAATAGACAGCGCCCGGATCGACCTGACGTCAGGCCCCTCCGCGTGAAAGCGTGTCGAAATGAGCAGACGACCTGTCATAGGCATTCCTTCAGATCGACGCATGATCGGGCCGCATCCGTTCCATGCCGTCGGTGAGAAGTACATTGCCGCCGTGGTCCAGGCGGCGGACTGCCTGCCGCTGCTGATCCCGGTGCTCGAGACGCCGCTCGACGTGAGCGAGATTCTCACGCGCGTCGACGGAATCTTCTTTCCCGGCAGTCCTTCGAACGTCGAGCCCGCGAGATATTCGGGCCCGGCGAGCGTGCCGGGCACATTGCACGATCCGCATCGCGACGCCACCACGCTGTCGCTGATCCCGCGCGCCATCGCCAGCGGGGTGCCGGTGTTCGGC
>Ga0315912_10005350_pt1 | contig 11857 bp, 10 predicted proteins | sample VfabasoilMG_FD_204469 | JGI IMG/M metagenome (GOLD analysis project Ga0315912, IMG submission 204469) | Garden soil microbial communities collected in Santa Monica, California, United States - V. faba soil | ecosystem: Environmental > Terrestrial > Soil > Garden | place: USA: California...
GTAAAAATATTCTAACCTTGTCAAGAAATACATAAGCCAAGGAAGGCAATGCGTGCTCCGCCTGGACGAAAAGGTACAACAGTATGAAACTACCTACGCGGCTGTTTGTGTGGTCGAAAAATGAAATCGGGATTGATTACAGGCTCGGCCGCAGGATGGCGATGAGGACGATTCCGGTAAGAAGAGTGAGAATCGCAAGATATTGGACCAGACTTCTATCGCGGGACCATTCATTCTGCCAGGCTTCAGGGTAGAGAGCATGATCGTTATGCCCGGGTAATTCTTCAAAGAGTCCAAGGGCCTGCTCAAACTTGATGAGTTGCTGTTTGGCCTGCCGATGGCGGTTGTGCTGCTGCCAGATGATCCCCATATAGGTGATGGCCAACAAGAGCGTCGCGCAGGCCAGGAGCAGTCGAGGGGTCGCTGAGAGTGAGCGCGCTGCGGGTACCAGGAGAACAATGCTCAGTATGGCGACAAGCGATCCTGCTCCAATTGCGGTCCAGCGCATCATCTGGTCGCGCCGTCGATAGACCTCTTCCTTAAAAATCGGATAGAGTCGCAGTACTGTTTCCCGCCGCTCACCTTCTGTAATCATGTCAGGTAGGTGGTGAACCATTCCGCGATGAGGGTCGTCATCCGGTTAAAATCCGCACCCTTGGTGAACTGATGGTCGGCGCCTGGAAGGAGTTCCATACGGTTGGGGCAAGATAGCGCAGCGGCCAGCTGTTGACTCTGGTGTAAGGGGACGCATTCGTCCTGATCTCCCTGGACGATCAGGGTCGGCGCAGTGATCGTCTTTGCAGGCTCGTAGGCAATCCGGCGCAGACAGTCTTCATAAAATGCGTAGCGGAGCCGGATGCGTTCAGCTCCGCCCATAATATTGGGGATGGTGTCGGTCGCTTGCCAGGCCATCATCTCAGCCTCTCCGAGCGTCAGCCGCAGTTCCTCAGCAAAATCGACGACGGGACATTTTAAGGCCAGGCACGCGAGATCGTGACGCTGCGCCGCCGTTAACGTGGCGACCAGCCCTCCAAAGCTGGAGCCCATCAACCCCAGCTGTCTGAAGCCTTTTCCCCGGACGAGATCCAGGGCTGCGTGTGCTTGCGCCACAGCGGTCGTTGTTGTGAGCGCTTCAAAGGGTCCTTCGCTGTCTCCCTGCCCGAAAAAATCAAAGGCGAAGGTAGCTATGCCCTGAGCGTTGAGGAGGCGAGTCAGCGTTTTATTGGTGGTGCTGCGCTTCCCGGAGAGAAAGCCATGGCACAGGATGGCGATTCGATCTGTCTCACCGGCGGGAGTGGCCAGGACTGCGGCTACACGATGGCCCTGAGGGTCGGAAAACGAAAGATCCTGTTCCATGGCGGACGATTCTCGCAGAGTCGGTTATTCGATTCAGTGATAGGCAATTAGGTTTAGGAGCCTACGGTCTGCTCCGGCTCGGTCCAGAGGACGGTAACCAGTTTGACGGAGAAGACGGTCAGGCCGGTCAGCAACAGCCCGCACGAAGCCCACATGGCGCCTTGGATGTAGGGCGATGAAAGGGGCACATTCCAGGTAAGCGATGCGAGCAGGGCCAATCCCATCGTGCCCATACTGAGGCTCGCCACCTGTACAGTTCTCCAACGATTGATGACGCTCATCAGATACTCGAGATAAGGGCCTCGTTTCTTCGGGCTCGGCGTACGGCGGACGGCCAGCGTCACCGGAACGAGGTGGGAGAGGGCTCCCATGATCGTTTGCAGAATAAATCCGATCAGTGCCATGTGTGTGTACGCCACGAGGTGCAGCGATCCGAACGGCATGATGGGAGTGGCCGCGATGTTGTTGGCTGCCACGAGCACGCCGAGCACCAGCGTGAGCACCAGGAAAAACGTGGCGACCAGGAGGTGATCCGATGCGGCACTTCCTTGATGGCTCGACCGTAACCAGGTGGTGAAGAGATTGGAGGCATAGAGTAGCGCACTGAGGACTAGCACGACTCCTCCGGCCATCTCGATCATCACCGAGGAATTTATGAATCCCGTGATCAGCACCGCTAGCCCAAGCGGGAACAGCCACATGACGACCCGGGCGAGCCGGGGACTGGAAAGCGGCGCGTTTAAGACGGTCGGCAGCAGATTATGCATCGTGCCGACGATCGTCAGAGTGATAAAGCCGAGAAGGTTGAGATGGATGTGTGCGAGCCGGATGTAGCCGAACGATTGTTGTGCCCATGCGAAGGCCATGGTTTCCCCGCAGGCCAATCCCCCGAAGAGCGCCAGCGCCGCCAGCGCGTAGTACCAGAGATTCAGCGGAGGGGCATTGAGGCTCTGCCTGGCTTGCAGCCACGTATCGCGTGCAATCCAGAGAAATGACGCGAAGACGAAGAGCCCGCTGATACCGATCATCGTGTAGTTGTGGAGTCCGAATCCCATGACCATTCCCACGGCACTCCCGTTGATCGTCACAAACAGGAGCGGGTGGGATTCGCGTCGGGTGCGGCCGGTCAGGAGGAGCGGAGAGATGAAGATCAGCAACGCGCCCAGAATCATTTGTGCCACCCCGCCCACGAGGGCGGCGTGCACATGGGCATGGCGTATCCAATGGGGGAGCGGTGTGCCCCGAACCAGGCCGACCAGGATGGCCAGCCCTACGAGTGACGCCAGCACCAGCCATGAAAATCCGGTCAGAAGGAAGGTGAGCGGCCGTCCAGGAAGTCGCGCCATCGTCGGTCCCTATGTTTCGAGAAAGTAGAAATGATTGGTCGGGCCGGTGCCGTGTCCAATGGCAAGACTATGACGGATCGTCTCCGTGAGATAGGTCTTTGCAGCCTGCACTGCGTCCGTCATCGCTTTGCCGCGCGCCAGTTGGGCTGCGAGCGCCGAGGCGAAGGTGCAGCCTGTACCGTGTGTATGGGGCGTGTCGATGAACTCACCTTTATAAATATTAAAGAACCGACCATCATAGAGAAGATCGGTGGCGCGCTCAGTGAGCAGGTGGCCGCCCTTGATCAGCACGTATTGGGAGCCGAAGCCGTGAATAATCTTTGCCGCACGTCGCGCGTCAGCCAGGTTGCTGATGGCGATGCCGGACAACTGTTGTGCCTCATGGATGTTGGGGGTTACGACGAGCGCGAGCGGAAAGAGCAGCTTCTTGAGGGCGTCGATGGCATCCGGTTTCAGGAGCGCCCGGCCGGATTTGGAGACCATCACCGGGTCAACGACCAGATTCGTCACTTTTTGTATGGCGAGCATCTTCGCCACGAGTTCGACGATCGCCGTAGATGAGAGCATACCGGTCTTGACGGCGGAGACCTCGAAGTCGTCGAAGACGGCATCGAGCTGTGAGGCAATGATGGAGGTCGGCAGTTCGAACACATCGGTCACGTCTTCAGTATTCTGCGCCGTGACGGCGGTAATCACCGACATGGCGAAGACGCCGTTGGCCGACATGGATTTGAGGTCCGCCTGAATCCCGGCGCCTCCGCCCGAGTCGGATCCGGCGATCGTGAGGACTTGCTTTAAGGTGTGTGCAGCCATGATGGTTCCGATTCGTTAAGGGGTCACTGTGGCGGCCGGAGGCATCAATGTCTCAACCGTCAGGCCTTCGATTGCAAAGGTGGCATCACGGCGCGGCGATTGTTCATAAAAGGAGAAAGTGAATTGCGAAACGGCTGTGGCGTTGGCCGGCGCGGCAAACGTCAGCACCGCTCGACCCTTCTCCCGCGGCGAAAGTTCTACTCCTCTGGTACAGAGCCCCTCGCGATTGCCTTCGACGCTTTGCGCCCACTGCCCGCCCTGGTCGTCTTTCAAGAGCGTGTCGTGCAGGAGGCAGAGCAGTTTTACATCGCGTGGCGACCGGTTTTCAATCGTCAGATCCATCCGTATCTGGTTGTCCTGTCGTTTCAGTGTTTGCACAACCAGTTCATAGAATTCGTTTCGATGGAACCCCAATCCATCCGGCGTGGTCGGCCCTTTCGGAGACTCGACTTTCACGGGCGGGGGCGCATTGGCTTCTTTGACCATTTCAATCAGCGGCCCGGCTTTCGGGATCATGCCCCGGGCCGTTCCGATCGCCTGTGCATTCGACGGGTTGATAAGCTTCACTGTGACCAGAATTCCGTCCGGTGAGTCGATGTAGGATCCGACGGCAAAGAGATCGGTTCGGATGGCCTTCGCCGCTCCCTTCAGGGCCTTGGGGGAAGCCGCATCGATCCGGGAGATGTGTCGCTTTTTGAGTGTGGAGCTGACGAGTTTGCGTTCCACGACCTTCAACTCGCCTGCCACCAATAATTGCGTGCCGAGTTCCTCTGCCAGAAACTGTCCGATCGGCGTGACGACGCCCGTGGCATCCGTGAAGTCGATAATGGCCAGCCGTTCCTTCTTGGCTTTCACCGATTCGGCGATGACTCCGTCAGCCAGCAGCTTGAGGCTCTCTTCATAGTTCCCGGCCGCGAAGACGTGGCCGGAAAGCAACGTGCTGAGAAGGAATCCTGATATGAGGAGAAGCGGTCTGATCATGCGAGTGGCGCCATTATACTCAGGTTCGGTTGGGTGTCCAGAGCACAGTTGCTGGTCACGGAAGCCTGGGGTCAGTTCTATACCGGCCACTGGTCTTCGTTCCACGCCATTTCCCAGAACATCCATTCGTAGCGGGAGCTGATGATGAAGGATTCTTCCATCCGGCGCTTTTCTTCAGCACCCGCGGTCTTGGCCCACTGATCGACCTTTTTTCTCATCCAGCGTTGGACTTCGGCGAATTCCGGCGAGGCGTAGAGCATGAGCCAGTCTCGATAGGGGTGATTCTTTTTAGGCGGGCCGTGTTTCAAGAGATGCTGGCCGACGACGCAGTAGATCCAGGCGCAGGGGAGGGCGACGACGGTGATCTCCGCGGCTGATCCGCTCTGTGCCACGCTCAGCATATGGCGGGTGTAGGCATAGTTGGTGGGGGCCATCGGCACGGAGGTCATCTGCCTGGCGCTCATCTTCCACTGTGCGCCGTAGTTTTCGTGAAGGCTGCGTTCGACCACGATGGTTTCTTCCGCCAGCTTGGCAAAGCGGAGCGCGCTTTCCGCATCCGGAGCCTTCACGGCTCCTGCGGCGAACACGCGTGAGAGGTCGCCGAGAAATCTGGCGTCCTGGAGAATGTAGTATTTAAATTTCCGCTCCGGCAGCGTTCCGTTGCCCAGGGCGACAACGAAGGGATGCGTGAGTTGAGCATCCCAGCTAGATTTGGCAAGTTGTCGCAAGTGGTTGGTAAACGACATAGAACTCCCTTCTTAAATGCTCGTCACTCGTGACACGTCACGGCCTTACAGTGTTGGCGGCCAGGGGCGCGGCAACCGGTTGATGCCGTCCAATGCGGCGACTTTATAACATTCGGCCAGAGTCGGGTAGTTGAAGACGGTGTCGATGAAGTAGTCGATCTTTCCGCGGTAGGCCATGACGGCCTGCCCCACATGGATCAGTTCGGTCGCACCTTCCCCGATGATGTGCACCCCGAGGAGTTCCCTGGTCTGCCGGTGGAAGAGCAGTTTCAGCATGCCGGTTTCATCGCCGATGATCTGCCCGCGGGCGATCTCGCGATATCGGGCGATGCCCACTCCAAACGGGATGCCGGTATGGGCCAGATCCTCCTCTGTGCGGCCGACCATGGAGATTTCCGGAATCGAATAGATACCATAGGGCAGCAGGGCGGTATCGGTGCGATCCGGCTGGCCGAAGGCGTGGCAGGCGGCATGGCGTCCCTGCTGCATCGATGTGGAGGCGAGCGCGGGAAAGCCGATGATATCGCCGGCCGCATAGATATGCGCCACGGCGGTTTGAAAGTGTTCGTTCACCGTCAGCCGGCCGCGGCTGTCCGGTATGAGCCCGATCTGTTCGAGATTCAATCCCCGGGTCGCGCCGACTCGTCCGATCGCATACATCAACGTGCTTGTGGCGATGGGCCTGGCGTTTTGCAGGGTCACGGTAATCTGTCCGTTCGGTTCTTTCTGAATGCTGACCACTTCTTCCTCGTGATACAGGGTGACGCCGATTTCTTTCATTTGCCGCTGAAGGGCCTCGATGATTCCCGCATCGACGAATTCCAGTAAACGGGGCCGTTTATCGATCAGAATGACCGGAACGCCGATCGTCGCCAGGATGGAGGCGTATTCGGTTCCGATCACGCCTCCCCCGACGATCACGATGGACGGCGGAAGCCGTTTCAACATGAGGAGCGCGTCGGTGTCGATGATGGAGTCATCGTCGAACGGAATCTCCGGCGGTCTGGCCGGTTCGGTCCCGACGGCAATGATGATGAAGTGGGCGGTATGTTCGACGGTTCCGGATGCCTGTTGCACGCGCAGCCGGTGTTGGTCCACGAAGCTGGCGGCGCCGTAGATCATGTCGACGGAGTTGCGCCGCATCTGGTCCTGCACGATCCTGATTTCGTTTGTAATGACATGGGTGGCGCGGAAGACGAGGTCTTCGATCGTGATCGTGTCTTTGACGCGATACCCCGCTCCGTAGAGATTGCGTTGTCGGAAGCCGGAGAGGTACAGCACGGCTTCCCGGAGGGATTTACTGGGGATGGTGCCCGTGTTGATGCAGACGCCGCCGACGACCTCTTTTTTCTCGATGATCCCGACTTTCTTGCCGAGCTTCGCCGCCTGCACGGCGGCTTTTTGCCCGGCGGGACCGGTGCCGATCACCAGGAGGTCGTAGTTGGCCATCTCAGCTAGTGGTCACCAGGGAGCGGGCGAACTTGAAGGCTTCGTCGAGATCGGGGAGTTGGGCAAGTTCCGGTGTGATTTGCAGATAGCGGATCACATTCTGGGCATCGACGACCATGACGGCTCTGGCCAGGAAATGCGGATCGCGCAGAAACAGGCCATGGGTTTTCCCGAAATCGGCGCCGCGATAATCGGAGAGGAACGTGATGTTGCGAATCTTGGCTTCATCAGCAAAGCGCTTTTGCGCGAAGGGAGTGTCGATACTGATGGTGATGAGCTCGACCATCTTGTCCAGACCGTGATTCTTTTCGCTCAGTTGATGGGTTTGCTGCTCGCAGACCTTGGTGTCGAGCGAGGGGACCACGCTGATGATCCGGACTTTCCCCGATCCGGCGGTGTGGGCGATGTTGACCAAGGCGAGATCCCGATCGGTCAGTTTCACCTCGCGCAGATGATCCCCGACTTTAACCCCGGTGCCGGACAGCATTAAGGGGCTGCCCTTGAAGAGGACGGAATGGCCTTCGCCTGCGACGACACTGCCGTTGGCCACCGGCAGATTACTGTAGGAAAATCCGGAGTCCAGCAGCCGACCGGAACTGCCGCATCCGGCCAATCCGATTGTGAGAAGCAGGCTGATCACGAGCACTTGAGGGCGGCGTCTTATCATGATGCACTCCACGGTTGGGTAAGAGGATTCTGTCGAAAGTATAGCGTGCTGACGTCGGGCGCTCAAGGCAAGAGAAAGGAGCGGAGCTGCGCATTCACGAGTTCCGGTTGCTCCCACTGAGGAATATGACCGGCCCGTGGGATGCCGGCAAACGTCGACTTCAGAATGAGGCCGTGCAGCAGTTTCCCTGCCTTTATGGGGAACACGCGGTCCTCCTCACCCCAGAGAATCAGGGTAGGATGGGTAATCGTCTTGATGCGCGGGGCATAGTGTTCTTCCCATGCAGGCAGATTGTCCCCCACCGTCATAAGCGGCTTGATCAAGCCAGGCCGCTGGCGATTTCTGTTCGATCGCTCGAGCACTGCGGGCGTGAGCAGCGTGTGGTCGTAGACGATCTCTTTGAGGATCTTGTCGATCATAAGGCCGCCGAACAGCCAGTTTCCGAACGAGACGAGCCAGGACGGCGTGCTGGTGGTCAGGGCGCGCTTGATCGAGGGATTGGTCAAGTGTTCCATGACCTGTGGCGGAAGTCCGCTGATCAGTATAAGTTTCGACACCCGGTCCGGGTAATCCAGCGCCATGCCGATGGCGAGTCCTGCCCCCATGGAATTGCCCGCCAGCGCGGCCTGAGGAATTCGCAGGGCATCCAGGAATCCAGCCAGAAATTGCAGCATCTCTTCCGGTGTGTAGGCGATGTCCGGTTTGTCGGAGAGGCCTGATCCCGGAAGATCCGGCGTAATGACACGAAAGTGTTGCGCGAGCGCGGCCTGCTGATGTTCCCACTGCCACATCGATCCGCCGAATCCGTGGATCAAGACCACCGCCGGGCCGGCGCCTCTGTCGAGGTAGGCGATGCGCTGGCCATTAACGGTGACGCTGTTGACGGGGAGGTGTTCGACGGCGTCGAACCAGAGAGGCAAGGTATCGGGTGTGGTGCAGGATGCAGCGAGCATGCAGTAAATTCCACCGAGGATGATTCGAAGGAAGGCCTGCACGGACGACCCCGGACGTGGGTGGCGTTGGTCGATTTATTCCAACTGGATGACGGTCTCGTCGGTTTTGACGTTCTCGCCTTCCGCCGCGAGGATAGCCGACACCTTGCCGTCGATCGGAGCCGGAACCCGGCTCTCCATCTTCATCGCTTCGATGATCAAGAGAGGGTCGCCGGTTTTTACCAGATCGTCTTTCGCGACGAGGATTTTCACGACACGCCCGGGCATCGGCGGCGCGACATCGCCGGGTTTAGAGGGGCGCGGCCGCTTGGGTTTCGATCCCGTGCCGGTGTCAGGAGCCTCCGGCACGCCGGCGAACACTTCCTGAATCGGTTCCAGCGACACTTCTTCCAGTTTGTCGTTCACGCGGATGTAATAGGGCTTCCGTCCGTCGACCTTGCGGCCCGAGCCGGAGAGCTTCACATGGTAGGATTCGCCGTGGACGGTGATGTTGAATTCAACCGGAGCCAGGTGGAGTTCGCCTGCAACAGCGGGACCTTTGGCCATCGTGGCTTCCAGCGGATCCGGGGTCAGCTCGCCCTTTTCGCGGGCTTCGAAAAAGTCACGCGCGATGGCGGGGAAGAGCACAAATGAGAGCTGATCTTCCGCAGACTCGGCCGAGGCCGGCATCTCTTTCCTGCTGGCCTCCAGTTCCGGTTCCAGCCGGTCGGCTGGCCGCGTCTTGATCGGCTCTTCGTCGCCGATGGCCCTGGCCATGATGTCATGATCCACTTGGCCCGGTGCGCGACCATAGAGCCCGAGGAAGTAATTCTTCGTTTCCGTCGTGATGACTTTGTAGCGCTCGCCGGTCAACACATTCAGGGTCGCTTGGGTGCCGACGATCTGACTCGTGGGGGTTACTAACGGCGGGTAGCCCATGTCTTTTCTGACGCGCGGGACTTCATCAAGCACTTCCTTCATGCGATCCAGCGCGTCCTGTTCCGTCAGCTGTGCCGCCAGGTTCGATAGCATGCCGCCGGGAATTTGGGAGGTCAGAATTTCGGCATCGACCCCGGTGAAATCGCTTTCAAACTGGCGATACTTGCGGCGCACGGTCCGGAAATGTTCGGTGATCGGCAGGAAAGTGGCAAGGTCCAGCCCGGTGTCGTAGGGCGTATTCTTGAGCGACGCGACCAGCGTTTCCGTGGCCGGATGCGACGTTCCGCCGGCCAAGGGCGACATGGCGGTGTCGAGCATATCGAGCCCCCCGAGGATTGCCATCAAAGCGGACATTGACGACATGCCGGAAGTGTAGTGGGAGTGCAGATGGATCGGGACCTTCACGGCGCTCTTGAGGCGCTTGATGAGGTGGTAGGCCTCCATCGGTTCCAGCAGGCCGGCCATGTCTTTCACGCAGAGCGTGTCGGTACCGAGATCTTCCAACTGCTTGGCCATGCTCACGAACCGGTCGACACTGTGGACCGGGCTGACCGTGTAGCTGATGGCCGCTTCGACATGCTTGCCGCAGGCTTTGACTTCCCGAATGGCGCGGTCCATGTTGCGCACGTCGTTGAGCGCGTCGAAGATCCGGAAGACATCGATGCCGTTGGCGGCGGATCGTTCGATGAACCGTTCCAGGACGTCGTCGGCATAATGCCGGTACCCGACCAGGTTCTGCCCGCGCAGCAACATCTGTAAGCGGGTGTTAGGCATGGCAGCCCGGAGCGCCCTCAGCCGTTCCCAGGGATCCTCTTTCAGGAAGCGCAAGCAGGTATCGAAGGTCGCACCGCCCCATACTTCGAGCGACCAGTATCCGACGGCGTCCAGCTTTTGCGCGATCGGCAGCATGTCCTCGGTGCGCATGCGCGTGGCGAGGAGAGATTGATGCCCGTCGCGCAGGGCAACGTCGGTGATCAGCACCTTGTGTCCGGGGGAGGGCTGGAGTTGAACCTCTGCCGGCTTGGCTGTCTTTGTCCGCGAAGTGCGCACGACCGGTCCGCGAGCGGGTTTCCTGGTCGCTGTTTTCTTTGACTTTGCTGTTCTTCGTGCCGCCATCGTCGTTGCGTACTCTTGATAGGTGTGGTGTGTGTTGTCGCTGCCTTGGGCTGAACCGGTTACAGGCCTTCGTAGGCGGCGATCGCCGCGGAGATGGCCAGAACCAGGTCTTCCGGCTGTTCCACGTCGTCGTAGTTGAAGAGGTCCGGGTGCGTGTCAAGATACGAGGTGTCGAATCGCCCGGCTCTGAAGTCTTGATCCTGCATGATCGCCTTCATGAAGGGGATCGTGGTCTTGACCCCCCGCAGCACATATTCCTCCAGCGACCGGCGCATACGACTGACGGTTTCTTCCCACGTCCGTCCGCGCACGGTCAGTTTTGCCAGCAGCGCGTCATAGTAGGGCGAGACGGTGTAGTCCTTGTACACGGCCCCGTCGATGCGGACGCCGATGCCGCCCGGCGACAGATAGGCGGTAATGGTGCCGGTGCAGGGCCGGAAGTTATTGCGCGGGTCTTCGGCGTTGATGCGGCATTGAATGGAGTAGCCCTGCAACGTGACGTCCGACTGCTGAATCTCCAGCGGCTTGCCGGCGGCGATGGAGATCTGGTTGCGCACGATATCGATGGCGGTAATCTGTTCGGTCACCGTGTGTTCGACCTGAATCCGCGGGTTCATCTCCATGAAGTAATATCGGCCGTCCTGATCGAGCAGGAACTCGACGGTGCCGGCGTTGTCGTAGGAGACGGCCTTGGCGATCTGGATGGCGGAAGCCCCCATCTCGGCCCGCAGGCGCGGGGTCAAGATCAGGGACGGCGCGATTTCGATCAGTTTTTGATGACGGCGTTGAATCGAGCAATCCCGCTCGCCCAGGTGGATGGTATTGCCATGCTTGTCCGCCAGAATCTGGAACTCGATGTGATGCGGGCGCTCGACATATTTCTCAATGAATACGGCGCCGTCTCCGAAAGCGGCGAGGGCCTCGCGGGAGGCCACCTCCATATTTTCGCGCAGCTCGGCATCCGTCCGGACGACGCGGAGTCCGCGCCCTCCACCACCGGCGCTGGCTTTGATCATGACCGGGTAGCCGGCTTCTTTGGCGAAGGCCAGGGCCTCTTTAATATCTATGACGCCGCCTTCGGTACCAGGGACGACCGGAACCCCGATTTCTTTCGCAAGATCGCGGGCTTTGATTTTGCTTCCCATGGCGTTGATGGCGGACGGAGAGGGGCCGATGAAGGTAATGCCGGAAGTCTCGCACAGCTCGGCAAACTCCGCGTTTTCAGAAAGAAAGCCGTACCCGGGATGGATGGCATCCGCTCCGATTCTGAGGGCGAGATCGACGATCTGTTGCTTGTCGAGGAAGCCCTTCACCGGCCCCGGGCCGACGAGGTAGGCTTCATCAGCCTTCTTGACGTAGATACCGGTGGAATCCGCCTCTGAATAGATAGCAGCCGTGGCGATATTCAGCTCGCGGCAGGCGCGGATGATGCGCATGGCGATTTCGCCGCGATTTGCGACTAGAATTTTTTTAAACATATCAGCACTGACCTTGGCCACAACAATCCCCGCA
>Ga0315912_10005351_pt1 | contig 11856 bp, 14 predicted proteins | sample VfabasoilMG_FD_204469 | JGI IMG/M metagenome (GOLD analysis project Ga0315912, IMG submission 204469) | Garden soil microbial communities collected in Santa Monica, California, United States - V. faba soil | ecosystem: Environmental > Terrestrial > Soil > Garden | place: USA: California...
CCTGGCAGCGCTCGAACTGTTCGTGCGCGTGTGTCCCGGTGGTGCACAGACATTTCACAGCGAAGCCATTACTCAACGACGACGATACTCTCCGATGACGCCGATCAACGACATCATCGACGCCGAATGGCGTCATGGATAAGAAGGAGGTAGCCATGCATGTGCGTTTCATACCGTTTATCGCCGCCGCCGCGCTGGTGATCGCCGCGCTTCCAGTGGCCGCGCACCATGGGTGGGGCGGCAATGGTGAAGAAGAGTTCCAACTGACCGGCACCGTCGAAAGCGGCGTGAGCCTCGCAGGGCCACACGCGACGATGAAGGTGCGGTCCGAAGGAAAGATCTGGGACATCACGCTGGCGCCGGGTGCTCGCACTGCCAACGCCGGCCTGAAGGAAGGCATGATCCCTGTTGGTGCCCAGGTCACGATCCATGGCCACCGCAACAAGGACCCGCAGAAACTCGAGGTCAAGACCGAGCGCGTGACGTGGAACGGGAAGACGTTCAACGTCTATCCCGATCGCAAGTAGCTTCGCGTCTACCAATCCGCACGTATCAGTCACACACGACGTGGCCGATTTGTTGGCGTGGCTCGAGGGCTCTTCCCTTGGCCACGCCATGCGCAACTCCGGCGTCTGGACTTACGGCATCGTCAACCTGACGCACATTCTCGGCGTCTCCTCGCTCTTCGGCGCCATTCTCGTTCTCGACCTCAGACTGCTCGGGCTCTGGCGAAGCGTCCCGCTCGCCTCGATTGCCCGGCCAACGGTACCGATTGCAACCGTCGGGTTCTTCGTCGCCGCGATTAGCGGGCTCTGTCTCACCTCGACCAACGGCAGCGAGTACATCGGAAATCCGTTTCTGCTGATCAAGTTCCCGGCGATCTTCGTGGGGCTGCTCAACGTGGGCGTGCTGAGCCGCCTACCCGCATGGAAAGAGCGTGATACGCGCACGATCTCGACGGCAGAACAGCGGCAGTTGTCTGTTTTCGGCGGCGTGTCGCTGGTCTCGTGGCTGACGGCAGTCGGGGCAGGCAGGCTCATCGGGTACTGGTAGTCTTCACAGCCGGAGGCGCCAATGAAGAAGGTGATGTGCGGTGTCCTGATGCTCGGTTGGATTCCAACGCTTGCCATCGTCGCAGGGGCACGCTGGACCGAAGTGCTCTTCGCGCAGGGGCGAACGCCGCTCAAAGTCACACGGATTTACACCGGGCCCGATGGCAAGACGAAGGCGGAGGAGGTCACGCTTCCGATGAAGCCGCGCGATGCTGGGGCCGAGTTGACGGGATCGATGCCGGTCACCAGTCTCCAGTTCCGCCACACAACCCCCGCCTATAACCAGGACTGGCATCCAGCCCCGCGGCGCCAGCTCGTGATCACGCTCAGCGGCGAAAGCGAGATCGAGCTCGAGGGCGGTAAGACGATGCGGTTCGGCCCCGGGCACATCCTGCTGGCCGAAGACACAACGGGCCAGGGGCACAAATCGCGCGCGGTGAACGGTACGGATCGCATCGCAATCGACATCGCGCTTGCCGAAGGTGCCACGCTTCCGAAGTAGCGGGGACTGTCATGCACGACGACGATCGATTGGTAGGGCGGGTTCTGACGCGACGCGAGGTCGTTGCCTTGTTCGGCGCTGCGGCGGCCGCCTCGCTCACGCATCGCGTCTCCGCACAAGGAGCCGCGCGCGAGCCGTCGACGATCGTCCCAAGTTGCGTCGTCCATCCACAGCAGACCGAAGGCCCCTTCTTCGTCGATGAACGGCTGCTGCGATCGGACGTACGTTCGGACTCGAAGACTGGTGCCATCAGTGGCGGCTCACCGCTCGACCTGAGATTGACGATCGCGCAGGTGAGCGCCGGCGGTGCCTGCGCGCCGCTCGCCGGTGCGCAGGTGGACATCTGGCAGTGCGACGCGTTGGGCCGATACTCCGACGTGAACGATCGGCGCAACAGCACAAACGGGCAGACGTTTCTTCGCGGTCATCAAGTCACTGACGCGAAGGGCAACGTGCAGTTCACCACGATCTATCCCGGCTGGTATCCCGGCCGGGCGGTCCACATTCATTTCAAGGTGCGCTCGGCAGCAAACGTATCGCCCGCCTACGAGTTCACCTCGCAGTTCTACTTCGACGAACAGCTGACCGATCGCGTGCACACACGCGCGCCCTACTCGCAACACAGTGGTCAGCGGATGCGCAACGACAGCGACGGAATTTTCCGTGATGGCGGTACGCAGCTCACGCTGCCGGTGACTGAGCGCGGTCAGGGGTTCGCAGCCAACTTCACAGTGGGCATGCGCCCCGGCGATCCAGCACCTCGCGGCTGGGGCCGGGGACGCGGGCGCTTCTGATATTTCTATTCCCAGTACCAGACGAAGATCGCGCCCTTGGCGCCAATGCCGAAGGCGTCCGATCCTCCGGCCGCCGAGACTGAAATGTTGATCAGGCGATCACGTCCCTTCCCGGTTGCGAACGCCGAAGCCTGCTCGACGAGCTCGTCCCACGACTTGGTCGTGCTCTGAAACAACCTGCACTGAACCTTCATTCATCCTCCTCTGTTAACCATTCCGTTCGCCGGGCGTTATTGGTGGCATGGACGGAAGCACGACGCTTCGGGTTCTCTTCGGCCTGGGTATGGGAGCGGCCTCGTGTCTCGTTGTCGTCAACGGACAGACGCCCCCTAAGCCTGTCGCGTTCGAGGTCGCCTCCATCAAAGAGAACGTCTCAGCCAGTGACAACGCTTCGGTGCGCGCCCAGCCCGGTGGCCGCGTGAGCGTCAGCAACAACTCGCTGCGCAACATCATCCGCAACGCCTACAACGTTCAGAACTACCAGATCATCGGCGGCCCGGACTGGATCAACACCACACGATGGGACATCACGGCGAAGGCTCCCGACGATGCCCCGCCGCCGCAGTTGTTGCTGATGTTACGGACATTGCTGGCCGATCGTTTCAAACTCGCCGTCCGCAACGAGACGCGTGAATTTCCGATCTACGCGCTGATCATTGCGCGCCCAGACGGCAAGCCTGGCTCACAGTTACGAGCGTCGAGTGTGGACTGCGCGGCAGTGTTCGCCGCGGCCAAGGCCAAAGGCGAGGTGCCGCCGCCAACCACCAACGGCCGTCCCACCTGTGGGACGCGCGTCACTCGCGGCAACATGATGACCACTGGCGTCACGATGGCCGACCTCGCTCGGAACATCGCGCCGTTCGCTGGACGGCCAGTCGTCGACAAGACAGGACTGACCGGCGCATTCGACATCGATCTCACATGGGAACCGGAAGACGCGCCGGGCCCTGACGGAACAGCGCGGCCGGCCGCACCGTCTACAGACGGCGGACACCTCTTCACCGCAATACAAGAGCAACTCGGCCTGAAGCTCGACTCGCAGAGAGGCCCGGTTGACGTGCTCGTGATCGACTCCGCGCAACGGCCAACCGAGGACTAGACCGGGACACACAGCCATGCTCCAAGACATCCGCTACGCCGCTCGCATGCTCGTCAAGTGGCGATGGATGACGGCCGTCGCCGTCCTCGCGCTTGCACTCGGCATCGGCGCCAACAGCGCCGTCTTCACGTTCGTCAACGCGGTCCTGCTGCGTGGTGTTCCTTTCCCTGACCCCGACCAGGTCGTCGCGATTGGGACGCAGGATGCACGCGGTCGGCGATTCGGCGTGTCGTACTACGACTTCATCGATTGGCGAGAGGCAGCGAAGAGCTTTTCCGATATCGCGCTGACAGCGCAACCCGCTTTCAACGTCAGCGAGCAGGGCACGTCCCCCGAGCGTTACAGCGGCGCCTACGTCTCGGCGACCATGTTCCGGTTGATTGGCGCCCAGGCGTTGCTCGGCCGCGCATTCATCCCGGAGGACGACCTCGACGGCGCTGCGCCCGTCGTCGTTCTCGGCTTCAACATCTGGCAGTCCCGTTATTCCGGCGACAAGGGAGTGCTCGGCAAGACGATCAAGGTCAACGATCTTCCTGCGACTGTCGTCGGTGTCATGCCGCAGGGCATGCAATTTCCGCCGAACACCGACCTGTGGCTGCCGTTCGGGACTTCGACGATCAACCGCAAGCAGAACCGTCAGGAGCGCAACTACCAGGTGATCGCACGTCTCGCCGACGGCGTCACGATTCAACAGTCGCGCAGCGAGCTGTCCACCATCGTCGCCCGCCTCGCCCGCGACTACCCACAGACCAATAAAGACATCGAGGCGACGATCATCACCTTCAACGAGCGCGCGAATGGGCGTGAGATCAGGCTCGTGTTCTGGTCGCTGATGGGGGCTGTCGGCTTTGTTCTGCTCATTGCCTGCAGCAACGTCGCGAACCTGCTTCTGGCGCGTTCGGCCGAGCGCGCGAAAGAGGTCGGTGTTCGCCTCTCGCTCGGTGCAAGCCGCGCCCGCGTCATCCGTTCGTTGCTCGTCGAGAGCGTGATGCTCTCCTTGATCGGTGGACTGCTCGGGCTACCGCTGGCCTATGCCGGGATCCGGATCTTCGATTCACTGACACAGAACGTCGGCAAACCCTACTGGATGGAGTTCTCGATCGACCCGACCGTCCTGCTCTTCTTCTTCGGGATCTGCATCTCGACCGGCATCATCTTCGGGCTTGCCCCGGCGCTGCACGTATCGAAGACGAGCCTCAACGAAGTGTTGAAGGAGGGCGGGCGTTCCGGGTCGAGCGGAATCAGGGCGAACCGTTGGACGAACGGGCTGCTCGTGGTGCAGGTTGCGCTCACGCTGGTGCTGCTCGCCGGCGCCGGGTTCATGATGCGGAGTTTCCTCGTGCTCTATAGTCTCGACCTCGGTTTCGAGACGACGCGCCTGCTGACGCTGCAGGTCAACCTGAACGATCGTAAATATCCAGTGCTCGAGCAGCGGAATGATTTCGCACGTCGTCTCAGCGAGAGGCTGCGCGGCATCGGAGCACTGCAGACGGTGACGACGGCGAGCAACTTCCCGATGGTCGGAGGCGCGGCCGTGGAACTGGCGATCGACGGCCGCACCGATCCCAACACACGAAAACCGATGGTGACGATGCTCAGCGTGAGCTCGTCATACTTCAACGCGATCGGAATCCGGGTGCTGCGCGGCCGCGACTTCACCGAGGCAGACGAGACTCCGGGACGCGGCGGCGTGATCGTGAACCAGCGCTTCGCAGACATGTATTTCAAGGGCGAAGATCCAATCGGCCGTCAGATCACGCTCACTGAAGAAAGACAGAACGGAATCGCGGTCAAGTCGCAGACCATCGTCGGCGTATCCACAACAGTGCGACAACGCGAGGTCCAGGGTCTCGAACCCGACGCGGTCGTCTATCTTCCCTATTTCGCAGGGGACATGGGGCGAGTGATCGCCGTAATCACGCGCACAACTGGCGAGACAGCCGCTGCGGTGCCGCTGATCCGGCAGGCCGTCCTCGAGCTCGATCCGGACCTCCCGGTCTCCAACGTCCGCACGATGGACGAACTGCTGGCGCAGCGCCGCTGGCAGTACCAGATTTTCGGCGGCATGTTCGCGGTCTTCGCCGGCATCGCGCTGCTACTCGCCGCAGTCGGCCTCTATGCAGTCATGGCCTACTCGGTGATGCAGAGGACGCGGGAAATCGGTGTTCGCATGGTGCTCGGCGCGCCACCGCGCGACGTCGTCTGGCTGTTCTTACGGCGCACCGTCGTGCTCGTTGGGATCGGGCTCATCATCGGCATGAGCGGTGCCTTCGGCGTGGGGCAGCTGCTGCAGAGCATCCTCGTACAGTCCAACGGACGCGAGCTCGCCGTGCTCCTCTCAATCGCGCTGCTGATGGTCATCGTCGCCGTCACAGCGTGCGTCTGGCCGGCGCGACGTGCAACCCAGCTGAACCCCGTCGTCGCGCTGAGGTACGAGTAGCACGACTCTTCGCAGTCAACTTCCAACTCCCAACGACCCAACTCCCAAGGATGTGGTTTCGTTGGAAGTGGAACACAATCGCTTCGTGGCTGCATCGTTCCCGGAGTGGGTCGTCCCGATGGCGGCGACGCTCACCGACAAGCGATTCACCGGTCCTGAATGGCTCTTCGAGCGCAAGCTCGATGGCATCCGGCTGCTCGCCTTCAAGAAGGGGCGAGACATCCAGCTGTTCTCTCGCAACCGACTGGAGCAGCACAACCCGGCCATTGCCGATGCCATCGCGGCGCTGCCGCACAAAGAACTCATTCTCGACGGTGAGGTCACCGGCGTCTGGGGCCCCGCATCGACCCGCGAGGCCGACAAGCCGCGCGGCCTCGCGTATCACGTGTTCGACGTCCTCTGGATCGACGGACGAGATGTCATGTCTCTTCCGCTCGACGAACGCCGCGCGCTGCTGAAGACGCTGCCGTTCAGAGCCCCGTTGAAACGCGTCGCCGCGCTCGACGACGACAAGCCATGGGAGCGCGCGTGCGCCGACGGCTGGGAAGGCGTCATCGCCAAGCGGCGCGACTCGGTCTACGAGCATCGTCGATCGCCGAACTGGCTGAAGATGAAATGCGAGGCGAGCCAGGAGCTCGTCGTCGGTGGCTTCACCGATCCGCAGGGCGCGCGAGTCGGGCTCGGAGCATTGCTCGTCGGCTACTTCGAGGGTGACGACTTCGTCTTCGCCGGCAAAGTCGGGACCGGTTTCGACACGAAGATGCTCCTCGACCTGCGCGCGAGGTTCGATCGCATCGAGCTCGAGAAATCACCCTTCACAAAGGCGACGGGATTGCCGCGCCTGCGCGCGCACTGGGTGAAACCGCAGATCGTCGTGCAGGTCGCCTTCATCGAGTGGACCGTGCACGACAAGCTCCGTCATCCGCGACTCCTCGGCATTCGCACAGACAAGAGTCCACGCGAGGTTGTCCGGGAGCGGGCGTGATCACGCATCCCGAGAAGGTCCTGTTCCCCGACGATGGGATCACGAAGGGCGCGGTGGCGGCCTATTACGAGGCGGTCGCGTCGATCATGCTGCCCCACATCAAGGGACGCCCGATCACGATGGAGCGCTACCCGTCCGGCATCGGGCAAAAGGGGTTCATCCAAAAGGATGTGTCGAAGGGATTTCCCTCGTGGCTGGAACGCGTCGAGGTGCCGAAGAAGGACGGCACCGTTCACCACCCGATCGCGGGAGACACGCGCTCGCTCCTCTGGCTGGCCAATCAGAACTGCATCACGCCGCACGTGTGGACGTCGCGTGCACCGGATCTCTTCCACCCGGATATCTGCGTTTTCGACCTCGACCCGTCAAAAGATGACGCCGACGACCTTCGCGATGCTGCGCTCGCGTTGCGCGATCTCCTGAAGGAGCTTGGCCTCGAGAGCTGGGTCAAAACCTCCGGCTCCAAGGGCTTTCACATCGTCGTGCCACTCGACGGGAAGGCGGACACCGGCGCCGTCCACGACTTCGCGAACAAGATCGGCACCGTGCTGGTCTCGCGCCATCCGAAGCAGTTCACGCAGGAATTCAGCAAAGCCGACCGCGGCGAGCGAATCCTCATCGACACCGGCCGCAACGGATACAGCGCAACGTTTGCGGCGCCATATGCGATTCGCGCGAAGCGCGGCGCGCCCATCTCCGCGCCGTGCACCTGGGAAGAAGTCGAGAGCGCCGAGGTGGAACCGCAGACATTCACGATCACGACGATCGCCGACCGCATCGAACGCGTCGGCGATCTCTGGGCTGACATGCGCACACGCCGCTATTCCCTGCGCAGCAAAGGCACACGAATCGACACCGAGGCTACTCGACGATCGTCTTGAACCCGCCGTAGACCATCCGCTTGGGATCGAAGGGCATGTCTTTCGATCCGCTCATCGCCATCATCTCCTTCATCACCTTCTTATTGACGCGATCGCGATGCGCTCGCGACTTGAAGACGACGTACGCGAACACGACCGTCTCGCCCGGCTTCAATTTCATCACGCGAGCGAAGGCGGTTCCCCACTTGGGGACCAAATCGTCGCCGATGCACTCCTTGTAGTCGACGGCGCCGTGTTTCATCCAGGCGTCGCGCCCCATTGTCGCCATCCGTTGATACGCCTTCACGTGCTTCTTCGGAATCGGCAGGATGTATCCATCTACATAGCTCATCGCGGTTTCTCCTATGAACACGGCCATTGTCTCCCGGACACTTCGGGAAGAAAGCTCGAACGGGATACGCTAGTGCAGAGGTCACCATGACAGTGTTTGATGACGTCCTGACGACTGAGCAGGAGCTGCGAGCGATCATCGGCACGCCTAGTATCCGTGCGGTGAAGAAGGTGCAGAGCTCGCTCGACGTCCATACTCGTGCGTTCATCGCGCAGTCGCCATTCCTGCTGCTGGCAACCTCCGATGCCGACGGCCGCTGCGACGTCTCACCGAAAGGCGATGCCCCCGGCTTCGTTCAGATCATCGACGATCGTCGGCTGATCATCCCCGAGCGCCCCGGCAACAAGCGTCTCGATGGCATGCTGAACGTGCTGTCGAATCCACACGTCGGACTGATCTTTCTGGTTCCGGGGCGTGAAGAGACAGTGCGGCTAAACGGCAAGGCGTGGATCACCCGCGACCCCGAGCTGCTCAATCGCTGCATCGCACAGGGCAAGGCACCTCTGGTCGCGATCGGTGTCGAAATAGAGGAGTGCTTTCTCCACTGCCCCAAGGCCTTCATCCGGTCGCAACTGTGGGACCAGCAGGCGTGGCCTGCTCCAGGCGCGCTGCCGTCGATGGCCTGCGTACTGTTCGATCAGATCAAACCCGCCGACGCCACGCTTCAGGACTACGAGCGCTCGATCGAGGAGGGGAATACGAAGGGACTGTATTAGGCTCTAGACTCTGGGCTCTAGGCTCTGGGCTTCACGTGCGCCACTTCCTCATTGCGCTCGTACTCTTCTCAGCGGCTTGTGCTGCCCGGACTTCGTCTGCCGCGCCGACGACACCTCCGGCTCTCGCGTTCGACGATGCCGCCGACAAGCTGATTCGGCGCGGCTGCTATCGCTGCCTGGAGCAGGCCTTCGAGCTGGCCCAGAGTCACGGCGCGCGCATGCAGGCCTTCGAGGCCGCAACGCTGCTGACTCTGCGCTCGAAAGAGCTCGGGCTGCCAAGCGAGGAATGGCTCGACCGCGCCCGTGCCCTCGCGGGAACCGACGCCTCGCTGCTGCCCTACGTCGACATGGTGGACGTCATTCCGCCGGACCGCTTGAGCGAGAACCGTGAGGCACTGTTCGATATTCGCCGCCGTAGTCGTGCGAAAAGCTCGCTCGACACGTGGCGAAACACCTTGCAGGACGGCGCCGGGTCCGACGCGTTTCGGTCCTATCTCGATGTGTCGTTGATTTGCGCGTTCGGCACGCTCAAGGAAACGCCCGATAGCTTCTCGGGTACGCTGGATTCGTCGGCCACGAGCCCTCTCTTTCAGTACGGAGTGGGCGCCTGCGATGTGAGTCATGGGCCGCGTCTCTCGGCGCTGCGGACCTCGGAGCCTGAATTCGTTGACGCCGACTATGCGCTGGGCCGCTACGCGCTCGACGATCCGCTGAACCCCAATGCTGAGGAAAGCCTGCGGCGCTGGGAGTCCGCGGCGAAAGCATTTCCACGGTCGCCAGCGATCGCGACGCACATCGGCAACCTGTTTCGCATGTGGGAGGACTGGCAGCCGGCGCTCGAAGCCTTCGATGCCGCGCTGGCCGTGGCCCCTACTCACCCCGAAGCGACCATCGGGCGTGCGGTCAGCTTGTCGCGCCTCGAGCGCTCCCAAGAGGCGATCGAAACCGCAACCCGCCTGATCGACGGCGGGCAGTGGCTGCTCGGCGAGGCGTACTACTGGCGAGCCTGGAACTATCTCCGCCTCGAGAACCTGCAGCAGGCGCGCGCCGATGCCGATCGCGCGCGCACGCTCATGTCGAACTCGGGCGTCATGGTGCTCTCCGGTGTGATCGAGTGGCGAATGGGACGTCTGCAGAGTGCTGAGAAGGATTTCGAGGGCGCGCTCACGATCGATCTCGGCGAGTGTGAGGCGGCCTTCGATCTCGGCGTCGTGCGCGATCAGCTCGGCAAACTCGCTGAGGCACTCGCCGCGTTCAAGCAATCTGGACAGTGTTACGACCTGTCGATCACGCTGCGCCACGAGGCGATCGAGAGGATCAGGAAGGGCGGCGGCACAGACACGCTCAAGGCGCGCGACTCAGCGCGTCACGAGCGCGTCCTCGTCGATCTCACCGAACGCCGTGGCGAGGTCACGCGCATCGTCGAGACGATCGAGAAGTCGAGACGCCCGCCAGCGGTGCCCTGACGACAGCTCAAGGACGAAAGATCAACCGATCGTTGATCCAGAAATTGGCAAACGAGGCGAGCACGACGGCGATGACATTCGCGGGAATCACAGCGAGCCCTGTCGCTGTCATCACGATCATCGTGATCCCAAGGTTGGTGAGGACGGACAACAGGCCAGTGGACGCGTGAAACGCCAGCCAGCGATTGAATCGCTGCTCGCGCGGCAGGTTCGGCCAGGTGAAGCGTTCGTGCCACACGAAGTTGTGCGACACGGCGGCGAGCACGGCAATCGTGATCGCGACGGTGGCGCTGAGACCAGCCAACCTCACCAAGGTCCACAGCGCCAGCGTCTGCAGCGAGAACCCCATGACACCTACGAGATTGAACCGTATCCACTGCCTCATCGACCGCTCCCTTGCAGAAGAAGGTGTGAGACCGGCAGAAAACGGGTCAACTTTGACGGCGATCAAACAGTTGGGCGGTAGGTGGTCAAACCCCAGAGAAAGCTCTCAGGGTCCCGCAGCCAGCAGCTTCGTGCGCCGTAGTGCGTGGTGACGGGTGACTGCACCACGGTTGCACCCTCCTTCGACGCGCGAGCGAAGAGCGCGTCGGGATCATCAACCCACACGCTGATCGCCTGCACCAGCCCGTCTTTCGACGCCTGCCCGTCGCCCAGGTTCAGCATGACCGTCGAGTCGCCGAGCCGCATCTCCACGTGCAGCAGCTTGCCGTCCGGGCCAGGAATCTTCACCGCCGGGTCAAATCCGAACGCACGCGCAAGCCATGCAACGGCGTCGGGCTCGTGCCGGTACGAGAGCTCCGGGAAGATGCTCGACTCCCCTGACGGCGATCCCATCGGATAGGTCCCGAAACCCCATAGGTGACCTTGAACATCCCACACCGAGTACTCGCGTGAGCCGTAGTGCGTGTCGTACGGCGCGATCGCGATGCGAGCGCCCGCTGATTGCGCCCGCAAGTGATGTGCATCCACGTCGTCGATGGTGACGTAGACGCCCTGGAGAACCGACGACCACGGGTTGGTCGCAACGGGTGGCGTCGCGGTGCTGATGCCGATCACGCCGCCGTCCCGCCGCAGCTCGGCGTGCGCGATGGTCCCGTCCGGCGCCGGGAAGACGACCTGCTTTTGGAAGAGAAACGCTCGGCACAGCCACTCGATCGCGGCGGGGGCGTCCTTGTACCGTAAGGCTGGAAAGATGATTGGTTTCATGGCCCCAGCGTAGCCGCGTGCGTGAAGGCCGTCTTGGACGAAACTTACCTACTCCGACGAGAAGCCACCGTGGCTGCCAAGCGTCGTGAGCAGCTCGGTTGGTGTGACGCCAGCGAACGCGCGGAAGTCTCGATCGAAATGTGCCTGATCGTAGTAGCCGCAATCGAGCGCCAGCCCGGTAAGGCTCGCGTGCTCCCTGCGTCGCAATCGATCGACCGCAGATCCGAATCTCATCACACGCGCAAACATCTTCGGCGCGAGGCCGATGTGTTCCCTGAACTGGCTGATGAGATGTTTCTGGCTCCATCCCGTCTCATCGACGAGAGACTTGATCGTCACGAGACCACCGCTGTCGACGATCCGCGTCCAGGTACACAGCAC
>Ga0315912_10005352_pt1 | contig 11855 bp, 9 predicted proteins | sample VfabasoilMG_FD_204469 | JGI IMG/M metagenome (GOLD analysis project Ga0315912, IMG submission 204469) | Garden soil microbial communities collected in Santa Monica, California, United States - V. faba soil | ecosystem: Environmental > Terrestrial > Soil > Garden | place: USA: California...
CCACCCAGTCGCCGGCACCCAGAATGGCGAAGTGCCCCGCTACCACCATGCGAAAGCGGCCTGAGAGAACAGCGTCGACCTTGTCAAGGCCGTGCGTGTGCTCAGGAAACGTCGTGCCCGGCGCATAAACATAGCGAGCCACGACATATCCCGCGGACTCGAGCTTGCGCCGCATGGCGGTCTCCGAGAGAGGGCCGTCCACAGACGTGTTCCAGTGGCGGACGCGCATGCTATGGCTTCGGGCTTGGTTCAGGCGTCGTGCCTATGTAGCGCGGCAACGTCCACATGTAGTCGGTGCGTGCGTGGCTCTCGAACTGTCTCAGGTCCGGATAGTCAGAGATGCTCTCATCGACCAGTGGAATACTGTTTCGCCTGTCTTTTGTCGCTGAGGATGCACGGGCATGGCAGTCGAGACAGCTCGATTTTCGTCCGCGCGGAACCACACCTTCGACGAACGGGTTATACGTGGCGAAGTACTCTTCGCTAGGATCGAGATTACCGATCTTTCCCGGTGTCCCGCATTTCTGAACGTCGAGAATGGGGGGTTTGAAGAGGATGAAACTCGGTCCCACGTCCAGCGAGTAGTAGCTCCAGACGCCGCTGTTGAGACTCGGTGGCCGCTGAGCATTGTCGCAGGTCCACTCCTCGCCGTTCGTGCGTTCGTTGGCCGGCCCTTTCCACCAGAACGTGGCCCAGAACCAATCGGGCAATGACTTGTCGGCGACATGAAATGCAAGAAGGATCAACGTCTGGTCGGCCTCGACGTTCTCGGGGCACTTGGGTTGTTGGACACATCGAAGCCGGCTGACATCCGCCGCGCGCGCCGTCACGAAGTGCTGGTTGGCGATCACGCACCCGTCGGCCGGCTCCCGCTCGACGACACATTCGGGCTTTCGTCCAGTGACGTTTGCCCAGCCTTCCTCATCGACAGTGCCGGCGTTATCTGGGTCATGCTTTTCTCGCCATTTCCAGATGCCCACCCAGGCGCGCCGTTCGGCTGCGGTGCTCTTTGGGATGGGCCGCCAGAACGTCTTGAGCACCATCGACCGATCGGGAAACTCGGGAATCTCCCGGCGCTTCTGCGCGACCAGCCTGGCCGCCGCTCCGTCCTGATAGAGACCTTCGCGTCGAATATGTTCGTAGGCCGACGGATTGTAGAAGGTCGCTTCGTACAGCGGAAACGAGGGCGCCGGAACACTCTGACGCTCGGCTGGGTCGAACAAGAGCAGCGCTCGCGTGGATCGGTCTCCTGACGAATTGACCGCGAACTCCGACGCCCCTCCTCTCGCGAACGTTTCCAACGCGTCGTGCCAGGGCCCCGGCTTGCTGGGGAACGGGAGCGCTGCAACCGATTCGAGCAGCGTCCAGGCGTACCGGCGTTGACGGGCGATCCATTCGCGTCGGTCTCCGTCTGAGAAGACGCGCTCGGTGCCCGCTCCCGACGGCGGCCTGGATGCCGTGGCCGCCGGGGCGACGGTCGTCGTGTCGGGGCCGGTCGAGCAGGCCCCGCAGAGCAGAACGATCGCCCAACAGTACGCTACAGCGCGACGCATGCTACCCCTTTGTCCCAGAAAGCTGCTTCTCTCGCTCCCAGAGCCGCGCCTCGAACGTGGGTCGGGTTTCCAGATCGGTAAGCACGAGCAGGGCGATGCCTTTGATCTTCTCGAAGTCCACCGCTTTGCAGACATCCCAGAGAGCGTCTTTTTCCATTTCCTTGAACAGGTCCCGAATGGCTTCGTGGGCGTTCTTGAAAAGCTCGACGTACTTACCGTGCTGAGGGTCAGTGGGCTTCGTCACCACATCTCGGATTTTCACCACGATGTCCCTGAAATCCTTGTACGGCAGGGGCATTGGGGGAACGGAGTTCAGTTGTTCTTCGAAATCGCCGAATAGCCCTCCGGTGGTGCGATCTTTTGCGACGAGAAACAACAGGAATATGAAGGCCGCCATCTCGTGATACTGCATCGTCTTGTCGCTCATGGGTTCGATTCTCCTCGAAGATCGCAATGACGTTGTCGTGTTGCGAGCTGCTGCCGCCGTCGCTGCACTTACAGCAGTCTCCTGAGTAAAGCGGCGGACGCGGCAAAGCGCGTGGCGAACGGGTCGGGGGCGGGTGAATGTTCGTTGACGGTGGGCACCGCGACGGCAAGAGATCCGATACAGTGAAGCGGCGGCGGCCGGAAGACCAGCCACGGGTGCCGCACGACGTTCAGCGAGAGATCGAGGCGCTCGGGATCGCCCTCGGGAAGCGCTTCGATCATATACGGGCGATGGGCCAGCCGTGGTTCGAGGGCCGCAGCACTCCGAAGCTCGCTCAGCGCGTCCTCGTGCCGGCCTTCCACCTTCGCGATCTCGCCGGCGATCCGGTGGCGCGCGTGCCGGTAGAGCACGATGTCGGAGTTCTCCTCGCACACGCGCAGCACCTCCGTGCTCAGCGCCCGCCGGCCGAGCCGCGTGAACAGGGCGCCGGCCAACATGAGGATCACCGGACCGGGTTCGTCTCCCACGGCGCTCCTGGCGTGTTCGATCGCGGCGCGTGCGTTGCCGGCCAGCATCTCGGCCCACCCCTGCACCATGCGCAGGACGGAGAGCTGCGGCTTGACGTCGCTCCAGGATCCCGTGCGCACGACCTCCTCGATGACGGCAGCCGCGGCCTCGGGGTAGCCGGCGTCGATCAGAAACAGCCCTTCCTGCCGTGTCGAGTCGAAGGCGCCGCGGAGATAGCGCCGTCCCGCCGGCGCCTGAAATACGTCGCGCCGGAGCGCGCGAAGGGCTTCGAGATATCCGACGCAGTCTCCCTCCCGGAACACGATGTAGGCCTCGCGGAGCTGCACGCGTTCCCGCCGGTTCAGACGGTACGCATCCGGCAGCAGCGCCCGCGCCTTGTCGGTCTGTCCCAGCATCAGGTGACAGCTGATCATCTGGACGTAGACGTCACCGAAGTCGGGCACCTGCTGCTGCACTCGGGTCAACAGCTCAAGCGCCTGTGTGGCGTGCCCCGCCTGGCAGAGCGGAGCCGTCCGATAGAAGGGCGCCCGCCACTCGTGCGGGTACTCGCGGGACCACGTCCGGAAGTTCAGATCGGCCCCGTCGAGATCCCACGAGTCCACGCCGAACATCCCGCGGCCATAGAGTTCCTCCGCGCGGGTGACCGGCCGTTGCGAGAGCATCGCCAGCGCCGACCTCCACAACGGGAGGCTGTCGGAGTGACGATCCTGCGATGTGAGCAGGTCCGCGCGCCTCATCGCGGCCAGCGTGAACTGCGGATCTTCCGCGAGTGCCTGCGTGAACAGATCGAGCGCGGGATTGAAGTCGTTCTTCATCGCGAACTGCTCGCCCTGGGCGTAGAGGGTCAACGCGCGCCAGGACGGCGTCGTGGTATCGGCCGGAAGGCGATCGAATGACGCGATGGTGCCGGCCGATTCCCCGATCGTCTGGCGCACCCAAAGGCTGGCGTCGCGCACGGCGCGCATCAGAGCGCTCGGGTCGGAGGCCGGGAACGAGCGCAGGGTCTTGGTCCTGGGGTTGTCGGGCTGCGAGCCGCGGGTTTCGACCTGCACGTTGAGCGCGTAGTCCGGGCCGATTCGCGACAGGCTGCCAAACACCGAGGCGACGGCGTTGATCCGCCATGCCGCCTCACGAAGCGTGGCGGGGTCGCTGCTGTCTTGCGGCTTGCCCATCTGAGTCAGCGCCGAGGCCAGGGTTTGACGCTCGAGCAGCCGGGTATGGACGGACTGCGCGAGCTGGTTGCGAAACAGCTCGCCGATGCCGTCGAGTTCGGCGTTGCCCGTTGAATTCGTCAGCGGAATCAGCAGCGTCTGCACGCCGGCAGGAAGCACCGCCGTCGGCTGTATGAATTTCATGCCGAGCGGCACGAGAGCCAGTCCCCCGGCGGCGGCTCCAGCCGCGGCCAGCCACCGGCGCCTGCTCCAATAGAGAGCGGGGGGGCGCCACCGGGGCTGCAGCTGGGACGCGACCGAACGCGCGCTCGAGTAACGCTGGGACGGCTCGCGGCGCAGGCAGCGGGCAATCACCGCCGACCACTGCGCATCGATGTCCGAAGCGAGCGCGCGCATGTTCGGCGACGGTTCGGCCGCGCGTTCCATCGCCGAGCGGATGATGTGCTCGTCGTTGAAGGGCAGCCGGCCCGTGGTCATTTCGAACAGGACGATCCCGAGCGAATAGATATCGGTGCTGGTGGTCACCGCCCGGCCCGCGAGCTGTTCCGGGCTCATGTACGCAACGGTTCCGGCCACCCGGCCGTCCACCGAGGCCGTGCGGGCGGGCGCGCCGGCCGGCGGGGCGGCGGTGGCGCTCGCCAGGCCGAAGTCGGTCACCACGGCCCGATCGCGGCACAGCATGACGTTGGCACACTTGAAATCGCCGTGAACGATGCCGGCGCGGTGCGCGGCGTCGAGGCCGTGCGTCATCTGCTCGACGATCGGAAGGGCCTCCGCCGGCGAGAGGCGTCCGCTGCCGGCGATCCGCGCCGCCAGCGTTTCGCCCTCGAGCAGCTCCATCGTGAAGAAGTGGATGCGCCGGCCGTCGTTCTGGACGTGAATGCCCACCTCGAACAGTCGGCACACGTTGGGATGCGTGATCTTGCGGGCCAGCTGCACTTCGCGGCGGAACCGGCGGACGAATCCGGGGTCGTTGCCAAGCTCCCCGCGCAGGATCTTGAGGGCGATGGTCTCCTCGATCACCTCGTCGTAGGCGCGATAGACCTCGCCCATCCCGCCACGGCCGAGGAGCGCCTCGATTCTGTAGCGCCCGCCGATGACGTCGCCCTGCTGCAGCCCGCGATCGGGCGACAGCAGGGGCGCCTCGAGGAACTGACCTGCCTTTTCGAATTCACCGAGCAGATGCCGCACCTGCGTGAGCAGCGCCTCGTTGCCGCCGCACGCCCGTGCCACGAACGCGTCGCGTTCCGCCGCGGGAACGTCGAGCGCGGCATCGAAGACCTCGGTGATCCGGTCCCAGACTTCTCGATCCATCGTCTCCTGAAGGGGAGTTGAGGTGACGAATGCTGACGATTCTAGCTTCCCGACTTCACGCCTTTGGCGGCTCCGAAGATCTTCTTGAAGATGGATGCGTCGAAGCCGACATTTATGTACCACTCATTCGTGAAACGGCTCACCGTGGGCACGGCGCTGGTGTCCGCCGGGAGCGGATCCGTCAAGGAGAAGCCTGTGGCCAGCTGTGTCTCCTTCCCGAAATGCCGGCCAGCTCCGAGGTTGAGGCCGAAGGGCAGTTCCCAGTTGGCGCCGACCAGGAAATTGGCGTCGTCGTTCACGCCGTAGGCGAACATCACGCCGGGAACGGCGTAGGCCCCGCCGGGCATGGCCTTCGGGAAGAGGTCGCGCGGCCACAGATAGAGGTTGAGCCCAACGTAGTACACGTTCTGCGAGCTGTCGTCCCGGGCCACTGTCGGCATCTTCACGAAGACCGGCGCGTTGTCCTTGTCCACCTTCGGCTGCCCGTTGGCATCGAGATCGGGAACCTGCTTCAGGACGAACTCGCGCGTCCGCAGACGGCTGCGGGCGAAACCCGACACGAAATTGCCCCTGGCAATCTGATGGACTTCGACGGGGAACGCGTAGACGGTCTTCGGCTCGGGCGTTTCGTTTTCGGCCGGCTTCTGGGGCTGTTCGGGCTTCTGTGGCTTTTCCTCGTCCTGCGGTCCGCTGCCGCCCAGCCCCGGCGGCAAGGGCCGTAGCGAGTCCTCGGCGACCGGTGCGTCCGCAAGCCGGTAGCTGGTGAATCCAATGTGCTCCCTGATTTCGACCCGGGCGGCGATGCTCTGCTGGTACTGCCCCACGACGACGCGCTGCGACTCCGCGGCCGGCCGGTTGACGTGCACCGAGTTGGCCCGAGCGATCAGCCGCGCCACCACGTCGTTGATCTCGCCGGCCTTGGTGTCGAGCGTCGTCAGCGACCGCAGAAAGGCGGCCCATTCCGGCGCTGGCTCCCTGTCCAGCCTTGCGGCCTCTGCCGCGATTGCGTTGATTTCCGCCAGGGTCTTGTCCTCCCGCGTTGGCGGAGGCGCCGCCTGTTTGGCGTTGCCGTTGTCCGAGCCGCCGGCCGGCGGCGGCACCAGTGCATTCCAATTCCTCCGCGTAGCCTCCACCGACAGGCGAATCGATTCGAGCGCCGATCTGGTGGCGGTGACTTCGTCTCGTGCCGTGCCGAAGGCCTGCTGCAGCCGTGTCGAGGCGACGTTCAGATCGCGAATGCTGTTGAACAGTTGATCGGTCTCGTTCAGCGCTCCGATGAATACCGGCGTCGCAAGGGGCCCGCTCGCCGATTCGAGACCGCTCCACCTCGTGTTCACACTGTCGGCAAACACCTTTATGCCGTCGTACGTCGGTTCGGGGTACGAGCTGGCGCGTGCAGGTGCCGGGCCTGCCAGCCGGCGGCTCTCCGTGGTGAGCCCATTGGCTGCAATGGTGGCGCTGCGCCCCTTCTGGCGCACGCTCTCCAGCGCTGACGACAGTGCATCCCGGACGTCCATCAATGCATCCAAGTCGCCCTTTCGAAGAGCCGCCAACTTCGACTGGACGTCGTTGAGGATGGCCACGGGAGCCGCCGCCGCCTTCAGCGCATCGTCACCCGGCTTCGGTGCCTCCGCCTCGGGCACGTCGCTGGCGCCGCGGATAAAGGGCAGCTGCGGTTGGACGACGATCAGCTTCTCGGCGACCACGCTGAACGTGGAAAGGAGCGGCGGGTTGACCACGGACACCGTGATGACGTCGCCGCCCTTGAAGAAGGGCGGCGGGTTCTTCGGTTGGCACGTGGCCTCGATGATGGTGCCGTCGTGCTCGCGGCACCAGGACAGCACGCGGTCTTTGGCGTCGTACTTGAGCACGACGGGATCGCGACTGTCCTGAGCGGCGCCGGTCGTTGGGAACGCGGAGAGAACCGTGAGCAGCCCGGCGGCGATGCCGATAGTGCAGCGTGTCATAGCAGTGGATCTCCTAGAAAGACGAACTGGTGTGCGGTTTTGCGCGCCAACGCGCTCGACGCCGCCCGGGCGGCGGCGTATTCGCGGCGCGCGCGCGCCAGGGCCAGACCGGCGGACGCTTCCGTCGACAGCAGCGTGAAGAAATTGAACGCGAGCTCTTCGGCGTATTCGATCCGGAACTGGATCGCGCCGAAGGCGTATCCCGTGGCCGCGATCACGCAGGCGGCGCCGCGATTCATGAAGGCCAGGGCGATCGACTGCGACGCCGATGCGGCGCCCGGGTCCATGCCGTAGCAGTTGCACGCGAAGACGGTCGCGCGGCTCGGTTCCGCCTGGAGCACGACCGACGGCGCGATGGCGCGCCAGGCCACGCCCTGCTCGTTGCGTCCGAACCACGCGGCCTGCATGCGTTCCCCGTGCAGGTTGAACAGCAGATGCCGCCGGCGAAGATCGGCGGGCGACGTCACCTCGTACGCCGGTGAGGTGTAGGACACGGGAGACAAGGGCATTCGCGCCGCCACGGCGGCGGAGGCGTTGGCCCAGGTGCGATTCGTCAGCACCAGCGCGCCGGCCGTGGTGTGGCCGGAGGTGCGCCACTCGCGCGCACGCCGGAGCTGCGCCACGAGCACGCTGACCGGGTCCTGACGCCCGGCCGCGATGCGGCCGACGGCGAGCGGCGGCGCCAGGTAGGCCGCCGCGGTGTCCACGTGCGTGCCGTACGGATTGTCGGAGGGCACGGCGGTGTCGGTGTCGCCGGCCAGCGTGGCTTCCTTCGGAAGGCGGACCGACGGAATGACGGCATCGCCACCCACGAGGAGCACCGCGCGGGCCGACGGTGCCTGCGCCGTCGTGGCGCGGACGATGCGCACCGCCGCGCCGGCATCGCCGAGGCCTGCCGGTGCGGCGGCCACGCCGCTATCCTGCGGACGATCGAGGTACACGACCCAAGCGAGAACCCCGGTCGCCTGGAGGGACGCCAGGTATCGAGAGAGCTCGTCCTGGACCGCGATCCAGCTTCCCGGGCCGTGTACCTGGTCGAGCGCCGCGCGGTTGACCGCGACAATCATGGCGGCCTCTACTGCAACAGCTGCTCGGCGCGCAGCACGAGCTGCTGCAGCACGATCAGGTCGATCGGCGCCTGTCGCTGCTGTTCCGCCAGCTGCTGCAACCGGCCGTCGATGAGATCCTCGACAGCGTCGGTGAACTCCATGTGCCGCCGCACGCCGAGCCTCGCGAGCGCGATGGCGCCCACGGCGGAGACGGCGAGGACGCCAATGCCCAGCGTCAGGCGTTGCGTGGACGCGTAGTAGGACCAGGCGACCAGCGAGGCGGCGAGCAGCGGAATGACCAGGCCGACCGTCAGCTCTGAATAGCGGTAGTAGCGATCGATGAGGTCCTGATACTCGGCGTCGGTAATGACGCCTTTCCCGATGTAGAACTGCGGCCGCCGGTCCGTCTGCACCAACGAGTGCCCGTCTCGAGGCGCCCGCCGCGTCGAGACGAAGAGCGCTGCCGGAATGCGAGCCATGGCGCTTGAACGCCCGGCCAAGTCGGGGAGCACCTGCAGGAAGAGGCCCTTGTTGATCGGATCGAGCATTACGCCCAGCACGAAGCCGAGCAGGCCGAAGAGCATCAGCTGCGACACGAGCGTGTCCCACGCCGGCGACGCTTCGCCGCACACGTGGTCGGCGTCGAGCGCCGCGAGCGCGGCCACAGCGGCCTGGTCGGCCTGCCCGAGCGTGTTGCGGCCGGCGTGCAGCGTGTCCTCGAGCGATTTCCCCGCGGGGCCGAGATCGACCGCGGCACACGTGGTTCCACACCAGCGGGCCTGCTGGCGCGCCACGAAAAAGCCGCGCCAGCGCGCCAGCTCCGTGGCCGCCTGCTTCTGCTGCGGCACGTTCGGCATCGGGCCGTCGCCGATGGTGAGGACCCGCCGTTCGAGCGAAACCTTGTTCCCGCAGACGAACGGTTTCGTCACCCAGATCGGCGCCGCCCCGCTCAGTCCGACGAGTGCCGCCGCCAGCACCAGGCCGGGGACGGTCGTCGCCACGCGCTTGCGGATATCGATGAAGTTACCGAAGTCGGCGAGCAGCTGCGTGAAGCCCATCTCGCTCTGTCAAGCGCAAGGCCGCGCTCGAAAGGGACAGGCCCATGCGACAATTTCAGCGCACGATGACTTCGCACGGGGACATCACCGCGCTTCTGCGACGGGTAAAGGCGGGCGACGCCGGAGCGGAATCGCGTCTCTTGGAGCTCGTGTACCCGCAGCTGCGGAATATCGCGGGCGCCTACATCTCACGTGAGCGCAAGGGCCACACCCTTCAGCCGACGGCACTCGTCAACGAAGCGTATTTGCAGCTCGTTGGGCAGATGGACAAGGAGTGGCACGACCGCAGCCACTTCTATGCCGTTGCGTCACAGCTGATGCGTCGCATCCTCGTGGACTATGCACGCCACAAGAAGGCCGCCAAACGCGAAGGCAACCGTCAGCAGGTGGAGCTGACCGATTCCATCGCCATCGCCGAGGAACGGCTCGAGGAGATTCTCATCATCGATCAGCTGCTCGAGCGGCTTGCGGTCTTCGACGCGCGCCGTGCGAGGGTCGTCGAGATGCGTTTCTTCGGCGGCATGACGGAGGGTGAGGTCGCCGAGGTGTTGGACGTCTCTCCTCGAACGGTCAAACGCGACTGGAACGTCGCGAAGGCCTGGCTGCACGGGGAGCTGTCGCGAGCCGCACAGCCCTAGCCGGAGTCGCCGGTCCGCACCGGCATGTCCCTTTTTTCGTTCGTGCTCCGCTTCTAGCACCAGGGAGCGCGGACCAATGTCCACTCAATTTCTGTCGACACGCACTGAAGTGTTCGACACCACGCACGAAGCCATCGTGAACGGCGACGTCCACGTCGCCATGGACCGGCTTCGCGCGTCGTTGCGAACGTTGCGGATGCAGCTGGAGCCCGAGGAATGGGCGTCGTTTGGAGCGCAGGGCCGGCACCACGCGCTGCACGGCCTGTTGCTCGAGTCGCCGTTCACTCGGCGCGCGTACGAAAAGCCGCGCGGTTACGCGGGCGACGCCGGCCTGATGGACCTGATCTACGGCATGAGGACGGACTGCGACCTGTCGGCGCTCGGGGGCATGCTCTACGGCTACGAGTTCGATTCTCCCTGCTTCCAGAGCGTCCGGACGCGCCGGGCGGTGCTCGCACGCGAGATCGACAGCGTCGCCGCCGCCACACCGGACGCCCGGGTGCTGGCGGTGGCGAGCGGCCACCTCCGCGAGATCGAGTGGAGCCGCGCGGCACGCGCCAGGTCGGTTCAGATCACGGCCCTCGACCAGGATCGCCACAGCCTGGCCTGCATCGAATGCGACTACGGACGGCGCTATCCGGTGAACACGATTGCGGCGACGATCGGCGATCTGCTGCGGCGCTCGGTGCGTATTCCCGAGGTCGACCTCGCGTATGCCGCCGGCCTCTACGACTATCTGGAGGCCGACCTGGCGCGTGCGTTGACCGCGGCGCTGTTCCGGATGCTGGCGCCAGGCGGCCGCCTCCTCCTGGCGAATTTCACGCCGGCCACCTACGACGCCGCGTTCATGGAAGCCTTCATGGACTGGCGCCTCATCTACCGCACGCCGGCGGAAGTGCGCGCGCTCGCGGACGGCATCGATGATTCGGAGATCGAAGACCTCGAGCAATTCTGCGACGAGAACGAGCACGTCGCCTACATGCGCGTGGTCAAGCGATGAGCGTTGGACTCCTGGAGCCGGATACCGCCACACAGCGCGGCCCGAAAGCTCACGAGCTCCGCACGCTGGCGTCGCCTGACGCGCCGGCCCGCTCGACACGCATCGGCATCGCGTTCGCGATCGCCGACTACCTGGTGTTCTACGCCGGCGCGGCGGCGTTCGTCGTCGCGCCGTGGTGGCCGGTCAAACTGGCGGGTGTTGCCCTGTCGGGCGTCGCGGCCGCGACGCTCTTTGCGCTGGCCCACGATGCGGCCCACGGCAGCCTGGCGGCGTCGCGTGGCATGAATCGCGTGCTTGCGACCCTGTGTTTCCTGCCGTCCTGGTACCCCTTCACGCCGTGGATTCGCGGGCACAACCACCTGCACCACGGCTGGACGAACGTCGCCGAGTGCGACTACTCGTGGCAACCAGTTTCTCCGGCGGCGTACCGGGCCATGCCGCTCTGGAGGCGGGGAGTGGAGCGCATCTATCGATCGTGGTGGGGATTGTGGCTCCACTCAATCGTGGAGATCTGGTGGAAGCACATGGCGATGCCACGGACGAGCGACCGGCGCTATCTCAACGCCTGGCACCTCGGAGCGGATCGCGCGTTGGTCGCGGCGGCGGTTGCCGCGCATGCCGCCGTGTGCTGGTGGCTGGGTCCCCAGTGGTCCACGTGGGCCGGTGGCCCGGCGCTGCCGCCGGCGGCGATCGTGGGGGGCGTCGTGATCGTTCCCTGGTGGATCTTTCACGTGATGTTCTCCGTCGTGACGTTCCTCCACCACACGCATCCCGCCATCCACTGGGTCCGCACCAGGCGCGAGTCCAGCTTCTTCACGAGTCAGGTGCGGGCGACCGTGCACGTCGAGTTGCCCCGGTGGGCGGAACTCCTGCTGCACAACATCACGGTGCACAGTGCGCACCACGTCGATCCACGGATTCCGTTCAGGGAGCTGCCGTCAGCGCAGCGCCGCATCGAGGCGTCGTTTGCGAACGACGTCATCGTGGAGCGCTGGTCGCCGCGCTTGTTCATCGCGGTCACGCGGGCGTGCCAGCTCTACGACTACGACACGCACCAGTGGCACCGCTTCGATGTCAGTCGCGGTCGAAGGAGACGAACATCAGCCGCCCGGCGCGCTGGATCTGCAGCGTGACCGGTGCGCCCGGCTT
>Ga0315912_10005353_pt1 | contig 11854 bp, 4 predicted proteins | sample VfabasoilMG_FD_204469 | JGI IMG/M metagenome (GOLD analysis project Ga0315912, IMG submission 204469) | Garden soil microbial communities collected in Santa Monica, California, United States - V. faba soil | ecosystem: Environmental > Terrestrial > Soil > Garden | place: USA: California...
GCCCAACACGTCTTCATAGGCGTGCGGCCCCGTGACCTTCAGCACTTTCGGATGCCGCTCGAGAATTTTTTCCGGGCGGGCGCCGAGACATCCGGTGACGATGACCTTGCCGTTCTGCTCGAGAGCTTCGCCAATCGCGTCCAGTGATTCATCCACCGCGGAGTCGATGAAGCCGCACGTGTTCACCACCACCACATCGGCCGCGTCGTAGCTAGGTGCAACCTGGTAACCCTCGGCGCGCAGCTGCGTGATGATGCGCTCCGAATCCACGAGCGCTTTGGGGCACCCGAGGCTGACAAACCCGACTTTTGGCTGGCGGCGGCTCATGAGGGGGCGCAATGGTACACGCGCCTGATCGGGCAGGCGACGCATCGCGGAGATATGCGCGGCGAGCCTCCAAAATGGCCAAAAGGGGCGAATTGGAGCAGGTAATTCCCTGTTTTTGGGCGTCGAACGCATCCCCACGGCCGCGCGAGGATCGGGCTCGCACATTTAACAGTTATCTGGATCCCGACCACTCTTCTATATATGGGTGCGAAGCGGTTACGGCGTCACTCGGCCGACGCGCCGCCATCCTGCTGAAAAGTCCCGCCAGTAGTTTGGTTGTGCGAGGCCCGCAAGACGGTACAATCCGCGGGCGCTCGAAGAACATTTACAAGACGAGCGAAAGCAGGTTCGTGACGCATGGAAGAGCAGTCGGTTTCCCTGGAACCTGTGCAAGCCGCATGGCTGCTGTCCACGTTCGGCGTCCTGTTCGAAAAAGCCATCGATGGCGAGGTGCTCAAGCGCGAATGCGCGCACCGGGTCGCGCTGCATGACCTCGAGAAGATAGGCAGGGATCTGGGCTTCGACGTCGCTTCCCTGCACGTCCAGGCGCAAGATCTTCTGCCCGCCGCATTGCCGCTGGCCGTCGAACTGCGGGACACCAACCCGGAGCGACCTGCCGCCTGGCACGTCATCATCCAGAAAGATGCGTCGCGCGCGCTCATCGCAAGCTTTGGCCTGTCCGAACCGCTGACGATTTCGCTGGCCGACCTGGAAGCGCGCATGACCGGCCTGGCGCTGCGTGTGCGGCTCGCCGAGTCGCAACCCAAGGATCCGGACAGCGCAGGCGACCGCAATCGGAATTTCGGGTTCGGCTGGTTTGTCCCCGAACTCCTGAAACATCGCCGCATCTGGCGCGAAGTCCTCATCGCATCGCTGGTGCTGCAGATACTGGCGCTCGCCTTTCCGCTGTTCACGCAGGTCATCATCGACAAGGTGGTCGTGCATCACACCGAGAGCACGCTGGTGGCGCTCGGAATTGGCATGGCGGTGTTCGTGATCTTCACGACCGTGCTCACGTGGACTCGGCAATACCTCGTCCTGCACACCGGCAATCGCGTCGACGCCGTGCTCGGCCGGCAGGTGTTCGAACACCTGTTCCGACTGCCGCCGGCGTATTTCCAGCATCGCCCGACGGGCGTCATCGCGGCGCGCATGCATGGCATCGAATCCATCCGCGAGTTCCTGAGTTCGGCCGCCGTGACGCTGCTGCTCGACCTGCCATTCCTGCTGATCTTCCTCGCGGTGATGTTCTGGTACAGCGTGAAGCTCACTCTCGTGGTGCTCGGCATCCTCGCGCTGATCGTCGCGGCCAGCGCGCTCGTGGCGCCGCTGTTCCAGCGCCGGCTCAACGAACAGTTCCTGCGCGGAGCCGCGAACCAGGCGTTTCTCACGGAATACGTGGCCGGTCTCGAGACGGTGAAGTCACTGCAGCTCGAGCCGCAACTCAATCGCCGCTATGGCGATCTCCTGGCCGAATATCTCGGCGCGGCATTCCGCACGCGCCAGCTCGGCAACACCTATTCGACGCTGGCGGGCGGCCTCGAGCAGATCATGAACCTGCTGATCCTGGTTCTCGGCGCCTACCTCGTGATGACCACCGCGAACTTCACCATCGGCATGCTGGTGGCATTCCAGATGTTTGCGTCGAGGCTGTCGCAGCCGATGCTGCGCATCGTGGGCATCTGGCAGCAGTTCCAGCAGGCGCAGATCTCCGTGCGTCGCCTCGGGGACATCATGAACGTGCCTACGGAGCCCTATCGCCTGACGCGCGCGCGCGGCGCGGCCGGCGCCGGCAGCATCCACATCGAGGGCCTCGCGTTCCGGTATGACGCCAACCTGCCGCTGCTGTTCGACGACTTCGAGTGCAAGGTCGGCGCCGGCCAGCTCGTCGCCATCATGGGGCCGTCCGGCAGCGGCAAGAGCACGCTGTCCAAACTGCTGCAGGGGTTCTATCAACCGTCGTCCGGCGCCATCCGCATCGACGGTACCGACACGCGTTACATGTCCGCGAACGAATTGCGGAATTTCTTCGGCGTCGTGCCGCAGGAAACCACGCTGTTCTCGGGCACGATCCTCGACAACCTCCGCATCGCCAATCCCTTCGCCTCGTTCGAGCAGGTCGTGGCGGCCTGCAAGATGGCGGAGGTGCACTCGGTCGTCGAGGCGCTGCCCAACGGCTATCAGACCGAAATTGGCGAGCGCGGAGCCGGCCTCTCGGGCGGACAGCGCCAGCGCCTCGCCATCGCGCGTGCGCTGCTCAAGGGCCCGCGCATCCTGATCTTCGACGAGGCCACCAGCAGTCTCGATCCGCAAACGGCCGAATTGTTCGGTCGGACCATCAATTCGCTGAAAGGCCGCGTGACCATCCTGTTCATCGCGCACGCGCTTCCACGCACGCTGCAGGTGGATAGCATGGTGCGCATTGGGGAAAAACTCTCGGTCGTACCTGCGGAAACCGGAGCCGGGGGAGCGCCGCGATGACCGCCGCCAACGTCCCCGCCACGCAACCGGCCCAGGAACCCTGGACGACACGACTTGCGACGAAACTCTTCGAACTCGAGTCGATTGATCCCAGCCGCCGGTCCCTGTTCGTCCTGCGCATTGTCTGCGTGCTCGTGGCATTGCTGATCGCCTGGGCGCTGATCGCCCGGCTGGACATCGTGGCGGTGGCGCAAGGCCGGCTCATCCCGCAGACGTACGTGAAGATCGTGCAGCCGGCGGAAGCGGGCATTGTTCGCGAGATCCTGGTGCAGGAAGGCGATTTGGTCGAAGAGGGCCAGGTGCTGCTGCGGCTGGATCCCACCGTGAACACTGCGGACAGCACCGCGACCGCGCGCGAATTGGCGTTGCACCGACTGCAGTTGCGGCGTACCGAGTCCCAGCTCGAGAACAAGCCGTTCACGCGGCAGCCGGATGAAGAGGCCAATCTATTCAGCCAGGTGGATGGGCAGCGGATGGCGCATCGCCAGCAATTCACCGATGCGCAGGCACAGGAGAACGCCGCGCGCACCCGTGCGGTCAGTGACCTGCAGGCCGCGCGCGAAATGTTGTCCAAGCTGGAGCAGACCCTGCCGAGCTACCAACGCTCCGCGGACGCGTACGAGAAGCTGGCCAAGGAAAACATGGTGGGCACGCTGCAAGCCGAGGAACGACGGCGTGAAGCGCTGGAGAAATCGCAGGATCTGCAGGCTCAGCGCGCCAATGTGCAGTCGTTGCAGGCGACGATCGCTCAACAGGATCAGAGGCTTGCCCAACTCCGCAGCGCGTACGTCGCCGATCTCAACAACCAGCGCCTCGAGGCCGTGACCGCTATCAACCGGCTTGAACAGACACTAGGCAAGTTGAGCTTCCAGCAGAAGCTGCTCGAACTACGTGCACCACAGGCGGGCGTCGTGAAGGAACTCGCGACCACGACCGTGGGCGCGGTGGTTCAGCCGGGCACGGTTCTCGCGAGCCTGGTTCCGCTCCAGGAGCCGCTGCTCGCCGAAGTGCGCATTGAAAACAAGGACATCGGCTTCGTGAAGCCCGGTCAGTCGGTGCGCCTCAAGGTCGAGGCATACACATTTCAGAAGTACGGGATGCTCGAAGGCGAAGTGAAATCGGTGAGTGCCGACTCGAGCGTCGCGGGCGGGCAGGAGAGCGAAGGCGATCGAGGTTTGGCGTTCAAGGCATTGATCCAGCTGTCGGGACAGAAGTTGTCGGCCAACGATTTCAATCTGCCGCTGGTCGCCGGCATGCAGGTGTCAGCGGAGATCATGCAAGGACAGAGAACAGTCATGGAGTACCTGCTGTCGCCGGTGCAGCGAGTGGTTAGCGAAGCAGGCATGGAAAGATAGGTGGTAGATAGCCGCGCGGCTTGCGGCGTCCAATCGCCGTACGGTAGTCTGCGGGCGTCCGATAACAAGAACCTATAACTGGATAGGCGGACACCAGCTGAAGGATCGTGCTCGAGTGGCTGACAGGGATCAGGGATGTGTAGTCGGTCAGGCGTAATCCGCCCGACACGTTGCAACCCGATCATCCCTCGACGCAACTCGTATGCAGGGAGTCGCATGCTCGAGTTTTGTACAAAAGTGCACGGAAGGTAGGTCGACGGCGTGGCACGCATCCTCATGGCATGGGAGCTCGGCGCCAACTTTGGCCACTTATCCCATCTACTGCCGGTCGCGAGAGCCCTGCGTCAAAGCGGGCACGAAATTCTCTTTGCCGTCCGTGATTCGAGCATCGCCGCTCAACTCCTGATTCCCGAGAAGTTTGCATTCGTCCAGGCGCCGCGATGCCAGCGTGTCATGCGGCCGCTCAAGCCTCTCGTGAGTTATGCCGAGCTGCTGCTGGCCGAGGGGTACGGCATCCCTTCGGAGCTGCTCGGGCAATTGACGGGATGGATCGAGCTGATGCGCCTGCACAGCGCGGAAGTCGTGGTCGCCGACCATTCGCCAACGGCGCTGCTCGCCGCGAGAATCTCTGGCATCTCGGCCGTGGCGCTGGGCAGCGGGTTCTGCATCCCGCCGGAAGGGGCGCCGGCTCCTTCATTCCGGCCTTGGACGAAGGTTTCTGACGCGCGGCTTACCAGCTCGGAGACGCGCGTGGTCCGCGGCGTGAATGAGGCCATGCGGAAGCTCGGCGGCAAGCGCAACCTCACGGCGCTGGCCGACATCTTCGACATCGACGCGCGGCTGCTGGCTACCTTCCCGGAGCTGGATCACTACGGTGAGCGCAGCAGATCCGTGCAGTACGTAGGCCCAATCTACGGCAACTTGGGCGCGCAAAAAGTTGAGTGGCTCAATTCACGCAAGCACCGGATCGTTGCCTACTTGCGCAATCGCACGCCCGGCTTGAAGCAGCTGATGGCGTCACTGGCCGCGAGCGATGCCGAGGTGATCTGTGCATTCCCCGGAATCACGCGCGAGCTGGCCGCCAAGGCCTCTTCGGGTGGGCTGCGCGTGCTTCCGCACGCGGTCGATCTCGACCATCTATTGCCGCAGGCGGATCTCCTGATTTGCACCGCCGGGGTCGCAACGACTTCGCAGTCGATCCTGGCGGGCGTGCCGCTGCTCATGGTGCCGACCAACGCGGATCAGCAATTGCTGTCCATGCGAGCTGAGCGGGTGGGTGTTGCGTTGGTCGCGGACGGCAAGCGCGATGCACTCAGTTTCAAGAAGCAGCTGCGCCGCCTGGTGGGTGCGCGCGAATGCACCGAGCGGACGCGCGAGTTCGCGCGCACGCATGCGGGGTTCAAGACCGCGGACGCGGCGGCTTCGGCCGCGGCGGTGATCGAACGCGTTGCGGCGGGCAAGGGCCTGCATTGATGACGCTGCCACTTGCGAGACAGCGACTAAGAATGGCTCCGCTTGGCGTAAGGCTTATCTGCGTCGCGTTTTTGGCCCTGGGTTCGAAACTCTCGTACTCACAAGGGTACGAAATAGAACTGATTCGCGGTACAGGAAATGCGGCGTGTGAAGCCTACGCGCAGGCGAGAAATGCCGATCCTGCCAAGGGCATCAAGAAATGCCGGATCGGACGCCCGCTGAGCGCAGCGAGCATCTCCAGACCGATCCTCACACCGAAGTACTTGAACCTGACAGTTCCACCGTCGTTCGATGGCCCCGAAGAAGTCCAGGTCAAACTGGCACAAGAGAACTCCGCACTACTTCATAAGCAGATCGTTCCCTTCAGCCTGAAACACGACGCCAGGCTTGTTCGCTATTTCAACTACAAGATGGCCGTGCGCGTGGGCTGGCGCGACGAGATAGGAAACTGGAGCCGCACTCAGGAACAGCAGGCCATTGCGCGAGCGTCGTTGATGCAGCACGTCATCGAGAGGCTCGCTGTGTATGCGCTGCCCACGGTAACGATCGACGTCAACAACGATGGGTCGGCGGAAACACTGTTCTTCTATCTGCGCGAGATTCCCAGCTGGACACCGGCGGTGAACGGAGTGGCCCTCGGGGCGCCAATCGTGTTGACCACAGATGGCCGCCAGGTTGACGGCAAGACGACGCTTCAGGTTTTTCGCCAACCAATTGCTTACGACGCGAGTGTTGATCTCACGGCGAAGCAGAAGGATCGCGAATTGCCTGCTGCCGACTTTCTTACCGATTCGCAATACGGCTTTTTCCAGTTCGATGGCAAGACGTACTACGACTTTGCATTCGGTAGTGACGGCCTGAGCGCGCTGGTTCCGGAATCTGACAAGGGTATCGAACGCGTGTTTCTCAGCGATCGCGCTGGTACCCGCGAGGTGTGTGCGGTTCGCTGCAAATTGCGAACGGCACCACCGAAGAAGCAATAACTCGGCAGGAATTTCGACAGGGAGCACGAGATGGCATTTCGCACTCACACGATCAACGACTACAACGATCGCCGAGCCGAGGAAGTTCTCGGCGTCGAAGGCACAGTGGCGTGGCCGTACGTCGATCCCATTGGCATCGCAACCATTGGCGTCGGCATCAACCTGCGCGTACATGGGTTTTTCATCCTGCAGCTCTTCGGATTCGACGTTGAAGGCGAGATCCTGCCGGTTGGGCCAGCGCGAGACGCTGAAAGAGGCTACGCGCTCGAAATCCTCACCGCCTTCGCGAACCTGTACGCGTACGCGGGCCTGTCGCAGACAGAACGTACTGATGCCGACAATGCAGCTCGCACAGCGGTCAACGAAATCATGGCGCGCCGTGCAGCAGATGAGGCCTACGCCAATATTCCAGACTTCCCGCGTCCTGCCACGATGGAGTTCGCGAGTGACACGGAGGCAGATGACGCAACCAACAGCCTCTTCGAAGACGACTACAACATCACGTTTGGGCTCGACGATGCGCTGGATCCCGACGTCCACATTGCATACGAGAATATTGTCGACAACGTCCTCCCACAAAACTCCCCCCTGAGGAACCGAAATTCACTTGAGCGCATAGCGCTCGTTTCGATGGCTTTCAACGGAGGCGCCGGAATATTTCAAGGTTCCGGTGGCGAGTCGCAGATTCACCGTGCGCTGCGACTCGAGAATCGGGCAGAGGTGTGGTTCCAGATTCGTTATCAAAGCAACAAGAAGGGCAATCTTGGCAGGCGCAGATACGGCGAAGCCGAGTTGTTTGGTCTCTACAACAACGATCCGCAGCTGGATGACTACATCTCTGCATATCGGATGTATACGAGGCACAGAAATGACACGTTGAGGGGCCAGGCCGGGCTACTCGGTTATGAAAGTCTTCATGCACCGCCCGCGGGCGTCGGGCGTATCAACGCGGAACTCGAACCTGCGCGAGCGGCCATTGGAGCCGAATACAACTTTGCCGATGTCACGTGGGATCGCATATTCATCGGGGGCAGCACCGAAGTTCCCGGCTATGGATCGGCGAATGATGTTGGCACCAGCACTTTGCGCGGCACGAACGACGGCGCGGATCTCATCCTCGGTTTGTCGGGAAACGACCGCCTCGAAGGGCTCGGTGGAAATGACGTGCTCGTCGGTGGTACCGGCGATGACACGTTGGTCGGCGGCGCAGGAGACGATCGGTATGTGTTCAACACCGGTGATGGCTCCGACACTATTGCCGGCAATGACGACGAAGGCTCTCTCGTTTATGACGGAGTAACCGTCACCGGGGCCAATGCCACTGCCGTCGAAGGGCAGACAAGCATGTGGAGTAACACGGAGGGCGGCCAGACGTTCTTCTACCGCATGGTTGGCGGCGGCACTCTGGGTGGAACCCTGTGGATCAGCCGCACGTTGCCAACAGATCAGACTGTTGAACACATCGAGATAGAAAACTTCCAGAGCACCAATCTCGGAATCATCCTGCCGATCATCGTCACGAGCACCGCGACGACGCTCAATGAAGCTTCCGCGTTGCAGGTACTCGCGAGCTTGCCTTATGCGGGACAGGCGCCTGGCACCTTCCTGCGAGTCACCGCTTCAAACTTCACGCAGGCACTCAGTGGAGTTCTCGGCGCCGAAACCAAGCCGTTTACCAATGGGTACATCGATATCCCGTTGGGACTCGGACAGACGCAGATCATTTTTTCGTTGCTGTCGACGGGCGACATCGATGGCGGCAACCAGCCCCTCGAACTGAGCATTGCCTTGCACAGGCCTGACGGTTCGGTCTCCGACCCGAGCACGCTGGATCTCACATTTGCGGCAGTAGATGAAGCAGAGCCCGCCAATCCGATCACTGGCAACACAATCGAAGGTGATCGTGAACCCCAGGTCGACGGGGACGGCGTTCCGCTGCTCGATCAGTGGGGCAACATCATTCCGGCAGGCGGCGCGGCCGGTCGCAGTGACAGGTTGAACGACACGCCCGCGAACGATTTGATCCTGGGCCTCGGCGGTAACGACGATTTGGGCAACACCTCGCGAGGCGGGGACGACATCCTCGACGGCGGCGGTGGCGACGATGAGCTCAATGCCGGCGGAGGCAATGATCACCTGATTGGCGGCCTTGGCGTCGATGTCGGTCGCGGCAATGGTGGCAATGATCTGATCGAGCTCAACGAAGACCAGGACTTCGGCTACGGTCATGCGGGCGACGACCGACTGTTTGGCGAGGGCGTGGTCGACGTGGCAGGCGCCATCACGAGCGGAGTCAGTGCGGGAACGGCGGCGGGTCGTGGCGATTGGCTGCAGGGTATGGCGGGCAGGGACGTGATCGTGGGCTCTAACCACCAGGACATCCTGGGTGGCGGAAGCGACAAGGATCTGATCGTCGCGGGTGGCGGCGACGACTTCATCACGGGTGACGAGTCCTACGACGCTTCCCAGCGTGACTGGACGTTCTTCGTCACTCATTCGGGAACGACCTATACCGGCAACGTAAACGGCGGATCGCAATTCGGAGATGGCGGAACGGGCGATGCGGACGTCATCCACGCCGGTGGTGGCAACGACTACGTTCTCGGCGGCACTGGCGACGATCTCGTCCAGGCTGACGACGGCGACGACATCGTGTTCGGCGAAGCCGGCAATGACACGTTGTTGGGTGGAGATGGCAATGACTTGCTCGATGGTGGAGATCCGGACGAAGACATCGAAGGTCGCGACTTCCTCGACGGTGGCGCGGGCAACGACATTCTTTCGGGCGCGGATGGTGACGACACGCTCTTCGGTGGCATCGGCGACGATCAGCTAAGCGGCGACGATGGGAACGAACACGACGGCAACGACTACCTGGACGGCGAGGACGGTGATGATGTTCTTGTCGGTGGTGGCCGCGACGACTTGCTTTTCGGTGGCGCCGGCAACGACCGGCTGACCGGCGACAGTGGCGGCCTCGATGCTGAATTGCACGGGGACGACTATCTGGATGGCGGCATCGGGAACGACATCCTGGTTGGCGGCGGTGGCCAGGACACGCTGATTGGTGGCGAGGGCGATGACACGCTCGCCGGTGAAGGTTCAGACGATCCCGAAGAAGTTCACGACGACGACTACCTCGACGGCGGCGCGGGGAATGACCTTCTGATTGGTGAAGGCGGCGCGGACACCCTGCTGGGCGGCGACGGCGACGACCAACTCTTCGGTGAATCATCCACTACCCCGGAAGATGCTCAGGACGGGGACTTCATGGATGGCGGCGCAGGCGATGACGTCATGTCGGGCGGTGGCGGCGAAGACACGATGCTCGGCGGTGATGGTAACGACCAGATGTACGGTGAGAGCACCGACACTCCGGAGTCGCGGCACGGCGCGGACATCATGGACGGCGGTGCGGGTGACGACGTGCTCGTTGGCGAAGGCGGCGACGACTTCCTCTTCGGCGGAGATGGTGACGATCAGCTTTTTGGAGAGTCCAGCAGCACGCCCGAAAGTGTCGCAGGGAATGACACCCTCGATGGCGGTGCCGGAAACGACACTTTGTCCGGCAGTCGTGGCGACGACACGCTGAGCGGAGGAACTGGGAACGATCGGTTGTTTGGTGGCCTCGGAGAAGACTCCCTTTTCGGCGACGACGGCGACGATCGGCTGAATGGCAATGAAGGCAACGACTATCTGGACGGCGGTGAAGGTCGCGACATCTACGGCTACTCCTTCGGATCTGGTGTCGACACGATTGCGGACTTCGGCGGCAATACGCTGCAGCTCAATTTCTCGTACCTGGCCAGCGGCATCATGTTGGGTTTGGGCTCGCTGCGGCTCACGTTCTCGAGCAGCCCCGGTGACGAAATTCATCTGGATGGGTTCGACCCGGACGATCCTTACAACTCCGTCGTGATCGATCGATTCGAGTTCACCGATCGCGTCATGACCTATGAGGAGATCCTTGCCCTTGGCTTCGACTTCAACGGGACGCCTGGAGAAGACCGACTGGATGGCACAGCCACCGCCGATCGCATCAATGCGTTGGGCAGCGACGACGTCGTTATCGCAAAGGGTGGTGACGATACGATTGACGGTGGTGACGGTGATGACCTGCTGAGCGCTGGTGATGGGAATGACAGCGTGGTCGGTGGTGCGGGAAATGATTCGATTTCGGGAGGAGCCGGTGCCGATACGCTGCTAGGCGGCGTGGGCAATGACGTAATTTCGGCCGGCGAGGACAACGATACGATTGACGGAGGCGAGGGTGCTGACCTGATGCGCGGCAATCAGGGAGACGACACGTTCACCGTCGACTCTGTTGCCGACCGCGTGATCGAAGATAGCGACGAAGGCAACGACACTGTTCGCTCTTCGCTTACCTACACGCTCACCGACAACGTCGAAAACCTCGTGCTCACCGGCACCGCGGCACTCGACGGCACCGGCAACGACCTCGACAACCGCATCGACGGCAACTCCGCCAGCAACCGCATCGACGGCGGCGCCGGCGGCGACTACATGGCCGGCGGCGGTGGCAACGACACCTACGTCGTCGACCACTATGCGGACTACGTCGACGAAGGGTCGAACGCAGGCACGGACCTGGTCGAGAGCAGCATCAGCTACGGCCTCGGCTACAACGTCGAGAATCTCACGTTGACCGGCAACGGCAGCACGGTCGGCTATGGCAACGACCTAGACAACATCATCGTCGGCAATGCCGGGAATAACTACCTGAATGGCGGGCTCGGCAATGACACGATGCGCGGCGGCCTCGGTGACGACAGTTACGTCGTGAACTCGGCCGGCGATACCGTCATCGAGTTGGCCGATGAGGGCACGGATGAGGTCGTCTCCGGCGTGAGCTACACGCTGGGCGCGAATGTCGAAAACCTGGTGCTCCAGGGCCTCGACATGAACGGCACCGGCAACGATCTCGCCAACCAGATCATCGGCACCTTCGCCATCAACGAGCTCCGAGGCTTGGGTGGCAACGACACGCTCTACGGCTACGACGGCAACGATCTTCTCGATGGGGGCGCAGGCGCGGACACGATGGATGGTGGCAGCGGAAGCGACACCTACATCGTCGACAACGCAGGCGACGTCGTCATCGACGCGCAATTCGAGTTTGGCGTCGACGTGGTGAACGCCAGCGTGTCGTACACGCTGGGCGCGAACGCCCGCATCGAGGAATACAACCTCACGGGCAACCAGGCGATCAATGTC
>Ga0315912_10005354_pt1 | contig 11852 bp, 8 predicted proteins | sample VfabasoilMG_FD_204469 | JGI IMG/M metagenome (GOLD analysis project Ga0315912, IMG submission 204469) | Garden soil microbial communities collected in Santa Monica, California, United States - V. faba soil | ecosystem: Environmental > Terrestrial > Soil > Garden | place: USA: California...
GCGTTCACCTGACATGGGCTAAGATGCGCCCCCTCCTGGTGCGGGGTGGAGCAGTCTGGCAGCTCGTCGGGCTCATAACCCGAAGGTCGCAGGTTCAAATCCTGCCCCCGCTACCACTTTTCGGGCCCCCTGCGGGCGGCCCCATCCCCTGATCCCCACCTGCTCCTACAGCGGATATCCTGTCCCGGCCCGTGCCTGCGGGCGGGGGGAGAGCATGCATCCGAATACCTACCTTCGTAGCTACTGGCGCGGGGAGTTCAGACCGCAGGTGTTCGTAGCTACTGGACCGGACGACGCCAGTCACAAGCGCTTTGTCCAGGTCATCCAGCCCGCCATCGAACAGGACACCAATTGGGGAGGCAATGCCCTCCGGGCGCATCAGGTGGACCTTTCCCAGTTCGGGGAGTCGGTGCTCACGGAGATCGCCGATGCCGCTACGCATTCCATCCTTGTGCTGGCTGACGTATCCACCGCGCCCACCGGAGAGCGCAGTGGCGACGTGATGTTTGCCGTGGGCCTGGCGCTGGCCTGCAGGCAGGCCAGCGAGGTTCTGCTGGTACGCGAGGATCAGGACCGGATGCTTTTCGAGGCCAGCACCGTGCCTTCACTGAGGCTGGAGTTTTCCAGGCCACCCGCCGCCCGGGCCCGCCTGGCGGAGAAGTTGCGAGGCTGCCTGCGCGAGACCGAACTCGTGAATGACGCGAGGGTTCACGCCGCCGTCGCCGGCATGACCGGCGAGGAAAGGCAGCTCGTGGCGGAGTGGGGAGCTGTCGGCGGGGACAAGGTGTACTGGCTCGCTGAAGAGAATCCATATTCGATGACGGCGTTGTCCCGGTTGCTGGACAAGGAACTCATCAGGACCGCCGGTGTTACTCACGAAGGCCACGCCATGTTCATGTGGACCAGGCTGGGCAAGGCAGCCGCAGAGAACATCGATCGGCTCCTGCCTGTGGCGGTTTTTCCGCCACCTCCTGAGCAGGAACCCGCGGTTTCGCCAAAGACTGACGACGGCGGCCCGAAATGGATATGAACGAAAGCGACTACCACCGCTATCTCGATGCCTTCAACGCGCGTGACTATGCCGCGATGGACCGGTTCTTCGCGGACGACGTGGCGCTGGAAAACGCGGGCTTCCTGGTGCGTGGCAAGTCGGCGTTCCGCGATTTCTACCGCTTCTTCCACCAGTACTGCCGCGAGACGGTGCGGCTGCAGGGGTTCTACCCGGGCAGCCATGCCTTCGTTGCCAATGTGGTCATCCGCTATGAGGGGGTGCAGGATCTGACGGCTGAGATCCTGGCCGCGCACGGCTTCCCCGGCATGACGCCGATTGCGCAGGGCACAGTGGTGGACCTGGAATTCCTGATCCTCTACGAACTCGACCCGGAAGGCCTGATCCGCCATATCAAGGGCGCCGTCTGGGTGCCGGCCAGGGCAGCTCCCGCGACCCCGTCCTGAGGCCGTGATCCGCGACAGGGGCCGGGGCAAAAAACCACAACTTTCCGTAAGATCCGCGGTCTGAATATCGAGGCCGTCCAGCGGGTTGCAGGGGCAACATGGGATGCTGGCCGGGGCTGCTGGAAGTTCGGGACGCCGCGTCGCGGCTCCCGCCAAGGGGAAATCAGGCTTGAAGGGCACTCGCAGGTCATTTCTGGGCTATGGACTGGCGGCCGCTGCCGCAGCGCCGCTGGCGGGCCTGTATCCACGCTCGGCGCGGGCTGCCGGCTCACGCCTCACGGTTGTGCCGCTGGCCGGCCGGCTGTCCCTGATCACCGGCGGGGCCGCCAATATCGTGGTGGCCAGCGCCGGCGGCGAGCTGCTGCTGGTGGATGGCGGCGCAGCCGCGGATGCCCGGGCGCTGCAGAAGCTCCTGGCCGATGCCTTCCCGGGCCAGAAGCTCCGGGCGGTGCTCAACACCCACTGGCACTGGGCGCAGTCCGGCTTCAATGCCACGGCACGTCATGCCGGCGTCGATGTGATCGCCCATGAAAACACCCGCCTGTGGCTGGGCACCGAGGTCAATTCGCGATGGGAAGGCAAGGTGTATCCGGCCCAACCCGCGGCGGCATTGCCCAACAAGTCGTTTTTCTACGGGGCGCAGTCATTGGATTTCGGCGGGGGCAAGGTGGAGTACGTGCACCTGGGCCAGGCCCACACCGATGGCGATATCTATGTGCGCTTTCCCGAGGAGAACGTCATCGTGGCGGCGGATGTCCTTTCGCCGGGGCGCTATCCCATCATCGATTCCGCCAGCAATGGCTGGCTGGGCGGCATCCAGACCGCGCTGAAGACCGTGGCCGCGCGCTGTGATGCGGCTACGAAGGTGGTGCCGGCAGTGGGCTCACCGGTGGGCATGGAGGAAGTGAAGCAGCAGCAGGAAATGTGCTACTCCATCATCAGCCGCATCGGCGAGAGCTACTACAAGGGCGGCACTTTCGAGGAGTTCGCGGCGGCGACGCCGACGCGCGAGTTCGACGCGCAGTACGGTGATCCGACGCTGTTCCTGAAGCAGGCGTATGAAACGGCCTGGTACCACGTGGGCGAGATCCGCAGGGTGGCGCGCTGATGAAGTCTGGATCGAATCCGATGCGCGCCGCCATGCGGTCAGCTGCGATGCTCGCTGTCGTACTGCTCGCCAATGCCTTCGTGGCGGGATACGCGCTGGCGCAAACTGCCGCGCCGGCCAGCACCGGTCATGCGCCGGTTGCCCTGGCGAAGGACTGGGGATTCGTCGACAAGTATTGCGGCGACTGCCACAACTCCACCGACTGGGCCGGTGGCGTGGCCTTCGACACCATGGAGAAGGACAACGTCGGTCCGGATGCCAAGGTGTGGGAAGAAGCCGTGCGCCGCCTGCGCGGCTCGCTGATGCCGCCGCCGGGCGAGCCGCAGCCCGACATGGCCGCGCGCAAGTCGTTCATCGCCATGCTCGAAGGCACGCTCGACGGAGCTGCCGCGAAGGATCCGAATCCCGGCTCCGTGGCGCTGCACCGGCTGAACCGCCCCGAGTACGCCAACGCCATCAAGGAACTGCTGGACCTCGACATCAATGCCGAGGACCTGCTGCCGCGCGATGACCAGAGCGCCGGCTTCAACAATGTGGCCGAGGTGCTGAAGGTCAGCCCTTCATTCCTGGAGCAGTACCTGTCGGCCGCGCGGCAGGTGAGCATCGAGGCGCTGGGCAATCCCCGGGCGCGCACCCAGAGCACGGTGTACTCCGGTTCCGCGGCGGCGCTGCAGTACATGCATCACGAAGGCCTGCCGCTGGGCACCCGCGGCGGTCTCCTGATCGAGCACTGGTTTCCGGTGGACGGTGAATACGAGGTCACCGTCAGTGGCCTGGTGGGCGGTGGCTATGTCTGGGGCGTGATGGATCCCTTCCAGCTCATCGTCACCGTGGATGGTGACCGCGTCTTCCAGGCGCAGGTGGGTGGCGAGGAGGACCTGAAGGCCATCGACGTGGAGCAGGCGGTGGGCATGGGCCGCATCGATGACCGCTTCCGCAACATCAAGGTGAAGGTGCCCGCGGGACGTCACCGCATCGGAGTCACCTACAAGCAGAAGACCTCGGCCGAGCAGAACGAGGTGCTGCACAGCTGGGTGCCGGTGGCCGGCATGTCGCAGATGGTCAACGGCAACTCCGGTGGCCCGCGCATCACCAATGTGGAGATCAAGGGGCCGCTGCAGGCCGCGGGCCTCAGTGACACGCCCAGCCGCCGCAAACTGTATGTCTGCCATCCGCAGAGCGCTGCCGAGGAGACTGCCTGCGCCCAGAAGATCCTGGGCACGCTGGCGCGCCGTGCGTTCCGCCGGCCGGTGACGGAGGCGGATCTCAGCGGCGCGATGGCGTTTTACACGCAGGGGCGCAAGACGGGCAGCTTCGACGATGGCATCCAGAAGGGCGTGATGGCCGTCCTGGCGAGCCCGAAATTCCTGTACCGCTTCCATACCCCGCCCGTGGACGTGAAGCCTGGCCAGGTGTTCGCGCTGAATGACCTGGACCTGGCCTCGCGCCTGTCGTTCTTCCTGTGGAGCGGACCGCCCGATGACCAGCTCATCGATCTGGCGGCGGCCGGCAAGCTGAAGGATCCGAAGGTGTATGCCGCGCAGGTGCGCCGCATGCTGACCGATCCGCGTGCCCGTTCGCTGGCCACGAACTTCGCCGGGCAGTGGCTGAACGTCGGTGGCCTGGACCTGGTGAACCCGGATACCAATCTCTTCCCGGATTACACCGAGGATCTGATCCCGGCGTTCAAGGAAGAGCTGTACGAATTCGTGTGGAGCATCTTCGGCCAGGACCGCAGCGTGATCGAGCTGCTGACGGCCGACTGGAGCTTCCTGAACGAACGCCTGGCCCTGCACTACGGCATCGCCGGCGTGCGCGGCGGCGAGTTCCGCAAGGTGGTGATGAGCGAGCCCGCGCGCCGCGGACTGCTCGGCAAGGGCGCCGTACTGATGGCCACTTCCTATGCCAACCGCACCTCACCCGTGGTGCGTGGCGCCTATGTGCTCGAGCATCTGATGGGCACGCCGCCGACGGCGCCGCCGCCGGGAGTGGAGCAGTTCCCGGAGAGCCAGGAGGGCGGCGAGCAGCTCACCGTGCGGCATCGCCTGGAAGTCCATCGCAATACCAAGTCCTGCAATGCCTGCCACGGCGTCATCGACCCGGTGGGCCTGGCGATGGAGAACTTCAACGCGCTGGGCCAGTGGCGTCGCAAGGACATCGACGCGGGCGCGGCCATCGATGCGGGCGGCAAGCTCGCTGATGGAACGGCGGTGGATGGCGTGGATGCGCTGCGCAACTACCTGGTGTCGCGTCCCGATCTGTTCGTGAACACGCTGACCGAAAACCTGCTGACCTATGCGCTGGGCCGTCCGGCCAGCTACTACGACATGCCGCTGTTGCGCAGACTGGTGCGCGACGCCGCGGCCGACAACTACCGCTTCTCGTCGCTGGTGATGGGCATCGTCACCAGCGAGGCTTTCCTGACCGACCGTGCGCCGACCGAGAAGGACGCGCTGGTGACCGATGCGAAGACCCTGGCGCAGGCGCCGGCGAGCAAGTAGCGAGGAATCCAGATCATGTACATCACCCGCAAGCATCTCTCCCGCCGTACCGTGCTCAAGGGCGCGGGCTGCGCCGTGGGCCTGCCGCTGCTGGATGCGATGATCCCGGCCGCCACCGCGCTGGCGAACACCGCCGCCGCAGCGAAGCCGCGCATGGCCTTCATCTACTTCCCGCATGGCGCGGTCATGGACAAGTGGACGCCGACGAAGGTTGGCGCGGATTTCGACCTGCCGCCGATCATCTCCTCGCTGGCGCCGTTCCAGAAACAGCTCACCATCATCTCGGGCCTGGAGAACAGGTCGGCGATTGCCGCGCCCGTGCATGCCATTACGCCGGGCACCTGGTTGTCCTGCGTGCCTCCGCGCATCAGCCACGATCCCTATGGCGGCATCACCATCGACCAGATCGCCGCGCAGCACATCGGCCAGGACACGCCGCTGCCTTCTCTGGAAGTCGGCACGGAGGAGCGGGGCGGTGAGGGCTCCTGCGACCGCAACTACGGTTGCAGCTACGGCAAGACCATCTCCTTCCGCGATCCCTCGACGCCGCTGCCCATGGAGCACAACCCGCGCAAGCTGTTCCAGCAGCTCTTCGGCGCCGGTGACACGGCCGATGAGCGGATCATTCTGGCGCGCGAAAACCAGAGCCTGCTCGACCTGGTGTCGCGCGACGCCGGGGACCTGAAGCGCCAGCTCGGCGCGCGCGACCGCGCCATGGTCGACGATTACCTGACCACGGTCCGGGAAATCGAGCGGCGCGTGCAGCAGCTTTCCAGTCGCGACCTGTCCTCGGTGAACCTGCCCGATGCGCCCTCCGGCATTCCGAGCAAGTTCGATGAACAGCTGCGGCTGATGTTCGACATGATCGCGCTGGCCTGGCAGGCGAACCTCACCCGCGTGGCCACGTTCATGATGGCCGCCGAGGTCAGCAACCAGCCGTACAACTTCATCGGCATCTCCGACGCCTTCCATCCGCTGTCGCACCATGCGAACAATCCGCAGAAGATCGAGCGGCTGGCGAAGCTGCAGGCCTGGAATACCTCTGAATTTGCGCGCTTCGTGAAGAAGCTCTCGACGCTGCAGGATGGCGAGAACTCGATGCTGGACAATTCCACCATCCTGTTCGGCAGCAACATGAGCGACAGCAACCTGCACAACCACTACCCCCTGCCTACGGCACTGGTGGGCGGTGGCATGGGGCGGATCAAGGGCAACCAGCACCTGAAGTACGCCGAGAAGACGCCCATCGCCAACCTGCACCTGACGCTGCTCGACCGCATCGGCGTGCCGATGGAAAAGCTGGGCGACAGCTCCATGAAGTTCGCGGAAGTCTGAAGATTCGCCGGTGAAGATGAACAAGTTGTCCGTCGTCCTGGCGCTGGTGCTGCCGGCGCTGATGTCGCTGCCTGCCGGCGCGGCCGCGACTCTTCTGGATGCAGCCGGCGCCAACGATGGCGCCGCGGCACTGCAGGCGCTGCAGGATGGCGCTGATCCGCGTTCGAAGCGTGCCGATGGCACCACGGCGCTGCACTACGCTGCCCATTTCGGCGATCTGGAGCTGGCGCAGCGGTTGATCAAGGCCAGGGCCGACGTCAACGCCCGCAATGACTACGGCTCCACCGCCATGCAGGAGGCTGCGGAGCGTGGTGATGCCGAGCTGATCCGTGCGCTGCTCAGGGCCGGCGCCGACGCCAATACGGCCAATGATGAAGGCGAGACGGCGCTGATGACGGTGGCGCGCACCGGCAATGTCGAGGCGGCGAAAGTGCTGCTCAAGGCGCGTGCCAACGTGAATGCCGTGGAGCAATGGCGTGGCCAGACCGCGCTGATGTGGGCGGCCGCGCAGGGCAACGCGCCAATGGTCCAGCTGCTGATCAAGTCCGGCGCGAAGGTGGACACCATATCCGCGGTGCGTGACTGGGAGCGCAAGGTCACTGCCGAGCCGCGCCCGCAGAACCGGCCGCCGGGCGGTTTCACCGCGCTACTGCTGGCCGCGCGCGAGGGCTGCGCCCCCTGCGCCCAGCATCTGGTGAAGGGTGGCGCGGACATCAACCTGACCAACCCCGAGAACATCACGCCGCTGCTGATGGCCATCCTCAACGCGCGCTTCGACGTGGCGAAGGTGCTGATCGAGGCCGGTGCGGACGTGAACCGATGGGATGTCTGGGGCCGCGCGCCGCTGTACTCGGCCATCGACTACAACACCACTCCGCGCGGCGGCCGTCCCGACCGTCCTTCCTCCGACACCACGCTACCGCTGGACATTGCGATCCTGCTGCTGGATCGCGGCGCGAATCCGAACATGCAGCTGAAGCTGTTCCCGCCGTACCGCTCGCTGGGCCAGGATCGCGGCGGCGATGCCATGCTGACCACCGGCACGACGCCGCTGCTGCGCGCCGCCAAGGCCTGCGATGTGCCCGCAACGAAGCTGCTGCTGGCACGTGGCGCGCTGGTGGATCTGCAGAACAACCTGGGCTCGAGGCCGCTGATGACGGCGGCTGGAGTGGGCTGGGCCACCGTGGATATCCGCGGCCGCTTCCGCAACGAGCCGCCCTGCATCGAGACCGCCGGCCTTCTGCTGGACGCCGGAGCAGACATCAATGCAGCCAACAACAATGGCCAGACGGCACTGCATGGCGCGGCGCAGCTCGGCTGGACACAGGTGGTGCGTTTCCTGGCCGGCCGCGGCGCAAAGCTCGACCTGAAGGACGGGCGGGGCACCACACCGCTGGACATCGCCATGGGGCGTTCCGGCAGCACGGGCCGGGCGGGAGTTGCCGGCGCCGAGGCGCATCCGGAAACGGCAGCCGCGCTGCGCGAGCTGGGGGCGAAGAGCTAGTCCGGCTGCGCTCCTTCCTCTCCGAGGGCCAGCAGGTCTTCGGGGCGGTCGATATCCACCGCCGCATTGGGCATGGGGATCCTGAGGCAGCGGTCCGCATGCCGCGACAGGATGGAGCGCGCGCCCGCATCGCCGCGCAGTGCGGCGAAATCCGCAAAGCACCAGGACGGAAAGATGGCCGGCACACCGGTGTGTCCATCGTAGGAAGCCGCGATCAGCCAGTCAGGCTGGCGCCGCCAGGCGCTGGCAAGGCGCCTGAGGTCGAAGCTCCGGACGGCCACCTGGTCGGCCAGCGTCACCAGTACGCCCTCGCAACTGCCGGGCAGCCGCTGGATGCCCAGCCGCAGCGAGCTGGCCAGTCCTTCCTGCCAGTGCCGGTTGATCTCCACGGTGGCCGGGCTGTGACGCAGAAGCTGCGTGAGCTGATCCGCGTAGGCACCCAGCACCACGGTGACGGCATGGCCAGAGACCTCCGTAGCCTTCGTCACGGCCTTCTGCAGCAGCATCTGGCCGCCGATCCGGGCCATCTGCTTGGGCGAGCCGAACCGGCTTGCCGAGCCGGCTGCCAGCACCAGAGTGTGCAGGTTGCTGTCGCTGCTCATCTTCCCTTCGATCCGTGCCCGGGTTTGCTTGCGTGGGTGCCCCGCGACCTTTAGAGTTCGCGGGTTTTTTCCCATTTAAACAGTAACTTCGAACACCGGCGATGAAATCCGCAAACTGGATCGTTCACAAGTTCGGTGGCACCAGCGTCTACGACGCCGCCTGCTTCCGCAAGGTGGCCGATATTGTCGAGTCTCAGGTCCAGACGCGGCCCGGTCAGCGCCTGGCCGTGGTGCTGTCGGCCGCCAAGGGCACCACCGATGTGCTTCTGGCCCTGGTCAGCCAGGCGGAGAAGCAGGATCCTGCCGTGGGCAACCAGCTGCAGGCGCTGCGTGAGCGGCACCGCGCCATCGCCGAGGGCCTGCTGGAGCCTGCCGCCGCCGCCAAATGGCTCGAGGGTTTCGATCGCGACCGTGCTGACCTGGAAGGGGTGCTCCACACCACCAGCCTCATGCGCTCTGCCGCGCAGAACGTGCGCGACCTGGTCGCCGGTTACGGCGAGCTGTGGTCCACCAGCCTGTTCACGGCCTACCTCGCTGCCCGTCGCAAAGGTGCCGGCAGCGTGCGCTGGCTGGACGCCCGCCAATGCGTGGTGGTGGAGTGGGGTCCGCTGGGACCCGCAGTGCAGTGGGAGGCATCCCGCGCCCGCCTGAACGAAACCGGCGCCGCCGAATTCAACGGCACGCTGATCATCCCGGGCTTCGTGGCGCGCACTCCGCAGGGCGTGCAGACCACGCTGGGCCGCAATGGCAGCGATTTCTCCGCCTCCATCTTCGGCGCGCTGCTGAACGCCGCCGAGATCCATATCTGGACGGACGTCGACGGCGTGCTGTCGGCTGATCCGCGACGCGTGCCCAACGCGCAGGTGATCGACCAGCTCTCGTACAACGAAGCCATGGAGCTGGCGTACTTCGGTGCCAAGGTCATCCACCCGCAGACCATGGCCCCGGCCATCGACCAGTCCATCCCCATCTACATCCGCAATACCTTCGCGCCGGAAAATCCCTGCACGCTGATCTGCGCCCGGCCTGCCTCGGCGCTGATGGTCAAGGGCATCACCACGATCGAGAACATCGCGCTGGTGAACATCGAAGGTGCGGGCATGATCGGTGTGCCGGGCACCGCGCACCGGCTGTTCGGTGCGCTGCGCGAGGAAGGCATCTCGGTCATCCTGATTTCGCAGGGAAGCTCGGAGCATTCGATCTGCTGCGCCATTCCCGAGGCCGAGGCCGAGCGCGCTGAGCGCACGGTGCGCGCGGCGTTCACGCGCGAGCTCGCCGAGGGGCAGATCCAGAGCGTGGAAACCTCGCCGGATCTGGCCATCCTGGCCGTGGTGGGCGATGGCATGGCGGGTACGCCCGGTGTGTCAGCCAAGGTGTTCAACGCGCTGGGCGCCGCAGGCGTCAACGTGCGTGCCATCGCGCAGGGCGCGTCGGAGCGCAATATTTCCGTGGTGGTCGATGGCAAGCAGGCCACGCGCGCGCTGCGCGCCACGCATGCCAGCTTCTACCTGTCGCCCAACACGCTGTCGATCGGCATCATTGGTCCGGGCACCGTGGGCCGGGTGCTGCTCGACCAGCTCGCTGGCGAGCAGGCGCGGCTGTCGCGAGAGTTCAAGCTCGACCTGCGCGTGCGCGGCATCATGTCGTCGAAGCGCATGCTGCTGTCGGATCGCGGCGTGGACCTGGCGCGATGGCGCGAGGAATACGAGGGTGCGAAGTCCGCCGCGGACATCGCGCGCTTCGTCGAGCATGTGCAGGTCGACTACCTGCCGCATACCGTGATCATCGACTGCTCGGCCGACGAATCCGTTGCCATGCACTACCGTGACTGGCTGGCTGCCGGCATCCACGTGGTCACGCCCAACAAGAAGGCGAACAGCGCCGCACTGCCGTACTACGCCTCGCTGCGCGAGGCGCGTCGCGCGGGTGCCTCGCACTACCTGTACGAAGGCACGGTGGGCGCGGGCCTGCCGGTGATCCAGACGCTGCGCGACCTGCGCGAGACCGGCGATGTCATCGACAGCATCGAGGGCATCTTCTCGGGCACGCTGGCCTACCTGTTCAACGTCTATGACGGCTCCGTGCCGTTCTCGGCCATCGTCCGCGACGCCAAGCAGCGCGGCTATACCGAGCCGGACCCGCGCGATGACCTTTCGGGTACCGACGTGGCGCGCAAGCTCATCATCCTGGCGCGCGAGATGGGCCTGAAGCTCGAGATGAGCGACGTGAAGGTGGAAAGCCTGGTGCCGCAGGACCTGGCCGGAGGTTCCATCGACGAGTTCCTCGATGGCCTCACCAAGTACGATGCGGCCATGCAGAAGCGCTATGAGGCGGCGAAGAAGACCGGCAAGGTGCTGCGCTTCGTCGGTCGCATCACGGCCAAGGGCGAGGCGACGGTAGGCGTGGTGGAGCTGGATGCGAAGCATGCCTTCGCCAACATCGCGCTGACCGACAATGTCGTGCGCTTCGCCACCGCGCGCTACTGCAACAATCCGCTGATCGTGCAGGGACCCGGCGCGGGTCCCGAAGTCACCGCGGGCGGCGTGTTCGCTGACCTGCTGCGGCTGTCGGCCTACCTGGGAGCCCGGCTGTGAGCCCGGCCCTGACCGGTTCGGGTCCGAACGCCGTCACGGCCTTTGCCCCGGGTTCGGTGGCCAATGTGGCCATCGGTTTCGACATCCTCGGATTCTCGGTGGATGCCGTGGGTGACCGCGTATCGCTGGTGCGTACGCCGCAACGCGGCGTCACCATCAAGTCCATCACGGGCGTGGTGCAGGACCTGCCGCTCGAAGCGGAAAAGAACACTGCCGGCCAGGCGCTGCTGGCGCTGGCGGCCATGCGCAAGCTCGACTTCGGCTTCGAGATGCGAATCCAGAAGGGCATTCCGCTGGCCTCCGGCCTCGGAGGCTCGGCCGCTTCGGCCGTCGCCGCGGTGGTGGCCGCCAATGCCATGCTGGACGAGCCGCTGACGCGTATCGAGCTGCTCAAGGTGGCGATGGAAGGCGAGGCGGTGGCCAGTGGCTCGCGGCATGCCGACAACATCTCTCCCTCGCTGTTTGGTGGCCTGGTGCTGACCGTGGGCATCGATCATCCCCGGGTGAAGCAGATTCCGGTGCCCGAACTGATCCATGCCGTGATCGTGCATCCGCACCTGCAGGTTTCGACCAAGCAGGCTCGCGCCATCCTCAGCCGCACCGTGAACATGTCGGATTTCGTGTGGCAGACCGCCAATCTGGCGGGTTTCATCTCCGGCTGCTATACCAATGACCTGGACCTGATCAAGGCGTCGCTGGAAGACGTGGTCATCGAAAAGCAGCGGCAGGTGCTGATTCCGGGCTTTGCCGATG
>Ga0315912_10005355_pt1 | contig 11852 bp, 10 predicted proteins | sample VfabasoilMG_FD_204469 | JGI IMG/M metagenome (GOLD analysis project Ga0315912, IMG submission 204469) | Garden soil microbial communities collected in Santa Monica, California, United States - V. faba soil | ecosystem: Environmental > Terrestrial > Soil > Garden | place: USA: California...
CGGCCGCCCGTCCCACTACGCCCCCTCCCGACTCCACCCCTCGCCGTCGCGTCCCCCGCGGCGGCGAAGCCTACGCTTGGGGCGCCCGCGCGCGCAGGCCGAAGGCCGAGCACGCGGGTCGCGCGTCACGCCCCACTGCGGGGGCACCTCACCACGAGGCGTTTCAACAGAGCAAGTCGCGCTCTACCGGAGTGCTTCCGGCAGGCGGGTGAGTGCGCTCCGGACGGCGGCACGCAGGGCGTCTTCGCGCGTTTCGCTGACGCTCGAGTCGGTGGCCTCGGCCGTCGCGTGACCCTTCAGCACGGCGTGGAGCGTCTGCTGCCGCGCGCGGCGGAGCACGAGCGATACGGCGGCGCTGGCGCGAGCACCGCGACCGACCTGCGCGGCTTCGAGGCTCACGAGCGTCGCGCTCAGCACGAAATGCTCGCGCGGGGCGCCGAGCGTCAGGTTGGCGACGCCTTCGGTGAGCAGGCTGCGGAGCGGCGCCGAGAACTCGCCGCTCGGCGTGCTCGCGCGGACCTCGCCCACGGCGACGGGTGGCTCGGCCGCGACGGCGGTGGTCGCGCCCGCCGACCAGGCGCCGAGCAGTGCGAAGAGCGACATGTGGACGCGACGAAACGCCGACGGCACGAGCGTCGGCCCTGCGATGAAAGCTCGCATGGGGCACCTCCCAGGGTGGGAAACGGCTCGACGGGGCGTCGAGCGCGAGGGGCCGTCGCGTCCAGCGCTGGCGGCTTGCCCTCGCTGCTATCAGCGTGGAGTGGGCGGGGCCAAGTTCGGGAGGCTCGCGAAGCCCAGCCCCGCGAGCAGGGCCACGAGCAGCCACGCCGTGGCCACCGCCTCCGGCCCGATGCTCGCCCCCATCCCCAAAATGCCGAGCGTGCCGACCATGATCATCCAGCCATCGAGGCGCCAGGGCTCGCTCGGCCCGCGCGCGGCAGGCGCGCCACGATCGAGCAGCTCGCACGCCACGACGCCGAGCCCGCCTGCGGGTGCGCAGGCGGCGAGGGCGATCCCGGGCGGCGCGAGGACGAGCGCCAGGCCGAGCAGCATGGCATCGAGCGCGAAGATAAGGGTGGCGGGGCGCACGGGCAGGCAGCATAGCCCGGCAGCGGCGCCTGCGCGCTACGCTTCAATAGCCGAGCCGGTAGAGCATGGCGTACACGATGACGCCCGTGACCGACACGTAGAGCCAGATGGGCAGCGTGATCTTGGCGAGCGGCCGGTGCTGGGCAATACGCCCCGAGAGGCCCCTCCGGATCGTGACGATCGCGAGCGGCAGCACCGACACGGCCAGGAGCACGTGCGGCACGAGGATCGCGTAATAAAGGACGCGTACGAGGCCCTGGCCGTGGAAGAGGACGTTGCCCACGAGCGCGTGGTGCAGGAGGTACGTCGCGAGGAACAGCCCCGAGATCACGAACGCCGTGAGCATGGCCCGTCGGTGGGCGGCGACGTTCTTCCGGCGGATGAAGACGTAGCCGGTGACGAGGCAGACGGTGGCCGCCGTGTTCAGGCAGGCCATGATGGTCGGCAAGGGTCCTTCGGGCATCATGCGAGAAACCTCACGGCGCGCTCCACGCTCGTTTCCTCCGAGCCGAGCGTGCCCGACTCGGCCTGCTTGAGCAGGCGCCAGATGTGCGGCCCGATCAGATCGATCTCGGTGGACATGTATTGCTCACCGCCGAAGGCTCGCACGTTTTCCGTCTGCGCCCGCAGCACGGTCGCGTCTTGCCGGAAGATGGAGAGCGCGACGGGCTCGAGGAACGGGCGCACGAGCCAGTTCGGCAGCGGCGAGCGAAAATCCACCACGGCGTAGAGGTGGGTCACGAAATCCGAGACCGGGGTCCCGAACGCCGTGACGGTGAGGTGGCTCTCGCGGCCGAGCCGGTACTCGACCTGCGCGATCGACGGCAAAATGAAACGATCCCAGTGCTCGACCGTGCCGCCGCTCGGCGACAGGATGGCCCCGACCAGACCGCTCGGCCGCGGCTCGCCCTGGTACTCGACCTCGACGCGATCCGCCGAGCGCCGGACGGTGGCGAGGATCTCGTTCTTCTTGCCGGCGCCGCGGAACAGACCCCGGTGCAGGAAAGCGGTGTGCGGCACGTCGAGGGCGTTCTCGAGCGTCGCGTGCAGGGTACCCTCCGCGGCCACCCGGCGCAGCACGCGGGCGTAGCCGCGCTCGAGCGGCAAGAGCGCGAAGGGCTCGGCGTCGGGCTGCTGGTCGAGGCCGCCCCACACCCAGACGAGCCCGTGGGCTTCGCGCACGGCGCAGGCGGGAGCACGCCGCTCGCGCGTCTCGCTGCCGCCGAGGAGCCCCGGTACGAGCGCGCAGCGTCCCGACGTCTCGAACTGCCAGCCGTGGTAACGACATTCGAGTCGCCCGCCTGGCACCACGCGCCCGAGCGAGAGGGGAACGTTGCGGTGCGGGCAGCGATCGAGGAGGCAGCCCGGCTTGCCCTCGGCGTCGCGAAACAGGACGAGCGGCACACCGAGCAGCTCGCGCGCGAGCGGGCGCTGACCGAGCTCGCGCGACTCGCACAGCACGTACCAAGCGCGAGCGACGCGCGCCACCGAGAGGTGACCCTTGTTGGGCGGCGGCGCGAGGCGTGCGGGCGTTGCGGACAAGGCGTCTTTTCTAGTGCGCAATCTCGTGCCCCGCCAGAGGCGAAGAGCGGCCGCGCCGCGCACGCAAATTCAGGGGCGGCCATGCTCGCGAGAGGATGTTAGGATTTCGGGCATGGTCGACCGCAAGACGGCGAGCTTCATGCGCTCGCTCTGCATGGGGCAAATCGAAGAGGAAATCGTGCTGCCGTTCCCCGAGCTCAGCACGAACGACAAGGAGACGCTCGAGGGCGTGTTCGGCACCATCTCGCAATTACTCGGCTCGCGCGACGCCGAGCTCAAGAAGTGGGACCGTGAAGGGGAGCTCCCCGCTGCGTTCGTCGATCAACTGCGCGAAGCGGGACTCTTCAGCTTCGTGATCCCGGAGGAGCACGGCGGCCTCGGCTTCGGCAGCAAGGCGTACTCGCGCGCGCTGCAGGAGGTCGCGAAGTACGATGCGTCGGTCGCGGTCACGGTGGGAGCGCACAGCTCGATCGGCATGCGCGGCCTGTTGCTGTTCGGGACGGAGGCACAGAAAGCTCGCTACTACCCGCAGCTCGCGAGCGGCGCGACGATCGCGGCCTTCTGCCTGACGGAGCCGAGCTCGGGCTCCGACGCCGCCTCGATCAAGACCTCCGCCGTGCGCGAAGGCGATACCTGGGTGCTGAACGGCACCAAGATCTGGATCACCAACGGCGGTATCGCCGATTTCTTCACGGTCTTCGCCAAGACGACCGCGCCCGACGAGAGGAAGGGGCTCTCCGCCTTCATCGTGACGCGCGACATGGCGGGCGTGAGCACGGGCCCGCACGAGGACAAGCTCGGCATCCGCGCGAGCTCCACCACCACCGTGAACCTCGACAACGTGCGCGTGCCGCACGAGAACCTTCTGGGGGAGGAGGGCAAGGGGTTCAAGGTGGCGATGAACATCCTGAACTCGGGGCGCACCGGCTTGGGCGGCGGCGCGGTCGGCGGCATGAAGAAGCTCATCACGCTCGCGACGCAGCAGGCCAATCAGCGCATTCAGTTCGACAAGCCGATCCGCGAATTCGGTCTCGTCAAGCAGAAGGTCGGGCAGATGGTCATCGACTGCTACGCCACGGAATCGGCCGTCACGATGGTGGCCGGGTTCACCGACGGCGGCTACGGCGACTACGCGGTCGAAGCGGCCATCAGCAAGGTCTTCGCGAGCGAGGCCCTGTGGCGCACGGCGGACGAGGCGCTGCAGATCGCCGCGGGCAACGGCTTCATGACGGAGTTCCCCTACGAGCGCCTGCTGCGCGACTCGCGCATCAATCGGATTTTCGAGGGCACGAACGACATCCTGCGACTCTTCATCGCGCTCACGGCGATGAACGACGTGGGCCAGAATCTGCGCGACGTGGGCAAGAGCCTGGAGGGCGTTTTCAACGATCCGATCAAGGGTTTCGGTGTCATCTCCGAGTACGCGCTCAGGCGCGCGGCGCTGGCGACGGGCATCGGGCGCGAGGGCACCACCTTCACGCGCCTCGATCCGGCCCTCAAGGGGCCACAGGCCGTGTTCGAGGACTGCACGCGAGACCTTGCCGGCGCCACCGACCGCATCCTCCGGAAACATGGTCGAGCGATCATCGACAAGCAATTCGCCACGCGCCGCCTGGCGGACATCATGATCGACCTGTTCGTGCTCGCCTGCGTGCTGAGCCGCGTCGACGCGAGCATTCGTCGCTCGGGTGCGGCGGGCGTGGCACGGGAAATCGAGATCGCGACGGCGTTCGCCGGGCAAGCGCGACGGCGCGTCAAGCACACCGTCACCGAGATCGACGACAACCAGGACGAGCAGGTGAAGGCGCTCGCCGACCAGGCGTTCGAGACCGAGCGCTACGGCTGGGACATCCTTTAGGCCTCGTGGTAGCCTCGCCCCAGGAATAGCTTCATGACGGCGCGACTCTCTCGCTTCGGGACTCTGCTGGTGTGCGGTGCGTTGCTCGGAGCGTGCGAGCAGCTCATCGGTCTCAACGACTACGACGAGGCGGAGACCGCCGGTGAAGACGGTCAAGGGTCGGGCGCCAAGGGCGGCGCCTCGGCGCAGGGCGGCAAGGCGGGTTCGGGCGCGGCGGCCGGGACCGGCGGCAGCGGGGGCGCGGTCGCTGGTGGTGCGGGCTCGAGCTCGGGCGGCAGCGCGGGCGGCTCCGGCAAGGGTGGGGGCGCGGGCAAGGGCGGCAGCGACAACGGCGGCGAGACGTCGGGTGGGGCTCCGGACGTGGGCGGCTCGAGTGGCGCGAACACCGCGGGCGAGGCCGGCGCCCCTTCCTACGACTGCGCGAGCACCGTCGAGATCACGGACATGGTGCTGCTGCTTCCCCCCGAACTGGACGACGATTCCGCCCAATACCTGTTCGGCGTGCAAAGCCCGCAGATCGGCGACTTCACCGCCGACGAGTTCTGGGTCGATTTCTACTCCACCGCTCGTTGGAAAGGTGAGGCGACCGGAACGTTCGACCTCGGCAAGCCGCCCGACGACAACTACGCCACCTGCGCGCGTTGCGTCTGGGTCTGGCAAGACGTCGGGGAGGTCAGCGACCCCGTCGCCTACTTCTACGCCAAGTCAGGCACGATGGTCGTGGATCCAGCGTCCAAACAGATGGACGGCTTCCCCATCATCAGTCTCGACAAGATCACGTTGATCGAAGCCACCATCGACATCGGAGACACGAACGTGTCCCGACCGGTAGAGAACCCGCGCTGCCTCTACCTCGAGCACGCCGAGATCAACCTGCCGCCTCCTCCGGAGGAATGGACGTGCTACCCCGAGTACTACGGCCAGGGCGACGGCTGCGATTGCGGCTGCGGCGTGATCGATCCGGATTGCACCGGTCCCTATGGCGCGGCGTGCGAGCTGTGCGGCGGAGAGGGCGCCTGCCAGACCGATGTCAACTGCAAGGACATCGATCCGGAGAACAATGCCCTCTGCGACGAGACTTTCGGCTGGGTATGCTCGACGCTCCGCTACGGGGACGAGATCTGCGACTGCGGGTGCGGGGTCAAAGACGTCGACTGCCCGTCCTCCGACTCGATGGTGTGCGATACCTGCGAAGACTTCTACTCCTGTACGACCACCGCCCTCTGCACCGAGATCGATCCGGCGGACAACAGCAAGTGCGTCACGCCGTAGGGGGACGCTCGGCGGCCGCGCGTCCATGGCGTTGCGGGCACGCCAGGAACCTTTTGCTTCTGCTGTGCTTCAGCAGCCCCCCGAACCGCTCCGGTGGAAACCTCTGTCGGTACTGAACGATTTGCGATCGGCGGGTCCGTGGGTGTCCCGGTCGGTCCGATCCGGCTCACGGGAGAGAGCAGAAATAATCACTCGCTCGACCTTGCACCGCACGCGGAGCGGTCGGAGAATTGACGGGCAAACATGTCCCTTCGAGCTCGTCTTCTTGTGTGTGCGTCCTTCGTGGTTGCGACTGCCGCGTGCTCCGCGAACAGTCCTTCATCGGGTTCGATCGTCGACTCGGGAGGGAGCAGCGGCAACAACTCGACCGGCGGATCTGGAAACGGTTCCGGTAACAACCCTGCCGGCGGAACGGGCAACGGCCCTTCCATCAAACCGCCGATGCCGGGCGTGTCGTGCGGCAACAACATGCACGACGGCGGCGAAGAGTGCGACGACGGCAACAAGGACGGCAGGGACGGCTGCACGGCGGGCTGTCAGGTCGAGCTCGATTGGACTTGCCCCGAGGTCGGCCCGTGCACGAACAACGCGGTGTGCGGCAACGGCACGCTCTCGAGCTCCGAGATCTGCGACGACGGCAACACGGTCGACGGTGACGGTTGCAACGCAACGTGCACCACGGTCGAGGACGGCTGGCAATGCCGCGTGCCCGGCAAGAAGTGCGTTCCGTTCTGCGGCGACGGCAAGATCATCCAGACGATGGTGGCGACCGAGGGCTGCGACGACAACAACACGAACAACGAAGACGGTTGCTCGAGCTCCTGCGGGATCGAGCCCCACTGGTCCTGCACGGGCACGCCGAGCGTGTGCACCCAGGCGGATTGCGGTAACGGCGTGCTCGAGACCGGTGAAACCTGCGACAAGGGCGACGACCTCAACGGCCTCTTCTACGGCGACGGCATGGGCTGCTCGAAGACGTGCACGCAAGAGCCCATCTGCCGTGGGGCCGACGGCGTGACGCGCGCCTGCGACACGCACTGCGGCGACGGCAACATCGACATGGGCGAGGACTGCGACGACGGCAACCAGCTGAACTTCGACGGGTGCTCGGCGACGTGCGCCAAGGAAGACGGCTTCACTTGCACGACCGAGGAACGTGCTGACACGGTCGACTGCCCGAGCGCCCCGGGCACGCAGTGCCTCGTGCTGCCCGTGACGTACCGGGACTTCGACCCGAGCACGAGCAAGGACTTCTTCTACCTCGGCAAGAACGGAGTCACCTGCGTTCCGGATGCCAGCGGTACCCCGGCAGCGTACACGGCGGGTGACGCCTGCCCGAGCACCGATTCGTCCGGCCCGTGCGCGGGCATCGCGGCCGCGACGCTCGACATCGACGGCAAGCCGAAGCTCGGCAAGGACACCTGCCGCTGCATCTTCACGGACTGGGACCAGACGGGCATCATCGACACGGCGCCGACCTGCTGGGTTGAGGGGAACGGCTCCGAGCGCCACCGTATCGACACGATGGTGAAGGTCGTGGAGAGCGCCACCTCCTTCAAGACCTGGTACGCAGGCATGGGCGTCCCCGGCAAGCTCGAGCTCGCCCAGTCAGGTCAGCAGTACCAGTTCTCGAGCAGTGTTACGGGAGCGCCGGCGGGCGCCACCGGCCGCACCGTGAACGAGGACATCCACGCCAACTGCCTCGGCACGACCACCCCCCTCGAAAGCGGCTTCTTCCCGCTCGACGACATGGGCACCAAGATCTGCAACATCTGGCCCTACTGGTCCTACGGCGCCGTGACGGCCGCCGCGAGCTGCAAGGCGGGCGCGGGCTCGCCCGCCCTCTCGCAGTGGGACCCGCTGGCCTCGTACGACAACTGCCCGACGACGGGCACCGGCGGTCCGGTGCCGAAGTCCGACGGTAGCGGTACGGCGCTCCAGGGCGTGATGCACAACTTCTACTTCACGACCGAGGCGCGCTACCTCTTCCGCTACGGCGGGACGCCGGCCAGCCTCTCGTTCTTCGGCGACGACGACGTGTGGGTCTTCATCAACGGCAAGCTGAAGCTCGATCTCGGCGCGCCGCATCAACGGCTGATGGGCGTCGCCACCATCGGCGACGCGGCGGACGGCCTCGAGACGGGCAAGATCTACGAGATTGCCGTCTTCCACGCCGACCGCCACCCGCGCGAGTCGAACTACCAGCTCACCCTCTCGAGCTTCTCCACGTCGATCTCGAACTGCGGGCCGACGTGCGGCGACGCCGTCGCGACCACGACCGAGGAGTGCGACCTCGGAACCGCCATGAACACCGGCGCCTACGGCGGCTGCACGGCCGACTGCAAGTACGGCGGCTGGTGCGGCGACGCCATCACCCAGGCGGACGGCATGGAGGAATGCGACAACGGCGTGGCGGAGAACGGCGTCACCTACGTCGCCGCGCCCCCCGCCGATCCCGCCCACCCCCCGTGCACCGTCGGCTGCAAACGGGCGCACTACTGCGGCGACGGCTACATCGACGCCAACCAGGGCGAGGAGTGCGACCAGGGCGAAAAGAACGGCGCCGGCTCCTGCAAGTCGAACTGCGCCCTCGACATCCGGTAGGCCGGTTTCCGGCCTCGTCGAAAGCGGGGCCGTCTCGTCCTTGACGTAGGCGGCTTCGCGCGTATTCTCGCGCCGCGTCCGACCAGGCGTTGCCGTTGTAGCTCAGTGGTAGAGCAGTGCTTTCGTAAAGCACAGGTCGTCGGTTCAATCCCGACCAACGGCTCCGAGAACGTTCATGGTGCTGCCAATCCAGGGCTTCCGATTCGCAGCGGTCTCGTCCGGCATCCGGAAGGACGGCCGCATCGACACGGCGCTCGCCGTCGCCGACGGCGCGGTGACCGCGGCGGGTCTCGTCACGAGGAATCGCGTCAAGGCTGCCCCCGTGCTGATCGCGAGCGAGCGCCTGCGCGGTGGCTCGCTGCGCGGCGTGCTCGTCAATAGCGGCTGCGCCAACGCCTGCACGGGTGAGGCCGGGCTCGCGGCTGCGCGTCGCGCGACGGCAGCCGTGGCCGGCGAGCTCGGGGTGAGCGAGGAGCTCGTGGTGCCCGCTTCGACGGGCGTCATCGGCGCGCTCTTGCCCGCCGAGAAGATCGCCGCGCGCGCGGGAGATCTGGTGCGCGCGCTTTCGACGAACGCGATCGACGACTTCGCACTCGCGATCTGCACGACCGATCGCTGGCCCAAGGTCGCGGAGGCGACGCTCGAGACGCCGGCAGGCCCGGCGCGCGTGCTCGGCATCGCCAAGGGCGCAGGCATGATCCACCCTGACGTGGGTCCCCCGCAGGCGACGATGCTCGTGTTCCTCTTCACGGACGCGAAGCTGGCGCAGCCCGAGCTCGACGCGGCGCTCCGCACGGCGGCCGATCGCACCTTCAACGCCGTGACGGTCGACGGCGACACGAGCACGAACGACTTCGTGCTGGCGCTCGCCTCCGGCATGTCCGGGGGCACCCCCGCCCCTACGGTGCTCGAAGCGGCGCTCGAGAAGGTTTGCCGCGAGCTCGCGCGCTCGATGGTGAAGGACGGTGAGGGGGCCAAGCACGTCGTGGACGTGCTCGTGAGCGGCCTTCCGAGCGAGGCGGACGCGAAGGCGGTGGCACGCACGGTGGCGACCTCCCTGCTCGTGAAGACCGCGCTCTTCGGCCACGACGCGAACTGGGGGCGGCTCCTGGCGGCGGCGGGCCGGGCCGGCGTGGCTTTCGACCCGCGTGAGGCCAGCGTCAGCATCGCGGGCGTCGACATCGTGCGGGCGGGAACCACGCTCGGTGCGGAGGTCGAAGCCGAGGCCCAACGGCGCATGGCTGCCGAGCAGTACACCATCGAGCTCCGGCTCGGCGGCGGTCCGGGGCGCTTCACCTACGTCACGAGCGATCTCGGTCACGCCTACGTCGACGTGAATGCCGGCTATCGCTCGTGACGCCCGCGTGGGTGGCGTGGGTGCGCGGCGCGGCCAGCGGGGGGCTCCTCGCCGTGGCGCTCGCGCAGTGCGGGCCGTCGAAGGGTACGATCGGAGCCGTCCTCGCGCGTGCGCCCGACGGGCGGCTCTTCGTGCGGGAGGTGCCCGACGGACTCGCCGCAGCCAAGGGTGGGGTGGAGCCGGGCGACGAGATCCTGCTCATCGACGGCCGTGACGCACGGGCGCTCGGCCCGAAGGGCGTTCACGAAGCCCTCTCGGGAAGCGTCGGAGAGCGGGTGAAGCTCACGCTCGTACGGCGTGGGGAGGTCGTGCGCGTGAGCCTCGCCCGCACCAAAGCGGAGCAGTACCGAGTTTCGAACGGGCTGTAGCGGGCGGTCCGGAACGGCCCCAAAACGGCCGGCGCACCGGGCAAATCGTGCTAACTTCCCGGCCCCTCCGGCTGGGGCTCGACTCCGGGCAAGCCGCGAGACTTCGCGCCAAGGCGCATTCCAGAGGAACCGATCGCATGAGCTACCTTTTCACCTCCGAGTCCGTCACCGAGGGTCACCCCGACAAGGTTTGTGACGCCGTTTCCGATGCCGTGCTCGACGCCGCGCTCGCGGGCGATCGCATGAGTCGCGTCGCATGCGAGACCCTCTGCAAGACCGGTTTCGTCGTCGTAGCCGGCGAGATCACGACCAAGTCGACCATCGACTTCGGCAAGCTCGCGCGGCGCGTCATCAAGGAGATCGGGTACACGGATTCCTCGATGGGCTTCGACTACGAGACGTGCGGCGTCCTGACGGCCATCGAGCCGCAGTCCCCCGACATCTCGCAGGGCGTCACCGAAGGCGAAGGCATGTTCAAGGAGCAGGGCGCCGGCGACCAGGGCCTGATGTTCGGCTACGCCTGCGACGAGACGCCGGAGCTGATGCCCGCCCCGATCATGTACGCCCACGCGCTCTCCCGCACGCTCGCCGCGGTGCGCAAGGCAGGCAAGGTCGATTTCCTGCGCCCGGACGGCAAATCACAGGTCACCGTCGAGTACGAGAACGATCGCCCGAAGCGCATCGAGACGGTCGTCGTGTCGAGCCAGCACTCGCCCGACGTGAAGCACAAGGACCTCAAAGAGGCCGTGATGGAGCTCGTCGTCAAGAAGGCGCTCCCGAAGCACCTCATCGACTCGAAGACGAAGTACTTCATCAACCCGACCGGGCGCTTCGTGATCGGCGGCCCCTTCGGCGATGCCGGGCTCACGGGTCGCAAGATCATCGTCGACACCTACGGCGGCATGGGTCGCCACGGCGGCGGCGCCTTCAGCGGGAAAGACCCGTCGAAGGTCGATCGCTCGGCCTGCTACTACGCGCGCTACGTGGCGAAGAACATCGTCGCGGCGGGGCTCGCGAGCCGTTGCGAGGTGCAGGTCGCTTACGCGATCGGCGTCGCCCGTCCGATGGGCGTCTACGTGCACACGTTCGGCACCGGCAAGGTCGACGACCACAAGCTTGCCGCCTACGTCACCGAGAAGTTCGACATGCGCCCCCGCGCGCTGATCGAGGAGCTCGACCTCCTGCGACCCATCTACCAGCCGACCTCGTCGTACGGGCATTTTGGCCGGAGCGAGTTCAGCTGGGAGAAGACCGACCGCGCCGCGCAGCTCGCTGCCGACCTCCTCGGCGTGACGCTCAAGTCGTCGCGGCCGGCGCCGAGCGCCAAGGCCCCGAAGGCCAAGGCTTCGAGCGCCAAGGCTCCGCGCGCCAAGGCGAGCCCGAAGAAGGCCGCCAAGGTCGCGCCGCCCACCAACGGCGCCTCCACGCGCAAGCTGCGCGCCTCGGCCCTCCGGGCCTGAGTCGCCCTCCGGCTCCGGGTCTGCGATCGCTCGTGCGGTGGCCGACCCGGAAACGCCGGCCTGCGTCTCAGGGATTGCCGCAGGCGACCGTCGGAACCGCGCCGGGGAGGTCTTTCGCCTGCGCACGAATCTGCGCGATGAGCTGCTTCGACATCGCGTCCATGGCGATGGTCGCCTCGACCGGACGAAGCGCGTCGGCGAACGCCGCAAGCTGTGCCTCGCTGGCTAGCGCGACCGAACCGTCCTCGTTCGCGCAGTACGTCTGCGCTTGCTCTGCGTCATTCGCGATGCTGCCCACCACA
>Ga0315912_10005356_pt1 | contig 11851 bp, 9 predicted proteins | sample VfabasoilMG_FD_204469 | JGI IMG/M metagenome (GOLD analysis project Ga0315912, IMG submission 204469) | Garden soil microbial communities collected in Santa Monica, California, United States - V. faba soil | ecosystem: Environmental > Terrestrial > Soil > Garden | place: USA: California...
CGACCAGAGGAGCAGGACCCCAATGCCCCTGGCGTAATTCGGCGGCGGTGACGTGGGCACCGCCCGCCGAACGCCCGAAACCGCGCGCAGGGCGGAAGCGGCCCACTTGAGCTGAACAAATTGCATAATCGGCCCGAGAACCGTAACCTAGTGCGCGAAGATGTGCATGGTCTGATGCAAGCACTGCTCGACCTGCCTGTTCCCTTCGCCCCACCTCGGTTCGCATGAAGTACCCACTCCGCTCAGATTACGAAGATGACGAGTTTCATCTTGCGCATGCTGGACCGTTCGTGTTCATGAACTGGCGCGGCTCTTACCGGGCAGAGGCGTTCCCCAGGATCGAAGAGGTCCATCTGCGTCTGGCCGGTCGACGACGCTACCCGCTCACCGGGGTGAGCGTTGTGGAGGCCGATTCACCCATTCCGGACGAGGACATCCGGTTGGCCGGCGCGGACATGATGACGCGCACCGCCGAGACGACCAAGGCCGTCGTCATCATTTTCTTGGATCAGGGGTTCACAGCCAGCGCACTGCAGAGCGTGGCGGCGCGCGAACTCAGTCTGGGAGGGCGGGTGTCGATCCGGTTTTTTCACGACATCCCAGGCGCGGCCCAGTGGCTCACGCAGCTCTACCCCAAATTGGAGATGGTGCCACAAGACGTGGAGCTACTCATTGACAAGCTGCGCCAGCGTTTCTCACCCAGTCGACTCCCCGGTCCGCCGTCCTCGGGGAATGACAGCTGGAGTTCGCGACCCCCTGCCTCGGACAGCGCGACACCCTCCAACGGTAAAACCAGCGGCGTCCCGGCAGCCCGGAGCTCGGAGCGGCCCCCGGCCGAACGCAGCTCGGACCGACCACCAGCTGAGCGTAAGTCAGAGCGGCCGCCCACCGAACGCGGCTCGGAGCGCCCGGCTGCGCCCCCTCGTGTAGGCCGAGCATCTGAACGCCCCGGCACCGGCTCAGACCGGCCCACCCCGCGCACTCCGCGCACGCCCACCAAAAAGCGAATCTGAACCTTCAGTGCAGAGTATGACGCCGCCCCTCATGCTCGATGGTCGGCACGGGGCGCAAGGCGTCGCGTTGCCCTGACGGCAGGGAGACATGGGTCGCTGCGCGATCCTGACCCGGTTGGCTCTCCGCGGGTGGCGCCAGGGTTTGAGTAGCCACGACAATGCGCACCCCACCTGCGCCCGCACTGGGCCATTGGCCCGCAGACTGCAAGACCGCCTGGGCCAAGCGATGACGAGCATCCTCCAGCGCCTCTTCCCGCGCCCAGACCGCCATCTTCTTCTGCGCCTGGCGCCTGCGGCGCGCGTAGGCGGCGATCATGAGACCGAACGCGCCAAACCAGACCAGTGACCCACCAAAGATCACCGGCCAAAAGGTGTAACGGCGCGCAACGTCCTTTTGCCACTGTTTCTCCAGCGCGTAGAGATCCGTCGAATAGGCATCGGCCAGCGCAGCAGAAAACTCCTGGCCGTGCGTGAGCCGACCAATGAGCGCTGCAAACCGATGCGCCTCGTCTTTGCGCATCAAATACCGCACCACGTCGGCGGCTTGGGCATACGCGATCGAGGCCGAATCGGCGTCACTGGGAAAGCTACTGGTGAGCTGTTTGAGAGGAATGAGTCGCCCCGCCAAGGTGGCAGTCCACAGTGCCTGCAAGCGCGCAGTCTCGGCTTCCTTGGAGGCATGCACCGCAAAGCCCTCGTTGAACCAGCGCGGAACATTGTGTCGCCCGACCGCGTCGTGCAAAGCAATGTGCGCGAGCTCATGACGAAACACCTCCAAGAGCTCGTGACGCTCTCCTGGGTAACGCGACTCCGCGCTGAGCAAGATCAAGCGCTGCTCGGAGAACGCCACGCCCGCGGCGTAACGCGGCAAGCGCGCGCCCAGCGGAGCCAAGGTCTCCATCTCCCCGGGTGTGCGCCCCACGACGACCTCGACCTGCTCCAGCACCGGCGCGCCCAGCAACTGGGCCATCTCCGCCTTGATGGCGTTTGCTTGACGCTGCAGTACATCGACTTTAGCCGCGAGCGACGGATGGTAGTGCATGCTCAGCCAACCGCTGTCGTAACTCGAAAAATCCGCCGGGATACGCGGCGCTGGCAACGCGGCTCGGTCAGCTGGCAGCGCGGCTCGATCAGCTGGCAGCGCGGTTCCATCAGCCGGCAGCGCCGCCCCGACAGTGGATGCAGACTGGTCGGCGACGGTGGATACGGTGGACGCGCTGGACGGATGTGACCAGGTGAGCAGCACGACCAGCAAGCTTTGGAGCAAGAAAGTGAACCAGCGCGACATAGTGGGGGGCAACCTGCACAGAGCTACAGCCTGAACTGCGTGCACCCCTGTCCATCTGCGGCCACATACGAACGCGGCCGACCACACAGACAACCAGAAGGAACAAACAGCGGCGCAGAACAGAGGTTCGACAGCAACGACCACCCGCGCTCTTTCTAAGCTAAGGTGCGGCCCAGGGTCCGTCAAGGCAAGGCCCAGCTGGACGGAGGCGCTGAGTTGGATAGCACCGCTGAGTTGGATAGCGCCGCTGAGTTGGATAGCGCCGCTGAGCTGAACAGCGCCGCCAACATCCGTTCAGTAGTGAAACTACACGAGCACCGGCACCAGCACTGCAGCCGACACCAAGAGGCCGAGCCCAAGCAGCCAACGCTGCGCGCGCTGCGCTGTGTGCGGCGCTTGCTCGCGCCGAAAAAACAAGAGCCGGGTCAGCACTTCGAACAGCACCCACATCACCACGACCAGGCTGGCAAATGTCGCGGCCCCCAGCGGCCGATGATGCGTCTTTTCGATCAGCTGCTGCCCGAGCAGAACCGCAGGCCCAAACAAGCAAGCAGCCAGCGCCCCATGCACCCGACCCATCACGCCGTTCTCAGCTCGAGCCGTGCACGTTGGGCGGCGCGCCGTTCCACGTGGGCACCGTCCAAGAAGAAATGGCAAGCGCGGGTGAGCGCCTCGCGGGCAGGACGCGGCGAGAACCCCAACTCTCGTTTGGCCTTGTCGCTGCTCACAAATCGGTACTCGCCAAAGTAGGCCGCCAGCGATTTACGCGACAAAAGCGGGTCTTTTCCTGCCCACCAACTCCGCAGCTCCTCAAAGGTCGCGATCAAATTGGCCTGTCCAAACGCGATGTCAGCCCCCGGCTCGGCCAAGCCGGTGATGTCGGCCAACAGCTGGTAAAACGCGCGGATGTCGAAATTTTCACTCGCCAAAATATAGCGCTCACCCACTTTGCCCTTTTCCATCGCTGCGATGTGCCCAGCGGCCACGTCATCCACGTCCACCACGCCAAACCCACCGGGAATGATCGGAATTTTGAAACTGGGTGACGTGTTGAGGTAGCGGACCACCTGCGCCCCAGTGGGCGTGGGTTTGTGATCGCCTGGACCAAACACACCCGCCGGGTTCACCACCACAATCGGTTGGCCACGCAGCGCCCGTTCCAGCGCGATCTCTTCGGCGCGTATTTTGGCCTCGAAGTAGGCCGGCTTTTCGCCGGCGCTCGGCGTGTGATTCTCGTCCATGATCTCGGGACGGTCCGTTGAGCCCAAGGTCACCACGCTGCTGGTGAAGACAATTTTCTCCACCCCGGCCCGACGCGCCGCCTCGAGCGTGGCCGTCGTCCCCTCCACGCTGTCCGCCAAGATCTGCTCGCGCGAACGCTCGTTGAATGAATAGGTCGCCGCCACGTGATACAGCTCATTGCAGGCGCGCAGCGCAGCAAACACGCGATCTTGGTAGCGGCAGTCGCCCACGGCGATGCGCACGCGGTCGCTCGGTAAGTCCTTGAGCTGGCTCAGATCGGCCCCGGCGCGCACCATCGCTTTGACGTGCCTCCCCTGCTCCACCAACCTACGCACCAAGCGCGCACCCAAAAAGCCATTTGCTCCGGTCACCAATGTCCACGACTGCGTCATGGCTGGGGATTATCATGTTTTTTGGGGGTTAGAGAACCCCCGCGTCGCGCCGGCAAAGCCGTCGACTCCGCTCCCCCACCCACCGCCGGAAAATCCGGCGGCTCCTACTTAGTCGCCGGCGGTTTTCCGCGTCTCGTGGCTCCGCCACATCGTGCTGGCGCGTACGCGAGGTCGTTGTTGGCTTGCCCTGAGAGCTTGTGGCGGTCGCCGGCGGGGATGCGACGCCTCGCTGCTCCGCAGCATCGGGGGCTTGTTCGCGGAGTTTTGGGGGCTTGCTCGCCGGGGTCGCCCGCGGCGGTTTTCCGCGACCTCCGTGCTCCGCACGTTCGGAGGGCTTGCTCGCTGGGGTTAGTTGGCGGCGGCGGCGCAGGGGAGCGAAGCGAGCCGAGGACCAGACCAGGGGCTCCGGGGCCCCTGGTCCAACAAGAAACAACGGAGCGAAGCAGGCTTGGCGTGACTGAGCGGAGTCACCCACCCTCACTTCGTGATGGGGTGGGTGACGTAGCCAGCGAAAACGGCGAGCGTAGTCACCCACCCTCACTGCGTGATGGGGTGGGTGACGTAGCCAGCGAAGACGGGCGAGCGCAGTTATGACTTGACGAACGGCAGGGCGGAGAAATCTACGCGGCCCTCGGCGTCGCGCGGCAGAAGCGTCGTCAGGATCAAGAGGAGCGCGGCCATGAGGAGCACGCTGGCATTGTAAAAGTGCTGGTCCAGCTGCTCTTGTTTGACGGTGAAGTACTGCGCCGCACAAAGTCCTAACAAAAGCGCCCAGACCTTGCCGGCGGTTTCGCGCTCCAGCCGGGGCAAGCTCTCCGCTTGGTCAGCCACCAGCAGCGGCAGGACAAAGATGAAGTGGATGTAATAGTTGGCCGGGTACATGAACACCGGCATCATCAAGATCCCGAGCAGCGCGATGCGGTGCGGCTTTGCGCGCGCCGCGATCCAGATCGCCAAACCAAAATACAACACGATCCCCAAGACGTGGACGACCGAACGCTGACCAAGCACCTCCGCCTGGCGCCCTTCGGACCCAGCCACCACCGTGAGCCAGCCCACGTGGTTGACATGGGGCGACGCGGTAAAGCTGGAGATTTTTTTGACCCAAAGCGGCCACGACTCAAAGCCCATCATCAAAGATGAGCCCACCACGCTCACCGCGACGCAGATGAGCGCGCCCAGCGCGACGTCGACGAACCAGCCAAAGTCCTTCTTGAAGGCGGGCCACTTGGGCAAAGGCTCCCCGGCGCGTGAGCGAATGATCAGCTGGTGGGCCACCGGTACCGCCAAGGCAAGCAGCGAGATCGCCGGAAACGCCCGGATCAGCGCGCTCATCGCCAAAAGTGCGCCGCCCAATTTGTAGCGCTCCGTCTTGAGCGCGCACGCCCCCAAGCCCAGATACACCATCCAATCGTTGCGCAACGTGGCGCCCGCCCAATTGGAGCCAAACATGTAAAAGTCATTGGCGCCGAACACAATCAAGCTCACCAGGGCCGTCTGTGCGCCAAATGAGCGCCAAACAAACACCGCAAAAATGAGCAAAAGCAGTGGATCCAGCGCGGCCCCCCACAGTAGCGTGGCGTTGCTGGCGTGAGCGTGCCCATACATCACGTGGGCGATGGTGAGCCACACCGGCGTGGCGTTACCTCCGTGGTCCGCCATGCTGCCCAGGTAAGCGCCGGTGCCCATCGTCTCCCAGAAATACGCCATGTCTTTCTTGAACTCGGCCCAGCGCGCATCGCTGAATCGACCGCGCACCGCCTCGATCTCCGCTTTGAGATCAGCCACGCGCTTCATGCGGTGGTTGCGTAGGTCACGCAACTCTGCGTGAGCCAAGGTGGGGGTATCCAGCCCACCGTGTTCTTCCGCAAAGCTGGCGACGCTGGCTAGGTACAAGCCATCGTATTTGAGTTCGTCGAAGTACTTGGCCACCGGAAAGTACACCCGCATGTCGTAGTTGTGCACGACGCTGGGCTTGCTCAGCTTGTGGTCATAGAACTGGGGCTGACCCAGATTGAAGAAGGCCGCGACGCTGAGCGCAGCGAGCACGCCCAACAAACTCACCTGGACCCACTGCACCGGCCGGTACTTATCCGGTGAAAACGCGCTGCGCAGCACGATGGCCATGGCCGCCGCTCCGCACAAGCCGCGCAGCAGACCCACCTCGACTTTGCCCAGGGGTGCCGCTTGTTGATAGGCAAGGCCCGCATAACCCAGCCCGCCCAGCGCAAACAAGAAACAGAGCAGCTGAACCGACAGGCCCGTCCCCGAAGCGCAGAGCAACGAGGTCAGAACCAACAGCGCTCCCGCCACAATGGCCGCGCTGCGAAAGTTGAGCGCTACGTCGCCGGCCTGCGCCTGGTGGAGCTGAGGTGGCAGGCGCTCCGGCACTTGGGAGAAGACGGAAAATTCAGCGATGCTGAGCGCGGTGTCGCCCTGCTGCGGCGCTACCCGCAGATAGCGGGCCCGTGCTTGCAGGTCATCAGTGTGACGCCAACGCATGCCTGGATCACGGGCGCGTGGCGCCAACCACAGCGGAGCGAAGGTTCGTCCATCCGCTGAACCAAGCACGCGGTAGGTGTCGTTGTTGTCGCCCATGAGGGCGATGGCACGGATGTCCGTTTCCGCGCCCAAGTCAAAATCGACATACGCGCGGCGGTCGTTGAACACGCTGGTGCGATTGGTGTTCCAACCGCTGCCCTCCGGTGGCACCTCGCCATCCACCAGCCGCGCTGCATCGCGCACTCCCTGCGCGGCGTGCACCCGCTTTCCGGCAAGCAACCCGGTGCTCGCGCCCCCTGACCGATTGCACCCCGCTACCAAAACCAAGAGGGCAAGAGACAACAAGGACACAGCCCACGCTAGCTTGCCTTTGGCAGCGCTCGATACGCACGGAATCATCGCGACGGGACCTAACATGCCCAGCGTTCAATCGAAACGGCCCAACTTGCGCAAGGTGGAAGCTGAGATGTGCGCCACCAGGCCTTGTGGAAGAAAGCCCATGAAAAATGCGGCCAAGCGGTTGAGCACGCCGGGAATACACACGGCTTTGCGCCCTTCATACGCCGAAAGCGCGGCGCGCACGGTCGCCTGTGCGCTCATTTCTCCCGGTACGGCGAGCGCTCCGTCGGAAAACCCCGCTGCTTTCTGAAAACCGGTGGGTACGTGGCCGGGGCACAAGGCGGTCATCCGCACGCCCGTCGCGCGCAGTTCGTACGCCAGCGCCAAGGTGAAATTTTTCACGAAGGACTTACTGGCTGCATAGGTGGCCATGAACGGCGACGGACTCGACGCAACGACGGACGCGACCTGAAGCACCCCACCCGACCCACGCTCCACCATCCCAGGCAACAGACGTGCCGTGAGCTCGGTCAGCGTCACGCAATTGAGCTCCACCAAACTCGCGAGCAGCTGTGGATCGTCCCCCAAAAGCGGCCGGGCACGACCTACCCCAGCGTTGTTGATCAAATGATCGATCACGAGACCACGCGCGGCCAGCTCTTCACACAAGCGACCTGCCGCTCCTGGTTGACTCAGATCGGCACCGATCACAATCACCTCACGCCCGCTTGCCTGGCTGAGTTCAGCCGATAGCGTCTGCAGCTTATCCAGTGAGCGCGCCACGATCACCAAACGCGCCCCGGCGCGCGCAGTCTGTCGGGCAAACTCTACGCCCAATCCTGAAGAGGCACCCGTCACCAGCACCGTTTTGTCGAAAAAGATCTTCATACGCCGCGCCAACAATACACACATCGCTTGGCCTGTCGCGCATCCGAGCAAATGCGCCTACAATCGCGAGCGAGGATGCGCTCCTCTCAGCATGGCCCGCTCCCCATTCCCTCGTTTGCGCTCACGCTGCTTGAGCTGTGTGATCGGAGCCATGATGTCGTGGACGAGTTGGGGCCTCGCGCAATCCGCTGGTCCTACCAAGACGGCAGCACCTTCCGAAACGGCAGCACCTTCCACGACAGCAGGGGAGCCCACCGAAGCTGCAGCCTCCACTGAGGCTGCAGCGCCCACCAAGACCGCTCAACCGGCCAAGCCCAAGAAGCTCAATTGCTCCAAAGGCTTTCTCAGCCTGCGCACGCCGCCTCCCGCCTGTGCGGAGCTGCGCCAGGTGGAATACGCGCTGCTGCCGGCCATCTTCTCTACCAAAGAGACCAGCTTGGGCGGCGCGGTATACGGCGAGCTCTCCTATTTTACCGACATGGATCCCAAGACGGGCGTGTCGCGCACCGGGCTCGGCCTCACGTACACCGTGCGCAATCAGTTCATCGCCCGCGCGCCCGTCGTCGTCACCTTCAATCAGGATGACTTCATCATCGACGGCACCATTGATTTTCGCATCTATCCCAATCGTTACTACGGCCTGGGTAACGATGCAGATTGGGATTACCAGCAATACCGCGAGGACGTGCTCAGCTTCAACTTCGAGTTTCGACGCCGGTTGTTCGGCGACGTCTACTTGGGTCTGCTTTGGGATTTGCGCAACGTATTTGCGGTCAAGCAGGGCGACGCCTTTGATCCTGAAGGCAATCAGCTACCCCATAAAAGCGCGGGCATCATGGCACGTGAAGATCCGCGCGGGAGCCAGCCCTATTTCGATCAAGGCTTTGGCATCCAAGCCGTGTACGATTCACGCGACAACTTTGCGTACCCGCTGTCCGGTGGCTACCACCGCCTCAGCGTCCGTTACTTCAATCCCGCCTTTGGTGCAGCGCACAACTTTACCGTATTTACCCTCGACGCGCGCCAATACGTGAAGCTCGCCAAACAACAGGTTTTGGCCGTGCAACTGCTCACGGAAAACCGCAACGGTCAGCCTCCGTTCTCCATGGTCTCAGAGTTGGGTGGACCGGCCTTCTTGCGCGGCTATTTCAAGGGCCGGTACCGCGACAGCAACGTGGTCTTGTTGCAGACCGAGTACCGCTTCCCCATCTACAAGCGCTTGAGTGGTGTGGCCTTTGGTAGCCTGGGGCAGGTGTACGGTCCCTATGGGCGGTTTGCCTTTGACGCGTTCCGTTGGACAGTGGGCGTGGGTGGACGCTTCCGATTTGGTGCGCACACGTACATGCGCGTCGACATCGCCGGCAACAACCAGACGGGGGCGGTGATCTTCAACGGTGGCCAGGCGTTTTGATCAGAGAGAAAACGCAAACTTGAAGCTCAATTGACTGCGCGTGGCGCTGCCATACGCACCACCCTGCGTCACCAGGTGACCCCACAGTTGCTCCGCGCCGATGAACAAATTGGCGACCGGTGACCACACGAAATTGGCCTGCACGTAGTGGGTGTGATGATAAGCAGCTGGATCGAGGTCGCCCCGCGTGCTCACTTGATAATAACCATAGCTGAAGCTGGAGTACATGTGAGTGACCCAATAGTGCTTGTAGCTCAGGTAAGCGCCCCACGACGTAATCAATCGCACGTGCTCATCCTCGGTCACGTACGCCCCGTACCCGTCGCTCAAGTCCTGCACGTAACGACCCACGCCGTTGCCGATGGTGGCCTCAGCGACCAATGAGTCACGGCCGATCGGCACGATCGAACCTGAAATTTTGAGCCCCCAACCCGCGCGGCGGCGCGCCTCGGCTTCGTCCGTCTCGATGGCCAACATGCGACCCAGGCCCGCCAGTTGCACGTGACCGTGCGTCCATTCAAAGCGCAGGTGCGCCGCAACATCGGGGGCCAGGTTGCGCGCTTCGTCCGTCTCGGGCACGGCGGCCACATCGGCGCGTGGTTGCTCCACACCCAGCGCCAGGTGAAGCCGCTCTTTGATGGGTGAATAGGTGTAGCGCACCTGCGGCTGGCGCACGGAAACGCGCCCACCGGGCCCAGAAAAGTCGAGCGTGTCCGCTACGGAATCCGGATCGGTGAACACGCTCCAGGTGTGCCCTACCGTGACGTTGGCCAACTGCACGTACAGATGGCGCACCCGGTACGCCAAGTTGGGGTTGGCCGGCTCCCCAAAAAAGTCATTTTCATAAAATACGCGGATGGCTCCCAGCTTGGTCGGGGAGCGAAAGTCGAAATTCACGCGGGATTGCTTGGCGTGCAGATTGAACTGGCGGGTCCCATACACCGTGCCCGCCTCGCTCACGGGGATGCTGGCCGTGACGAATTCGTTAGGATTGCCCGAAGTGGGGTAATCGAACATTCCATCCACCTTGGCGTACCCGCCTAGTTTGAACCACAGCGTCGTGCCGGGAACATGCCCGTAGCCCTTCAAGGTCGGGTCGACCGGTGCGTTGCCGGGCCGGGGCGCCGTGGCCTGGTCCTCTTGCATGGTGGAGCGCTCAGGCAGCCGGCTTGGGACGTCACTCAACGCCTTCTTGTTGTTCGAAGCGTCCCTCTCTTTGTCTCGCTGCGCCTTGTCCGCCTCGAGCTGCTCGACCCGCGTACGCAGCTCGCGGAGTTGCTGCTCCAGCTCCGCGTCATCCGCTTGTGGGGGATGCGCCGCCTGCTGCTGGCTCGCCTGCTCCGCCTCGTCTGCGGGCGCCGGCTCCTGTGCGGGCGAGGCCTGGGCCCACGCCTGCCCGCACCATGACGCGTGCACGACCGCCACGACTACCCAGCGCGCCGCAGTGCCCCGGTGAGCAAGCCCCCACGCCACGCAGCGCCGCGGACCCTCGACGGGTCTGAGGTTTGCTTGACCCAGTGCTCCGGCGCAGCCCCCGCGTCGCATGGCTCCTTGGTTAGACGCTTTGTTCGGAGAGTGTCAAACCCGGCTCAACTTGGCCGCGCAGCTGACGAGCGCGCCCGGCCTTTGCAGCCTCCACGCAGCTTAGCTACGACGTCATTGTGGACGCCCCCTTGGAAACCAGTCTCGCTCAGGCGACCAGCAGCTTCTGGCCGTGGTTCACCGCCCACTCCGCAAATCTCGCGCGCGACGCAGGCAATGACGAGGATGAAGAGCTGCCCGACAGCCTGGCGGAGCTGGACCGTCGGGTGCACGAGATCCACCCGGCCCTCACCTGGGAGCTCGGCCCCAGCGAGGTGGACCTGTACTTCGCGCTGTCGCCCAACGGGGACCCCCAACTCTTGCCCATCACGCGCGCCCTGGCCCAGGCCGCGCCCACCGTCAAGGGCTGGCTCATTCTCCCTGCCAAGCCGGCCAAGTCGTGGAATCGCAGCCTGGCATTTGCCGGGGTCTTCATCGACGCAAGCCATTGGCGCTACCTGCTCACATTTCAATCACACAAGCCCGACACGTTGCACCTCGCTGTGCCCCGCGACTACGGGCTCACAGCCGCCCAGCTCGACCAAGCAGCGCGCGTGGTGCTCGAGTGCGAGCTCGGTGAGGAGACACTGCTCAGTCGCATCACCCACGTCACGGTGACCGTGCAGGAGCGTTGGCCGCACGCGTCACGGTCCAAGCCCTTGTACGAACTCTGGGCTGAGCTAAGTGTGCCAGGTGCGGGTGAGACACCCTCGTCCGATTGAGCCAGCTGTGCCAGGCTGCGCCACCCGGCGCTTGAGCGCCGCTTCGGCTAATTTCGGCGCAGTTCTGCGTCTCGGTGAGAACTCCGGCAACCCCCCGCCTACGCAATTACCCGGCACGCTCCTTGCTGACCATGGGGACATGTCCCTCCTGCCTACCCATCGTCATCTCTTGCTGTTCAGTGGTCTCAGCACGCTCTTGGTGCTCATCGCGGCGTGTAGTGCGAGTAGTCCCACCGGCGAAGGGGACGCCGCCCGGGGTGATGGCGACGGCGATGCTGGCCCTGTGGGCACTAGCACAGGTAGCGAGTTGGACGACGGCTCACTCGGCGTGGACCCAGGCAGCGGAACCACCGGCGACCTTGCCTCCGGAGACACGCCGAAACCCAGCGACGACACCGCAAACGGCTACGGCGGCGCAGGTGGTCAATCCAGCCAGGGAGTACCTGCCCGCGCCCCCACGCCCCAGGGCCAGC
>Ga0315912_10005357_pt1 | contig 11847 bp, 10 predicted proteins | sample VfabasoilMG_FD_204469 | JGI IMG/M metagenome (GOLD analysis project Ga0315912, IMG submission 204469) | Garden soil microbial communities collected in Santa Monica, California, United States - V. faba soil | ecosystem: Environmental > Terrestrial > Soil > Garden | place: USA: California...
CCTGCGGGGTCGCTCTCCGCCGAAGCGCAGCAGTGGGCGCAGGCGATTGCGACGGATCTTTCCGCGCACAAGGGCAAGTCTGTGGTCATCGCCGGCGAACGGCAGCCCGCAGCCGTGCACGCGATCGCGCGCGCGATCAACGACGCGCTCGGCAACACGAACGCCACCGTCACTTACACGGCGCCGATCGCGGCGTCTCCGGCAGACGGCGCGGCCTCGCTCACCGAACTCGTCAACGAAATGCGCGCGGGCAAAGTGGACGCGCTCTTCATTCTTGGCGGCAACCCGGTGTTCACCGCGCCGGCCGATCTGAATTTCGCCGACGCGCTCGGCAAAGTTGCGAACCGCATTCACCTTGGCCTCTACAACGATGAGACGGCCGAGCTTTGCCACTGGCACATTCCGGAAGCGCATTACCTGGAATCCTGGGGCGACGTGCGGGCGTTCGACGGCACGGTCTCGCTGATTCAGCCGCTGATCGCGCCGCTGTACGACGGCCGCACCGCGCTCGAAATTCTTTCGTCGATGAACGGCAAGGCCGGCCTCGCGCCGATGGACATCGTGAAAGAGCACTGGACCGCGCAATTCGGCGCCGCGTCAATGCGCAAGCGCGATGGTTCCGCGTTCGCAAACGTCGAGTCGTTCTGGAAGAACGCGCTCCACGATGGATTTATAGCGGCCACGGGCGTGACCGAAGCCGCGGCCGCACCGAAGGAAGGTACCGAGACCCCGGGTCTAAAGACCCGGGGCTCCGTTGACACTCCGAAAACCGCGAAGCCCGCCGCCGCGCCAGCCGTCGTCACGTCGATGCCGATTCCGGCGCCGAAGTCGGGCACTGAAATTGTGTTCCGGCCCGATCCGCACATCCTCGACGGCCGCAACGCGAACCACGCGTGGCTGCAGGAATTGCCGAAGCCGTTGTCGAAGGTCACGTGGGACAACGTGGCGTACATCAGCCCCGCGCACGCGGAGAAGCTTGGCCTGCCGGTGTTCCGTCCGGGCAACCAGAACAACGCGGTCATCGAGATTGCGTATCAGGGCAAGTCGGTCCGCATGCCCGTGTGGGTGCTGCCGGGCACGGCGGACGACACGGTTGTCGTGCATTTCGGCTACGGCCGCAAGCGCGCCGGCAAGGTCGGCAACAACATCGGCGTGAACACGTTCCCGATTCGCACGTCGCGCGCGCCCTGGTTCGACGGCGGCGCCACCGTGACGGTGACCAACGAGTCGTACCTGATCGCGTCCACGCAGAACCACTTCCTGATGGAAGAGCGCCATCCGGTGCGCGTGTCAACGGCGGAGGAATACAAGAAGGATCCGCACGTGATCGCGCGGATCGGCGTGCACGGCGCCAAGCCCGGCGAGAAGCCGGCTGAACACGAAGTGATTTCGCTCTACCCGCCGTTCGAATACAAGGGCGCGAAGTGGGGCATGTCGATCGATCTGAACGCGTGCACCGGTTGCGGTGTGTGCGTGGCGGCGTGCGTCGCGGAAAACAACATCGCCGTGGTCGGCAAGGACCAGGTGAGCCGCAGCCGCGAAATGCACTGGCTGCGCGTGGATACGTACTTCGACGGGGATCCGGAGAACCCGACCACGTATCACCAGCCGCTGCCGTGTCAGCAGTGCGAAAACGCACCGTGCGAAGTGGTGTGCCCGGTGGCCGCCACCGTTCACAGCGACGAAGGCCTGAACGACATGGTCTACAACCGCTGCGTCGGCACGCGCTACTGCTCGAACAACTGCCCGTACAAGGTGCGTCGCTTCAACTTCCTGCTCTACTCCGACTTCGTGACGCCGGAGTTGTTCGCGCAGCGCAACCCGGACGTGACGATCCGCAGCCGCGGCGTCATGGAAAAGTGCACGTACTGCGTGCAGCGCATCAGTCACGCGCGCATCGACGCGAAGACCGGCGATCACGAGATTGCCGACGGCGCCATCCAGACGGCGTGCGAGCAGGCGTGCCCGGCCGACGCGATCGTGTTCGGCGACCTGAACAAGCACGACAGCCGCGTGGCGAAGGCCGCGCACCAGGAACGCAACTACGGGTTGCTCACCGATCTCGGCACGCGTCCGAGAACAACCTATCTGGCAGTGGTTCGCAATCCGAATCCGGCCGTCAAGCCGGCGGCGCAGGGTTAAGGACGGAGAGGTTTCGTGGACTCACAGTTTCCGCAGGGCGACTTCAGGGCGCCGGTTCCGGTCATCACACCGGGACATTCGTACGGATCGATCACCGACAAGCTGACCGGTCTGGTCCTGACGAAGAAGACGCCGCTGGTGTGGTTCGGCATCACCGGCACGTTCTTCATGCTGCTGTGCGGCCTCATGGTCGCGCTCTCCTGGCTGCTGCTGAACGGCATCGGCATCTGGGGCAACAACGTTCCGGTTGGCTGGGCGTTCGACATCATCAACTTCGTCTGGTGGATCGGCATCGGCCACGCCGGCACGCTGATCTCCGCGATCCTTCTGCTCTTCCGTCAGGACTGGCGCACGTCGATCAACCGTTTCGCGGAAGCGATGACGCTGTTCGCCGTGGCGTGCGCGATCATCTTCCCGATCTTCCACACCGGCCGTCCGTGGCTGGCCGCCTACTGGCTCTTCCCGTATCCGAACACGATGGAGCTGTGGCCGAACTTCCGCAGCCCGCTGATCTGGGACGTCTTCGCCGTCTCGACGTACGGATCAGTGTCCGCGGCGTTCTGGTTCGTCGGCTTGATTCCTGACCTCGCGACGTTCCGCGACAAGGCCGTCAATCCGAAGCTCAAGCGCCTGTTCGGCATGCTCGCGCTCGGCTGGCGCGGTTCGGCGATCCACTGGGTGCGTTACGAGAAGGCCTATCTGCTGCTCGCGGGCCTTTCAACGCCGCTGGTCCTCTCCGTTCACACCGTGGTGAGCTTCGACTTCGCGGTGTCCGTGCTGCCGGGCTGGCACGCCACGATCTTCCCGCCGTACTTCGTCGCCGGCGCGATCTACGCCGGCTTCGCGATGGTGCTCACGCTGGCCATTCCGATCCGCGCGATCTACGGCCTGCACGACTTCATCACGATGAAGCACATCGAGAACATGGCGAAGATCACGCTGGTCACCGGCATGATCGTCGTCTACGGCTACGCCTGCGAAGCGTTCTTCGGCTGGTACAGCGGCAACGAGTACGAGCGGTTCATGCTGAAGAACCGCGTGTACTACGGCCCGTACGCGTGGTCGTACTGGCTCCTGCTCCTCTGCAACTTCATCGTCCCGCAGATCCTCTGGTCCAAGCGGCTGCGCCGGAATATTCCCGCGATCTTCATCGTCTGCATGTTCGTGAACGTCGGCATGTGGCTGGAGCGCTTCGTCATCATCGTGACGAGTTTGCACCGCGACTTCGTGCCCTCGTCGTGGGAGATGTACTACCCGACGATCTGGGACTTCATGACACTGGCCGGCACGATCGGCCTGTTCGGCACGTTGATGTTCCTGTTCGTGCGCGTGCTGCCGCTCATCTCGATTTTCGAAATGCGCACGCTGCTGCCTGAAGCGCAGACCAAGTCGAATTCGAGCGAAGGAGGGTCGCACTAATGGCCCACACCACGAGCGCGGAATCGCCTCTCTACGGCTTGATGGCCGAGTTCGACTCGGCGCAGGCCCTGCTGGACGCGGCGCACAAAGTCCACGGGGCCGGTTACAAGAACGCCGACGCGTTCTCACCGTTCCCGATTCACGGCCTTGCTGAAGCGCTGGGCTTCCGCGAGCGCAGCGTCGCGAAGATCGTGCTCGGCGCCGGCATCACGGGCGCCATTGCCGGCTACGGCCTGGAGTACTGGACGCAGGTCATCGCGATGCCGGTGAACATTGGCGGCCGTCCGTATCACTCGTGGGTGTCGTTCATTCCGCCCGCGTTCGAAACGACGATTCTCTTCGCCGCGTTCTCGGCCGTCATCGGCATGCTCGCGCTGAATGGGCTGCCGCAGCCGTATCACCCGGTCTTCAATCATGAGCGCTTCGCGAAGTACGCGAGCTCGGAAAAGTTCTTCCTCGCGATCGAGGCCACGGACCCGAAGTTCGACGCGAGCGCAACCAAACAGTTCATGGCCGGACTGGGCGGCGCCAAAGAGGTGGTGGAAGTTGAGAACTAACGGAAAGTCAGAAGTCAGAAGTCAAAAGTCAAAAGTTGGGGCCGTTGCCTCGCAGGCGAAGCGGAACTCCGTACTTCTGACTTTTATCTTTTTACTTTTGACTTTTGGCGGCGCGTCCGCGTGCCGGCAAGACATGCACGACGCGCCTCGCTACGATCCGTACGAGGAAAGCGCGATCTTCCCGAAGAACAGCTCGGCGCAGCCACTGGTCGCAGGCACCGTGCCGCGCGCGGCGGCGAAGGGCGCGATGCTGGACGAAGACGAATTGCTCCACACCGGCAAGATCGGCGGACAGATGGCGGACGTCTTCCCGTTCGCGATCACGCGCGAAGACCTGGACCGCGGCCAGGAGCGTTTCAATATTTATTGCGCGCCGTGCCACAGCCGCACGGGTGACGGCAACGGCATGGTGGTGCAGCGCGGCTTCAAGACCGCCGGCAACTTCCATGTTGATCGGCTGCGCAAGATGCCGGCCGGTTATTTCGTGGACGTCATGACGAACGGCTTCGGCGCGATGCCCGATTACAAGATGCAGGTCGTGCCGGCGGATCGCTGGCGCATTGCGGCGTACATTCGCGCGCTGCAGATGAGCCACTCGGCGACCGAGCAGGACGTGCCAGCCGACGAATTGGGCCGCATCAAGAGCGGCGCGCCGGCGGGCAAACCGGCTGCGGAGCCGGGACACGGCCGCGGGGGACAGAAGTAATGGCGCACGGGACCGGAACTCACCTGGACGAAGCGATGCTCATGACGCGCCCGTCGGCCGAAATCGGCCGGCTGGGTTCGCGCGCCATGGTCATTGCTGCCGTCGGCCTGGCCGCAACGGCGGCCGGATACTTCACCGCCGGCGAAGCCTTCTGGCAGTCGTACCTCATCGGCTATATCTTCTGGATCGGCATCACGCTCGGCTCGCTGGGCATCCTGATGATCCAGCACCTCACGGGCGGCGCCTGGACGATGTCGTCGCGCCGGGTGTTCGAAGCGTCAACGCGGACGCTGCCGTTGATGGTGATTCTCTTCATCCCGATTTATCTGAAGCTTCCCGTGCTCTACAAGTGGGCGCGCCCGGAAGCGGCGGACGATCCCCTTATTCACACAAAGGCCGCGTACCTGAATGCGCCGGGTTTCCTAATGCGCGCCGCGATCTTCTTCGCGGTCTGGGCGGGACTCATCTGGATCCTCAACAAGTGGTCGCGTGAACAGGACCAGGAACCGGCACAGCCGATCGGCCCGAAAGATCGCCGCTCGCGCATGGTCTCGGGCCCGGGCCTGGTGCTTTTCGTCGCCACGATCACGCTGATGAGCATCGACTGGGTCATGTCGCTTGACCCGCATTGGTACTCGACGATCTTCGGGATCCTCACGCTGGGCGGCCAGGGCCTGTCCACGATGGCGTTCACGATCATCGTGCTGTCGCTGCTGGTGCGCTTCAAGCCGATGTCTGAAGTGGCCACGGCCAACACGTTCCACGATCACGGCAAGCTGATGTTCGCGTTCGTGATGCTGTGGGCGTACTTCTCCGTCTCGCAGCTGCTGATCATCTGGTCGGCGAACCTGCCCGAAGAAATTCCGTTCTACCTGGAGCGCCTGCACGGACCGTGGTACCCGATCAGCGTCGCGCTGCTCTTCGGCCAGTTCGCGCTGCCGTTCCTGCTCCTGCTCTCGCAGTCGTTCAAGCGCAACCCGAACGTGGTGCGCTGGGTCGCGATCTTCATTCTGGTCATGCGCATCGTGGACATCACGTGGACGATTGGTCCGGTGTTCCGTCACGACGGTTCGTCCCTGAGCTGGGTGGACTTCGCCGTGTCGCTCGGTATCGGCGGCGTGTGGCTCGTGTTTTTCTTCCGGAACCTCGCAGCGCGGCCGCTGGTGCCGGCGCGGGACCCGTACTTCCAGCAGGCGGTGGCGGCCAATGGCGGACACTAAACACTCCCAGATTCCGGTCGAGGGCGACGGTGTCAGCTACCGCGGCATCTTCTGGTTTGTCGTCATCCTGACGCTGGTCACCGTGACCTGCCAGGTGCTGATCTGGGTGTTGCTCCGAGCGATGCAGCACCAGACGCCGGACGTGGCCACGCAGGCGGCGCCGCTCGCGGACACAGTGACCGATCGCAAAGGCCACGAAGGCCGCGTGTATCCGGACATGGTCGCGATTGGCAACACGCACACGCCAGCGCCGAAGCTGCTCGTGCTGGAGCCGCAGAACCTGGACACGTTCCGCGCGCATGAGAACGAGATGCTGACCACGTACGGCATCGCCGACAAGGACACCGGCGCGTACCGGATTCCGATCGACAAGGCGAAGGACCTGGTGATTGCACGCGGACTGCCCGTGCGAGGCAAGCAATGAAGCAGACGCTTCTCACATCACTCGTGATCGCTGCGGTTGTTGCGGCGGGCGAGGTGGTGTCGGCGCAGGCAGGACGAAGCCGGCCGGATGCAGGCGTGGCGGCGAAGGAAACGCCCGCCGTGCTGAAAGAGATCGGCATCGATCAGAAGCTGGATGCGAAGCTGCCGCTGGACGCCGAGTTCAGCGATGAGACCGGCGCGCCGGTGAAGCTCGGACAGTACTTCGGCGAGCGTCCGGTGGTGATTGGCCTGGTCTATTACGGCTGCCCGATGCTCTGCACGCAGGTGTTGAATGGCCTGGCGAGTTCGCTCAAGGGCGTGTCGTTCACCACCGGCAAGGAATACGACGTGGTGATCGTGAGCTTCGATCCGGGCGAAACGCCGGCGATGGCGACGGAGCGGAAGCAGAATTTCATGACCCGCACTGCGCCGACGGCGGACGCGAAGAACGTGCACTTCCTGACGGGCCGCGAGTCGTCGATCAAGGCGCTCACCGGCGCGGTGGGTTTCCGTTACGCCTGGGATGCCGCCACCAATCAATGGGCGCACCCGGCGGCGGTCACGATCGCGACGCCCGATGGCCGCGTGTCCCGCTATCTCTATGGCGTGGAGTTCGCGCCGAAAGATCTGAAACTCGCGATGGTCGAAGCGTCCGAAGGCCGCATCGGCTCGTTCGTTGAGAAGGCGATGCTGCTTTGCTATCACTACGATCCGGAGACCGGCCGGTACGGATTCGTGATTATGAATATCGTGCGCGCGGCCGGCGCGCTCACGGTTCTTGCCATCGTGGCGGGCATCGTGCTGTCTCTGCGCCGCGAACGGCGGCAGGCCCGCGCTGTGGCGGCTACAACGACAGGTGTGCGGTAGATGTCGAGTCCCTTTCCTTTCTTTCCCGTAGGCGCGTCCTCGGTCTCCACCGAGATGGACATGCTCTATCTGTTCATCGTGGCCGTGTGCGCGTTCTTCACCGTGCTCGTGGCCGCGCTGGTCGTCTACTTCACGCTGCGATTCAAGCGCCGTCATCCGACCGAAGTCGGCGCCGACATTCACGGCTCACTGACGCTCGAGCTGGCCTGGACGTTCATCCCCTTCGTGCTTTCGATGGTGATGTTCGGCTGGGGCGCCAAGCTGTTCTTCGACCTGGCCACGCCGCCGGCCAACGCGATGGAAATCTTCGTGGTCGGCAAGCAGTGGATGTGGAAGGTGCAGCATCCCGAAGGCGTCCGTGAGATCAACGAACTGCACGTGCCGGTGGGCCGTCCGGTCCGCCTCACGATGGGATCGGAAGACGTGCTGCACGACTTCTTCATCCCGGCGTTCCGCGTGAAGATGGACGTGGTTCCCGGCAAGCTCACCACAATGTGGTTTGAAGCGACGAAGGTCGGGACGTATCACCTGTTCTGCGCCGAATACTGCGGCACCAAGCACTCCGGCATGATCGGCACGGTCACCGTGATGACGCCGCAGGATTACGAAGCGTGGCTCGCCGGCGGCCGATCCACCGGCACGGCCGCACAGAACGGCGAGCGGTTGTTCGCCGACCTCGCGTGCGTCACGTGCCACAAACCAGACTCGAGCGGCCGCGGTCCCTCGCTGGCCGGCGTGTTCGGCAGCAAGGTCACGCTGACCGACGGCCGCACCGTGATTGCCGACGAAAACTACCTGCGCGAATCGATCATGAACTCGCAGGCCAAAGTGGTTCAGGGCTATCAGGGCATCATGCCGACGTTCCAGGGCATGGTGACGGAAGAAAACCTGATGCAACTGATCGCCTATATCAAGACGCTGAAGCCGGCCGCGCCGGCTGAGGTTAAGAAATGACCGCCGAACGACAGAGTTACCTGGACGCGCCGTATGGCTTGAAGTCGTGGCTCCTCACCAAGGACCACAAGCGCATCGCCATGCTGTACCTGATCTCCATCACGATCTTTTTCGCGGTGGGCGGTCTGTTCGCGCTTGGCATCCGCCTGGAGCTGCTCACGCCGAAAGGCGATTTCGTCAGCGACGACGTCTACAACAAGCTCTTCACGCTGCACGGCATCGTGATGATCTTCTTCTTCCTGATTCCGTCGATTCCCGCGACGCTCGGAAACTTCTTCATTCCGATCATGTGCGGCACGAAGGACCTGGCGTTCCCGCGCATCAACCTGCTGAGCTGGTATCTCTACATCATCGGCGGCGTGCTCGGCCTGGCGGCCATCATCGGCGGCGGCGTGGACACGGGATGGACGTTCTATACGCCGTACAGCACCACCGCGTCGCACACCAGCGTGACGATTGCGGCGGTCGCGGCGTTCGTCGCCGGCTTCTCGTCAATCCTCACCGGCTTCAACTTCATCGTCACCGTGCATCGCATGCGCGCGCCAGGACTCACCTGGTTCCGGCTGCCGCTGTTCGTGTGGGCGCATTACGCGACCAGCCTCGTGATGATTCTCGGCACGCCGGTGGTCGCGATCACGCTTGTGCTGCTGATGTGCGAACGCGCGCTCGGCCTCGGCATCTTCGATCCGAAGCTGGGCGGAGACCCGGTGCTCTTCCAGCACCTCTTCTGGTTCTATTCGCACCCGGCCGTGTACATCATGATTCTGCCGGGCATGGGCGTGGTCTCCGAGCTCGTGTCGGCGGTGTCGCGCAAGCAGGTGTTCGGTTACTCGTTCGTGGCGTTCTCGAGTCTCGCGATCGCGATTCTCGGGTTCCTGGTCTGGGGCCACCACTTGTTCGTGAGCAGCCAGTCGATTTACGCCGGCCTGGTGTTCTCCATCATTACGATGCTCGTCGCCGTGCCGTCAGCCGTGAAGACGTTCAACTGGGCGGCCACGATGTACAAGGGATCGGTCACGTGGGAATCGCCGACCTACTGGGTCATCGGTTTCATGGGCCTGTTCCTGATCGGCGGCCTGACGGGACTCTTCCTCGCAACGCTCGGCCTGGACGTTCACTTGACCGACACGTACTTCGTCGTCGCGCACTTCCACTACATCATGGTGGGCGGCGCGATCATGGCGTTCATGGGCGGCCTGCACTTCTACTGGCCGAAGATGACGGGCCGCATGTATCCCGAGTCGTTCGCGAAGGCGTCCGCGATTCTCGTGTTCGTCGGATTCAACCTGACGTTCTTCCCGCAGTTCATCCTCGGCTATCTCGGCATGCCGCGCCGGTATCACTCGTATCCGGATGAGTTCCAGGTGTGGAACGTGTTCTCCACCGGTGGCGCGTCGATTCTGGGACTCGGCTACGGCCTGTGCCTGATTTACCTGCTGTGGTCGCTGAAGAAGGGCGCGATCGCGCCGGCCAATCCGTGGGGCGCGAAGGGTCTTGAGTGGGAGAAGACGGCATCGCCGCCCACGACATTCAATTTCGACGAGGACGTGATCGTGACCGAACCGGCTTACAACTACGCGCCCGGGGGCAAGGTGCACCATGGCTAGTCCGGGGTCCGAAGTCCGAAGTCCGGAGTCCGGACATCACGCGGAGCATCATCCGCGGCTGCAGCATCACTTCTTCAGCATGGACCAGCAGCTGGAAGCGTCCGTGCTGGGCATGTGGGTGTTCCTGGTCACGGAAGTCATGTTCTTCGGCGGCCTGTTCATGGCCTACATCCTGTACCGCTACTGGTATCCGGATGCGTGGGCGGCGGCCAGCAACCACCTGAACGTGCAGATGGGCGCGATCAACACGGTCGTGCTGATCATCAGCTCGCTGACGATGGTGTTGGCGGTGCGAGCGGCGCAGGTGGGATCGTGGATCGGCCAGATCGTGAACCTGGTGCTGACGATCGGCTTCGGCGCAACGTTCCTTGTGGTCAAGTATTTCGAGTACGCGGAGAAGTTCGAGCACCACCTGGTGCCGGGCGCGAACTTCGCGGCGCCGACGCAGGTGATCGCCGGCCATCTGGTGCACAACCACGCGAACGTCGGCAATGCCGAGCAGTTGTTTTTCTCGCTGTACTTCATCATGACGGGCATTCACGCGGCCCACATGGTCGTGGGCATCGGCCTGATGTCCGTGATTCTGTGGATGGCGTGGAAGAAGCGGTTCTCGCCCGGTTATTACGGGCCGGTTGAAGTGTCCGGTCTCTACTGGCACTTCGTCGACATCGTCTGGATCTTCCTGTTCCCGTTGTTGTATCTGCTGGGTGCCCACTTGAGCACCGGCGCTCACTGAGTTCTGGCCATGTCTGATTCGCACTCGCAGCACATCATCACGCCGACCGGGACCTACGTGGCCGTGTTCGTCGGCCTGATCATCCTGACCGTCCTGACGTATGTGGCCGCCATCAACGACTTTGGCGCGCTCAACACGCCGATTGCGCTCGGCATCGCCGCGCTCAAGGCATCGCTCGTCGTCCTCTTCTTCATGGGCGTGCGCTACAACACGCCGCTCACGAAGGTGGTCGTCATCTCCGGCTTCTTCTGGCTCATCATCATGTTTGGTTTGACGATGGGCGATTACATGAGCCGGAGCTGGCTGGGCGTGCCGGGGAGATAAACTTCGAACTTCAAAGTTCGAACTTCAAACTTCGAACTTAGGGCGCTGAGAACACTTAGCGCCTGACTTCAAACTGCACGTCGCGCCGCAGCGTGGCGGCGCCCATCTTTGCTTCGAACGTCAACAGATATCGCCCAGGCACCAGGCGCTCCAGCGGCAGCTGATAGCGCACTTCGGCGGCTCGGACCGCGGCTGCGGCACTGTCGATCTTCTGCGTTGCGGCCGGAACTGCAATAGATCTCGCTCCACCCGTCGTCGGCAACACCGGCGCGTCCTTCTGGGTCTGTGCGGCAATGAAACCATCAACACCGATGGTTCTGCGATCGGTGATCACGGCTGAATCGTGCTCATCAACCACGCGGATGGCGATCTCAGCCGGCACCATGGGTCTTCCAGCGTTCTGATAAAGACTGAGCACCGTCGAAACACCATCGCTCGTCTTGAACGCGCGCTGCGCTGTCGGCACAACTGGCAGAACCTCGCGGAACAAGTCGCGAGGTGCCGATGGCCTCCCTGGCGACGCATTGAGCACCACCCCGGACATTGACGGAGCGATGCCCGTAAACTCCGGAACCAGCACGTCGACCGACAACGTGCCGGTCTTGCCGGTCGATTCATGAAATGCCGCAAGCCTCAACACCGAGCGCCCTGGACTGAGATCGATTCGAGACAGTGCCTCGTAGTCGGCGTCGCCCTCGGCACCTTGTCGCAGCACAACTTTTGCGGTGTGCCGTTGCGACCCGCGCAAGTCACCTTCCGTGGTGTACGCGTTGGTGCGAAGTTCGGTGGTCACGGTGACGCGTCCTGACGCTGCACTGTCCGGCACCGGTTGCTTCACGCCAAGCGCAATCACCACAGCCGCGCGTCGATCTCCAGGAATCGCGAACGGCGC
>Ga0315912_10005358_pt1 | contig 11846 bp, 11 predicted proteins | sample VfabasoilMG_FD_204469 | JGI IMG/M metagenome (GOLD analysis project Ga0315912, IMG submission 204469) | Garden soil microbial communities collected in Santa Monica, California, United States - V. faba soil | ecosystem: Environmental > Terrestrial > Soil > Garden | place: USA: California...
CCGACCACGCCCCCTATCTGCTGCTGCCCGTCATTCCTCAAGCCTGACCCATCGTGCAGGCCAATCACAACGACGACAGGCTGTTCGCACAGGTCACAGCATGCTGAGAAGTTCCGGAGATCTTGTTCTGTATGCGATGGTCGTTGGTGCGGGCATCTGCCTGGCCGTGCAGCAACCACTCAACACGAATTTACGCGTAGTCCTGGGATCTCCGTGGTGGGCGGGCCTGGTCAGCTTTCTGGTGGGTGCGCTTGTCATGCTGGCGGCTGGTCTTGCCTCGCCAGTCGACAAGGCGATCGACACGACAGCCGTGACGCAGATTCCGTGGCGCTACTGGTTCGGCGGCGTGCTGGGCGCCATCTTCATCGGCGTATCGATCCTGACGACGCCTCGTTTAGGCGCCACGACCGTGTTTGCGCTGATTGTCGTGGGGCAGATGCTCGGCTCACTCACCCTCGATCACTTTGGACTGTTGGGGCTGGCGCAGCATGAACTCAGTCCTACCCGCATGGTCGGCGTGGTTCTTCTGGTCACGGGCGTGATCTTGATTCAGCGACAAGGCTGAGGCAGCGTCCTGATCCACGAACCGTACTGATCATGGCTGGTGGGAACGGTGACAAATCCGCAAGCCCTGACGCCGATAGGCCTGGGCCAGAATACGGAATGCAATCCTTCGAGACATCTCCGTTTGTGCTGCCCCCGCGGCAAGAGCGCAGTCGCGCAGCGCTTGCGCGCATCATCCAAGCCGCGTCCGAGGTGCTGGTCAGCCGCGGGGCGGAGGGTTTCTCGATGGCGGAGATCGCCGCCGCTGCAGGCATGCCTGTCGGAAACATCTATCGGCGCTTCAAGGGCAAGGAGGACATCGTTCAGGCGATCAAGCTCGATGCGACTGCGCGCCTCGAGGCAGCGATTCGCGATCAATTGGGCAGCCAGGCTTACCGCGACGTACGACATCTGGTTTCGTCGTATGCGCGGGCGATGGCCTCGGCCTTCGAGAAGGACGCCGCGTTGCATCGAGTGCTGTTCAGCTACCCTACGGTCACGCCTGACTTGTCGGCCATCGGTACGGCGGGCCGGATGCGGATCTACGAGCAGTACAAGGCGTCGTTGATGCCCCTGCTCAGCCACCTGCCGGCGCGCCGAAGGGAAACCATGGTGCGCGTGTCGTTCGAGATTACTGCCATGGCGTTCGTCGCCAAGGCCAGAGCCGACGATCCGTTCTTCGAGCCGTTGTCGTGGAACACCATGGCCAGAGAGTTCGGCGATGCCGCTGTTCTTTATCTCACGCCAGTAGTCGCCCAGAACTAGAGGCCGCGGCTTTGTTGATCCAGTCAGCGTATCGCTAGGACTAAGAATCCGGTAGGGGCTCCAACTCAGCTGGCCTGCGGCTGCAGGTGCAACTCAAAGGCGTGCTCCGCGTCGCGGTCGGCAGCGACGCCAGACGGCTGAGTTGCTTGCGCGCCAGATCGGCGTCCGAGGCCGACCAGGCGTCCGTCAAGGCCCGCTTGACGCTGGCGTGCGCGTCCTCGGGCAGATGCTCCAGGACGTTGCGGCGCTTGTGCTCCTGGCAACGCTGGATCAATGCACTCGTGCCGAAGGTCTGGACGATGGCCTTGCGCAGCGCCTTGCCGCCGTCGATCACCCACAGCCGCATGCGATTAGCCGCCAGCCCGCGCTCGACCAGGTCCGACAGCAGCGAGGCGACCACACGGGTGGCCTCGGTGGAGCCTTCGCGCAAGCCCAGCACGTGCTTCGTTCCCTGGGCGTCGATGCCCAGCGCCAGCAGGATCACCCGGTCGCGGAAGTGAATGCCGTCGATCATCACCACCGGCAAATCCAGCTCGCCCAGGGGTCGCGCGAGCCACTGCGCCAGCTGCTCCTGGCTGAGCTGGACGAAGCGGCGCGACACGGCGCTCTTGGACGCCGCACGGGGCTTGTGCGCCACGGGCACTGGCTCCTGGGTGCTGGCATAGCGCCGCGTGGACACGCCGGCCGCAATGGCCGCCATCGTCGCAGCATCGAGTGGGTCGTCGCACGCCGCCCACTGGAAGCTCGGCAGTGCCAGTTCGCCCTGGCTCGTCGAGCGCGCTCGCGGGCGGCGTACCGCGATGCGCTGGCCGCCCAGCACGACCTGGCTGGCGGTGGTGCCGCCACGCACCACGCGCCGCTTGGCGTCGGGCACGCCCTTGGGGCCGCACAGCGCCATCCTGTCAGCTTCCATCATCGCGGCCAGCACCTTCTGCCCGGCGTCGATGCACAGGCCCAGGAAGGCGTGGCGCACGTCGCGCAGCACGCCCTGCACGGGCAGCGAGATCTGCACCTGCGCAGCAGGCATGGCCCGCAATGCGGGCTTCGTGTGAGACTTCATCTTGGTGGCTCCTTCGGTTGCTTGCGAGGCAACCCGCATGCTCGCGCACGCGGGTCGAAGGAGCCGCCACCTCAGCTCATGCGTTCAACAGACTTCGGGACATCCCCCAGCCAGTAAGGCGGGGTCGCTGATCCGTCTTGGACCCTGGATAAAGGAGTTACACGGTAATTCGCGCTGCAGTCCCCGCATGCTCACGCGAGGGATACCGCAGTTCCCCGGTGGGGAGGGGCTTTGGACGCTCGGCACCGGACGATCCGATAGCAGGTCGATGCCAAGGCCGGGGCAGGCATGTGCGACCAGTACTGCGATCGTCATCGTTTTCTATCAGTTGGAAGACATGTCAACGTTCATATTCCACTTTCAGCCAATTTATGTAACGATATCATGGTCAGCATTCTTTGATCAACGAGGGGAGTGGCCATCGTTTTTCTCGGGGCATGGGGGGGATTTTGTAACGTGCAGATTGGGTTCAAGGCTCTGGAGTCCCGGTTCGGCATCGCTCCGGTTCAGCCCTTGCGGGTGGAGTCGGCCATCGGCACGACCCGTTCGGACAAGGAGTCGCCGCAGCGCATTCAGCGCCAGTACCCGAGCGTCTATCGACCCGCCGACACCTTTGCCGGGTACTTCGAGTTCGGCTTGAAATACGAGGAGATCCACCTCGAATTCTTCTCGCGTCTGTTCGCAGCCAGCGGGCCGGAGCCGCTCGAGCAATGGTGCCGGGCAGAGCCCTTCGGGCAGTACGCGCGCCGAGCGGGATTCTTCTACGAGTGGCTCACAGGACGGCGGCTGGACGTGCCAGATCTAACCGGAGGCACCTACGTCGACGCAGTGGCCGGCGATGCCTACCTGATACGCACCCAGGCGGTTCGCGAGCGGCGCTGGCGAATCAACAACAACCTGCCGGGCACACCGGCCTTCTGCCCCCTCATCCGCCGTACACAAGCCCTCGGTCTGGCACTTAGGTTCGACCCGCATGGCGCGATCACCGAACTGGATCGCCAGTTCGGGGAGGATGTCCTGATGCGCGCGGCGGCCTGGCTCTCGTTCAAGGAGTCGCGCGCAAGCTTTCTGATCGAGCACGAGGCCGACGAGACCGACCGCATCAGGCGGTTCGCCCACGTCATGGCCGAGCACAGCGGCAAGCTGGAAGAGCCGCTCGCCGGCGACAGCCTTACCCTGCTGCAGCAGGGCATCCTCGGCGACGATGCACTTCGCCTCGGTGTGCGCCAGTCGCCGGTGTTCGTCGGCCAGGCCACGCTTCGCGACGACATCGTCCACTACATCGGTCCCCACTTCTCGCAACTCCCGGCCATGCTGGAAGGACTGCGAGTGTTCGAGCAGACCACTCGAGACAGGGAGTCGCTGGCGCGGGCGGCGACCCTGGCGTTCGGCTTCGTCTATCTCCACCCCATGAGCGACGGCAACGGCCGCATCCACCGCTTCCTCATCAGCGATACGCTGCAACGCGATAACGCCATTCCGCCCGGCGTGATCGTTCCCATCTCGGCCACCATCACCAGCGTGCGCGAGTTCGGGCACGGGTACGACCGGGTTCTCGAAGTGTTCTCGCGCCCCTTTATGCGGCGTTATGCCACAGCCTACCGCTTCGGGGAGATGCTCAGCTACGAGGACGGAGTGCGCTCAAACCTCGTGTTCGATGCCTACGAAGACGCCAGCCATGCCTGGCGCTATCCGGATCTCACGGAGCACGTGATCTACACGGCGCAACTCGTGGCCCACACGATCCAGCACGAGATGGCGGACGAGGCGCGGCTCCTCGTGCGGTTTCAGCTCGCGCAGCAGCGCATCAAGGCTGTGCTAGAGATGCCCGACACGGATGCCGTGCGCATGATCCGCTCGATCAAGGAGAGCGGCTGGCGCGTGTCGGGCAAGCTCGCAAGGGAGTATCCGCGACTGGACGACAAGGCACTGGCCTTGCGCATTGTCGAAGCCGTGCAGTCCGCGTTCGAGGACCGGGAGCCTCTGCCCATCATCGAGTGAGCACCGAGCCCCTCGCTCCCTGCGCGAGGTCGTCCCTGTGGGGCCATTGTCGCGGCCGCGGTGTTTCCAGGCCGATTGCCAGCCTATGTTTCCTGACACAGGGTTCCATCGGAGGCGTTGGTTTCAGCGTTCGCTGCACGTGGGACGTCGGATGAAAGTCGACAACTTGATGTGCTAGATTCTGCGCCCGCTGAAAGGGGCGGGTGGGGCGAGATAGCGCCGGCGATGCGCAGCAGAGGCTGTATGCGCACGGCGCAGGGAGCCCACAAGTCAGGGGGTGATCAACCGCTATGAAGTGGTGCGCGAACACGACCGCAAGTGGCCTGCCGCAAGCGCCTCACATGCTGCGCCTCCTGATTTTGTCCCGCCCGTCCACCGAGAAGAAAACCACAGTCGTCCAATGTCAGTTGCTCCACCTGAGGCCGTGCTCCGCAGCACCGTTCAAGCCCCGTCCACACTCTCCTTGCCGCCAACCGGATTCGTACGCCTGCCCCAGGTGCTCGCGCTCGTTCCCGTCTCCAAGTCGACCTTCTGGCGTCACGTCTCGGCTGGAACGTTCCCAGCGCCCGTGAAGCTGTCGCTCCGCGTGACCGCCTGGCGTGTCGAGGACATCCGCGATTGGATCGCAGAGAAGAGCACGTCATGACAGAGAAGAGCGCGCCATGAATTGGGCGTCGGGCGGTGGGCTGCCGACTTTAAGTTGCCTCTAAAGATCCAGTTCCAACAAGCTGCTCTTTGCTCGCGATACGCAGCACACGATCTTGTCACCGGCTTCTCTTTCCTCGTCGGTGAGAAAGACGTCGCGATGATCTGGCGTGCCCGAAAGCACACCCGTCAAGCACGTGCCGCAGACACCTTGCTCGCAACTCGTCTCGATGCCGACACCGGCGGCTCGGAGGGCTTGCACGATGCTCTGCTCGGCCGCGACGATGTAGTCGCGGCCAGTGCTGGCAAGCCGTATCGTGAAGGTGTCGCGCGGGCCGGACATCGCCGCCGGATCGGCCGAGAAGTACTCGAGATTGACGGATTCCGGTGGCCACGTTGCGGCCGCCGTCGACTCGACGACATCCATGAAGGGCCGCGGGCCGCACAGGTAAAGTGCGGAGTTGTCTGGGCGGTGCCAGAGAAGCTTGCGCAAGTACGAATGGACGGCATCGGGCTCGATAGCGTAGTGGAACGTGACCTTGTTCAGGAACCGCTTCTCGGACAGCAGATCGTGAAAGGCCGTGTGCGCGATTGAGCGAGTGAAATACTGCAAAGAGAACTCTCTGCCGGCGTGGAGAAGATGCAGTGCCATCGACAGGATGGGTGTGATGCCGATACCGCCCGCGATCAGCAGTGCCGGACCCGGGTGCGATTTCAGCGCGAAGTTGTTGCGCGGCTCGCTGATGTCGATCGAGTCCCCTTCCTTGAGCCTTTCATGCATCGTCGCGGAGCCGCCCCGCGAGTCGGGTTCTCTCTTGACCGCAATGCGATAGCGGTTCGCATCTGCCGGACCGTTGCATAGCGAATACTGGCGAACGAGTCCGGGGCCAAGGTGCACGTCGATGTGCGAGCCGGGCGTCAAGGGTGGCAGCGGTGCGCCGGAATCGGAAGCGAGTTCGAACGACTTGATGTCAATCGCTTCGTCCCGCACCTTCACCACTCTCACTTCCATCATCGGCGATTCCTTGGTAACGCCCGAACGCGGCTCGGCTGACATACTCCAATTATTCGTTCATGTCCCAGTAGGCGAAGCCGATGCCGCATGGAGATGCGTGGACAGGGATGTAGTCGATGACATGGCCGGGCCGGTCGGCAACTGCCGCTGCCATGATCCAGTTGCGCGTTTCCCCGGAGCCTCCGCCGACGCCACTTGCCATGCCGGTGCCCCCGGGGAACTGCTCGAAGCATCTCAGATGCCGCAGTTCCGGCGGGGGCGTCCATGCATCGAAGTACGATGCCATCTCATCGGCGTTCCCTGACTCGAGTCGCGTCAGGATCTCGCGGTCGAACTTCTCGTCGAGGTAGGACTCGGGGGCGCCCGGCGTGTGCCACAGTCCCCCGGAGCCCACGACCGCGACCCGCAGTTCACTCGGCCAGTCTTCCTCGATGATCTCGCGAACGACGCGAGCCAAGGCAACGCAGCGTGCCGCGCTGGGTTGCGGCGCGTAAAGACAGTTGACGAGGATGGGCACCATTGGAATGTCGAATCGGCCGTCGGTCAGCGGGCCTGCAGGACGCATGAATGCATGGCCCATTCCGACCTCCTTGTTCGGCAGGTCCAGCATGAACGCCGGGTCGAAGCCGGTCTTCATCAGCCCGTACAGGACCGACTTCGCGAGATCGGGCTCCGCTTCGATGCTCACCCAGTGCTCGGCCACCTTCGGCTTGAACGGGCGCGATCCCAGCTTGCCCGCATAGCGAACGGCCTTGTATCCCTCGAACCTGCCACCGACATAGACCGCGAACGCAGGGTGGTTGTTCAGGCCGAACTGCTCTTCCTGATCATCGCCGAAAACAAGGATCATATCGGGACGCGCAGATTGAAAGACATCGCGCAGCCTCTTGAGTCCCTGATGCACGCGCCGGTACTTGCGTTCGTTCTCCGCGTCGTCGTCGACCGTTGCATCAGGGGCATAGCTGCGCCCGGCCCTCGTGCTGTTCCACCACTCGAGAGGCTCGAAGAGGAAGGGTGAGTGCGATGTCGCAACGACGGTGCAGATCTTCGCCACATGTTCTCCGATGGTGAGTGTTGCCGTCAGGGGCGGCTACGGGAGCTTGTAGCCCTTGTCCCTCAGGGCCTTGTCGACCCAGCTGCGGTCCGCGGTGCCCGCCAGAAAGCGCTTCATCGCTTCCGTCTCCTTCGCGAGGATCGCCTTTGCCGAACTGAGCACGCGCTGCCCGTCTTCCTGCGGAACGGCCACCAGACCGTCTGCGTCGCCGACGATGATGTCGCCCGGTCGCACCGACATCTCGCCGATGACGACTGGGACGTTGATCTCGCCCGGCCCGTTCCTGTAGGGGCCGCGGTGTGTTACGCCCACCGCATACACCGGGAAACTGGCGGCAGCGACCTCGGCGGAGTCGCGTATCGCACCCCAGATCACGAAACCCGCGATGCCGCGCTGTTTCGCATGGGCGGCCATCAGCTCACCGATGATGGCGTTGCCGGTCGAACCGCCCGCGTCGACAACGATCACGTCGCCTGCCATTGCCATGTCGAGGGCCTTGTGGACGAGCAGGTTGTCGCCCGGTGCGGTGCGGACCGTGAATGCCGGGCCGGCGAGCGTGCCTTCCCTGTGCATCGGCCGCAGGCCGGCGCCGCCGGCATAGAGCCGCTCCATGCTGTCCGACAGATGCGGCGTGACCATTCGGCCGAGTTCCTGGACGAGCTTCGGGTCGGGACGCGATGCAATGTCCAGGATCCGCATGGATGCGCTCATCCCCTCGCTCCGAAGTCCCCGGGTGGATGGCCGCGCTTCGTCAAGAGCTTGTCGAGGGCGGGATAGACACGCCGTGAATTGCCCTCGAAGATCTTGTAGCGGTCTCCCTCGCTCAAGCCGGGCAGCCCGTCGATGTAGCGCTTGGTGTCGTCGAAGTGATGGCCGGTTTCCGGGTCGATCCCGCGAACCGCGCCGACCATCTCAGAGCCGAAGAGAATGTTGTCGACGGGAAGCACCTTGGCAAGGAGCTCGATACCGGGAAGGTGGTAGACGCATGTGTCGAAGAACACGTTGTCGAGCACGTGCTGACACAGCGGCGGCTTGCCGAGGTTCTGCGCGAGGCCACGGTAGCGTCCCCAGTGAAATGGTGCGGCACCACCGCCGTGAGGGATGACGAAGCGCAGCGTCGGGAAGCGCTTGAAGAGATCGCCCTGAACAAGCTGCATGAACGCAGTCGTATCGCCATTGATGTAGTGGGCGCCCGTGCCGTGAAAGTTCGGGTTGCAGGACGACGACACGTGAACCATGGCGGGCACGTCGAGCTCGCACAGCTTCTCGTAGAGCGGGTACCAGTGCTCGTCGATCAGCGGAGGATCGGTCCACATGCCTCCGGTTGGATCGGGATTCAGGTTGACGCCGACGAAGCCCAGCTCACCCACGATGCGCTCGAGTTCCGCAATGCAGTTGTGCGGCGATACGCCTGGAGACTGCGGCAACTGGCCGACGCCCACGAAGCTGTCGGGCAGAAGCGTGCACACGCGGTGGATGATGTCGTTGCACATCGTCGCCCACTGCCGGCTGATCGTCTCGGTGCCCACGTGGTGGGCCATGCCGGCCGCTCTCGGCGAGAACAGCGTCAGGTCGGTGCCGCGCTCCTTTTGGAAGGCGAGCTGCGGCTGCACGCTCTGGACGATGATCTCGTCGGAGATGCCCAGGTCGGTAGAGCTGGGGCTGCGCGATCCGTCGACCAGTCCGGCGAGCTGCCTGTCCCTGAATGCGTGGAATGCAGCCGGCTCGGTGGTGTAGTGACCGTGGATGTCGATGATCATCGTTGCAGTTTCTGGTCAACGCAGGAAGATTTCGCGCCGCTGCTGTGCCGACTCGCGGATCGCAAGACAGGTTTCAACCGTTCCCCGCGCGAAGCGGCCATCGTGCGTGGCAGGCAGGCCGTCGATGACGTTGGCGCACAGCTCGTCGATGACATTCGTGCGCCCATTGCTCTCGGGCGGGAGAACGATCTCGCGCATACCCTCGTTCGAATAGATCGAGATGCCATCCGGCGTCGTGCGCAGGTCGGCGTACTCGTACGTCGCGATCAGGGAGCCGAAGTGCGCCTGATGCTCCGGAGCACCTTGCAGGAATCCAGCGCCACCTCCGTAACCGAAACGCTCCCCGCGCAGCCGAAGCTCTTCTTCCTCGTTCTTCAAGGCTGCCAAGGTTGTGCGAGCCTGCCCGTGCCGCGGCGTCTTCTTTCTCCCGGTCGAGCTGACCCAGGAATGCATCTCGTCGCTGTCGAAGTGGTCGTAGCCGCTGTACACCGCGGTGGCTGCGGCACCGCTGACGAAGTCGATGAAGGCGATGCAACAGCCTTCCGTGGGGCGGCGGGGATCGAGGATCCCGGTAGCGGCACGTACGCTGCGGACCGGTGACCGGGCGAGCAGCCTGGCGATGTCGACGTGGTGCGGAATCTGGTTGAAGAGAATGCCGCCGCCCTGGTTCGTGTCCAGTTCCTCCCGCCGTCGGGGCCGGTACAGGAAGTCCGTGTAGTTCCACATCGCCAGCATCGCGAGAGACCCTGCTGACCCATCTTCGGTGAGCCGGCGCATCTCCTGGATCGCCGGGTCGAAGCTGTGGGTGTGCCCGACGATCAGCACCACTCCATGCCGCTCGGCCGCTTCGATCATCACATCGCAGTCCGAGAGCGTGAGAGCCATTGGCTTCTCGACGACGATGTGCTTGCCGTTCTCGGCAGCCAGCACCGCGTGATCCTTGTGGAACTGGTGAGGCGTCGCGATGTAGACGGCGTCGATGTCGGCACGGCGAATCAGTGCCTGCGCATCGGCATGCGTCTGTACTTGATGATCGCGCATGAACCTGGCCCGCAGCTGCGCATCCGGTTCAGCAGCTCCAGCAAGAGTCGCGCGGGGATGCCTCACGAGGTAAGGCACCATCATCCCACCAGCCATGCCGAGCCCCAGTACACCGACGCGCAGCTTCCCTTCAACGGAGATCGCCATTCACTCGGGCTTCACGTTGGCAAGCCTGACCGCCCGCTCGAATTTCTTCAGGTTGCCGTGGATGATCTCGGCGTACTCCTCTGGCGACGTCCAACGGATCGGCCGGGTACCCCCTGCCGACAGCGTCTCTCTGATCTCGGGACTCTCCAGCGTTGCTTTCAGTGCGTTGGACAGCTTCCGCACGATCTCCGGTGGCATGTGGGCCGGCCCCAGGATCCCGAGTTGCGACTCCATGCTGTATCCCCTGACGTATTCCGAGAGCGACGGGACGTTCGGCAGCGCCGGCAGCCGCTTGCCCCCGGTCGCGGCGAGCACGACCGCATTGCCTGCCTGCACGTGTGGGGCCACCGTCTGCAATGCCGCGACCAGAACTGGAACGTCACCAGCCAGGAACGCCGGCAGGGCCTGGCCGCCGCCCTTGTAGGGAATGTGCGTAACGTCGATGCCGACCCCGTCCTTGAACGTCTCCATCACGAGGTGATGGATGCTGCCGATGCCCGCTGAGCCGTAGGTCAGCTTGCCTGGGTTCGCCTTTGCTTCGCGGATCAGGTCCTCCAGCGATCGGATGTTCGTCGTCTTTGTGTTCGCGACGATGACGATGCCGGCCCCGTCGGTCATCATGCCGATCGGAGTGAGATCGGTCAGCGTCTTGTAGGGCAAGGCCTTGTACATATAGGGCGCGATCTCGAGCTGCCCGGTCTCCCCGAGCAGAAGCGTGTAGCCGTCGGACGGAGAGTTCGCGACCAGGCTCGTTGCGACGGTTCCGCCGGCACCGGGCCTGTTTTCCACGATCACCGACTGGCCGAGAAGCTCAGCCAACTTAGGAGCGATGGTGCGCGCGGAGAAATCGGGTCCCGTTGCACCGGGAACGTAGCCGACGACGAGCTTGATAGGCCGGTTCGGATAGCTCTGGGCGATAGCAATATCGAAGGAACACAACGTGGCCAGAATTGCCCAGATCCAAAGTCTCACTTTAGCCTTCATGGGTTTATGTCTCCTGTTTCGTGGTCGTACCGTACTCAGCCAGGTACTCATCAATACCGGCTGCGCATGAAAGACTGCTGATCGCCCGTGCCGAACGATGACTCACATTCGATGCTGCCGCCGGCTCGATGCCCTTCTGCAGATCGCGCACCATCGTCAGGAGCTTCCGGCGTGCGGTGGCGATCGCGATGTCGGAGCCCATCAGATGCTCCCGAGTCCGGTCGACGATGCCGCGCGGCCCTGACGGCGCCGGTCGCATCCCCTCCTGCACCGAGCGGTCCTGCGCGTTGACCCCCACGATGCCAGTGAAGTTGACGGTCCGCTGCATCTGGCGATCGATCATGTAGTCGTTGCCGATGTGGGCCTCCGGAACGAAGGTGTCGATCGGATGCCCTTCGGCAAGTCGCACGACCGATCTCCTGGTCCGCGGTGGAAAGTGGGCGCCACCGGAAATCAGCTCCATCTCGGCCGTGCTCAGCGGACGATCCACCCTGAAGCTGTACGCGAACGTCGTCGTATGGCAGTCGTCGACCGGTACCCATGCCCTGCCGCCACTGCCCGTGAAGACGTTGCTCGGCGCCCTGGGTATCAGGCTGTACATCGGTGCCAGCCACTGCGAGACGCGCCAGAAGTACTCTTCGCCCCGACGGCGGCGGGCGCCGCTGGCGAAGCCGTAGTCGGTGTCCTTGATCGTGATCACCGGAGCGCCGTCGACGGCAAGGTCCGCGCCGGTGACGCCAAGCGCGGAATCTGCGGGATCGAGTTCTTGGTGGAGAAAGCTGATGTGCGAGCTGTCGATCTCGCCTTCAGCACCTTGTAGCCAGTTGGAGT
>Ga0315912_10005359_pt1 | contig 11845 bp, 11 predicted proteins | sample VfabasoilMG_FD_204469 | JGI IMG/M metagenome (GOLD analysis project Ga0315912, IMG submission 204469) | Garden soil microbial communities collected in Santa Monica, California, United States - V. faba soil | ecosystem: Environmental > Terrestrial > Soil > Garden | place: USA: California...
ACATCTCGGCCCATTCGGATTCCATCTCCACCTGCATCTGGGCGCGGCGCACGCGGGCCTCGCCGATGGCGCGCTTCAGGGCGTCCTGCGCCTTGCCGGCCTCGGCGACCACGTCGCCGTAGCTCTCCTTCGACATCGAGTCGCGCAGTGACGCAACGCTCGCCTCGATCTCGGCATACCGTTCCGGCAGGTACTTCTGGATCTCGGCGCCCGATTCCTTGAACTTGGCCTCGACCGCGGCGAAAGCCTGCTCGGCGGGTTCCTTCTGGCTCGCGCAAGCAGCGACGCCCAGGCACAGGGCGGCGAGCGCGGCAGTCATGAATGCCTTCGTCATGTCGATACTCCAAGGCGGTTGTTGACCGCATAGCCTACCACCGTTCGGGTACCATGCCGCGCGTGAAGGTCCCCGAGATCCTCATCGTTGAGACCGTGCATAAGCCCGGCAGCCTCGCCCGGGTCCTGCAGGTGATCGCGGACGCGGGACTCACGATCGACCACCTCCAGGCGCTGCGCCGCGAACAGGGCCGCACGCTGTGGGAAATCACGCTGGAGATGGACGAGGAGGCGGACCGAAGCCTGTACGGCCGCATCGACGCGCTGCCCGTCGCGCGCTTCGTCGGCAAGTCCGACCGCGTGTTCGACCGCCACCGCGGGGGCAAGATCCGGACTGAATCGGCGATCCCGATCACCACCCAGCAGGTGCTGCGCGACATCTACACGCCGGGCGTCGCGCGCGTGTGCCTCGCCATCCACCGGGACCCGGCACTCGCGTGGGAATACACGAGCCTTGGCCGCTCGGTCGCCGTCGTGACCAACGGCACGGCCGTGCTCGGCCTCGGCAACATCGGTGCGCTCGCGGGCCTGCCGGTCATGGAGGGCAAGGCGGCGCTTTTTTCGACGCTGGTCGGCATCCACGCCGTGCCGATCCTGCTCGAGGAAACCGACCCCGGGCGCTGCATCGACCACATCGCAGCGATCGCCTCGGGATTCGGCGCGATCCAGCTCGAGGATTTCGCGGCACCCGCGTGCTTCGAGATCGAGTCGGGCCTGCAGGCGCGCCTCGACCGCCCCGTGCTCCACGACGACCAGCACTGCACGGCGGTCGTCGTGCTCGCGGCGGCCATGAACGCGATGCGCCGGACCGGGCGGCAGGCGGCAGACTGCATCGTCGGTCAGGTCGGGCTCGGCGCTGCCGGGATCGGCATCGTGCGGCTGCTCCAGCGCGCGGGCGCGCGCCGCGTCCTCGGCACGGACCTGGACGCCGGCGCAGTGAAGCGCCTCGCCAGCATGGGGGGCGAGCCGTCGACGCTCGACGAAATCATGAAGAAGGCGGACATCGTCATCGCGACAACCGGCGTGCGCGGGTTGATTCACCCGGAGGCCGTGCGAAAAGGCCAGATCATCATGGCCCTGTCGAATCCGGACCCGGAGATCGAGCCGTCGGATGCGCTGGCCCACGGGGCTGCGATCGCGGCCGACGGCAAGGGCATCAACAACGTGCTGGCTTTCCCGGGCCTGTTCAAGGGCGCGCTCGCAGTACGCGCGCCGCGCTTCACCGACGCGATGCTGCTCGCGGCGGCGGGCGCGATTGCGGAACTGGCGCGGGGCGAGGAGCTGGTGCCCGACCCGCTCGACCGGGCGGTGCACCAGGCGGTGGCAGAGGCCGTCAGCCGGTCATCGCAGACCGGAGCTTCGTGATCGCCACGGCTTCGATCTGCCGGATGCGCTCGGCCGAAACGCCGTAGTCGTCGGCGAGTTCCTGCAGCGTCTTCTTGTCCTCGGACTCTGCAAGCCAGCGCGCGCGGATCACCGTGCGGCTGCGTTCGTCGAGCCCGTCGAGCGCGCTCGACAGGCGGTCCGAGACGTCGCCGTCCCACTGTTCCTGCTCGACGATGCTCGCCGGGTCCGCTGCGGGCGCGGGGAGGTACAGCGAGGGCGAGGCGATCGAGTCGTCGTCTCCGGAATCAAGCAAGGGGTCGAACGACAGGTCGCGCGCGGAGAGGCGCCGTTCCATCTCGCGCACTTCGCGCGGATCGACGCCGAGCTCGCCGGCCACCGCCCGGGTCTCGTCCTCGGACAGCCAGGTGAGGTTCTTCTTCATGCGGCGCAGGTTGAAGAACAGCTTGCGCTGCGCCTTGGTCGTTGCCACGCGCACGAGGCGCCAGTTGCGGATCACGTACTCGTGGATCTCGGCACGGATCCAGTGCACGGCGAAGCTGACGAGCCGTACGCCCATGTCGGGATCGAAGCGCTTGACCGCCTTCATGAGGCCGACATTTCCTTCCTGGATCAGGTCGCCGACAGGCAGGCCGTAGCCGAGGTAGCCGCGCGCAATGTGCACCACGAAACGCAGGTGGGAGAGCACGAGGTCGCGTGCCGCGTCGAGGTCCTGGTCATCGCGGAAACGGCGGGCAAGGACGAGCTCCGACTCGCGGTCCAGCATCGGGATCGCCGAGACGCGCTCGACGTAAGCCTCGAGGCTGCCGATCGGGGCAGTCAGGATCAACGACGGGTTCGGGATCGCAAGCGCCTGGCCAGTCATGGTGTGGTGATACCTCCGGGGACCGATATTAGCACTCGCGATAATAGAGTGCTAAGCGGCCCGGAAGTTCCCTCCAAGATTCCCTGAAACCCGATACTAAACAGCCAGTTACGCGCGAGGCTCGATTCGCCGCAAGTGATACGCGGCGGCCAGCCAGGCGCCCATGAATCCGAGTACCGCACCCCCCGCGATCACCAACGGCCATTCGCGAATCGAGAGGCCCTGCAAGACGAAAGGCGAGCCGTAGGCCGCCGCAAGCCGGGTCACGAAAGGCTCAAGCACGGCGAGCCCGGCCACGACCAGGCCAGCCGCGAACAGGCCGCCGAGAAGTCCCTGCCAAAGCCCCGAGTAGAGGAAGGGGCGGCGCACGAAGGCATTGCTTCCACCCACGAGTTTCGTCACCTCGATCTCCGAGCGGCGACCGTCGATCTCCAGGCGGATCGTGTTGCCGACGACGCCGAGCACGCCCGCCGCCAGCAGCGCGGCGACGACCAGCACGAGCTGCTGCAGCGTGTCCTCGATCGCATGCAGGCGGCGCACCCAGGCCGTGTCCGCCTGGACCAGGTCGACGCCTTGCATCGTGCGGATCTCGGCCGCGAGCGCCTCGACGGCCGTGGCCGTGTCGCGCGGCGGCGCCGGCCGCACTTTCACCAGCCAGGGCAGCGGATTTTCCGGCAGCGCCTCGAGGGCGTCGCCGATCCCCGAGAGCTTGCGGAATTCGGCGAGGCCTTCTTCCGGGCTCACGGTCTCGGCCGCGGCGACGCCGGGAAGTTCCGCGATCGACCGTGCGTGCTTGCGTGCCTCGGCCGGCGTGGTCGCCATCGTGAGGTAGGCCGACAGCTGGACGGTGTCGTCGAGCCCGGCCGTGACTACGCGCATGTTGGCGACCGCGAGGTAGAGCGCAGCCGGCAGCGCGATCGCGATCGCGATCACCAGCACCGTCAACAGGGTCGCGAACGGCTGTCGGGCGAGGCGTCCGAGCGAGCCGAGCAGCGCCTGGGCGTGGCGCTCGAACAGGATCGAGGCACCGTCACGCAGCGACATGCGGCACCGTTGCGAGGCGGCCCTGCTCGATGTGCACGCGGCGCACTCGGAAGCGGTCGAGCAGGTGGATGTCGTGGGTTGCGACCAGCACCGTGACGCCGACGGCATTGAAGCGCTGGAACAGGTTCATGACCTCGAGCGCGAGGTCGGGATCGAGGTTGCCGGTCGGCTCATCGGCGACGAGGACCGGGGGCTTGGTGATCACCGCGCGCGCGATGCCCACGCGCTGCTGTTCGCCGGCCGAGAGCTCGAGTGGAAAGGAGCGCTCGCGGCCGAGCAGGCCGACCTGGTCAAGTGCCGCGCGCACGCGCTTGTCCATCTCGCGCCGCTTCACGCCAGCAATCGCCAGCGGCAGCGCGACGTTATCGTAGACGGGGCGGTCGTCCAGCAGCCGGTGGTCCTGGAACACGAACCCGACCTGGCGGCGATGGGCGGGAATCTGGCCGCGGCGCAAGTTCCCGGTGTTGCGGCCGCCCACGATCACCTGCCCGCGCGTCGGGCGCTCGAGCAGCGCGATGAGCCGCAGCACCGTGCTCTTGCCGGCGCCGGAGTGGCCGGTCAGGAACGCCATCTCGCCGGCCTCGAGCTCGAATGTCAGCTCGGAGAGGGCCTCACGCCCGTTCGGGTAACGCTTGAAGACTCGGTCGAACTTGATCACGCGGTTTCGGCCGCCGCCGGACGCAGCAGCCCCTCGACATAGGCCCGGGCGTCGAAGATACCGAAATCCTCGGCCTGTTCGCCAACGCCGACGAAACGGATCGGGAGGCCAAAGCGCCGCGCGATGGCGACGACGACCCCGCCCTTCGCGGTGCCGTCGAGCTTGGTCACCACGATGCCGGTCACGCCGATCGACTGGCTGAACTGTTCCGCCTGGCGCACGGCGTTCTGGCCCAGGCTCGCGTCCAGGACCAGCAGCACCTCGTGCGGCGCATCGGCGTCCTGGCGCTTCATGACGCGCGCGATCTTCGACAGCTCATCCATCAGGTGCGACTGCGTGTGCAAGCGTCCCGCCGTGTCCGCGATCAGGACGTCGATGCCGCGGGCCTTCGCCGACTGCAGCGCGTCGAACACGACAGCCGCGGGATCCGCGCCGGAAGCCTGCGCCACGATGGCGACGCCGTTGCGCTCCGCCCAGACGGTAAGCTGCTCGACGGCCGCGGCGCGGAAGGTGTCGCCGGCCGCGAGCATCACCGACAGTCCTTCGCCCTTGAGGCGCCGCGCCAGCTTGCCGATCGTCGTCGTCTTGCCCGAGCCGTTCACGCCGACGACGAGGATCACGTACGGCCTTTTCGACCTGTCGATGGCGAGCGGGCGCTCGACGGGCTTCAGGATCGCGAACAGGGAGTCGGCGAGCGCCGATTCGAGCGCGCGGGCATCTGCGAGCTCCGCGCGTTCGACCTTTCGATGCAGGTCCGAGAGGATGACTTCGGTCGCGTCGACCCCGACGTCGGCGGCAAGCAGGCGCGTCTCGAGCTCTTCCAGCAGCGCTGCGTCGATGCGCCGCCCCGGCAGGAGATCGGCAACCCACGAGGTGCCGCGATTGACGCGCGCGCGCAGGCGCGCGAGGAAGCCGCCCTCGGCGGTCGTCAAGGTTCCAGGATGGCCGGGTTCGTGATCGCGAACGCGGCGCCTCCGGAAGCGGCGAACGAGGCCGCGTGCGTCTGCATCTCGGTCGTGACCGCGATGCTCGCAGCCGGCGAGAGCAGCGAACCGTGCGAGCCCGAGGTGAAGTGCACCCAGGTGCCGGTCCCGGCCGACACCGCATTGAGTCCCGGCGTCGCCGTCTTCACGAACGGCGCCGCATTGATGAGCCGCTGCGTCGCCGAGTTCGGCACCACGGTGTCGTTCAACACCTGCGTCATCAGCACGGGGCGCGCCGCGACGGCGTTGTCGATGTAGTTGAGCGGGTCACCGGCGTCGACCGCCGTCTGGGCGTCGCGGAAGAACTGCTCGTAGAGCGTCGTCCCTGCCTGCACGCCGCGTGCCGCGAGGCCTGCGTTGATGGTCGGGCCGAGTGCCTGCGAGTCGCGCAGGAGGTTGGCGAGACCGCCACCCGGCGCGTTGAGGTACGCCGAGACGGTGGGGATCGGCATCGCGTTCGCCACCGTACCGACGATGCCGCCCAGCGAGAGCGACGAGTAGTGGATGCGGGCGGGATCGAGGTCCGCCACGGTGTCGTTGTCGAGGTCGAGGGTCGGCAGCGCGCCGACGAGCTGGACGATGTCGAGCGCCGCCTGGCGCAGGTTGTCCCGGCTGGTCAGGAGGCTCGACAGGTTGATGATGTACGAGCCCGACGGGTCGATGACGCCGTCCGGACTTGCAGCCCCGGTCGAGTTGTCCACGAGGTCGAGGTCGAACGTCCGTTCCGCGCCCGACTGATACAGCGGATTCGCCGGGTCCGTGATGCCGTGCAACGGGATGTCGATTGCCACGACGACGAATCCCTGCGACGCGTAGGCACCCGCGACGGCCGCGGACTGCGCGCGATTCCCCTGCAGGCCGTGCTGGAAGATGACGACCGGCCAGCCATCGACGGGCTTGGCCTGCCCGCTGGCGACGTTCGGCACCGTGACGAACACGGGGATCGGGAAATTCTCCGCTTTCGGCACCGGCACCGGATTGAAGCGCGTGAGGTTCGTGGAAGGAACGCCGGGCCCGCCGGGCGCGGCCTCCCAGGTGCCGGTGAGCGGCGCCGCGGGATCGAGGTAATAGGTGATCGCGAGCTGGCCGACGTAGATGTCGGCGATCGGCGGCAATGCCGGGTTCAGCTGCTGCAGGTTGAGGCCGGTCGCCTGCACGCCGATCGTCGCCGGCGGCGTCAGCAGGGCCGCGTAGCCCATCGTGTCTTCCGTCGCCTGCGTCGAGAAGGACCAGCTGAGCACGATGGCCGCCCGCGGCAGTGCGATCGCGTCGGCGATCTGCAGGTGCGCGCCGGTCAGCAGGCAAACACCGTTCAGCGTCGTGTTCGTGATCGCGGCGCAACTCGGCTGCGCGTCCTTGATGTCGAGATAAACCTGGTCCGGCGTCGCCGGGTTGCCGCTGGTGTCGGCGAGCCCGCTCGTGAGATAGACGAGGTAGCCGACGTTCGTGGCGCCCGTCGAGGGCGTCAACGGCTTCAGCGGCACGATTTCGAGCGTCGAGCCGCCCGAGTCGATGGTCGTCGCCACGCGTGCCGTGAAGTCGGTGCCGTAAACGAGCGGGCGGCGCACGCCGACCGTTGCCTTGGTCGCGTTGTCGACGTCCACCTCGAGCACGATCACGCTGGCGGGCGAGATCGTCGCGGCATCGATCGGCGCGGAGAAGCGCACGGTCGCGGATGCGTTGGTCGAAAAGCCGTCGAGCGCATTGATGGTCGCGGCGTTCGGCAGGAACGGCGTCACCGGTGAGTTCAGCGTGCCGTCGGTGGACCCGGCGAAATAGAGGTCGGTCGGGTAGGGCAGCACGCCGGAGAGCGGCGCGAAGTTGGGATGGAACTCGCCGACACCCGTCGAACCGCCCGGATCGCCGTTGCCCGACGTGGGATCGGTCGGCCCGATGTCGTCGGAGCCCGAGCCCGAACATCCCGCCAGCAGGAAGCCAGCGGCGAGGAGTGCGACGGCAAGGCGGTTGCTCATGTCGGGGGCTCCGGCAATGTGGAGGGCGCGGGCGCGTATCATCGCGCAAGTTTAAGGGATGTGCGCTGCAAAAAATGAACCAGACCCTGCGCATCATCGGCGGCGAGTGGCGTGGACGGCGCATCCGCTTCCCGGGCGAGGGTGGCATCCGGCCGACGCCGGACCGAGTCCGGGAGACCCTGTTCAACTGGCTCATGACCCGGGTGCCCGGCAGCCGCTGCCTCGACCTTTTCGCCGGCAGCGGCGCGCTGGGCCTCGAAGCGCTCTCGCGAGGCGCGGCCCACGCGACCTTCATCGAGCGGGAACGCAAGAACGTGGCGAGCCTGCGCGAAACCACGGGCCTGCTTGCACCGGGGCGAGCGACGGTCATCGAGGCTGACGCGCTCGCCTGGCTCTCAGGCCCGCCGCAGGCCTTCGATATCGTGTTCCTGGATCCGCCGTTTACGGGCGCACTGCTCACCGAAGCGATGAGCCTCCTGGCTGCTCGCGGCTGGCTCGGCGCGGATGCCTTCATCTACATGGAAATGCCCGCGAAGGCGGGCGAACCCGTACTGCCCGCGGGCTGGCTGCCCCACCGTTCCGGGCGCGCGGGGGCGGTCGGTTATCATCTGGCCCGGCGTCTGGGAGAGGGAGCGGCCACGTGAATCCGAAGCGCAGTGCGGTCTATCCGGGCACCTTCGACCCGATCACCAATGGCCATCAGGACCTGGTGCGCCGGGCTGCCGGCATCTTCGACCGCGTCGTGATCGGAATCGCCGCGAACCCGGGCAAGGCGCCGCTGTTCTCGCTCGCCGAACGCGTGGAGCTCGCGCAGAAGGTGCTCGAGGATCTCCGCAACGTCACCGTGCTCGGCTATGCGGGCCTCACCGTCGATTTCGCGCGCGAGCAGGGCTGCGGCATCGTGGTGCGGGGCCTGCGCGCGATGTCCGATTTCGAGTTCGAGTTCCAGCTCGCGAACATGAGCCGCCACCTCGCGCGCGACGTGGACTACGTCTTCATGACGCCGCAGGAGCAGTTCACCTTCATTTCCTCGACGCTGGTGCGCGAGATCGCGCTGTTCGGCGGTGACGTGTCCCAGTTCGTGCACCCGGACGTTGCCGAGGCGCTGAAGAGCCGGCGGCGCGCCTGACCTATCGCTGGCAGTGCGGGCACCAGTAGGTGCTGCGCTGCCCCTGCGTGAACTGGCGGATCGGCGTGCGGCATCGCCGGCAGGGTTTGCCGGTGCGCTCGTAGACGAAGAGCTTCTGGCGGAAATAGCCTGGCATGCCGTCGGGATTGACGTAGTCGCGGAGCGACGTTCCGCCGACGCCGATCGCCTCGGTCAGCACGTCCCGGATCGAAGCGACGAGCGCGTCCATGCGCGCGCGGCTCACCCGCCCGGCGGCGAGTGACGGCCGGATGCCGGCGCGGAACAGCGCCTCGCTCGCGTAGATGTTGCCGACCCCGGCGACCACCCGCGAATCCATGATGAATGTCTTGATGGCGGCGCGCCGCCCGCGCGCCTGCCGCCACAGCGCTTCGCCAGTGAATTCATCCGATAGCGGCTCGACCGCGAGGCCCGCCAGCAGCTTGTGCCGCGCGGGCTCGCCGGTCGTGAACAGCAGACAGCCGAACCGTCGCGGGTCGTTGAAGCGCAGGCAGCGACCCGAGTCGAGCACGAGGTCCAGATGGTCGTGTGCGAGCGGCGGCGAGGCGGCGTCGAGGATGCGAAGGCTGCCCGACATGCCGAGGTGCAGGATGAGCGTGCCCGCATCGGTATCGACGAGCAGGTACTTGGCGCGCCGGCCGACGCCGCGGATGCGCGCGCCGGCGAGCTTCGCCGGGAGCGCCCGCGGCACGCGCCAGCGCAGGCGCCATTCGCGCACCCGGAGCGCGTCGATTCGCCGGCCGACGAGCCAGGGCTCGATGCCCCGGCGCGTCGTCTCTACCTCGGGCAGCTCCGGCATTCCATCCGGCCCGGCCTCAGAACCGGGTTCTGAACGAGGCGCCGATGATGCGCGGCTCGTTGTCGAAGCCGGTCAGGTTGTTGAAGTCGATGGCGCCCTTCACGTTCTCTTCGTCGGTGATGTTCCGGCCGAACAGCGCCACTTCCCACTTGCCGCCGTCGTGCGAGTAGCCGATGCGCGCGCCACCCTCGAAGTTGCCGTCGCTCTGGAACTCTTCCGACTCGTAGATGAAGAACTGCGTCTCGCCCTGGAACGCCCAGTCCGTGTAGAAGAACAGCTCGCCATTCCCCATCGGGATCCCGTATCGGGCGGTGACGGTCGCGATGTACTCCGGCGCCTGGACGAAGGAATTGCCGTCGATGATCGCATTGCCGTTCAGGTCGAGCGGGTCCAGCACGGTGCACATCCCGGAGCCGCAGGGCGGCACGACCAGGGTGTTGTCGTCGATCTCGGTGTCGGTGTAGCTGAAGCCGAGGGTCATCATGAAGCGGTCGGTGAAGAGGAACTCGCCGTCGAGGTCGAAGCCCATGCCCGTGCCCTTGTCGGCATTCACGAGCTGCACGAAATTGCCGCCGCCGCCGATCGCGGACAACTGAAGGTCGTCGACCTCGTAATAGAACACCGCGGCATTCAGCCGGATCCGGTCGTCCGCGAGCTGCGACTTGAAGCCGAACTCGATCGACGTGATGGTCTCCGAATCCGCGATCGACGGCGCGCCGAAGAAGGCGACGTCGCGACCCTGGATGGTCGGCGCCCGGAAGCCCGACGCCAGGCGGCCGTAGACGTTGAAGTCATCGCTCACCTCGAACAGGGCCGACAGATCCCAGCTGATCTGCTCGTCGGCGACCGTCACGGGGTCGATCGGGGCGCCGATCGGGCCGGTACCGGACAGATCCTTGTCGTCGTCCGTGTAGCGCGCGCCGCCGGTCACGGTCAGGGCGTCGGTCACGTCGTAGCTGACGTGGCCGAACACGGCCCAGGCCGTATTCTCGTGCGTCAGCGTGGTCGGTACCGGCGTGAAGAACGGGTTGGTGGTGACCGAGAACTCGGAGTCGAAGTAGAAGGCGCCCGCCTGCCAGAACAGGCGATCGTTCGCCTGTGAGGCGACGCGGATCTCCTGGGTCAGCTGGTCGAGGTCGTCGATTCCGTCCAGCGTGGCGGACGGGAATGGAATGCATACGTCGCCCGGCGCGCTGCCGGGAGGACACGGTCCGGCGCCGGGCGCGGGTCCGGCGCCGAAGCCGCCGTCGATGTCGCCGAGGCTGCTGCTCTCGGTCGTCTCGTACGCGGTGATCGACGTCAGCGTCACGTCGCTGGCCATGCCGAAGTCGAGCCTGATCGATCCGCCCGTTCCCTTGGCGCTCTGCGGATTGTTGTCCCCACCGTCGTACGAGACGCTGTCGCGGTCGTAGTTGGAGTTGAAGCCATCGCTGCCCGGTCCGAGGACGTTGGCGCGGAAGATGGACGCCGTGCCGTCGATGTCGCGGCCGTGGATGTTGAGGAGGGCACTGAAGGAATCCGACGGCTCGATGAGGAGCTGGGCGCGGTAGGCGAACTCGTCGTAGCCGCCCATCGCGTCGTTCTCGCCGGTGAAGGTGTTGTCGATCCAGTCGTCACGCTCCTGGTACAGCGCGGACAGGCGGAAGGAAATCGCGTCCGTCAGGCCGCCGCCCACGGCGCCCTCGAAGCTCATGGAGCCGAGTTCGCCATAGCTCACCGCGGCATCGCCGCCGAATTCCTGGGTGGGCTTGCGGGTGTCGAACTTCACGATGCCAGCCGGCGTGTTGCGCCCGAACAGCGTGCCCTGCGGGCCGCGCAGGACTTCGACCCGCTCGAGGTCGAACATCGGGAAGCTCTTGAGGATCACGTTCTCGAGGACGACTTCGTCCACGATGATCGATACGGGCTGCGAGGCGGCGAGGTCGAAGTCGGAGTTGCCGAGGCCGCGGATGTAGAAGCGCGGGGCCAGCCGGCCGTTCGACGATTCCGCGTACAGGCTCGGGACGCGCGCTGCGAGCACCTGGATGTCGCCGCCGCCCTCGAACATGGCGGAGAGGTGTTCGCCCTCGAGCGCGGACACCGACAGCGGAACATCCTGGATGTTCTCGCTGCGGCGCTGGGCCGTGACGATGATTTCCCCCAGCGAGGCGGTGGAAGCAGGCGCTTCCTGTGCGATGGCGGCAGGCAGCGGCAGCGCCATGGCAATGGCGGCAGCAAGGGTTGCGTTACGCATTCCTGGAACTCCCCGGTTGGAATGGCGGGGAGTTTAGCCGAGCAGCGGCCGGACGGCCTACTTGATCTTGGCTTCTTTGTAGGTCACGTGCTTGCGCACGACCGGGTCGAACTTGCTGACCTCCATCTTCTCGGGATGCAGGCGCTTGTTCTTCGTCGTGGTGTAGAAGTGGCCGGTGCCGGCGCTCGAAACGAGTTTGATCTTGTCGCGCATGGCATTGACCTCAGACGTGGGTTCCGGCCGCGCGGAGATTCGCGACCACCTTGTCGAGACCCTGCTTCTCGAGCGTGCGCAGGCCACGGGTCGAAAGCTTGAGGGTCACCCAGCGGCCTTCGCTCTCGAACCAGAAACGCTGCGTGTGCAGGTTCGGCAGGAAGCGGCGGCGCTTCTTGATGTTGGAGTGGGACACCTTGTTCCCGGTGATCGGGCGCTTCCCGGTGATCTGGCAGACTCTGGACATGGTGGC
>Ga0315912_10005360_pt1 | contig 11844 bp, 10 predicted proteins | sample VfabasoilMG_FD_204469 | JGI IMG/M metagenome (GOLD analysis project Ga0315912, IMG submission 204469) | Garden soil microbial communities collected in Santa Monica, California, United States - V. faba soil | ecosystem: Environmental > Terrestrial > Soil > Garden | place: USA: California...
CCAAAGGATCGCGCGCTGAAGCGCGCTCCTACAAAATCCGTGCAGTGCTTTCTGACGTTCTCCGCCAGCGCTTTTCAGGCAATCAAACCAGCTCCAGCCACCCGTACTTGTCCGGCGTCGTGCCCTTGAACAGGCCGAAGAACAGCGACTGGATGTGCTGGGTCATCGGACCGGGCTTGCCCGCACCGACCGGACGGCCGTCGACCGAGCGGATCGGCGTGATCTCCGCCGCCGTGCCGCACATGAACAGCTCGTCGCACAGGTACAGGTACTCGCGCGGGATGTCGCGTTCGATCACGGTGATGCCGGCGTCGCGCGCGAGTGTCATGATCGAGTTGCGCGTGATGCCGTGCAGGTTCGCCGCCGCCACCGGTGGCGTGTGCCATTCGTCGCCGAAGGCCAGGAACAGGTTCTCGCCCGCGCCCTCGCTCAACAGGCCGGTCGACGCCAGGGCGATGCCCTCCCCGAAGCCCAGACGCCGCGCCTCGCGCGCGACCAGCTGCCCGGACAGGTAGTTGCCGCCGGCCTTAGCGCCGGCCGGGATCGTGTTCGGCGCGAAGCGCTGCCAGCTCGACACGCAGGCGTCGATGCCTGCCTCGAGCACTCCCTCGCCGAGGTAGGGACCCATGAGCCAGGTCGCCACGGCGACGTCGGTGGGGCAGTCGGCGGTGAGCCCGAAGCCGCCGAGTCCGCGGAACGCGACCGGGCGCAGGTAGGCCTTGCCGAAACCGTTCGCCTTCAGCACGGCGCGATTCGCCGCGATCATCTCGTCGAGCGCGTAGGGGATCGGCATCTCGTGGATCTTCGCCGAGCCGTAGAAGCGCTTCATGTGGTCGGTCAGGCGGAAGATCGCCGGGCCGTTGGGCGTGTCGTAGGAGCGGATGCCCTCGAACACGGACGAGCCGTAGTGGATGGCGTGCGCCATCACGTGCGTGGTGGCCTCGGCCCAGGGCTTGATCGAGCCGTTGTGCCAGATGAACTGCGGATACTGCTGTGCCATGGGGGCTGCTCGCGCTCGACAAAGACACCCATTGTAAACCGGGAGCCCGAAGCCTGCCCGGCAGGCCGGTGGCCGGGCATGGGCGACGCGGGCTACCGCCGTTACGCATCGGACCTGCGGGCGCGCGGCGCGCCCCTGTAGCATGCGTCGATTCCTCGCGTGCAGGACCCGCGCATGTCGGCGACGCTGCCCCCCACCGCCCCGGTATCCCCGCCGAACCCCAACCTGGACCTGCTGTGCGCGATCGGCCTGTTCATGGCGGTGAACGCGCTCGCCATGGCCTTCCAGCAGCCGATCACCTGGAACGACGGCTGGGGCTTCGACGATGGCATCTTCTACCAGCAGGTGGCCGACCAGTTCGCGCATGGCCGACCGATCGTGGGCCAGGCGCCGTTCGTGTACCGCATCGGCACGCCCGTCCTCGCCGCGGTGCTGGCGCCCGGCAACCTCATGCTCGGGTTCAAGCTGTGCAACGTGCTGGCGAACCTGGCCGCCACCGTGCTGATGGTGATCTGGCTGCGTCGCCACGTGCCATCGCCGGCGCTGCGCGTCGGCCTGGTGGCGCTGTTCCTCACGCACTGGCTGGGGCCCGTGCGTTCGGTCTGGTTCTACCCGGCGATCTCGGATCCTTGGCTGTTCGCCTTCCTGTTCGGCGGCCTGATCCTGATCGACCGCTATCGCGCGTCGGGTTCCCGCAGGGACCTGCTGCTGCTCGCGGCGCTGTCGTTCGTGGGGAGTGCATTCCGCGAGGTGGTGCTCGTGGTCGCGCTCGCGCTGCCGTTCGCGCACGGGCCGCTGCTGCCCTGGCGGGGTGTGCCGGCGTTCCTGCGCCAGCTCCGCCCGCTCACGTTCCTCCCGTTGGCCGCCGGCCTGCTGGGCCTGTTGCTGGTGCGCCGATACGTCGCGCAGGAGAACGACTACGCATTCGCCGCGACCGCGCTCGGCTGGCTCTACGCCAAGCCGCCCGCGACGCTGCTGCTGGGCGTGTTCAACGCGTTCGGACCGCTCTTGTTCCTGATCGTCTGGAACTGGCGCGGCGCCTGGCGCCATCTGACCATGAACCAGCACCTGCTCGTGTACCTGGCCGCCATGGTGATGCTCGCGTGGATGGGGGGCATGGACAACGAGCGGCTGATGTACTGGTGCATGCCGGTCGTGTACCTGCTGCTCGCGCGAGCCGTGGTGGACCTGGGCCCGACGCTGCGCTCGGCCGGACTGCTCGCGCTGCTCCTGGCCGGCCAATCGCTCGCGCACCGCCTCTGGTGGACGACCCCGGATTTCGTGCGCGACGACACCACCTCCTCGTGGCTGCTCCTGGCGCCGCTCGGCGCGCACGTGCGCTACCTCGACCTGCTGTCGTTCCACATGGGCCACCCGCGCTGTTTGCTCACGCTCGCCCAGTACGCCCTGTTCGGCCTGGTCGTGCTGGAATGGCTGCGCCATCGCGCCAGCCGGCCCGTGGTGGCGCCCTAGGCCATCGGAGTACGACGCCAGGCGTGCGTGAGCATCCGCCCTGGCGGTGCGGCAATACGACCATGGTCGAAGGCGGGCGCAGGCGGCACGATTGACCGATATCAACTGGCATGCGCAGGGCCGGCGGGAGCATAGGGACATTCGATTCCCAACTGCCCCGGAGATGCCATGCGTAACAGGACCTTGTTGTTCGCCGCCTTCGTCGCCGCCCTCGCGCCGCTGCATGTCCAGGCGGGCGATGCCGGCGGCTTCGAGTTCAAGTTCGGTGCGCACCACGTCTCGCCCCGTTCGAACAACGGCGCCCTGGCCGACGGTGCGTTCGACGTCGACGTCGCGAGCGAAGTGCGCCCGACCTTCAACCTCGGCTACTGGCTCACCGACAACCTGCAGCTCGACCTGCTCGCCGCACTGCCGTTCGACCATGACGTGAAGCTCAACGGCACGAAGGCCGCGAGCTTCACCCACCTGCCGCCGACGCTCACGCTGCAGTACCACTTCGCGCCAGAGGGCAAGGTCGATCCGTTCCTCGGCCTGGGCGTGAACTACACCTGGACCTATTCCGAGGACACCACGGGCCCGCTCGACGGTACCCGGCTCGCGCTCGGCAATTCGTTCGGCCTGGCCGCGCAGGCGGGGTTGACGGTGAAGATCAACGAACGCTGGCGCGTGGGCGCGGACCTGCGCTGGATGGACATCGATTCCGACGCCAAGGTGAACGGGGCCGACGTGGGCACCGTGCACGTCGATCCCACGTGCGTGGGCGTGTTCCTGGTCTACACGTTCTGATCGGCCTCCCGCCACGCCGCGACCGGGCAACCGTCCCGGTCGCGGACCACGGATCGATCGAGCCGTCCAGGGCCGGTCGATCCGTATCATTGCCGCAGGTCCCCCGAACCGAGTACCGATGAACCCCTTTGCCTCCGCGATCGAAGCCGACGTCGTGATCGTCGGCGCCGGCCCTGTCGGCCTGTTCCAGGTGTTCGAGCTCGGCCTGCTCGATGTGCGCGCGCACGTGATCGACAGCCTGCCCGAGGTCGGCGGGCAGTGCGTGGAGCTCTATCCGGACAAGCCGATCTACGACATCCCGGCCATCCCCGTATGCGGCGCGCGCGAACTGATCGAGCGGCTGCTCACGCAGGTCCGCCCCTTCGCGCCGACCTTCCACCTCGGCCAGGAAGTGGTGGGGTGCGCGCGCGAGGACGATGGTCGCTTCCGCGTGCGCACCTCGGCGGGAACGGAGTTCCTCGCGCGCACCGTGGTGATCGCCGGCGGCGTGGGCGCCTTCCTCCCGCGCAAGCTCAAGGTGGATGGCGCCGAGGCGCTCGAAGGTCGCCAGATCCACTACCGGATCAAGGACCGCGAACAATTCCGCGGCAGGAACATCGTGCTCGTGGGCGGCGGCGATTCCGCGTTCGACTGGGTGCTGGACCTGGTCGACGTGTGCGAGAGCGTGGTGATGGTGCACCGCTCGCAGGAGTTCAAGGCGCAGCACTCCAAGGTCACCCGCATGCGCGAGCTGTGCGATGCGTACCGCATGCAGTTCTTCGAGGGCGAGGTCGCGGGACTGGAACTGGTGGATGGCGCGATGACCGCCGTGCGCGTGCGCGGCCGCGACGGCGTGGTGCGCCACATGGAACTCGACCACTTGCTCGCGTTCTTCGGCCTGCATCCCAAGCTCGGCCCGATCGCGACCTGGGGCCTGCAGCTGGACCGCAACCAGATCGAGGTCGACACCGAGGCGTTCCGGACCAACGTGCCGGGCATCTACGCCGTGGGCGACATCAACACCTATCCGGGCAAGAAGAAGCTGATCCTCTCGGGCTTCCACGAGGCCGCGCTCGCCGCGTTCCACATCCGCGAGGTGCTCGACCCGGGCAAGAAGGTGTACCTGCAGTACACGACCACGAGCCCGATCATGCACAAGCGGTTGGGCGTGGAGACGGATGCGGAGTTCAGGATCGAGCGCTGATCGACCCGTGCATTGCACTCGGGCGATGCACGCTTCCCGGTGCGTCGCGGCGTGCCGCCCGTTCGCCCGTCGGGCACCAGGTCGGGGCACATCGCCCCTCATCCGCCCTTCGGGCACCAGGTCGGGGCACATCGCCCCTCATCCGCCCTTCGGGCACCTTCTCCCCGTGCCGGGGAGAAGGGAGCACGGGGTTTCCCCTCTCCCCGGCACGGGGAGAGGGCAGGGTGAGGGGCAAGCTTGCAAAGCACTCCGCCAGAGCGCAATCGGCCCTCAGTGCAACCGATCGAGTACCGCGAGCGTGGGCTTCGACAGGTTCAGCGTGTAGATATGCAGCGCCGGCGCCCCGCCGACGATCAGGCGCCTGCAGAGGTCCGCCACCACATCCGCACCGAACTGCCGGATCGCCTCCGCATCATCCCCGTACGCGGCCATGCGCTTGCCGATCCAGCGCGGGATCTCGGCGCCGCAGGCTTCGGAGAAGCGGCGCAGCTGCGTGAAATTCGAGATCGGCATGATGCCGGGCACGATCGGCGCGGCGATGCCCAGCCGGCGCGCGTCGTCGCACAGCCGGAAGTAGGCATCGGGGTTGTAGAAGTACTGCGTGATCGCGCCGTTCGCGCCCGCGTCGAACTTGCGCTTGAGGCTGTGCAGGTCGGCCAGGATGTCCTCGGCCTGCGGGTGCATCTCGGGATAGCAGGCAACCTGGATCTGGAACCAGTCGCCCGTCTCGCGCCGGATGAACTCGACCAGCTCGTTCGCGTAGCGGAGGTCGCCCGAGCGCGCCATGCCCGAGGGCAGGTCGCCGCGCAGCGCGACGAGGCGCTTGCAGCCCATCGCCCGGTACAGCGCGAGCAGCTGCTTGATCTCCTCGCGCGTGCCGCCCATGCAGGACAGATGCGGCGCCGCGTCGAACCCGTGCGTGTCGCGCAGGCGCTGCACGGTCTCTGGCGTATAGCTCAGGGTCGAGCCGCCGGCGCCGAACGTGCACGAGACGTATTCGGGCCCGATGGCCTTCAGCCGCGCGGCGCTGCGATCGAGCTGCTGGCGCTGTTCGTCGTTCTTGGGGGGGAAGAATTCGAAGCTGATCGGCAGCATGCGGAATGTCCGGCAGGGCGGGCGCGACAGCAGTATATCTTTCTGTCGCGATGAAAGGATGGAATACCAGTATCCCCGGTTGCCTGGGCCGGTTGTCGGTCGTAGGAGCGCGCGCCAGCCCGCGATGGCGATGCCGGACTGCACGGAGCAGCCATCGCGCGCTGGCGCGCGGTCCTACGTGTAACCCCGAACCGTTGCGCCAACCGCGGAATCAACCCGCCTCGCGCACCGCCCGCATGAACCGCTCGAGCTTGTCCACGTCGAGCTTTGCATCGGTGCGCAATCCCGAGCACAGGTCCAACCCGAACGGACGCACCGTGCGCACGGCCTCGGCGGCGTTCTCGGGACTGAGCCCGCCGGCGAGGAACACCGGCTTCCCGGCCCGCTCGACCACGTAGCGGCTCGCGTTCCAGTCGTGCACGCGCCCGGTGCCGCCCAGTTCCTTCACGGCCAGCTTCGGGTTGCCCGAATCGAGCAGCAGCGCATCGACCTCGGACGCGAGGTCCAACGCCTCGCCCACGGCCTCGTTCGCGGTCATGTGGATGACCTGCACGATCTTGATGCCCGGCAGCGCACGGCGGAGCTTGCCGTAGGTGGAGCGCGGCACGGCATCGACCAGTTGCAGCGTGTTCGTGCGGCAGCGGCGCTGCTGGTCGATGATCGCGTCGGCGTCGGTCTGGCTGGTGAGCAGGAAGGTGGCCACGCCCGGCGGCACGGTCGCCGCGATGCCGGCGATGGTCGATTCGGGGATCGAGCCCGGGCCGCTGGGCATCGCCGACACCAGTCCCACCGCGGACGCCCCGTGCGCGATCGCGAGCTGCGCCTCGGCCACGTTCTTGATGCAGCAGACCTTGATCCGCGGCGGGATCACGGCGTGCGGCCGAGCAGCGCGTCGATGCGACCGGCGAGGCCCACGACGTCGGCGTCGGGCTCGAGCCCCACCGAGACGTGGCCGCCGGGCGTGGACCGGACAAAGGCGAAGAAATGGCCGTAGCGCACGAGCAGGTAGCGCAATCCGCCGCAATCGATGTTCCCGCGCTGCGTCGCCAGCAGGAGCAGGGTGGGGTTGACCAGCAGTTCCTCGTAGCGGTCGCTCCCGCCCTCGCTGGCGTGCGCGATGCCTTCGCGCTCGCGCATCACCAGCTCGCCGTCCCGGCGCACGGCGACGTAGCGCACGCGCGAGGAGACCTGGAACAGGGCGTCGATCAGGGCGTCGGGATGCATGCGCGGACTTTACCGGAGGCCCCGCCGTCCAGGCGCGCGGAAACGTCGAGGGGGATGTTCCGCCTGCGGCAGGGTCACGAACCGCCCGGCGGCTGCCCCGCGGCCGCCGCACGATACCCGGGGAGCGACTTCTCGAGGTCGTTCACCAGTGTCGCCTCGTTCGGCAGCTGTCGTGCGATCTCCAGCGCCTTTTCCGCGGTCCGCACGGCCTCCCCGTTGCGGCCGGCCTGGGCGTACGCCTCCGCCAGCAGCGCGAGCGGGAACGGGTTCGCGCCGCCGGAAAGCGACGCGGCGCGCTCGGCCAGCCGCACGGCCTCGGGCGCGTCGCGCAGGGCGGGTTCGGGCGCGAGCACCAGGAATCGCGCGCATTGGAACGCGGCCTGCATCGACTCGGCATCGGTGCGGGCCAGATCGACCGCGCGCCGGTAGTAGCGCGCGGCGAGGTCGAGTCGCGAGCCCTGTTCGTAGCGACCCGCCATGGCCAGCGCAGCACCCGAGGCATCCGCCATCGCGGCCAGGGTTGCATCGACGGGCGCGACGGACTCGTCGTAGCGGCCCAGTTCCACCAGGGTGAGCGCGAGATCGGAGTTCGCGGCGAGGTGGCCCGGAGCGACCGCGAGGGCGGCGCGATAGGCGTCGATCGCCTCGGCCGGTCGGCCCAGTTCCTTGAGCAGGCGCGCCACGGCCCAATGCAGGTTCGGCTGGTCCGGCGTCAGTTCCGCCGCGCGACGCACCTCGACCAGGGCCTCGTCCCGGCGGCCGAGCAGGCGCAGGCCTTCGGAGAGATGCAGGTGGATCTGCGCGTGGTTGGACTTGAGCGAGAGCGACTTGCGCGCGAACGCGACGGCCGTCTCGGCGTGGCCGGCAACGGCGGCGGCGTCGCCTTCGCGCTGGGCGCGCTCGGCCTTGTACAGGGTCAGCCCGGCGAGATTGTTGTGCGCCATCCAGGCATCGGGATTGTCCGCGATCGTCTCGCGGTACAGCGTTTCCTCGTCGTGGTACATGCGCGCCTGGCGGAAGCTGAGGGTGGCGAGCACCAGCAGCAGCGGGAGCGCGATCCAGGCCAGCCGCCGGGCATCGCCGGCGACACGCGCCAGCCCCGAGACGGCGATCGAGAGGATGCCGAGGCTCGCGAGGTACTGGAAATGGTCGGCGACGAAGGAGAACAGCATCGGGTAGATGTTGATGAAGCCGATTGCCGGGAACACGGTGCCGGCGAAGAACGCCAGCGCCAGCGGCACGCTCCGGTGACCTCGGCGGTAGGCGACCAGCGCGATGGCGGAGATCGCCGCGACCGCGACCACGCTGCCGTACTGCCACCAGTCGCCCGAGTCGATATGCCAGCGCGGATAGGTGAAGACGAGGTCCGCCGGCCAGAGCAGCTTCGCGGGGTAGAACAGCAGCGCGCGTGTCGCGATCAGCACGCGCTCGGCGAACGTGAACGCGAAGTCCGGGCCGCTGGCGCCGACCTCGCCTTGCTCCATGCGTGCGGTGTTGAGCGCGAACATGAGACCGATCGCGAACATCGGGATGAGCGGTGCGAGGCGCCGGAACGACATCGTGGCGCGGAGGTGAAGCAGCATGAGGATCAGCGCGGCCGGCAGCGAGCAGGTGACCGATTTCGACAGGAGCGCCAGGACGAACAGCGCCAGGCTGGCGAGATACCAGGTCCCCGCCGGCATTCGCGACGGGAACGCGTCGCCCTGGGAGTCGGCTGGGCCGAAGCGCAGGCGATCGAAGCGCAGGTAGGCGATCGCTGCCAGCAGGTAGAACATCCCGCTGAGCACGTTCTTGCGTTCGGAGATCCAGGCGACGGACTCCACGTGGACCGGATGCAGGGCGAATACGGCACCGATCAACAGCGCGATCGGGGGTGCCAGCCGCAGGTGCAGCACCAACCGCCACACCAGCAGCGCATTGGTCGCATGCAACAGCACGTTGACCAGGTGGTAGCCCAGCGGCTCGAGTCCCCAGAGCTGGTATTCGAGCCAGAAGCTGCTGAACACGAGAGGGTAGTACTGCGGCATGCTGCCCGGAATCCAGATGCGCAGGAGCCCGGCGGCATCGCGCAGGAACGGGTTTCCGGTGAGGTGGAGTTCGTCGTCCCAGATGTAGCCCGACGCGAGTGCGGGCAGGTACGCGACGAGGGTCGCGCCGACCACGAGCAGGCCGAATACGACCGGGTCGTTCAGGGTGATGCTGCGGCGGACGGCCTGCGGCGAGGGCTCGGACATGCGACGGATGATACGTGGCTGCGCCGTGTCGGGGCCGGGATGCCAGCCATCCGCCGCACCGCGTCGCGGTTCCCGGGGTCCGGGGCTGCGACGCGGCGCGACGGCGGGTCGAGGCTCAGTAGCGGTAGTGCTCGGTCTTGTACGGGCCTTCCATCGGCACGCCCAGGTACGAGGCCTGCGCCTCGGTCAGCTGGGTGAGCTTCACGCCGATCTTCTCGAGGTGCAGCCGCGCCACTTCCTCGTCGAGCTTCTTGGGCAGCGTGTACACGGTCGGCTCGTACTTGTCCTTGTTCTGCCACAGGTCCAGCTGCGCCAGCACCTGGTTCGAGAACGAGTTCGACATCACGAAGCTCGGATGGCCGGTGGCGCAGCCGAGATTCACCAGGCGACCCTCCGCCAGCATGAAGATCTCGTGGCCGTCGGCGAAGGTGTACTTGTCGACCTGCGGCTTGATCGTGGTCTTCTTCACGTCCTTCTGCGCATTCAGCCGGTCGACCTGGATCTCGTTGTCGAAGTGGCCGATGTTGCACACGATCGCCTGGTCCTTCATGCGCTGCATGTGCTCGAGCGTGATCACGTCCTTGTTGCCGGTCGCGGTGACGTAGATGTCGGCGCGGCCGAGGGTGTCCTCGAGCGTGGTGACCTCGTAGCCGTGCATGGCGGCCTGCAGCGCGTTGATCGGGTCGATCTCGGTGACCACGATGCGGCAGCCGAAGCCCTTGAGCGAATCGGCCGAGCCCTTGCCCACGTCGCCGTAGCCGCAGATCACCGCGACCTTGCCGGCCATCATCACGTCGGTGGCGCGCTTGATGCCGTCGGCGAGCGACTCGCGGCAGCCGTAGAGGTTGTCGAACTTCGACTTGGTGACCGAGTCGTTCACGTTGATCGCCGGCACGAGCAGCTTGCCCAGCGCCTTCATCTGGTAGAGGCGGTGCACGCCGGTGGTGGTCTCCTCGGAGACGCCGCGCCAGGCCTTCACCACGCCGTGCCAGTAGCCCGGACGCTCGCGCGCCACCCGCTTGAGCAGGTTCTTGATCACCTGCTCCTCGTGCGACTCCGACGGCGTCTCGACCCAGGTGGAACCCTGCTCGAGCTCGTAGCCCTTGTGGATCAGCAGCGTGACGTCGCCGCCGTCGTCGACCACCAGTTCCGGACCCTTCATGCCCGGGTGGGTGAGCGCATCGAGCGTGCAATCCCAGTACTCCTCCAGCGACTCGCCCTTCCAGGCGAACACCGGCACGCCCGAGGCCGCGATCGCAGCGGCGGCGTGGTCCTGGGTCGAGAAGATGTTGCACGAGGCCCAGCGCACCGAGGCGCCGAGGTCCTTCAGGGTCTCGATCAGCACGGCGGTCTGGATGGTCATGTGCAGCGAGCCCGTCACGCGCACGCCGGCGAGTGGCTTGGCGGCGGCGTACTTGCGGCGGATCGACATCAGGCCCGGCATCTCGTGCTCGGCGACCTGGATCTCCTTGCGGCCCCACTCGGCGAGCGAGAGGTCGGCGACCTTGAAGTCGTCCTTGAGGTTCACGACTGCGTTCATAGGCGTAGCTCCATCATTGGGGAGGGCGCCGTTTTCGGTGTGATCCGAAATCCTGCCGAGCCTGTGTCCGACGCCGTGGGTGGAACCGGCGGGACATGCAGCGCCCCTCGGCAGGGGAAGGGGCCTGCATTGTATCTCCGATTCGCGATGAAAGGATATATGGCGCGTGAAAGTCGCCCCGCCTCGCCAGAGTCGCCGCCATGGCGAGGCGCGGCATGACCGATAATCGCGCCATGTCGCGGAACCTGATCCTGGCCATGGCCTATGCCCCCTACCTCGGTTGCGCGGCCTGGGACGGCTGGTTGCACGAGCGCGCCAGGCGCGTGCCGCGGATCGAGCAGGCGCTGCATGCGGGGTTGGCCGTGGCCATGATCGTGTTCGTCTGGGCGGTGTTCACAGCGCGTGCGTCTACCGCGCTGGTCGCGCTGGGCACGTTCGTGGTCATGCATCTGTGGGACGCGTTCGGCTACCACGCGGGGATCGCACCGCGCGAGCGACGCGTGCATGCGTACGCGAACGTCGCGCTGATCGCCTTCGTCGCCGTCTGGCTCTTGCTGGATCGCCCCCTGCCTTTGTAGGAGCGCGCTTCAGCGCGCGATTCTTTTTGACGTGCGAATACGCCTCGGAGCAGGCGAAAGGATCGCGCGCTGAAGCGCGCTCCTACAAAGGTAGGTAGGTCCTCGTGAGAATCGGGGACGCTACGATAGGCCATGTCCTTCGCCCCCGGCATCGACATCCAGCTCGCCTACGCCGGCATGATCGTGCTCGGCATCGTCGTGATGCTTGCGATGCGCGTCATGCGCGACATCCGCGATCCGCACGAGCGGCGCCAGTACCTGGTGATCCAGGCGATCACGCTGATCAGTGCGCTGCTCGGCGCGAAGTTCGCGGTGCTGATCGGCGACGCACGCTGGCCGCTGGTGCCGTTCGATCGCTGGGAGTCCCTGCTCTGGTCCGGGCGCTCGATCACCGGCGCCCTGCTGTTCGGTTTCATCGGCGCGGAACTCGCGAAGCCCCTGATGCGCTACCGACTGCCGCCGAACGACCGGTTCGCGGCTGCGATCCCGTTCTCGATCGCGATCGGGCGCATCGGCTGCCTGTTGAGCGGCTGCTGCCTGGGGATGCCGTGGGACGGCCCGCTGGCGATCCGCGCGGCCGATGGCGTGATGCGGCACCCGGCGCCGATCTACGAACTGGCGTTCAACCTCGTGGTCGGCGTGCTGCTGGTGGTGCTGTTGCGCCGCAGGCAGCTGGCGGGGCGGTTGTTCGTGCTCTATCTCGCGCTCTATGGCGGCTTTCGCTTCCTCAT
>Ga0315912_10005361_pt1 | contig 11843 bp, 7 predicted proteins | sample VfabasoilMG_FD_204469 | JGI IMG/M metagenome (GOLD analysis project Ga0315912, IMG submission 204469) | Garden soil microbial communities collected in Santa Monica, California, United States - V. faba soil | ecosystem: Environmental > Terrestrial > Soil > Garden | place: USA: California...
TGTGAGTGGACGGCACGCTGGTCGCTGCGGCTTTGTTCAGCGCGGCGCTGCACGCCGCGTGGAATGCCGCGGTCAAGGCCGATGCGCGCCCGCCGCTGGCCATGACCGCGCAGATGCTGGCCTCGGCCGCGCTGGCCCTGCCGGTGCTGGCCTGGACCGGACTGCCCGGCAGCGCGGCCTGGCCGTGGATGGCGGCATCCACGCTCTTCGGCATGGGCGCGGTGGCGGCAACGCTGCACGCCTACGAACACGGCGGCTTCGGTGTGGTCTATCCGATCTCGCGCGCCGCGTCGGTCCTGCTGGTGCTGCCACTGGCCGCCGCGGCGGCCGCCGAGTGGCCGCGGCCGCTGGGCCTGCTGGGCGTCGCCCTCGTCAGCACCGCGGTGCTGCTGCTGGCGCGCGGCCAGGGCAGCGCACTGTCGCGCCCGGCGCTGGGCTGGACACTGCTCGCCGCCGCCAGCACCGCCGGCTACATCGTCTGCGATGCGCAGGGCGTGCGCCGCGCCGGCTCGGCGCTGGCCTACGGCTGCACGCTGGCCACGGCCAATGCGCTGCTGTGGACCGGCTGGCAATGCCAGCGAGGGCTGCGCCTGTTCGAGTTGCGGCCGCAATGGCGGCGCGCGCTGCTGCCGGCCACGGCGGCGATGTCGTCGTACCTGCTGATCCTGTGGGTGTGGACGCGCGCGCCGATCGCGCCGGCCTCGGCGCTGCGCGACACCAGCGCGATCTTCGCCACGCTGATCGCCATCTTCGTGCTGAAGGAGCCGGTCGGCCGCCGCGTGCTCTTCGCGGTGGCGCTGGCCAGTGCCGGTACGCTGGCCATTCGCCTGGGCTGAGCAGCGCAGCCATCCGCAAGCGAAGTGATGGCAGCACCGTGTGCGCTGCCTACACTTCGGCACCTCCAGCAGCCCCGGGGAAACCATGCGCGCGGAACTCATCGTCAAGACCCGGACGCTGGTCGGCGTCAGTGACCTGACCATCGCCGCACCGATCCGCAAGGGGCTGGTGCCGTCGCTGGAGGCGCTGAGCTACAGGACTCGCGCGCGCAGCGTGATGCGGGTGCTGAACAGCTCGCGCTCGTCGTCGCAGGAATACGCGCTGCTGCGGCCTTTTTCCGATTCGGTCGAGCGCGTCGGCGGCATCCATTCGGTGCGCGTCGCGCTGATCGGCGACACGGTCATGCTGGCCGCCACCTTCGACGGCAACTTCGACGCCTACATCCGCGTGCTGTACCAGAAGGTCGCCACGCTGCTGGACCTGATCTTCTGCAACACCGAAGGCCACCGCGGCTGCCACGCCGCCAGCTTCGAGCAGTGGCGCGACTGGGTCTACTCGTGCCAGGTCGAGACCGACCTGTTCTACAGCCACCCCGGGCTGGCCTTCGACGACGTGCAGTATCTGCGCGACGCCGAGCGCCGCCACCGTGCCCGCGCCGATGATGACCTGGACGCCACGCGCCAGCGTGTGCTCACGCCGGAGATGCTGGCCTGGGAGGCCGCTCGTCGGCTGCCGCTGCGCCCGCCCAACGGCCCGTCGCCGCTGCCGACCGGCACGCTGGAAACGCTCAAGCAGGGGCTGCAGGCGCTGTCGGTGCTGTACCGACTGGCCGACCTGTACCTGCCCGGCACCGAGGACGGCGAGCTGCTGCAGCGCGCCGCACGCTTCCTGCTGCTGGAGCTGAACCAGCTGGACACACGCAAGCTGCTGCCCGCGGACAATCCGTTGACGGCGCCGGTGCGCACGCGCTTCGCCAAGCAGCTGGCCTGGTTCGAGGCGCTGCTGCCGCAGCCGCCGCGCGCCGCACCGCCGGCACCGACCCTGGACCTGCGCGACCTGCAGGGCGGCATCCTCGACAGCTATCCGCCGCAGGTCACGCACGGCTGCCTGCTGCTGCTGCACGTGGACGATGGCGCGGCCGGCGCCAAACTGTTGACCGACCTGCTGCCGCTGCTGTGGTGTCATGCCGACGAGCTGCCCGAGGACCAGCCGCTGAAGGTGCTGACCACGGTGGCCTTCAGCTGCGAAGGCCTGCGCGCCTTCGGCCTGGGCGACGAGGATCTGGAACGCTTTCCACGCGAGTTCCGCGAAGGCATGGAAGCGCGCAGCAGCGTGCTCGGCGACCTGCGCATCAACCACCCGCGGCGCTGGCGCCTGCCGGAGCGCAACTGGCCGGCGGCCAGCGGTGCAAAGGTGCAGTTGCAGGCGGTACACCTGGTGGTGCAGATGCGCACCGCCGGCGCGACTGGCAGCGAGCTGCAGGACGATGTCGGCTGCAGCGCCCACCCGCTGCACGCCGCCGTGCAGGCGCTGATGGCGCCGGGCGGTGTGGCGCGCGCCGGCGTGCAGCTGCTGTCGGTGCAGCCCATGCGCCGCGCCTATCCCGGCAACCCGGTGCGCGAGCACTTCGGCTTCGTCGACGGCCTGAGCGACCCGCAGATCGGCCGCGCGCCGGCGCCCTATGCGCGCTACGACAATCGTGTGCCCTTGGGCGAACTGCTGCTGGGCCACGCCAACCAGGTCGACGCCGCGCCCGAACTGAAGATGCCCTGGCTGTTCAACGGCAGCTTCCTGGTCGTGCGCAAGCTGCGCCAGGACGTCGAGCGCTTCCAGCAGGTGGTGGCGCAGGCCGCCACGGCCACCGGCCTGGAGCCCGCGCTGATCCAGGCCAAGATGATGGGGCGCCATCCGGACGGCGAGCCGCTGGCCGGCCGCCAGGGCGCCAGTTCCAACGACTTCGACTACCAGGCCGACCCGCAAGGTGATCGCTGTCCCTTCCAGGCCCATGTGCGCCGCGTCAATCCGCGCGAACCGCTGGGCCTGCACCAGCCCCCCGGGCGCCGCGTGCCGCGCATCATGCGCCGCGGCATGTCCTACGGGCTGCGCGCCGACCAGGCGCCGCACGTCAGCGAGCGCGGCATGGTCTTCATGGCCTACAACGCCAGCATCGCCGAGCAGTTCGAGGTGTTGCAGCGCTGGCTGAGCGGCGGCAACAGCAGCGGCGCGCTGTCGGCGCAGAGCGACCCCTTCTGCGGCGTGCCCACGGTCGGCGATGCGCGCGTGTTCCGCTTCAGCGAAGGCGGCCAGGTGCACCGCGTGCCGCTGGACGATGCCGGCACCGGCGCGGAGCACGACGGGCCGGCGCCGATCGTGCGGCTGGAATGGGGCATGTACCTGTTCGCGCCGTCGATCTCGGCGCTGAAGGCGCTGCGCGATCGTGCGGCCTCGGTGGGCGCCGCACCCGTGAACCTGCCCTGGTCGGCCTCGGACGGCCTGCGGCTGCTGGCCCGGCTCGAAGCCGAGGCTGCGGCCGACCCGCCCTGCGCCGTGGCGCTGTGGAAGGCGGCGCTGGAAGATCCGGACGAGCGGCGCTACTTCCGCAGCGCATCGATCTGGGCGGCGATCCGCGAGCATCGCGGCGGTGTGCTGCGCACGCCCTACGGCGTGCTGGTGGCCGACGCGCAGCGCGTCATGGAGGTCTTCAGCAACACCCACGATCGCTACACGATGCGGCAGCACCGGGACGAGCGCATGGCGCCGTCGATCGGCGAGATCTACCTCGGCCTGGACGCGGGCCCCACGTACAAGGTGCAGGCCGAGGCCACCAACCGGGCGATCCGCGCGATCACGATGGACGAGGGTTTCCAGCTTGCGCACAAGGCAACCCGAACGTTCCTGCAAGGCGCCATCGAGGCCACGCGCCAGCAGGCCATCCACTTCGGCCTGCCGAGCTGGGAACTGAACCTCGACATCAAGGAAGTCTCCGACTTCGTGCTCGAGCAGGCCTGCAAGCTCTGGCTCGGCCTGCCCACCGAAACGACGCCGCAGTTCCAGGGCGGCGGCTACCGCTGGGACTGGAAGCCGGGCCAGCCGCCGCTGATTCCGGGGCACCTGACCGCGCCGTCGCGCTTCATCTTCCAGCCGCAGCCAGGCGTCGACGTGCGCCGCATCGGCATCGAATATGGCCGTGCCCTGCGCCAAGCGGCGCTGGCTCATGTGCAGGCGCTGCGCAAAGCCGGCAGCACGCCCACCGAGCGGCTGGCCCAAGCGATCTTCGCCGCCTTCTCCGACGATGACCTGGTGGCGCGCACACTGGTCGGCACGCTGATGGGCATGCTGCCCACGGTCGACGGCAACCTGCGCTCGACGCTGAACGAATGGCTGCAGGACGGCAGCTTCTGGCGCCTGCGCGAAGCGGTGCGCGAGCTGCCCGCCACGCCTTCGCTGGCCGAGGTCGCGGCACGCTTACGCGCGCCGCTGTACCGCAGCATGCAGTTGCGGCCGATGCCGGAGCTGGTCTGGCGCACCGTCGCGCCCGGCAAGGCCCATGTGCTCGGGCCGGTGCCGGTGGAGCCGGGCGACCGCATCGTCTTGGCCATCGTCTCGACCACGCAGCAGGCGCTGGCGGCCGGCGCGGCCGATGTCTTCCCGGTGTTCGGCGGCGACCGATCCGCTGCCGCGGCACCGCTGCATGCCTGTCCGGGTCACGCGGCCGGCATGGGCCTGCTGCTGGGCACGGTCTGTGCACTGCTGCAGGCCGTCGGCGACCTGCGGCCCAGCCCCGTGCCGCTGTCCCTGACCTTCGTCGGCCCGACGCCGTAGTTACAGCAGCGCTTGTGCCTGGGCCAGATGCCAGGGCATGGCCAAACGCTCGAAGGCTGCCACGGCCTCGGCCCGCAGCCGTTGCGCCTGTTCAGGCCGGCCCGCCGCACGCGCCAGCCGCGCCTCGCACAGCAGGTTGCCGGCCGCCTCGTGCGCCGAGCCGCGCGCCGCCGCGCTGGCCGCGGCACGTGCCAGCCATGAGGCGGCCCGAGGCGCTTCGCCGCAGTGCAGCGCCATCGCGCGGCAGGCCATGGCCTCGCCGATGCGATCGCCGGCGCGCGCCCGCCACAAGGCCCGTGCGGCATGGCGCCGCGCCTCGTCCGTGCGGCCGCTGGACGCCAGCGCGTCGGCGAGCCAGCCGTAGTTGAGCGACGCGAACAGCCGTCCGCGCCCTGCCTCGACCCATGCGGTGGCGTCGAGCAACAGCCGCAGCGCATCGGGGTCCTGGTGCAGCACCCAGCGCGCATAGCCGGTCTGCGCCTGGTGCATCGCATACAAATGGTGGCTGCGGCACTGGTCGGCGATGTGCGAGGAGCGTGCCGCGCTGTCCAGCGCGTCCTGCCAGCGCCCTTGCCACAGCAGCACGGTGGTGTTCCAGCCCAGCACCGAGCTCTCGACCTGATGCCCGGTGCCGCCGACCAGCGACAGCGCCTGCTGCAGGCAGACGTGCGCGGCTTCGAAGTCGCCGCGGTCGCCGAGCAGCAGGCCCTTGGTGGCCAGCGTGTAGGCCGAGCCCACCGCCAGGCTGCTGCCGCTGTGGATGTTGCGGCGCTTCAGGTCCACCGCCTGCTCCAGCATCGGCAGCGCCTGCCCGTAGTCGGCCGCCGCCGCCAGCGCCTGGCCGAGCGCGGCGCGCACCTGCGCGGCCAAGCGCGGGTCGCCGTTGGCCTCGGCCAGCGCCAGCGCATGCTGCTCGTGCACGATGGCTTTGCGCGCATCGCCCTTGGCATAGGCGATGTAGCCCAACCAGTACTCGGCGCGCGCCAGCGTGATGTCGTCCTGCGCCTCGACAGCCAGCTGCACGCCGCGCTCGAACAGCGCCAAGCCGTCCTCCAGCCCTAGCGGATCGAACACGCAGGCCATGCCCAGCCGCTGCACGATCGAGATCCATTGCGAGCGCGCCTGCGGCTCGTGCGTGCCGACTTCGTCCAGCGCCGCCAGCGCGGCGCGGTACTGCGTGCGCGCACGGTCCAGCGCCGAGACCGACATCGCCTTGTCGCCGGCCAGGGCGGCAAAGCGCGCTGCCTGCGCCGCATCGCCGCCGCCGGCCCAGTGGTGGGCCAGCGCCTCCAGCGCATCTTCGAAGCCGCTGGCCCCGGCCTGCCCGGCCAGGGTCTGTGCCACCTGCCGGTGCATGGCCTGGCGTTCACGCAGGCTGACGGCGTCGTAGACGACGTCGCGCGTGATGCCGTGCTTGAAGCGCAGGCTACCCGGCTGCTCGGCAGGGAAGATGAAGTCCTGGCGTGCCAGCTCGCGCAGCAGCGGGCTGTCGGCGGCATGGCCGCTGATGCGCTCCAGCAGCCAGGCCGGGAACACGTTGCCGATGACCGCGGCCGCGCGCACCACGGCCGCCTGGTCCTCGGGCAGACGGCTGACGCGCGATTCGATCAGCGACTTCAGCCAGGCCACGCCACCGCCGCTGCTGCGCGGGCGGCTGGCCGGCGCGTCGGCCGCCGCCGAATGGCACAGCTCCTCGATGAACAGCGGGTTGCCGCCTCCATAGAGATGGATCTGCGCCGCGGCGAAGGGGTCGGTGCCCGGCAGCAGATGGTCGATGGTCTGGCGCGCCTCGTCTTCGTTCAGCGGCGCCAGTTCGAGCACGGTAGCGCCGCGCTCGGCGGGGCCGCCGCCCTGCTCGCGCGTGGCCAGCAGCAGGCCCAACGGCAGCGGCAGCTGGCGCAAGGCGTCCAGCACCTGGCGGCTGGCGTCGTCGGCCCATTGCCAGTCGTCGATGAACAGCAGCACCGGCCGGCGCGCGGCCAGGCGCTCGAACAGGCTTTTCAACGCCTGCACGGTGAGCTCGGCACCACCGCGCCGCGCATCGACACCCGGTGGCGCCAGCGACAACGCGCGCAGCAGTTCGTCGCGCTGCGCCGGCAGCGACGTGTCGATCTCGCCCAGCGCGTGCTCGGCCAGCCGCGCGGCCTCGGCCGGCCCGGTGTCGTGGCCGATGCGGAACAGCGTGCGCAGCATCTGCAGGAAGGGCTGCAGCGGCTCGGCACCGAGGTAGCCGTCGCAGTAGCCGCGATGCACCTCGTGGCCGCCCGCGACCGCGGCACGCAGGAACTCGTCGATCAGCCGGGTCTTGCCCATGCCGGGGCCGGCGCTGAGTTGCAGCAGCCGCGCCGGCCCGGCCTGCGCCGAGCGCAGATGCTGCTGCAGCACCTGCATCTCGGCCACGCGCCCGACGAAGGGTGCCAGCCCGCGCAGCGCCAGCGTCGCAAAGCGGTTGTGCACCGGCGCGCGCGCCAGCACCTGCAGCACCGCCAGCGGCTGCAGACCCTTGTCGACGCTGAGCACACGCCGGCTGCCGGTGGCAAAGAAGTGCGCATGCGGGCCCAGCGTTTCTTCGCTGACGAGGATCTGGTCGAACTCGGCCTGGTCGGACAGCCGCGCAGCCACATTGGGCACGGGCCCCAGCACCTCGTAGCGCCCGAGCTCCAGGCCGCCTTCGACCAGCAGCACCAGACCGGCATGGATGCCGGTGTGCAGCGCCAGTGCACCGCGCGGCAGGCGGCGCGGGTCGACCTCGAGCCGGCGCATCGCCGCGTGCAGCTCGAGTGCGGCTTCGGTGGCGCGGCGGCCATCGTCCTCGCGCGCCTCGGGCTGGCCGAAGAGCGCGAGGATGCCGTCGCCTTGCACGCGCACGATCAGGCCGCCATGGCGAGCGATGATCTCGCGCCCCAGCGCACGCAAACGCTGCAGCATCTCGCCGTAGATCTCGGCGTCCAGGTTGTCGCTGAGTGCCGTCGAGCCGCACAGGTCGACGAACATCACCGTCATGTAGCCGCGCCGCTGACCTGTGGGAAGCGCCTGGCCGAAAGTTGGAACTACGCTCATGCAAGCAGGTCGATGACACAAGCCCTGGTGACAAAGTGTAGTCGTCGTCTGCAGCGCGGCTACACTGCGCCGCTGGCGACAGAGGCGGGGCTTGGAACCGAAACCCATAATCGCCGCGCCCTACAGTGCAGACAGCGGGTTTTTACCGAGATGGCCGACAACCGATACATCCTGGAAACCACCGACCTGGTGAAGGAATTCAAGGGCTTCGCCGCGGTGAGCGCCGTCAATCTGCGCGTGCAGCGCGGCCAGATCCATGCGCTGATCGGCCCCAACGGCGCCGGCAAGACGACGGTGTTCAACCTGCTCACCAAATTCCTGATCCCGACGCGCGGCACGATCCACTACAACGGCAACGACATCACCTTCGAGAAGCCGGCGCAGGTGGCGCGGCGCGGCATGGTGCGCTCGTTCCAGATCTCGGCCACCTTTGCGCACATGACGGTGCTGGAGAACGTGCGCATCGGGCTGCAGCGCGCGCTGGGCACCTCGTTCCACTTCTGGAAGCCGGCCAGCTCGCTGGACGTGCTGAACGAGCGCGCGATGGAACTGCTGCACACAGTAGACTTGGCCGAATTCGCCGACACGCTAACGGTGGAACTGCCCTACGGCCGCAAGCGCGCGCTGGAGATCGCCACCACGCTGGCCACCGAGCCGCAGATGATGCTGCTGGACGAGCCCACGCAGGGCATGGGCCACGAGGACGTCGAGCGCGTGACGCAGCTGATCAAGAAGGTCTCGGCCAACCGCACCGTGCTGATGGTCGAACACAACATGAACGTGGTGGCCAGCATCGCCGACACCATCAGCGTGCTGCAGCGCGGGCAGATCATCGCGGAAGGGCCGTACGAAGTGGTGTCCACCAACCCCGAGGTGCTGCAAGCCTACATGGGCAGCGCCGAAACCGAACTGCAGGGCGCCCATGGCTGAGGGCGTCGAATTCCTGCGTCTGACCGACGTGCACGCCTTCTACGGCGAGTCGCACATCCTGCACGGCGTCGACCTGCGCGTGAACCGCGGCGAGGTGGTGACGCTGCTGGGCCGCAACGGCGCCGGGCGCACCACCACGCTGAAGGCCATGCTGGGCCTGACCGGGCGGCGCAGCGGCTCGATCATGATCAACGGCGTCGAGGCCGTGAACCTGCCGCCGCACCGCATCGCGCAGCTCGGCATCGGCTACTGCCCCGAAGAGCGCGGCATCTTCGCCAGCCTGTCCTGCGAGGAGAACCTGCTGCTGCCGCCGCCGGTGGCCTCGGGCGGCATGGGCCTGGACGAGATCTACGCGATGTTCCCCAACCTGCACGAGCGCCGCGCCAGCCCGGGCACGCGCTTGTCGGGCGGCGAGCAGCAAATGCTGGCGGTGGCGCGCATCCTGCGCACCGGTGCCAAGCTGCTGCTGCTGGACGAGATCTCCGAAGGACTGGCGCCGGTGATCGTGCAGGCGCTGGCGCGCATGATCCGCGCGCTGCGCGAGCGCGGCTTCACCATCGTCATGGTCGAGCAGAACTTCCGCTTCGCCGCGCCGCTGGCCGACCGCTTCTACGTCATGGAACACGGCCGCATCGTCGAGGGTTTTGCCGCTGCGGAACTCGAGGCGAAGATGGCTATGCTTCACGAGTTCCTCGGCGTGTGAACGCCCCTCCCTTTTGTTGTCTTCACAGGAGCCTTTCCCGATGAAATTCAAGCTCAACTCGCTGTGCGCCGCCGCAGTCATGGCCACGGCCGCAGCCGCCGCCAGCGCGCAAGTCTCCGACGGCGTGATCAAGATCGGCGTGATGAACGATATGTCCGGCCTGTACGCCGATGTCTCCGGACCGGGCGCAGTCGTCGCGGCAAAGATGGCGGTCGAGGACTTCGGTGCCGCCGCCAAGGGCATGAAGGTCGAGATCGTCTCGGCCGACCACCAGAACAAGCCGGACGTCGGCTCGACCCTTGCGCGCCAGTGGTACGACGTGGACAAGGTCGACGCCATCTTCGACGTGCCCACCTCGTCGGTGGCGTTGGCAATCAACCAGATCACCAAGGACAAGGGCAAGGCCTTCATCAACTCCGGCGCCGCCACCTCCGACCTGACCGGCAAGGCCTGCAGCCCGAACACGGTGCACTGGACCTACGACACCTGGATGCTGGCCAACGGCACCGGCACTGCCATCGTCAAGACCGGCGGCGACACTTGGTTCTTCCTGACCGCCGACTACGCCTTCGGTCACGCGCTGGAGCGCGACACAGAATCCGCGGTGACGAAGAACGGCGGCAAGGTGCTGGGCAAGGTGCGGCATCCGTTCCCGGGGCAGGACTTCTCCTCCTTCCTGCTGCAGGCGCAAGCGTCGAAGGCCAAGGTGGTTGCGTTGGCCAATGCCGGCGGCGACACCATCAACTCCATCAAGCAGGCCGCGGAGTTCGGCATCACCAAGGGCGGCCAAAACCTGGCGGGCATGCTGATGTTCATCACGGACGTGCACAGCCTTGGCCTGAACACCGCGCAGGGGCTGATCTTCACGACCACCTTCTACTGGGATCTGAACGACCAGACGCGCGCCTGGAGCAAGCGCTTCACCGCGGCCAGCGGCGGCAAGTTCCCGACGATGGTGCAGGCCGGCGTGTACGCCTCGGTGCTGCACTACCTGAAGGCCGTCGAGGCCGCCAAGACCGACGACGGCGCCAAGGTCGTCGCCAAGATGAAGGAGCTGCCCACCGACGACCCGCTGTTTGGCAAGGGCTCGATCCGCGCTGACGGGCGCAAGCTGCACCCCGCTTACCTGGTGGAGGTGAAGAAGCCTGCCGAGTCGAAGGGTCCGTACGACTACCTGAAGGTGCGCGCCACGATCCCCGCCGACCAGGCCTTCCGCCCGCTCGACCAGGGCGACTGCCCGCTGGTCAAGAAGTAAGCCAACCACCGCGGACACGAGTTCGGCGGCACCCGAGGTGCCGCCAAATCCAGTCGCGGCACTCACCGCCATGACCGAAATCTTCGGCATCCCCACCCAGGCCCTGTTCGGCCAACTGCTGATCGGGCTGATCAACGGCTCGTTCTATGCGCTGCTGTCGCTCGGGCTGGCGGTGATCTTCGGCTTGCTGAACATCATCAACTTCGCGCATGGCGCGCAGTACATGATGGGCGCCTTTGTCGCCTATCTGCTGCTCAACAAGCTGGGCATCGGCTACTGGTGGGCGCTGCTTCTCGCGCCGGTGATCGTTGGCGCCAGCGGTGTGGTGATCGAAAGGCTGATGCTGTCCAAGCTGTACAAGCTCGACCACCTGTACGGCCTGCTGCTGACCTTCGGCCTGGCGCTGATCATCCAGGGCCTGTTCCGCAACGAATACGGCTCGTCCGGCCAGCCCTATGCGATTCCGCAGCAGCTGGTGGGCGGGCAGAACCTGGGCTTCATGTTCCTGCCCAACTACCGTGGGTGGATCATCGCCATCTCGGTGGTGGTGTGCCTGGCCACGTGGTTCGTGATCGAGCGCACCAAGCTCGGCTCGTATCTGCGTGCCGCCACCGAGAACCCGCAGCTGGTGCAGGCCTTCGGCATCAACGTGCCGCGCATGATCACCCTGACCTACGGTTTCGGGGTCGCGCTGGCGGCACTGGCCGGTGTGATGGCCGCACCGGTGTACCAGGTCAGCCCCCAGATGGGTGCGGATCTGATCATCGTCGTCTTCGCCGTGGTGGTGATCGGCGGCATGGGCTCGATCATGGGCGCCATCGTCACCGGCTTCGGCCTCGGCCTGATCGAGGGCCTGACCAAGGTGTTCTACCCCGAAGCTTCGAGCACAGTGATCTTCGTCATCATGGCGATCGTGCTGCTGCTCAAGCCCGCCGGCCTGTTCGGCACCGAAAAGTAGGCCCCGCACATGAGTGCCATCGTGTCATCGAGATCGTCCGGCGCCGCGGCGCGCAGCGGCGGCGTGCCGCGCCACCAGTTGATTGCCTTTGTGCTGATGGCGGGCTTCTTCGCCATCGCGCCGGTGGTGGTGTACCCGGTGTTCCTGATGAAGGTGATGTGCTTCGCACTCTTCGCCTGCGCCTTCAACCTGCTGCTCGGCTTCGGCGGGTTGCTGTCCTTCGGCCACGCGATGTTCCTCGGCACCGCCGGTTATGCCGCCGCGCATTCGGCCAAGGTGTGGGGCTTCACGCCCGAGCTGGCGATCCTTTTTGCCACCGGCTGCGCCACGCTGCTGGG
>Ga0315912_10005362_pt1 | contig 11842 bp, 10 predicted proteins | sample VfabasoilMG_FD_204469 | JGI IMG/M metagenome (GOLD analysis project Ga0315912, IMG submission 204469) | Garden soil microbial communities collected in Santa Monica, California, United States - V. faba soil | ecosystem: Environmental > Terrestrial > Soil > Garden | place: USA: California...
GGCCGCGCGCAGCGCGGCGCCCGCCACCTGGGCGGCACCGGGGGCCTCGGCAGCGGCTGCCGCCAGCGCCTCCGGCCCCCAGCGGAAACCGACCAGCAGCCCGCCGCCCAGGGCGGCCGAGATGCGCAGCAGGTCGCGCCGATGCAGACCCTGCTCGGGAGCGCCCATCAGCGGCCCCCCCGCAGCGTGGCGGCCGCCTGGTGGATCGCACCGCGGATGCGCACGTAGGTCGCGCAGCGGCAGACGTTGCCCTCCATCACCTCGTCGATGTCCTCGTCGCTCGGCGCGTCGGTCTCCGCCAGCAGCGTCGCGGCGCTCATGAGCTGGCCGCTCTGGCAGTAGCCGCACTGCGGCACCTCCAGGCCGATCCAGGCCGCAGCCAGCGCCGCGCCCACCCTGCCCGTGGCGACGAGACCCTCGATGGTCGTCACGCTGCGTCCGGCCACCGACGAGACCGGCAGCACGCAGGCGCGCTCGGCCTTGCCGTCCACGTGCACGGTGCAGGCCCCGCACTGCGCCGCGCCGCAGCCGAACTTGGTGCCGGTGAGCCGCAGGGTCTCGCGCAGCACCCACAGCAGCGGCGTCGTGGGCTCCACGTCCACGCTGGCCGCCTGGCCGTTGACCTGCAGTTCGATGGGCATCGAAAGCCTCCCGCGGGGAATGACGGCTTGCTCACGCACGCCGGCCGGCAGCGTGGGCGCGGCATTGTAATGAACCCGCCGCAGCACACCTCCCGCCAGGGACCCGCTGCTACGATGCCCGGATGATCGCCGCGCGAGAAGCCGATTCTGCTCCGCCACCGCCCCCGGCCCTGCGCATCCTGATCGTCGAGGACGACCCCCAGACGCGCTCGTTGCTGGCGCTCGGGCTGCAGGAGTCGGGCTACACCTGCGACACCGTGGCCGACGGCGCCGAGGGCCTGGCGCAACTCGAGAGCCGCCAGGTCCGCTTCGACCTCATCCTGCTCGACCTCATGATGCCCGTGTGCGACGGCTGGCAGTTCCTGGAGGCGCTGCGGTCGCGCGGCGATCGCACGCCGGTCGTCGTGCTCACCGCCCGGCACGAGGTGGACGAGCGCGTGCGCGGCCTGCACCTGGGGGCCGACGACTACGTCATCAAGCCCTTCGCCTTCTCGGAGCTGCTGGCGCGCATCCGCGCCATCGGCCGGCGCACCACCAGCCGCATGATGGTGGGAGACCTGTGCCTCGACCTCGACGGGCGCTTCGCCGAGTGCGCCGGCCGGCGGCTCGAGATGAGCCCCAAGGAGTTCGGCGTGCTGCTGCACCTGGCGCGGCATCCGGGCTTCTGGTTCAGCCGCCGGGACATCCTGCAGCACGTCTGGGGCGTCGACTTCGACCCGGGCACGAACATCGTGGACGTGACGATCGGCCGCCTGCGGCGCCGCATCGCCGGTTCCGCCGGCGTGACGATCGAGACGAGCCGCGGTCAGGGCTACTCGCTCGTGCTGCAGGCCGTGGAGGCGCCCGGCGGCGGCTGATGAGCCCGGCCTCCTGGAGCATCGCGACGCGCATCACGCGGTGGGGGCTGATGATCACGCTGGGCTGCGTGATCTCGCTGGGCACGGTGGCCTTCATCTTCCTCTACCTCGAGGCGCGGACCGAGATCGACGAGCTGGCCAGCGAGGAGCTGAGCGAGCTGCGCACCGCCTTCCTGGCGACGGAGGGGACGCCGGAGGACTTCGCCGCGACCTGCCAGGTGCTCGGCCAGCACCACCCGCACGACCCGATGGCATGGCGGGCGTGGCAGCGGCGTGACGGAAGCCTCTGGACCACGGCGGGTGACCAAGACCTGGTCAGGCAGTTGCCGGACTCGCCGCTGGCCGAACAGGCACTCGCCGGGCTGGACGATGCCTATCGCTGGCGCACCGCCGCGATCGGTCCCGACCTCACCGTCGGCCTGCTGCTCGACGGACGGCACCAGATGATGAGCGCCCAGGGCTTCCTCCTCGCCGCCGTGCCCCTGCTGCTGGTCTCGGCGGGAGCCTCGTGGCTGGCGACGCGGCTGCTCGGGCAGCGCATCAGCAGGCTGCTGGCCGAGGTCTCCGCCTCGGCCCAGAAGGCCGCGCTCGACAGCTCGCCGGCGCCCCACGCACGAGAGGACCTGCCGTCGGAGCTGCAGGCGGTGAGCCTCGCGCTGCGCGACGCGCTGCAACGCATCCAGCGCGAGTCGGAGGGGGCCAGGCTCATGGCCTCGGGCCTCGCGCACGAGCTGCGCTCGCCGCTGCAGAACCTGCTCATGCAGGCCGAGGTCGCCCTGATGAAGGAGCGCAGCGCCCCCGAGTACCGGGCCCACATCGCCGGGCAGTTCGACGAGCTGCAGGAACTCATCCGCGCCGTGGACAACCTGGTGACACTGTGCGCCTCGCCGCGCATGCGCCGCAGCAGCCGGACCGAGGCCTTCGACCTGGCCCTGGAGAGCCGCCTGCGCCTGGAACCGATGCGGGAGCGCGCACGACACGCCGGCGTCGCCCTGCGCCTGGACGTCCCGCACTCGCTGCCGTTCACGGGCGACCGCGAGGGCGTCACGCTCGCGCTGCGCAACCTGCTGGCCAACGCCATCGACTGGTCGCCAGCAGGGGGCCGCGTCGAGCTGCGCATGGCGGTCGAGGGTGAGCAGGTGGAGGTGCGTGTGGAGGACCAGGGGCCGGGCGTCGCGCTGGACGAGCGTGAGCGGGTGTTCGAGCCCTTCTACCGCTCGCCCGCCCCGCGGCAGGGACGCGTGGGCTACGGCCTCGGCCTGGCGCTGGTGGCCACCGTGTGCGAGAGCCACGCCGGCAGCGTGACCATCGGCACCTCGCCGCTCGGTGGCGCTCTGTTCTGCCTGCGCCTGCCGATCCGGTCCGCGCGGCCCGCGCCCCTGCTGCCGGCCGATGAAGCGGAGGCCGTCAGCGCTGGAAGCGACGCAGCTCGCTGAACAGCTCGACGAGGCGCGGCCGGCGGACCTCCAGCAGGCGCAGGGCCTCGCCCTCCTCGGGCGTCTCGTCGTCGGCGCGGGTGACGCGCGGGTCGGTGAAGTCGCCCTGCCGCATGGGCAGCACGACCTTGGCCTCGGCGTCCAGCAGCCCGATGTCGTCCCAGTCGGCCACGAGGCAGTCGCTGCGCACGGATGGGCCGAAGAGGTCGTTGCCCAGGCACCAGCCCTCCGTCGGCGCGTGCACGCCGAGCAGTCCGAGCAGCGTCGGCGGCAGGTCGAGGTGGCTCGTCAGGCGGTCCACGACCTCCGGGTCACGGCCGGGCGCGTGGATCACGAGCGGCACGCGCAGCTGCTGCTCGGTGAAGGCCGAGTTGTGCCCCCAGCGGCCGTGCTCCATGAACTCCTCGCCGTGGTCGCCGGTGATGACGACCACGGTCGAGTCGAGCAGGCCGCGCTGCCGCAAGCCATCGAGCACGCGGGCGAGCTGGCCATCCAGGTGGTGGCAGGCATTGAGGTAGCGGTTGCGCACGAGCGGCATGTCGCGCGCCTCGTCGAGCGTCGCGTAGTCGAAGTCGTCCAGGAAGGGCCGGCGGATGATCGACTCGTCCGGGAAGAAGTAGCGGGCGTGCGGGGACTCGAAGAACATGAACGCCATGAACGGTCGGCTGCCGTCGCGCTCGTCGATGAAGCGCAGCAGCTCGCCCACGTTGCGCCGGTCGTTCTCCCAGCCCTCGAGGCCGGGCTGTCGCTCGTGCAGGGCGCTCGTCGGCACGGCGGCGAACAGCGTGCGGTCGAACTCGGGGTAGCTGAAGCGGGCGCTCGTGTACAGGCCGAGCTGGTAGCCGGCCGCCTGCAGGGCATCGACGAGCAGCGGGCCGCGGCGCGCCTCGAGGAAGGGGAACCAGTAGTTGCCGGGCAAGCCGTAGAACATCGAGAACATGCCCATGCGCGTGCCGTCGCCGCCGCTGCGGTGCTCGAGGAAGCGGCTGGCGCTCCCCGCGAAGGCCCAGGTCGCGGGCATGATCTCGGGGTCGAGCGCGTCGGCGCGCAGCGACTCGGCCACCAGCCAGACGATGTTGTGGCGCGGCGACTCCGGCAGCGGCGGCAGCGGCGCCAACGGGTAGGACAGGTCGCCGTGATCGACGTCGCCCAGCGCCAGCCGGTCGCGTGCGTCCGGGAAGCCGAGCGCGCGCCCCAGCTCCTTCCAGTGCAGCGCCATGTAGAAGGGGAAGACGCCGCTGTCGGCCACCACCGGGCGGTAGCCGGTCTGCTCGCTGATGCAGAACGTGAGGCGCTCGAAGACGCTCGACAGCGGCAGCAGCACGAGGCCGGCGACCGCGAGCCGGCGGCGCGGCTGCCGTCGATCCGCCGGCCCGACGCTCCCCGGCCCTGCAGCCAGAGCCAGGACGCCCTGCAGCAGCAGGAAGCCCAGAGCAGCGAGGGCGAGCGACTGCTCGGTGGAGGCGCTCGCCCCGAGCGACTCGATGCCGCCGTCGGTCAGCAGCAGGTTCCACACGAAGCCGTTGAGGTGGTAGCCGAACATGCGGAAGACGACGGCATCGGCGTACAGCAGCAGTTGCACCGCGGTGGTGCCCAGGACGGCAGCAGCGACCACGGCGGGCATCGGGCGCCTGCACCAGCGCGCCGGCCCCGACAGCGAGATGAGCCGGTTGACACCCAGGAGCAGGGCGAGCACCGGCGCCAGGTAGAGGGCGGGGTAGGTGGCGAAGACGGCCAGCAGGTAGGCATTGCCGAGCGGGCTCTGCCAGTGGGCCAGGCGCAGGAAGACGGCGCAGTGGGCCAGGACGGCGAAGTAGCTGAGCACGCCGAACCGCCAGAGCCAGGCCGCGCGGCCCTGCCGTGCGCAGCGGCGTGCGTCCGAGGAGGTCGGGCACTCCGGGGCACTGCGGGCCGGCGCCGGCAGGCTTGCAGAGGCGCCGTTCATCGCGAGGGCGTCTCCAGGGCGACCTGCGGCAGTTCCGCCGCGTGTCGCCGCAGGAGTCTGGCGCTCACCTCGTCCCAGCGCACCAGCTTGAAGTCCTGGTGGCTGCCGTCCTCGTGGTCGTCCTGCACCACGAGCAGGCCGCCCGGGAAGGCGGGGCCGAGGTCGCTGGCCGTGATCTCGAGCCCGTCGGTGTGGGTCACCTCGTCGGTGGCGCTGCCGCGCGCCACGCGGAAGCAGTCCTCGTAGGCGAAGGGCGGCGCCGCGCAGTACACGTCGAACTCGTCGCGGCCCTGGCACGACACCAGCAGCACCGCGTGGCCGTTCGCCTCGACCACGCCCAGGCCCTCGATGTCAGCCTCGAGGTGACCGCCGCCGACCTCGTCCACGAGCCGCCGGTCGTCGGGCGCGTCGGGTTCCGCGTCGAGGCACCAGATGCCGACGTCCTCCTCGGCGACGAACAGGCGGCCGCTGGCGTCGCAGGCGACGCAGCCCTCCAGCCCTGAGCCGAAGCGCAGGCGCCGCGCGAGCTGCAGCTCGATGCCGCGCGGCGTCGACAGCACGTACCACTGCGCCGCCTGCCCGTCGCCGTCGCACGCGAACACCGAGAGCCTGCCCGTGCGCGGGCTGTCGTAGAGGCACACGCCCTCGGGGCGCAGGCCACCGACCGGCACCCGCTTCAACGGCAGCAGCCGGCGCGTGTCCGCGTCCACCGAGTAGAAGCCGATCTCGCCCGCCTCGGGGCGCGAGGCCGCCACCAGGCACACGGCGTGTCCGCCCCTGCGGAAGCCGTCGCGCAGGTCGATGTTGTTGCTGGGGCCGTCCTCCAGCACCTGCAGCGCGTGGCCCTGCAGGTCGTAGACCTCGAGGCCACCGCGCTTGTCCGTGGCGATGATGGTGCTCGCCGCGGGGTCGCGCGGGTCGACCCGGATGGCGATGTCGTCGGCCGCGTCGCCGCCGTGCCGCACGGGCTCGGTCTCGGCCACGGCCGTGACGGAGAAGGCTGGGCGCGTGACGGGCGGGCGCGCGTCGCGAGCCACCTCGAAGGCCAGCAGTTCGAAGCCGCCGACGGCCATGGCGACGAGCGTGAGCGAGCGCGGCATGAGTCTGCACCCCGGGGCCAACGTGTCGGTGCGCCGCTCGACGGCGAGCGTGCACGTGCAGGGGCACGGTAGCTCCGTCGAGCCGCAGCGCAGGTGACGGCACGGTTGTCTTCGTGCGCGTCATGCATCGATGCATCGACACGCCGGCCCGACGGGACGTACGTCATGACGCGAACGTCATGCCGGGAGCGCCCGGCGGCGTGACGCCCCCCGCTCCGCCGTGCGCCCTGCAACGCAGCGCGCCTTGCAACGCAGCGCAGAGCGCACGGTCGCACGCCCCGCGCCGAGACGGGCTCCTAGCTCGCCTTGCTCACGGCTGTGAGAGTGCGGGTCAATCGTGCGGGCGCCGGCGCTCTTCGAGTTCCTCGAGCGTCTTCGGCCAGTCGTCCTTGAGCAGCCGGCTCAGCACGCGGTCTGCCAGCAGGCGCCCCCCGGTCTGGCAGCGCGCGCAGTAGTTGCACTCGGTCTCGGCGTAGCGGATGCGCTGCACCGGCGCGCCGCACTCGGGGCACGGCTGGCCGTAGCGTCCGTGCACGGCCATGCCGGGACGGAAGGCGGTGACGTGCTCGGGGAAGGCGCTGCCGGCCTCGGCGCGCAGTCGCGCGGTCCACTCGTCGAGCACGGCCGTGGTGGCCGCGTGCAGCCGCTGCCACTCGGCGTCGTCGAGCTGCGACGTCTGCCGGAAGGGCGAGAGGCGCGCACGGTGCAGGATCTCGTCCGAGTAGGCGTTGCCGATGCCCGAGACGAGGGCCTGGTCGGTGAGCGCGCGCTTGAGCGTGTGGTTCTGCCGCTGCAGGGCGGCAGCGAAGGCCGCCAGGGCCGAGCCCAGCGGCTCGAGCCCGCCACGATCGAAGGCTGCCAGGCCGGCCTCGCCCGCTACCAGGTGCAGGGACGCGCGCTTCTTCGGGCTGGCTTCCGTGAGCAGCAGCGCGCCGTGCTCGAAGTCGAAGGCCGCGAGGCCGATGCGCCCGGGAATGCCTGCCGCGGCCGGCCGCCAGCGCAGCCGCCCCGCGATCATGAGGTGCAGCACCAGGAACAGCCCGCCCTCCAGGCCGATCACGAGGCGCTTGCCGAGGCGTCGCACGCCGGCCACCTGCCGCCCGGTCGCCGCCGCCAGGGGCGGCTCGACGGTGCGCAGCAGGAACGGACTCTTCAGCCGCACGCCCTGAAGCCGCCTGCCGCCGACGTGCGCAGCCAGGGCCTCGACGTACACGGTCACGTCCGGGAGTTCGGGCATGGACGGCGGGTGTTGTATCCTCCCGCGCGCTCGGCAGGCGCCGGGCAGCCGGCGCGCGCCGGTGGGTCGGCGCAGACCGGCGGGCCGGCAGCCTCGACACGGCCGCTCGACGACAGGCAGACCATCAAAGGAGTGCGACGCGACAGCCATGGATCAAGTCGGAGTGATGGGACGATCGGAAGCCTTCCGCCGCGGTGCCCTGGCGGGCTGGCGGCTCATCGGGCGCGGAGCGGTCGCCGGCTGGCTCGCCCTCGCCCTGGCCTGCAATGGCGGCAACTCGGGCCACGCTGGCAGCGGCGCGTCCGGCGGCGAGGCGCAGGCCGCCGGCCAGACTGCTGCCCCCGGCGCTCCGGCCGGCGGTGCGGCGAACGCGGCATCGCCCGGCGCCCTGCCGGACGTCGCGCTGCTCAAGAAGCCCGCCGACCCGGGCATGAACGCCACCGCGCCCGACACCTTCAAGGCGCGCTTCGAGACGACCGAGGGCGTGTTCGTGGTCGAGGTGCATCGCGCCTGGGCCCCGCGCGGCGCCGACCGCTTCTACAACCTCGTGCGCGCCGGCTTCTTCGACGGCGTCAAGTTCTTCCGCGCCGTGAAGGGCTTCATGGTGCAGTTCGGCATCCATGGCGACCCCCAGGTGTCCAAGCACTGGCGTGACGCCCGGATCGACGACGACCCGGTCGTCAAGAGCAACACGCGCGGCTTCATCAGCTTCGCCATGGCCGGCCCCAACTCGCGCTCGACGCAGTTCTTCATCAACACGGTCGACAACAAGGGCCTCGACGGCATGGGCTTCTCGCCCTTCGGCCAGGTCGTCGAGGGCATGGATGTCGTGGACGCCCTGCACTCGGGTTACGGCGAGGCGCCGAGCAAGCTGCAGAGCGAGATCCAGCTCCAGGGCAACACCCTGCTCGAGCAGAAGTTCCCCGAGCTGGACTCGATCGTCACGGCCCGCCTGCTGGACTGACCGGTCGGTCGGCGCAGGCCCCGGGGGCGCGCCGTGCGCGCGACTCCGGCGGCGCCGTGCGCGCGAACCCGGGGGCGCCGTGCGCGACCGGAGCCGACTTCGCCCTGCGCCGGCGGCCCGACCCGCTGCTACCATCCGCTGCCCATTCCTTCGAACCCCTTCCCCGGACGCCCCCGCCATGAGCCCTTCCGGCACCAGCTCGCCCGACGCCGCCCTGACCGCCATCGACGCCTTCATCGCCGACTCGCGCATCGACACGAGCAAGAGCGGCTGGCGCAGCAAGCTGCCGCGCCCCCCCAAGGTGCGCTTCGGGGTCGGCACCGAGTACCGCTGGACGCTCCACACGAGCGAGGGCGAGCTGTCCATCCGGCTGCTGCCCGACACGGCGCCGATGCACGTCTCGAGCACCCTGTTCCTCACGCGGCTGGGCTTCTACGACGGGCTCGCCTTCCATCGCGTGATCGACGGCTTCATGGCGCAGGGCGGCTGCCCGCTCGGCACGGGCACGGGCGGCCCCGGCTATCAGTACGCGGGCGAGTACTCGCCAGGCGTGCGCCACGACCGGCCCGGCCTGCTGAGCATGGCCAACGCCGGCCCGAACACCGACGGCAGCCAGTTCTTCATCACCTTCGTCGCCACGCCGCACCTGGACGGCAAGCACACCATCTTCGGCGAGGTCGTGGGCGGCATGGACGTGCTCAAGAAGCTCGAGAAGAAGGGCAGCCGCAGCGGCAAGCCGAGCAGCGCGCTGTCGATCCAGAGCGCCCAGGTGGACGCCATCGCGAAGTAGGGCGTGCGCGGCGCGGCGGCTCTCCGCGCACGAAGGCGCTCAGGGGCACGCGCAGACTCCATCGCCGGCGGATCCGCCGGCAGGCTGAGCGCGGCGAGCATGGCGCGAATGACCTCCGCCTGCGTGATCGCCGCGATGATCTTGCGGCGGCCGCGCGCAGCTGGGGCAGGCCAGCACGTCCACGGCAAACACGCGCTTCATCAGCTCGGCACACGGGTGACGGCCAGTGTGTCGCCGCGTGCCCGCGTGCCCGCCGGCGTCAGCGCCAGCGTCCGTGCCGGCATCGGCAGCGCAGCCGTCGCGCCGACCCGGTGCCTGCGGCACGAGGGCTGCCCGCAGCGCCGAGGCCGGCGCGAGCACGCCGTGATAGGTCACGAGATGGGCGCGTGGCGGACGCACCAGGGCCGCGAGCTTCTCCAGGAACGCCCGCGGCTCGAACGGGATGGCCGTCGTGCCGTCCGACCACGGCCGGCGCAGGTCGTAGGCGATGCGGCCGTCGGGCAGCTCGGAGAGACGCTCGGTCGCGATCGCCGGGCGCGCGACGTAGCGGCACACGTGCTCGAGGCGCTGCCGGTCGCGCGGGCCGCCGGGCACGCAGACGCCGGCGTGAAGGCTGAAGCCGTCGGCGTCTGTCGCGCAGTCCGGGCCGCTCTGGATCGGAGACTGACGCCAACACGGTGCTGCGGGTTACAGCGGGCCAGGCGCGTCGCCGCTCCCGTTGGCCCCCCCGGCCTACATCCTTGGTGTTCCTGCTCCTGGGCGAGGCGCTGCGCGGCGTGGAGAAGACGCAGCCCGCTCAGCCCTCGACCGGCAGCGGCGCCCGGTGTCGATCTTCTGGGGGCAACAGGGCTCCGCCAATGTCCTGCGCCTCGACTCGATCGATCCGGTCGACTGGTTCAGCAGCCGCCGCTCGAACGCTCCTACGGTGCGATGCTGATCTCGACTGCGCTGCTGCCGAGCCGGTCGGCGGGGAGGTGGCCGTGGATGACAGCAGCAATGACGAGGGTGTCGCCTGGCGCCAGCAGGGACGTCGCGGGCGGCAGGTGGAAGACGAGGTCGGCGTGGCCGTGGGCGTCGAGCACGCCGCTGAAGTCTTGGAGGATCGGGCTGCCCAGGCCGGCAAGCCCTACGTGCGTGAGCAGATCGGGGTTCAGGGGAACATGCAAGGGCGTGGGATTGCCCTGCGTGATGCCCGGCAGCGTGCCGCTGCGGCCCAGCGCTGCGAGGTAGGCCTTGCCGGCGTGCTCGGGACCGACGTCGAGGCTGAGCGGGACGTTGCCTCCCTGGCTCCATGACATGCTCGACGTGTCGGCGGAGAGCGTGCGCACGTCGAAGATGGAAACCAGGCCGAAGGGAACGAAAAATCCGTTGTGATAGGCGGCCACGTCCCGCTTGCCGTCATGGTCGAAGTCGCCCGTTGCGATCCACTCGCCGATCCCGACGCTGTACACGGGTTCGATGGTCAGGCCCTGGGTGAGGGTGTAGTCCGGGCCGTAGAAGAGGCGGACGGCGTTTCCGTTGTTCTGCCCGTGGTAGGCATCGCCTGCGAGCACGTCCAAATGTCCGTCGCCGTCGAGGTCGTCGAGAGCGATCTCTCGACCGAAGAAGAGGCCGGTGGCCGGGTCGGGGGATGTGAACTGATGCTCGAGGATGTCGTGCCCTGGCCCGCCGAGAAGGAGATCGAAGCCGGCGGTTCCCACAACGTAGTAACCCAGCGGCGCGGAGACCAAGAGGCCGTCGGGCTCCGGAGGCGCTCGATGATCGACGCATACGGTAGTTCCGAATCGGAGCGAGAATGGAAGCGTGCCCCGAACGATCTCGACTACGTCGAACGTAGACGGGTGGAGCGCGGCAATCGCGCCGTCGAAGAATGCCACGGGTGTCTGGGTCCAGTGATCGACACTGGGCGCTGATACGAGCAACTCATCGGTGCCATCTCCATCGACGTCACCGTGCGTCAGGAATGCTCCGTACTCACCGCCAGGGAAGTCATCAAGGACGTGGGGCAGTCGCTGCCCGTGCTTCAGGTCTGTCGAGTTCCAGTACCAGACCTCGCCAGGCTGATCATCACCGGCGCCTTGCCCCGCACCGGGTGCCCCGATGAAGACGTCGTCCAGGCCGTCGCCGTCGCCGTCGAACAGCAGGCTTCCTCGGCCGAAATACCCGAAGGCCGTCGGCGTCCGGTCGACGAGCACATGGTCCTCCACGTAGTCGGGGCCGTAGAACAGGTGCGCACGACCCTTGGCCGGGGGACCGCCCGAGATCTCTTCCGGGACCGTACCCGGGGCATTGGGCCAGAAGGGTGAGCCGATGAGGATGTCGAGGAAGCCGTCGCCGTTCACGTCGCCGAGCGAACCTCTCGCCGACCCCAACTGCTCGTAGATCAGGGGGTATTCCGCCTCGATCCGTTTGAATCGATCGAATGTCGGACCGTAGAGGATCCAGAGTCGCCCCGCCATGAGAAAGCCGCCCGCCTTGGCGTTCGGCTCCGAGCACAGGAGGTCGTCGAAGCCGTCGGAATCGAAGTCCGCTGCGAGCAGGCCAGCGCCGAAGTAGTTTCCTGCATCCAGCCCGGCGGGCGACGTGACGAGCTGGCTGCGGTAGTACGGGACCTGGGCCGTGACGAGCCCCGCTGCCAGGAAGAGCGTGCCTGCAAGCACGCAAGCGTTTGCGGCCATTCCAGTTCGGATCAGCATCAGTCATCCCCCTGGCAAGGGAGGCAGGTGGGAGGCGGCGGGATGCTCGGAGGCACCACGGATCCAAAGTCGATGACACCCGTACCGAGCACGGTGGGCGGATAGGCCATACAAGACCCCCATCATCCCACGCCGCCCGCCGCGTCGCCCACCCCCGAGACCTGGCGGGCCGCCTC
>Ga0315912_10005363_pt1 | contig 11838 bp, 9 predicted proteins | sample VfabasoilMG_FD_204469 | JGI IMG/M metagenome (GOLD analysis project Ga0315912, IMG submission 204469) | Garden soil microbial communities collected in Santa Monica, California, United States - V. faba soil | ecosystem: Environmental > Terrestrial > Soil > Garden | place: USA: California...
GCAACGAATCTGGTGACTGGCATTGCCACCTCAATGATGGATTCTGTACCGGTGGTGTTCATCACCGGGCAGGTCGCCGCGCATTTGATCGGTGGCGACGCGTTCCAGGAAACGGATGTGACGGGCATCACCCTGCCGATCACAAAACACAATTATCTTGTGACGCGCGCCGACCAGATCGCAGAGACGATCCGTGAGGCGTTCTATATCGCACGCAGTGGACGACCCGGTCCCGTATTGATCGACATCTGCAAGAACGCGCAGATCGAATCGTGTGAGTTTGTGTTTCCTGACGAGCCGAAACTGGTTGGCTATCAGCCTGTGACGCGTTCGCCGCGTAAACTGCTCGATGAAGCGGTGGAATTGATCGAGAAGTCAAAGAAGCCGATCATCCTGTGCGGACACGGCGTCATCATGTCCAAAGCCGAGGAAGAGTTGATGCAATTCGCGGTGAAGACTCAAACCCCAGTGACAAGCACGCTGTTGGGCTTGGGAGCGTTCCCTGCGTCACATCCATTGAGTCTCGGTATGATGGGTATGCATGGTGAAGCCTATGCAAACAATGCCATCCAGAATGCAGACTTGATCCTTGCCTTCGGTATGCGCTTCGACGACCGCGTGACTGGCACGTTGAAGACGTATGCGCCCAAGGCAAAGAAGATTCATATCGAAATTGACCCATCCGAAATTCATAAGAACGTTCACGTGGATGTCCCGCTCGTTGGCGACGTGAAGAGGGTTGTGAGCGACCTGATCCCATTGGTGGACGAGTACGACCATGATGAATGGCTTGAAGAAATCAACGATTGGAAGAACGAAGTGGACTCACGCTCCATTATGAATTGGGCGGAAGATGGCAAATTGTATGTGGCACATCTCATCGCCGATATTTGGAAGGCGACAGGCGGCGGCGCGATTGTGACCACGGACGTGGGTCAACACCAGATGTGGACCGCGCAATACTATCAACTGGAAAAGCCGAATCGCTGGATCACTTCGGGCGGCGCAGGGACGATGGGCTTTGGTCTCCCCTCAGCCATCGGCGCGTGGTTTGCCGCGAAGGATCAGGAGATCTGGGCGGTGGCGGGTGATGGCGGTTTCCAAATGACCGCCGCCGAGTTGACTACCGCGGTTCAAGAGGGCGCGAACGTCAAAGTTGCCATCATGAACAATAACTTCCTCGGCATGGTGCGCCAGTGGCAGGAGTTCTTCTTCGAGAAGCGTTACTCCGCGGTCAATATGGCAACACCTGATTTTGTGAAACTTGCCGAAGCGCATGGCGTTGCCGCAAGACGTGTGACTAAACGCGAGGAAGTCAACGACGCCATCGAATGGGCGCGCAAGACGCCGGGACCGGTTGTGTTGGAGTTCCGCGTGGAGCAGGAAGACGCCGTATACCCCATGGTTCCGCAGGGTGCGGCGTTGCATGAAATGATACGAAGACCTGTAAAGGCATAAATTTGGAATCGACAGCAAGCTGTCGAAGCACGCCCTTTGGGCAGTCCCGCATTCCAAAACAAGGAGCATAAATATGAACTATACCTTCATCGCATTAGTGGAAAACAAACCTGGTGTCCTGAACCGCGTGGCATCGCTGTTCCGTCGCCGCAATTTCAATATCGAGTCACTGGCTGTCGGGCGGACGGAGAATCCCGAAGTCTCGCGTATGACCATCGTGGTGGATTGCCCCAATGGGGAAACGGACGCGCATCGCATCGAGGCGAACCTATACAAACTGGTCAACGTGATCGATGTGCAGGACGTCACGCATCAACCCAGTGTGACCCGCGACCTGGCTCTCATCAAAGTGCGCGTCGAACCCGATCGCCGCTCCGAAGTCAACGGACTGGCTGAGATCTTCCGTGCCCGCATCGTGGACGTGGCGCCCGACTCATTGATCGTTGAGATCACCGGGACGGAGGACAAGGTCGAGGGCATGATCGAACTCCTGCGCCCGATCGGCATCGTGGAAATGGTCCGTACCGGGAAAGTCTCGATGACGCGCGGCATCAACTCGGGTGTGCGCCGTATGCCGGGTATGAATGGCGACCGGCATGAGGATGTGGCTGAGTTGGTGGCGGCGTAATTACTTATGTCATTGCGAGGAGGGTTGAGGTGCGATAGCACCGAAATCCCGACGAAGCAATCTCAGAACAACCTAAAACTTTTTCATTGCAGGTGAGACGAGATTGCTTCGCTCCGCTCGCAATGACATAACACTAAAGGAGAATTTATTATCATGGCAAAGATCAATTTTGGCGGTACAGAAGAAACAGTGGTCACACGCGATGAGTTTCCGCTTGAGAAGGCGCGTGAGGTCTTGAAGAACGAAGTCGTGGCAGTGCTTGGTTACGGTGTGCAGGGACCTGCCCAAGCGATGAACATGCGCGATAATGGCATAAACGTGATCGTCGGTCAACGACAGGGCACAAAGAATTGGGATCGCGCCGTCGCCGATGGCTGGGTTCCTGGCAAGACGTTGTTCTCGGTCGAAGAGGCGGCAGAAAAAGGTACGGTCATACAGTACTTATTGTCCGATGCGGGTCAGCGTTCACAGTGGCCCAAGATCGTGGAAACATTGAACGAAGGGGACATGCTCTACTTCTCTCATGGTTTTTCAGTGACATTCAAAGATGATACTGGCGTGATTCCTCCTCCCCATGTGGATGTGGCTTTGGTCGCTCCTAAGGGATCGGGCACCAGCGTTCGCCGCAACTTCCTGGCGGGCAGTGGCATCAATGCCAGTTACGCAGTGCATCAGGATCATACGGGTCGCGCCAACGAACGCGCCATTGCACTCGGCATTGCCATCGGTGCAGGCTATCTTTTCCCAACCTCGTTCCAGAATGAGGTGCTTAGCGACCTGACCGGCGAACGCGGCATTCTCATCGGCGCGCTCTCGGGCGTGATGGAAGCACAATACAATGTCCTTCGCAAGCACGGACATTCCCCCTCCGAAGCCTTCAATGAAACCGTGGAAGAACTTACCCAATCTCTGATTCGTCTCGTGGGCGAAAACGGCATGGACTTCATGTATGCCAACTGCTCCACCACCGCACAACGCGGCGCTCTTGATTGGCATCCTCGATTCCGTGATGCAGTGGCTCCAGTGTTCGATGAACTTTATGAATCAGTGAAGAGTGGCAATGAAGCCCGCATCACACTCGAAGCCAACAGCCGCCCCGATTATCGCGAACAGCTTGAAAAGGAACTTGATGCTTTCCGCAATTCCGAGATGTGGCGCGCAGGCGCGGCGGTGAGATCGTTACGCCCCGAAAATTGGCAGAAGTAAAAAGTAAGTGGTAATTACCAATCACCATTTACCACTTACCAACCGCTGGAAGGAAGACTCTATGACGAGCAATAACTACGTTAGGATTTTCGATACAACCTTACGCGATGGTGAACAATCTCCCGGCGCGACGATGACCTCCGCCGAAAAACTGGAGGTCGCGCAGAACCTCGCCCGCCTCGGTGTGGATATCATCGAAGCGGGATTTCCTGCCGCCTCACCGGACGATCTCGAAGCTGTCAGACGTATAGCGGTTGAAGTGGGCAACCCGCCCGAAGGTCAGCCTGACGCGAGGGTTCCTGTCATCGCAGGTTTGGCGCGCGCCAATAAACCCGATATCGACAAGGCATGGGAAGCCGTCAAAGATGCGAAGAGACCGCGCATCCATACCTTCCTTGCCACATCTGCCATCCACATGAAACACAAACTAAAGATGGATCCCGAAGAGGTGGTTGAGCGAGTGGCTGAGATGGTCGCATATGCCAAATCGTATTGCGATGATGTCGAGTTCAGCCCCGAGGACGCAGGACGTTCCGACCCCGAGTTTTTGTATGTGGTGCTGGGTGAAGCCATCAAGGCAGGCGCAACCACGTTGAACATTCCCGATACTGTGGGTTACACCACGCCCGATGAATTTTATAAATTGATCGACGGTATCAAAAAGAACACACCCGGGATACACGATGGCATTACGATCTCTGTCCATTGCCACGACGATCTGGGCATGGCAACCGCGAACACACTGGCTGGCATCCGAGCGGGCGCACGTCAGGCGGAAGTGACAGTCAATGGCATCGGCGAACGTGCCGGCAACACATCGCTTGAAGAAGTGGTGATGACGTTAAAGACGCGCTATCCAGTTTTCAATCTGGAAACGGGAATCGAGTCACAACAACTTTCACGCATCAGCAAACTCGTCAGCAACTACACGGGCATCGTTGTGCAACCGAACAAGGCAATCGTCGGCGCCAATGCCTTTGCTCACGAAGCGGGCATTCATCAGGATGGAATGCTAAAACACCAGACCACCTATGAGATTATGCGTCCCGAAGATGTGGGCGTCAGTTCGACCAATCTGGTCTTGGGCAAACATTCCGGTCGTCACGCGTTGCGAAATCGCCTTGCCGAGATGGGACATTCGCTCGATGATGTCGAACTCGATAAAGCCTTCAACCGTTTCAAGGAACTGGCTGACCGCAAGAAGATCATCACCGACCTTGACCTCGAAGCCCTGATCGCCGATGAATTTTATAAGCCGCGTGATGTGTATATGCTCAACGGTATGCAGGTCACTTGTGGCACGATGGGCATGCCCACTGCTACGGTCCGGCTGAAAGGTCCTGATGGCGTCATCCATACACAGGCGGCGATTGGTACCGGTCCCGTGGACGCAACCTACAAGGCAATTGATTCCATCGTGGAAGTCCCATGTACGTTGCTTGAGTTCAACATCCATGCCATCACCGAAGGCATCGATGCGCTCGGGGAAGTCACTGTCCGCATCCAAAGCGACAGCGGCGGTCAAAGCGCCATAGACCCGCAAAGCGAAGTTCGATTCGCCCGCGTCTACGGTGGTCATGGCGCTGATACCGACATCATCGTCGCCAGCGCCAAGGCATATATCAACGCCTTGAACAAACTCATCATCGCACAGACCGAGGGAGTCAATCCCGTCCCTGAGAATCAATCTCATGGTGTCATGTTGGGATGAAGTGCAACGCTTCGGACTCAGGGACGGCTGATTCGCCTCAACGAATTTTTAACTCTGCTGAAAGTGAATCTTACTAAAGAGACACGTTACGGGTTACAAGGTACATGGAATGTAACATGTAACATGTAACCCGTAACATACCAAAGGAACCACTATGACCAATACACCAAAAACCTTATTCCAAAAAATCTGGGACTCGCACGTAGTCACTCAACAGGAAGGCGCACCCGCCGTCCTCTATATTGACTTGCACCTCGTGCATGAAGTCACCTCCCCGCAGGCTTTTACCGGTCTGCGCCAGCGCGGACTCAAAGTCCGCCGCCCCGATAAGACCCTTGCCACAATGGATCATTCCATCCCCACGACTCCTGTCAGCGTCCCGATTGCGGATGCAATGGCGGCGGCACAGATCAAACAAATGGAAACCAACGCCGCTGAATTCGGCATTACCCTGCACGGCATGACCAGCCCGCATCGCGGCATTGTGCATGTCATCGGTCCTGAACTGGGACGCACCCAACCCGGCATGACTATCGTCTGCGGTGACAGTCACACTGCCACACACGGAGCGTTCGGCTCGCTGGCGTTCGGCATCGGCACCAGCGAAGTGGAGCATGTCCTTGCGACTCAGTGTCTTTTGCAGAATAAACCCAAGACGTATGAAGTCCGCGTGGATGGAAAACTTGCTCCGGGGGTATCCGCCAAAGACATTATCCTTGCTCTCATCGCAAAGATCGGTGTCGGCGGGGGAACGGGTCATGTCTTCGAGTACACCGGCTCCGCCATCCGTTCGCTTTCGATGGAACAGCGCATGACCATCTGCAATATGTCCATCGAAGGCGGCGCACGTGCCGGCATGATTGCCCCCGATGAAGTGACCTTCGAATATCTCAAGGGTCGCGAGTTCGCCCCTCAAGGCGCAGACTGGGATAAAGCCGTTGCCTACTGGGAAACATTGCCCAGTGACGAAGGCGCGGTCTACGACAAATCCATCACGCTCAACGCCGACGAGATCGAACCGATGATCACCTATGGCACGAATCCGGGCATGGGCATGAAGATCACGGATCGGATTCCCACTGTGGAATCATTCACCGAAGCCTCACAGAAAGCCGCCTTTGAAAAAGCCTTGACCTATATGGGCTTGCAACCCGGTCAATCCCTGCTTGGCAAAAAAGTGGATGTAGTCTTCATCGGCAGTTGCACCAACTCACGTATCTCCGATCTGCGACTGGCGGCTTCCATGCTGAAGGGTCATAAAGTTGCTGAAGGAACACGTGTGATGGTTGTCCCGGGCTCACAAGATGTGAAAAAACAAGCTGAACTGGAAGGCTTGGATAAGGTCTTCAAGGAAGCTGGCGCGGAATGGCGCGAAGCTGGATGCTCAATGTGTATTGCGATGAACGGCGATCAACTTCAACCCGGTCAGTATGCCGTATCCACCAGCAACCGTAATTTTGAAGGTCGTCAGGGCAAAGGCGGACGTTCGTTTTTAGCAAGCCCAGTCACCGCCGCGGCAACAGCCATTCACGGTGTGGTGACTGACCCGCGAACGATACTTTCATAGATCGGAAATCAAAATGGTCACTGATGAAGTCTGGAAGCAATCTGACATCGTAAATCGCTACCTGTCCTCGCGCGTCGCAATTCCGTTGGTGCAGGAACAGATCGGTATCATGATGTCGATCCTCAAGTCAAGGCAACAGCCCGTCAGGAATTTTATTGACCTTGGTTGCGGTGACGGGATCCTCGGCGCAACGATCCTGGGCGAATATCCGTCCGCGCGTGGTGTGCTTGCGGATTTCTCTGAACCCATGCTTGCGCAGGCTCGCGAACAACTCAAAGGTTTTTCGGGACAGCTTGTCTTTGAGAATCTCGATTATGGCGACAAGGCTTGGGTAAACAGGATGCAGGCTTACGGTCCGTTTGATGCGATTGTTTCCAGTTACTCGATCCACCACCAGCCCGACGTCCGCAAGCGCGAGGTCTATCAAGAGATCTATTCCCTGTTGGAACCCGGCGGATGGTTCATTAACATCGAGCATATTGCCGCCAGTGCACAACTTGTGACCGACCTGTTCGACAATCACATCATTGACCATTGGTATGAACAGGAAAAAGCAAAAGGCGGCACGAAAACGCGTGAAGAAATTGCGGACACTTTTATGAATCGCCCTGATAAAGACGCCAACATTCTCTTGTCCGTGGACACGCAATGTGACTGGCTCCGCGAGATCGGCTATGAGGAAGTGGATTGTTACTTCCGTGTGTACGAACTTGCGGTGTTTGGCGGAAGAAAATCAAACTAACTATTGTTCCGTCATTGCGAGCCCGCTAGGGCGAAGCAATCCCCGTTACGGTGTTGGGGATTGCTTCGGTCGCTACCGCTCCCTCGCAACGACGAAAGGAAGAACTATGGCTCAATTCACAACACTTACCTCCCGCGTGATGGTCGTCCCTGTCAATGACATTGATACAGACCAGATCATCCCCGCACAATTCTTGAAAGTGACAGACAAGAACAATCTTGCCGATGCGCTGTTTTACAACTGGCGCTATAACGACGATAAATCCCTCAAGGAGGATTTTGTCATCAACAAGCCCGAATCAAAGGGTTGCAAGATCCTTTTGGCAGGCGACAACTTCGGATGCGGCTCGAGTCGTGAACATGCTCCCTGGGCACTCACGGCATATGGCTTCCGCGCCGTCATCTCCACCTCGTTCGCCGACATCTTCCGCAATAACTCATTGAAGAACGGACTCATTCCTGTTATTGTGGATGATGCCACTCATAAAATGTTGTTCGACTATCTCGAAGAAGTGCCGAACGCTGAGTTCACGGTCGACCTCGAATCGCAGATGCTTTCCTTCGAGAATGGTTCGATCAAATTCCCGATCGATCCATTCAATAAAGCCTGCCTGCTCAATGGCGTGGACGAACTTGGTTACATCATGGGTTTCGAAAACGAAATTGCCGCATACGAGCAAAGAGCGTAATTCAGTTATTGGTAAATGGTAATTACTACTTACCAATTACTGTCTACCAATTACCAAAGGTAATCACATGGCTTTACCCCTTATACAAATCTACGACACCACCCTGCGTGATGGAACCCAATCCGAGGGCTTCACGCTTTCGAGCAACGACAAAGTCCGTGTGGCAAAGCGGTTGGATAAACTGGGTGTTGCCTTCATCGAAGGCGGCTGGCCCGGATCGAACCCGAAGGATGTCGAATTCTTCGAGCGCGCCCGCGACATGGAGTGGAAGAACTCGCTGATCGCGGCGTTCGGCTCCACCTGCCGCGTCAAAGGCGGACCTGAGGACGACGCCAACATCAAGGCGCTGATCGATTCCCAAACGCCGGTCTGCACCATCTTCGGCAAATCGTGGACTCTCCACGTTACGGAGGTTTTGCAAACCACGAAGGAAGACAATTTACGCATCATTGAGCAATCCGTTGCTTATCTCAAATCTAATGGCAGGCGCGTGATCTATGACGCTGAGCATTTCTTCGACGGCTACAAAGCGGACTCCACCTACGCCCTCGAGACTTTGCAGGCGGCGATACGCGGTGGCGCAGAGACGGTTGTGTTATGCGATACCAACGGCGGGACATTACCCTGGGAAGTGGAACGCATCGTTCGGGACCTCAAGCCTGTTCTCAACCATCCATTCGGGATGCACACTCATAACGATTCGGAATGCGGCGTCGTCAACGCACTGATCGGTGTGCGCGAGGGCGCTATGCAGGTGCAGGGAACCATCAACGGTGTGGGCGAACGTTGCGGCAATGCCAATCTGTGTTCCATCATGGCAGACCTTGAACTCAAGATGGGATACCAATGCCTGCCTGAGGGAAGTATCCAGTATTTGTATGAGCTTTCGCACTTCGTCGCGGAAGTGGCGAACATCACACCCGATGAACATTTGCCGTTCGTAGGTAAATCTGCGTTTGCTCACAAGGGTGGTGTGCATGTCGCCGCGACGCGCCGTTCTCCGCAATCGTATCAACATGTGGAACCGGAGAAGATCGGCAACAAGATGCGCGTGGTCGTTTCAGATTTATCTGGGCGCGGCAATTTGTTGAGCAAAGCCGAGGAGCACGGTGTCGAAGTGGAAGGCAACGAAGTCCTTCCCGTTCTCAACGAGATCAAGGAACTCGAAGCGCGTGGGTTCTCCTTCGAAGCCGCCGAAGCCTCGGTGACCATGATGTTGAAGCGGCAGGAATATGGATACAAGCCTCCTTTCGAGTTGGTGGATTTTTTCGTCAATGTCGAGCATCGCACGGGACGCGGCATTTTTGCCGAGGCGATGGTCAAGGTGCGGGTGCAGGGTGAACTGCTCCACACCGCCGCAGAGGGGAACGGTCCTGTCAACGCATTGGACCTTGCTTTGCGAAAAGCCCTAAAGGACTATTACCCACAGGTGGCGAATTTTCATCTGTCCGATTACAAGGTCCGTATCCTGGATTCGGATCATGGCACGGAAGCCATCACCCGCGTGTTGATTGACACCCGCAACTCCACATCACGTTGGAGCACCGTCGGTGCAGGCACGAACATTATCGAGGCAAGCTGGCGTGCCCTTTCGGATTCGTTCGAATACGGTTTGATGGTGGCGCATTAAATAATATTGTAGGGACACGGCGACGCCGTGTCCCTACAGAATGGAATATACATTGAAATTCAACATTACCCTCCTCCCCGGCGACGGCATCGGACCTGAAGTGGTCGGCGAAGCTGTGCGCGTGCTGGATGTCGTTGCCAGCAAATATAAGCATACAATCAAATACACTGAACAGTTGATGGGCGGTTGCTCGATTGACAAATATGGTTCATCTTTGACCGATGAAGCTCTCGCTGATTGCAAATCCACCGATGCGGTTCTGCTCGGCGCGGTGGGCGGACCAAAATGGGATGACCCCACAGCCAAGGATCGCCCTGAGCGCGGACTGCTCGCCTTGCGTAAAGGTCTTGGTGTCTTCGCCAACCTGCGCCCAGTGAAAGTGCATCCGGCATTGATCGATGCGTCTCCGCTCAAGCGAGAGAAGCTCGAGGGTGTGGACATCATCGTCGTGCGCGAGTTAACGGGCGGCTTGTATTTCGGTCAGCCCAAACTGCGTGAGATGAAAGACGGTCACGAGCGCGCCGTGGATACGCTTGAGTATTATGATTACGAAATAAAGCGCGTCATGGAGCTTGCCTTCACGCTCGCAAAGGGACGCAAAAAGAAAGTTACTTCGGTGGATAAAGCCAATGTACTCGAGTCGTCGCGTTTGTGGCGGCAGGTGGCGACAAAAGTCGGCGCAGAGAACAAGGATGTGGAGTTGGAACACATGCTCGTGGATACCGCCTCGATGCGCCTTATCACCGGTCCCGCATGGATGGACGTGGTCGTCACCGAGAATATGTTCGGCGATATCCTCACCGACGAAGCGTCCGTGTTGGCAGGATCGATGGGGATGTTACCGTCGGCTAGTTTGGGCGAATCAGGTCCGGGGTTGTATGAACCGATCCACGGATCCGCTCCCGATATCGCAGGCAAGGGAATCGCAAATCCGACGGGCACCATTCTATCCACAGCGATGTTATTGCGTCACTCGTTGAAACTCGAAGCCGAAGCCGCGTCCATTGAAAAAGCTGTTGATACGACGATCACAAATGGTGCGCGCACTGCGGACATCGGCGGCAAGTTAACCACCCGCCAGATGGCGGATGAAATCATAAAAAATTTATAAGGAGTGAATCATATGGCAATGGAATCGAAATTCATCTGGATGAACGGTGAACTGGTGCCGTTCGAAAAAGCGACGGTGCACTTTCTGACGCCCGCGTTGCATTATGGATTGGGTGTGTTTGAAGGCATCCGTTGCTATAGCACGGACAAGGGTCCCGCGGTCTTTCGCCTGACCGAGCATATTGAGCGGTTGATCGATTCGATCCATATTCTGGGTGTGCTCGATTTTCCCTACTCGGTCGAACAGTTGCGCGCCGCTGTGCATGAGACCATTAGTGCAAACGGACTTTCACAGTGCTACATCCGCCCGCTCATTTACATGGGCAACGGTCCGCTGGGCTTGAACCTCGACGCGTCGAAGCCATTGGTGGGCATTGCCGTTTGGGAGTGGGGCGCTTACCTTGGCGAAGAAGCATTGGAAAAGGGCATCCGCATGATGGTTTCTTCATACACACGCCATCATCCTAACGTGACGATGACCAAGGCAAAGATCACGGGTAACTATCCCAACTCGGTCATGGCAAAGACCTTGGCGCTGCGCGCCGGTTTCGACGAAGCGATCATGCTCGACCCGAATGGGATGCTGGCGGAATGTACCGGCGAAAACCTGTTCATGGTGCGCGATGGAAAACTCTACACCGCCCCGCGTGCAACCATTCTTGAGGGCATCACGCGTGACTCCATCATCACCGTTGCGCGTGACATGGGATACGAAGTCATCGAAGAACCCATTTCCCGTGACCAGATCTATATTGCCGATGAAGCCTTCCTGACCGGAACTGCCGCCGAATGTGTTGCGGTCTGTGAAGTGGATTTCCGCAAGATCGGTGATGGCAGGATGGGACCGATCACACGCAAGATCCAAAAGAAATTCCACGAAGTGATCCGCGGCAAGGTCGAGAAATACGAAGCGTGGTGCGATTACGTGGAAGTGAAGGTCCCGCAGGCGTAGGTTCGTTTTGTATTTGATTTCAAACATGATTAACCCCGAAGTTCAGGAACGGGGCAAATAGAAAAGGAACAGACCTTCTGGTACAGTTTTGTGTGAGAGCACAAAGAGATCAGGAGGTCTGTTCATGAATAAGGGTACAAGCAAAG
>Ga0315912_10005364_pt1 | contig 11838 bp, 9 predicted proteins | sample VfabasoilMG_FD_204469 | JGI IMG/M metagenome (GOLD analysis project Ga0315912, IMG submission 204469) | Garden soil microbial communities collected in Santa Monica, California, United States - V. faba soil | ecosystem: Environmental > Terrestrial > Soil > Garden | place: USA: California...
TCCGAGCGCAGGATCTTGATCGCGCAGCGGCGGCCGAGTGCCTCGTGGTTCGCTTCGTAGACGAAGCCCATGCCGCCTTCGCCGAGAACTCGCGCGATCGTGTAGCTGCCGAGCCGCGCACCCGCGGGCAGAACTTCGACAAACTCGCCCGGAGCGGAGTCGTCAGGACAGGTCTGCGCGTCCGGACGCAGCAACCTCCTACACTGCGTGCACAGGCGCATTCGCGACGTAGCGTAACGCGAGCGAAGTCGACGAGACAATCGAGTACACTGTGCCAATGCGTCGGGTAATCGCCGCTCTGTGTCTCGCGGCAGGCGTCGCTTCCGCTGCCCCCGGCGACGAGGCGAAAGAGAAGTACAAGGCCGCTGCCAAGCTCGCAGCCGACGACGACAACGAGGCGGCCCTCAAGCTCGTCGACGAGGGACTCGCGCTCGAGCCGAAGGACCTGCCGCTACTGCAGCTGCGCGGCACCCTGCTGCTCAAAACGCGCGATTACGCGGGTGCGCTCGTCGCGTATCAGGCCTACCTCGACGCTGGCGCGAAGGGCGCGAACAAGCGCGAAGCACTCAAAATTCTGAAATCACTCGCCCCGGTGAAGACGACGTTCATCGATCTCAAGGCGAACACCGACGCTGCGATCTATCTCGACACCAAGAGCGCCGGGGTGTTCTGCACCTCGCCTTGCAATCGCGCGCTGCTCCCCGGTGATTACAAGGTGATCGCCGAGCGCGCTGGCTTCGATCGCTACACCGGCCGCGTCACGGTCGCGAAGGACACGACCACGAAGCTCGAGCTCGCTCTTGTCGAGCAGCCGTCACCGCTGTCGCTGCGCATCACACCTGACGGTGCGACCGTCACGATCGACGGCGCACCCGCGAGCACATCGCTCGCGCCGGGTACGCATGAGGTAGCGGTGTCGCTCGCCGGGCACGCCGCCACCAAACGCCAGATCACCGCGCACGAGGGCAAGCCGGTCGAGGTCGAGATCGCTTTGATCCCGCTCATCCCGGTCGCGCTCACGCCTGCCGACGCGACGCTCACACTCGATGGCACGGCGATCACGCTCGAAGCCGGCGGGCTCGCGGTGCCGCTCGGCCAGCACGTGCTCGTCGCGAAGGCGAAGGGCTTTCACGACAGCACGATCGAGATCGGCGCCGATCGGCCAACACGCCTCGACATCACCCTCCCGACCGTCGGCACGCTTGTCGAGCTCGCCGGTGCGCCGAGCGGATCGACGGTCTACGTCGACGATAAGCAGGTGGCGACCACGCCGCTCGCAACGCCGCACGAAGTTCCGGTCGGTCGCCACACGGTCGAAGTGAAGATGTCGGGCTATCGCCCCTATCGCACGAGCGCGGCATTCGAGCAGGACAGCCACGCGAAGCTGCGGATCGGCAAGCTTCGTCCCGACAATCGTCGTCGCACGATCATCGCCGGCGCTGCTGCCGGTGGTGCGGTCATCGCAGGCACGGTGTTCAGCGTGCTTGCGCTCGGTAAAGAGGACGACTTCAACGCGCGGGCCGGCCTCGCGGGTGTCGATACGAATGATTCGATGCTGAGCGATGCGCGCTCGGCGGGTGATCGCTATTCGCTGCTCGCCGATGTCAGTTTCGGTGTCGCCATCGCCGGTGCGGCCGTCGCGACGTGGTTCTTCCTGCACGAGGGTCGCGGCGAGTCCGATGGATCGTTGCAACTCGGCGTGGGCCCGACCGGCGCCGTCGCCTTTGGTCGCTTCTAACGAGGACGGACGGCAATGCCGCGCGTCGCGAGGAAGCCCTTGGCCTCGTCGATCGTGTGCTTGCCGAAGTGGAAGATGCTTGCGGCGAGCACGGCGTCCGCGCCGGCTTCGAGACCCGCGGCAAGATCGGCGAGCACGCCCACGCCACCCGACGCGATCACGGGAACGCTGACGCGCGACGTGATCGTCGAGATCAGCTCGAGGTCGTAACCCTGGCCGGTCCCGTCACGGTCCATGCTGGTAACGAGGAGCTCGCCCGCGCCGGTGCGCGCGCACTGCTCGGCCCATTCGATCGCGTCTAGACCTTCCGGCGTACGCCCGCCGTGGCTGTAGACCTCCCAGCCCTTGTTCGGATCAGCTCCGCCGCCACGGCGCTTCGCATCGATGGCGACGACGAGCGCCTGGTTGCCGAATCGATCGGCAATGCGCTTGATCAGATCTGGATCGCGAATCGCGGCCGTGTTGATCGCGATCTTGTCCGCGCCCGCTTCGAGCAGACGCTCTGCATCGGCGACCGAGCGGACACCGCCACCGACGGTGAGCGGCATGAACACCTGATCTGCCGTGCGGCGCACGATGTCGACGATCGTCGACCGTCCCTCTGGAGACGCGGAGATGTCGAGGTAGCACAGCTCGTCGGCGCCCTGTCGCTCGTACGCAGCGGCCTGCTCGACCGGATCGCCCGCATCGCGCAGCTCGAGGAAGTTGATGCCTTTGACGACGCGTCCGTCTTTGACGTCGAGGCAAGGAATGATGCGCCGCGCGAGGCTCACGCCGGATCTCCGTGCGCCACACGTGCGGCCTCGGCGACCGTGAAGCGGCGGTCGTAGATCGCCCGGCCGACGACAACCGCGGCGATGCCGGCTTCGCGCAGCCGGCGCAGATCCTCGAGGCTGCCGACACCACCGGACGCGATCACTTCGCACGACACCGCACGTGCGAGCTGCGCAGTGACTTCGACGTTCGGTCCGACATGCAGGCCGTCGCGCGTGACATCGGTATAGAGCAGTGCCGCGGCGCCCCACCCTGCCGCGCGCTGTCCAAGTTCGATGGCGGTGACGTTGCTCGTCGCGGTCCAGCCGTCGACGGCGACGATGCCATCGCGCGCATCGACGGCGACGATGACCTGTCCCGGATGCGTTTTGCACGCTTCCTCGACGAGCGCGGGAGAGCGGACTGCGGCAGTGCCGAGCACGACGAACGACGCGCCGAGCGAGAGCACCGCGTCGATCGCCGCGCGATCGCGAATCCCACCGCCAACCTCGACGGGCAACGGCGACGACTCGACGATTCGTTTCACGAGCTCGGTCTGCTGGGGCGAGCCCGCAAACGCGCCGTCGAGATCGACGACGTGCAGCCGATCGGCTCCATCGCGCGCGAGCTCGGCGACGAGCTGCGGTGGATCGTCGTGAAACACCGTTGCGCGATCGCGGCGTCCCTCCTCGAGACGCACAGCCTTGCCGCCGAGCAGATCGATCGCCGGATAGAGCTTCACGCTGCCTCGCTGAACGCGCGCAGCATGCGCAGCCCGATCGCCTGGCTCTTTTCGGGATGGAACTGCACGGCGAGCAGGTTGTCCTTACGGATCCCGGCGCAAAACGTTACTCCGTGCGTTGCCTCGACGGCGCTGATTTCCGCGTCCGCTGGCTCCACGCGGTACGAATGCACGAAGTAGACGTGATCACCGTCGGAGAGGCCGGGAACCGGCTGCACCGCTCGGATCGGATTCCAGCCCATGTGCGGGATCTTGAAGCTCGCCGCGCCGGGAACGAGTCGCGTCACCGCGCCGCGCAGAATGCCGAGCCCGGTCCCGCCATCGCCCTCCTCGCTGCGCTCGAAGAGCACCTGCAGCCCGAGGCAGATACCGAGATACGGCGTTCCCTGCGCGATCCGCTCGCGTAACGCCTGCCCGAGGCCGCGCCCGTCGTCGAGCGCGCGCATGAACACGTCGAACGCGCCCTGACCCGGGACGACGATCTTGTCCGCTTTGCGTACGACGCCCGGATCCTGCGTTACCTGGACGTCCGCCCCGACATGCGCCAGCGCCCGCTCCACCGAGCGCAGATTGCCGGAGCACACGTCGAGGATTGCGATCACTCGGTGAGCGTACCCTTCGTCGACGGAATCTGCCCGCCTAGTCGCGGGTCGATCCGCGTCGCCGAGTCGGTCGCTCGAGCGAACGCTTTGAAGATGCACTCGATCATGTGATGCGCATTGCCGCCGTAGTGCACGTTGACGTGCAGGTTGCACTGCGCGCGCGTCGCGAACGCGGCGAAGAACTCTTTGGCGAGCTCGCAATCGAAGTCGCCGATCCACTTGCCCTCGAGGCCCGCCACCTTCCACACGAACGCGGGGCGGCCACAGAAATCGACCGCAACCGTGACGAGCACCTCGTCCATCGGCAAGGTCGCCGAGCCGTAGCGGACGAGCCCGGCCCGGTCCCCGAGCGCTTGCTCGAACGCGTTGCCGAGCACCAGGCCAATGTCCTCGACCGTGTGATGGGCGTCGATCTCGATGTCCCCGGTCGCTTTGACTTCGAGGTCATAGATGCCGTGCCGCGCGAAAGCGTCGAGCATATGGCTCAGGAACGGGACCGGCGTCTGGATGGACCGGGCCCCTGAGCCATCTACATCCAGGACGACGCGGATCTGCGTCTCCTTCGTGTTGCGCTCGACCTGAACGCGGCGTGGCATCCGACTCCTTGTATCAGCCCCCCTGCGATCGTACAACGTCAGGCATGCGTGGCTACGTCCTCGTTGGGTGCACTGCTCTTGCGTTTTCGGCGTGTGGTGGAGGCGGCGGCAAGAAGACCGTCAAGAAGCCTGTCACCAAGAACGACAAACCGGTCAAAGCGAAGAAGGAGACCGAGGAGGATCGCGCGGCGAAGCGTCTCGAAGCCGCCCACAAGATCATCCCGGATGGCTCGTCCTGTCTCCCCGCCTCGCTCAAGGAGGAGAACGCTCCTCGCCTCGAGCTCGCTGCCGCCGGCCAGGATGCGCTCATCTGCGCCATCGACGCCAACCCGGATCTCCTCGGTCCGGTCGGCTGCTGGAAGATCGACCTCGCGACGGGCGGCCTCGCCTACAAGTCGCCCGAGGCGCTGCCGGGCCGCGGCTTCGCGGTCGGTCTCGACGACCGCTGTGCACGCGGCTACTGCCTCCCCAAGGAAGTGAAGACGGACGCCAAGGGCGCGTTGATCGCCTGGGAGGCCGAAGGCAAGAAGGTCGCGGTTCTCGTGGGTGACGACGTGCACCTCTTCGACGGTGAGAGCAAGGAGCACGAGTCGAGCTTCTCGATCAAAGGCGAGAAGGGCGTGACGAACACGCCGGTCGGTCTCTACTTCGTCAGCGGCACGGTCGCGGTCGAGGGCAAGGACGATGGCGCCAACTCCAACGTCTGGACGTTCAAGGCCGACGGCACCGCTCAGGGCGCGATCGCGTCCCTCGGCGGCAAGGAAGAGAAGCCGCTGTCGACCTACAAGGGCTCGGTCTCCGTTCTCGACAAGGGTCGCCTCGGGATCTCCGAGCGCGGCATGGAGACGATGACGATCTTCGAGGTCGCCGACGGCAAGCGCAGCAAGCTCGTTCGCAACGCGAAGAAGGCGGCGTGCAAGCCCGCCGAGCTCGACGCGTTCTGGCACGACGGTGAGAAGGTCAGCGACAAGTGCAAGGGCAGCGTCGAGGCGCTCTCGGGTCACCTGATGGGCGCGACCGCCGTCGCTGGTGCGAAGAATTTCCTCGTCCTGCTCCGCGGTGATCGGCTCGGTGAGCTCGGTGTCCTCGACGCCAAGACCCTCGCGGAGAAGAAGGCGATCAAGATGCCGTGGTGCACCGAGGGTGGTGAAGGCGGCGGTGGCGGCGATGGCGATAAGGAAGGCGACGCCGACGAGAAGGCCGACAAGGCCGACGCAGCTCCCCCGAAGGAGAAGGCGAAGTCGACGACGCGCGGCGCGAAGACCTCGAGCGACCCCGAAGAGGGCGGCGAGTAGACTACTTATCTGCGTAGCTGCTGGAGTCGCTCGCGAGAGGCGGACACGTCCTCTTGCGGGATCGAGCCAACGATATCGAGGGTCGCGCGTTGCTCGCGGCCGGTCTGTGCGTCGCGTGCGCGGACGTTCAAGATTCCGTTCGCGTCGATCATGAACGTGACCTCGATCTGAGTCTCGCCGCGCGGGCGACGCGTCAGACCGGTGAGCACCAGGTCCGCGATCACGGTGTTCTGCTGCATGCGGCGTGACTCGCCCTGCGTGACGATGATGCGGACCACTTCCTGATCGTCGCGCGACGTGACGAACATCTTCCGCATCTCGGTGGGGACGCGCGAGTTACGGCGGATCAGCTCCTCGCAGAAGCCAGCGACGGTGCCGATGCCGAGACCACGTGGCGTGACATCGAGGACGACCGGCGATGCCTTTGGCCGCATCGGGCTCGGCGCTGCAGCGGGCGGCGCGTAGTCGAACGCGACGGGGGCAGGTGCGGGGCGCGGCGGCGGCTCCTCGAGCGGGATGTATGCCGGCGCTTGCGGGCGCGGTGGCATCGCGAGGTCTTCGAGCGGTGCGTAAGCAGGTGGCTGGATCGCCATCGTCGGCGCGCTCGGCGGAGCCACGGGCGGTGCCGGTTTGATCGCCATCGTCGGCGCGTTCGGCGGCGATGCGGGCGGTCGTGCTGGCGGGGGCGCAGCGGGGCGAGGTGGCGGAGGTGCAGCGGGACGCGCGGCGGGCATCGTGGAGGTCTGGGGAGGCTGCGGCGCGGGGAAGCCCTTCGCGGTGGTGGCGGGCGTGGGCGGCGTCGGGAACCCCTTCGCCGTCGATGATGCGGCCGGATTCATGCCCTTCGCAGTGGCAGCAGCGTCGTCGAGGTCGAGGAAGCCCTTCTCGGTGGACAGGTTCGGGAAGCCGAAATCGTCGTCGCCGAGATCGAGGAGGCTGTCGTCGACGCGTTGTGGGATGCCGCCCATGCCCGGCGTGGTCGAAGCGGGCGACAGCGAATCCTGCTCGACGATCACCGTCGACTGCGAGGCGGCCGGCGAGTCGACGATCATCGTCTTGGCCTGCGGCGGCGACTGCGGAACTGCCGGCGGGCGCTGCGCGGTCACGCGCGGCGCGGTCGACTTCGCCTGCTGAGACGCGGGCGCGAGCGGCGACGTCTGGCCGCTCACGAGCGTCTTCATGTTGTCGAGCGACGTCGGACCGGGCGGCGGATTGATCTGCCTGGTCGCGATGCGACCGATCGCCGGCATGCCGGCCGGCGGCGGCGGCGGGCTCGGCGCGGGCTTCTCCTCGTAGCGATCGTGGTGCTTGCCGCGCTCGGCGGCGCGTTCGGTCGGGCGACCGGGCGGCGAAGCCGAGCGACCCGCGCCGGGCATTCCCGGATCGGGACGCGTCTGGGTGTCGTCCTGCTCGCCGACAAAGGTCTGTGTCTCGCCACCGTCGTACGTACCTTCGTCGTCGTCCTCGAAGACACCGATCGGCTTGGGGATCCCTTGGACGACGGAGATCGACGGCGTCTTGCGCTTGAGGATCTTCTCTAGCGCGGTCGCTTGCAGTGCGGCTCCGAGTGCAACGGCGTCTTCGGGGCTCACGTCGGTGCGCGGCGCCTTGTTGAAGAACTGGGTCACCTTGTCGCGGACGTACGGGATCTTCGTCGTTCCACCGACGAGGATCACGTCGTCGATGCCATCGATGCCGATGCCGGCGAGCTTGAGCGACTCCTCGCACACCGGGAACGTCTTGTCGATGATGTCGCTGACCTGGCTGACGAACTCTTCGCGGCGGATCTCGATCTGAAGATCGAGTGGCTTGCCCTTCGCGCCGTATGCAATCTCGTCGACGCGCACGACCGCACGCGAGCGACGCGACAGCTCGATCTTCGTCTGCTCGGCAACGGCGCGCAGGCGCATCATCGACACTTCGTTCGTGCGCAGGTCAACGCGGTTCTCGGCGAGAAACTTCTCGACCATCTTGTCGACGATGCGCTCGTCGAGATCGTCACCGCCGAGGAACGAGTCGCCCGACGTACCGAGCACCTCGTAGACCTGGTCCTCGAGCTTGAGGATCGTGATGTCGAACGTGCCACCGCCGAAGTCGTAGACCGCGATCGTCTCCTTGAGATTGCGGGTCGCGCCGTACGCGAGTGCGGCGGCGGTCGGCTCGTTGAGCACGCGCACGACGGTGAGCCCTGCAATCGAGCCAGCGGTCGCCGTAGCCGAGCGCTGGGCATCGTTGAAGCTCGCGGGCACGGTGACGACCGCGCGCGAAACCTCGGTCTGCATTGCCTGCGTCGCGACGTTCTTCGCGTGGTCGAGCACGATCGCGGAGATCTCGGGAATCGCGAACTCGCCACCGCGCGTGACGATCAGCGGAAGCTGGTTCGCGCCTTCTTTGATCTGAAACGGCGCGCGCCGCTTCGCTTCCTGTACTTCCTTGGAGCCGAAGGCGCGACCGATCAGGCGCTTGACCGAGTAGATCGTGTTCTTCGGATCGATGACCTTGCGCTGCTTCGCAGCGGCACCGACCACCACGCCGCCGCTCGGGTGAAACGACACGACCGACGGATGAATTTTGTAGCCGTTCGCATCAGCCAGGACGACCGCCTGACCATTCGCATCTGCATGCGCGACCACGGTGTTGGACGTCCCGAGGTCGATGCCAACGATCGGATCACTCACGCGAACGCCCTAGCCTATCGCTCATCGATCACCGTCGCCAGAACTCGGTCATACCATCGGTTTAGCTGGCCTCTAAACGGCCACATCCACCCGTACGAAGCCCCCACGAACTGGTCGATCACGTACTTGCGATGCTCGTCGCCACGCGCATAGGCCGTGCCGTAGACCTCGGCCGCGGCCCGGACGGTCTCGGCGTAGGCCTCCATTTCGAAGCGTGCACGGAAGTACGCCAGCCCCATCGGAAGCGGCAACAGCACGTAGAGCACCGCCATCACCGGTAACGTGAATCTCTTGAATTGGCGCAGGTGCACCGCTTCGTGGCGCAGCGTCACGTAGCGCTCGTCCGGGGTCCATTCGTCCCAATCGGAGGTCACGTAGACGGTCTTACCGATCGTCGTCTGGAACGAGTCGAGGTAGCTGCGCATCTGGCCAAACGTGATCCCGACGAGCGCGTAGTGGATCGCGCGATGGAACGTCGAGGTGTCCTTGCGCACGACGCGGAAGCCGGGGATCTCCGTGCGGAGCGCCTCGACGAGCGTGTCGTAGCGGTTGCTCACCGAGGCAGCGTAGCTGACTCGGGAGTGTATTGACGAGTCGGGTGTGAATCCGTAGCGTTGCCTGCTCCGTGGCTGTCGATCTGTCCAAGCTCAATCCGCCCCAGCGCGAGGCGGCGAGCCACGGTGGCGGACCGCTGCTGGTTCTCGCGGGAGCCGGCTCGGGTAAGACAAGGGTAATCACGTTCCGGATCGCTCACCTGCTCGCGCAGGGGATTCCCGCACGCGCGATCTGCGCGGTGACGTTCACGAACAAGGCGGCGGAAGAGATGCGCGAGCGCATCGCGAAGCTGCTCGGTGATCACAAGCTCGCGAGCGAGCTGACGATCGGCACGTTCCACGCGCTCGGGCTGCAGATCCTCCGCATCGAGCGCAAGGCGCTCGGGCTTCCGCGCGGCTTTGCGATCTACGACCAGTCGGATCAGATGGGTGCGCTGCGCGAGGCGATGCGGCACATCCACGACGGTGACCGGCGCTTCGACGTCAAAGCGATCCAGACGCGCATCTCGCTCGCGAAGAACGCGTTCATCTCGCCCGACGAGTACGAAGGCAATCCGGCCGACGACTACGACGCGATGACCCAGCAGGTGTTTCCGAAGTACCAGGAGGCCCTCCGCGCGTGTGCGGCGTTTGACTTCGACGATCTGATCGTCGAGCCGGTGCGGCTGTTCCAGCGTGACTCCGACGTGAAGCGCCGCTGGACCGAGCGCTTTCACTACGTGATGGTCGACGAGTTCCAGGACACGAACAAAGCGCAGCTGCGCATGATCCAGTCGCTCGTCGAGGGACACAACAATCTCGTGTGCGTCGGCGACGACGACCAGTCGATCTACAGCTGGCGCGGTGCGGATCCGTCGAACATTCTCAACTTCGATCGGGTGTTCCCGGGCGCGAAGATCGTCAAGCTCGAGCAGAACTATCGCTCGACGAAGAACGTGCTCGCCGCTGCGAACACGGTGATCGCGAACAACAAGGATCGCCACGGCAAGACGCTGTGGTCACAGATGGGCGACGGCGAAAAGATCACGCACGCCGTTGCTGCGACGGCCGAGGACGAGGCGAAGTGGGTCGCGCACGAGATCCGCAAGCTCGTCAAAGATGGTCGCCGCTGGAGCGACATCGCGATCCTGTACCGCTCCAACATCCAGGCGAAGATCCTCGAGGAAGAGCTACGCACGATCGAGGTGCCGTACGTGATGTACGGCGGCCAGCAGTTCTTCGAGCGCAAGGAAGTCAAAGACGTCATCGCGTACATGCGCGTGGCGCTCAACCCGCGTGACGAGCTCGGCTTGCGTCGCGTGATCAACTATCCGTCGCGCGGCATCGGTGCGACGACGATCGAGAAGCTCGTGCAGGCATCCCACGCGAAGCACACGACGCTGTGGGATGCGCTCGGTAAAGCAGCCGAGCACGGCGTGCACGCGGGCGCGTGTCATGCGATCGCCGAGTTCGTGCAGGTCGTGTCGCGGCTCGGCGCGTCGCTCGAGGCTGGTCACGACGTCGTGCAGACGACGAAGACGCTCATCGAGGACATCAAGCTGTACGACGATCTGCGCCACGCCTCGCCGAGCATGTCGGCCGCGCAGCGGCGCATCGACAACGTTACCGGTCTGCTCAACTCACTCGAGCGCTGGCAGGCGAAGGGCCGGGGCGCAGATAAGCTGGGCGAGTTCTTGCGTCACCTCTCGCTCGATTCGTCCGATGACGAGAAGCACGAGCCGGGCGACAAGGTCGTGCTCACGACGCTGCACGGCGCGAAGGGGCTCGAGTTTCCGGTCTGCTTCATGATCGGTCTCGAAGAAGAGCTGCTGCCTCACATCCGCACGCTCCAGCCTCAGGCGACCGACGTGCTCGACGCCGACCACGCGACCGACATCAGCGAGGAGCGGCGCCTCTGCTACGTCGGGATCACGCGTGCGCAGCGCAAGCTCTACCTGACCCGGGCGTGCACGCGGATCAGCCGTGGTCGGGTGCTGCAGCGCACGCCGTCGCGGTTCCTGCTCGAGGTTCCCGACGAGCTTCTCGAGATCCGTGACCTCGCCGAGGAGGCGCGTCAGCAGGTCCCCAAGGACGAAGTCCGTTCGTTCTTCGCCAATTTTGACTTTGGCGACTGAGGGTTAGGTCGCGCGACCGGTCGCGTAGCTGTCGCACCCTGTCCTGTAAATCCGAGTCGCAGCTCCGACGGGGAGCTGTCAGCAAACGTCGGGGCGGACTCTCTGATTTCTCGTGGTATGTCGCCCAGCCATGAACAGAACCTTCATCTGCGCGGCGCTGCTCGCGGCCTGTGGCGGCGGTCAGAAGAACACCGTGAACAACGAGCGCGAGCTCGGCACGTCGACCAAGGATCAGGCGACCGGCGATGCCGTTGCGACGGCGAAGCCCGCGGTTGCGACCGATCCAAATCTGGGATTCCGCATGGCGTACTCGAACCCGGGTGGCATGTGGATGCCGATGCAGATGGACCTGCCGGCGCACGTCGACAACTTCAAGAAGATGGGCGTCCCGATGGGCGCCGAGGTTCTCACCAAGCCGCTCAGCGAGCCGCTCGCGGCCATTGTCTCGCTCGGTGGTTGTACGGCGTCGTTCGTGTCCGGCGAAGGTCTCGTCGTCACGAACCACCACTGCGTGCAGGGCGCGCTGCAGCACAACTCGACCGAGACCGAGAACCTCGTCGAGAACGGCTTCCTCGCGAAGACCCGCGCTGACGAGAAGAACGCTGGCCCGTCGCAGCGCGTGATGGTCGTCCAGGCCTACAAGGACGTGACCAAGGAGATGCGCGAGGGACTCGATGCGATCAAGGACCCGGTCAAGCGCAAGGAAGAGGCCGAGACGCGCCTCAAGCAGCAGATCGCAGCGTGCGAGAAGGATCGGCCGTGGCTG
>Ga0315912_10005365_pt1 | contig 11836 bp, 10 predicted proteins | sample VfabasoilMG_FD_204469 | JGI IMG/M metagenome (GOLD analysis project Ga0315912, IMG submission 204469) | Garden soil microbial communities collected in Santa Monica, California, United States - V. faba soil | ecosystem: Environmental > Terrestrial > Soil > Garden | place: USA: California...
GTTCGCAGGCAGCATTGCGCGCGTCTCTTGGCGATGGACTGCTTTACTGCTTTGCCGCGGACTAGGTGAGCAAACAACCCGTGGCGAACGTCCGTCGCATCGCTGTGATCGGCGCCGGCATCGGCGGTTTGACACTTGCGATCGGGCTGCGCCGGTACGGGATCGGCGTGGACATCTACGAGCAGACCTCCGAACTGCGCGAGGTTGGCGCCGCCGTCGCCTTGTCGGCCAATGCGACTCGCTTCTTCGAGCAGTTCCGGCTGACTCCGCAACTCGCGTCGCACTGGTTCGAAGTGTCTGACCTGATCTTCCGCGACGGCCGCAACGGCCGCATCATTGGCAAGCATCAAGTAGGAGCGGCGTATCGTCAGCGCTTCGGCGCACCGTACGTTGGCATCCATCGCGCCGACCTGCAGGCGATCCTGTCTGCAGCCGTTGGAACTGACTCCATTCAGCTTCACAAACGCCTCGTAGACATCGACGACAGCGGCGCCCGCGCCACTCTCCGCTTTGACGACGGCAGCACGAGTGAGGCCGATCTGGTGATCGGCGCCGACGGGGCGCGATCGTTCGTCAGGCGATGGATGCTCGGCTACGACGACGCGCTGTATTCCGGATGCAGCGGATTCCGCGGGATCGTGTCGATCGATACGGTTCCCACGCTGCCCGACCCCACCGCGCTTCAGTACTGGATGGGTCCAGGCGGCCACTTGTTGCACTATCCAATGGGCAACAACCACATCAACTTTCTGCTGGTCGAACGCCACCCCACGCCGTGGCCGCGACGTGAGTGGATCATGCCCACCACCGAGGGCGAACAGCTTCGGCACTTCGGGCAGTGGCATCAGGCAGTCGTTGAAATGATTACCGCGAAGCCAATCAGTGACCGATGGGGCCTCTTCCATCGTCCTCCGCTCGGCCGGTGGACGAAGGGGCGGGTGACGCTGCTGGGAGATGCCGCACACCAACTCGCGCCGCACCATGGGCAGGGCGCTGGCCAGTCTATCGAGGACGCTGTCGTTCTTGCGACATGCCTGGGCGAATCACAGGACGATCCGTTGAGCGTGGCGCTCGAGCGTTACGAGAGGCTGCGCCGCGGCCGCACGCGCAAGGTCCAGTACGCGTCTATCAGCGCGGTGGATGTCTTGCATTTGCCGGACGGCGACAACGCCGACCGCCGCAATGCACGACTCGCGTCGCTCGAGGGCGCGCTTCATCATCTCGGCTGGATTCACGAGTTCGACGCGAGTCGAGACGAGCCCAGCGACCGACAAGGCGGTACCTGGCTGTAACGGTTCTTACCGCGACGGTGTGGATGCCGACTCCGACTCGTTGACCTTCGTGGTGCCCGTGAACAAGGGCTTGCCCTTGTCATCACGGATGAAGTTCGCGATGGCGATGGAGGGATAGTTCCTGGCTGGCGCACCGGTGACCTTCACGCGGTCACCCGGCTTCAGCGAATCGCGCGTCCATCCCCGGCGCATCAGGGTCACGGGGCTTGGCAACTCGAAGCTCCAGTTCACCGTCTCGCCCTTGTCGTTGACGACGTCGACGTAGATCCACGCATGCGGGCTCCGCCATTCCACTTTCGTGACGGCGCCCTCCACTTCGACTTTGCCCTTCAAGTCGTACTCGGATTGGGAGTGATGGGCCCAGGCGGCAGGAGCGAGCGCAAGGCACACGCTGAGACAGATGACGAGGTGAGGCAGACGGTTCGTCATTTCTTGTAGAGCCTGGTGTCTTTTTCGTTGTCCATGCAGATCTCTTCGAGCATCTGCGTGTCCACGATCAAAGCCATTTCGATCGTGGCCGACCACGGCCGCGTGTAAGCCTTGGGATCGTTCACGCTGATCTCGATCTGCATGAGACCGAAATTCACGCGCGTCAGCCGCTCCGTCACGCGGGCGGATTCGGTGATTGGGCTGCCCTGGATGTCCAGCCACATATCGTCACGGATGCCGTTGGTCTCGATGACCAGCGTGTCGCCATCCCAGTGACCGGTCGAATAACCGTTCCAGGTCGGATTCGGATTGACCGGCAACGGTCGGCCGTCCAGATAGATCTCACGATAGGCGGCGTTGAATTCGTGCAGGACCACCATCATGCCCGGCGTCTGCACGATCCGGCTGTGCTGCGGCAGCGTCCACGCGCGCGGGAAATTCGGCGGCATGCAGTAGGCGTGCGGATCTTCTCGGCCGCCGTTGGCGCGCCGCGTCTTCATCTGCTCCTTGGACCATTCGGTGTACGGCAGACCGTCCTTCAGCTTGATCCCTAAGTTGATCTGCTCGCGCGCCATGCGCTCTTCCTGGATGCAGTCCTTCTCCTTGCAGAAGTCTCTCGACGGCGTGTTTGCGAACCACATGCCGGAGAAGTCCGGCTTGCCGTCGGGCGTGCGCGGGGCTGGCGCCTTCAAGTTCGGCGCGCCGCCGGGCAGTCGCGGAATCCCCGGGGTGGGGTAATTGAGCCACTGGGCACTGGGCTCAATCGAGCCCACGCCCAAGACGAACAGCCACACGGCCAGTGATCGCGCTCTCACGAGGCCGGATGATGGACGATCACCCGACTCGTGTCCAGCCCTGCTTCACGGACCCGCATCAACCATGGTGAGCACGTTGGCGACGTCGATGTCCGGTTCTTTCGTCCGCCTGCGTGTTTACAGATGGACGTCATCAACCGAGTGGGTGCCGACATGATCACATTCCCAACGATTCAGCCCTGCTGGTCCAACACGGACTTTCCGTATCAATGCCTGGTTGATTCGAGGCGCACGGACGCATTCCGCACGGCCATCCGCGCGACGGTCCGGCCGGGCGACGTGGTTGTCGACGCCGGATCGGGCTCAGGCATCCTCGCGCTCCTCGCGGCCGACGCGGGCGCCGAGGAAGTTTTCGCCGTTGAACTGGATCCGTTCCTGGCGGCGTGCCTCGATCGAACAGTCCGCGCCAACGACCTCGCCGACACGATCGAAGTCGTGTGTGGCGACATCTGCACCGTTCCGCTGCCGCCGTCGGTGGACGTATTCATCTGCGAGATGCTCGACACGGGTCTCCTCGACGAAACCCAGGCCATCGTCATCAACCGATTGCGCGCACGCGGTGTTCTTGCAGACACCACGCGGATGATTCCGCGCCGCTACGAGACGTTCCTCGAGCTTGGCCGCGTCGACTTCGACTACTACGGCTATCGCATTCTCATGCCGGCGCATCGCTGGCCACACTTGGCCGATGAGGAAGCCGGCTGGCTCCCGCTTCGGTTTCAGGCGCTGAGCCCGCGCACGCTGGTGTCGACTGCCGAGTTCCAGGCCTGCGTCAACACGACGCTCCTGAAGACGTTCTCCTTTGCCGCGGCTGACGACGGTGAGATCAATGCGATCCGCATTTCAGGGGATGCGCATCTGACAGGTCGGACACGACTGGGCGCCACTGCCGCATTCAACGGCGACAAGATCGTTCCGATCGATCCATTCAGAGTCCAGCGCGGACAGTCGGTGTCCGTGGACGTGGCCGGGACTTTGGGCGGCGGACTCGCGTCGCTGCAGGTGCTGGTGTCGTGATGAAGGAGAGCGTTGCCGTTCTCCTTCTGTGCTGTCTCTCGGGCCTGGCCGATGCGCAGGGCTTCCTGCACGCGTCTCGCATCTGGGAGGACGACCACTTCGTTCTGTCCGCTCTCCTCAAGTCCGCGGTGGCCTTCAGCGCCGGGATCGGTCTTTACTGGCTGTCGGTTCGCTTCATGCACCAGCTCGGTATTCACGGCGCGGAGATGCAGACGACCATCTGGTTCGCGGCGACGATTGTCGGCGTCGCTGTAGCTGGGGGACGCTTCGCCAGATGGCCGATGTCCGACCAACTGGTCGCCGCCGCGGTGATCCTCGGGCTCGGGTGGCTGCTGGTGCGGTCAACGTGAAGAAATAGTCTGGCCGCCACGCCAGGGCGCGAATGTAGTCGCGCGGGACGCGAGTCGGAGATATCCTCGCGTCATGAAACTTGCGATGGCATTGGTGCTCACAGTGTTCGCCGCAACCGTTGCGGCCCAAGAGTCAGGTCCCTCAGGTGGCGGGTCGCGCAACTGGGATGCGACGGCAGCCGCGACGTACCTGGATGCCCGGATGGACCTGTGGTTCGCCAACGGCACCAAGCTCAAAACCGGGGACTCGCAGACGGCGTGCGTCTCCTGCCACGCGGGGCTGGCCTACGCGCTCTCGCGCCCAGTCTTGCGACGCGTCATGCACGTCGACACCCCATCGTCGCAGGAAGCCAAACTGATCGATGACACGACGCGCCGCGTCGAGACATACAGCACGCACCAGGTGCTCTATGACTTCAACGAGCGCCGTCAGATCGAGTCGCGCGGCACCGAGGCCGTGCTCAATGCGGTGATTCTCACGAGCGCCGATGCCGCGAAGAGTCTGCGCGAGCCGAGTGCGACGACGAAGAAGGCGCTAGCGCGGTTGTGGGAAACACAGCGAGCCGATGGCCGATGGGACTGGCTCGAGTTCGGGCTCGAACCGTGGGAGACGACCGAGGCCGCGTATCATGGCGCGACGTTTGCGGCGTTTGCCGCCGGCACTGCGCCTGGCCAGCGCGACGCGGTCGCAACAGCCGGCGTCGAGCGTCTTCGAGGGTATCTTTCCTCCAACTATCAGGCCCAACATCTCTACAACCGAACGTGGGCGCTGCTCGCCTCGACACGCCTGAAGGGTGTGGTCACCGACGCACAACGCGATGCGCTGATCAACGATCTGCTCCGCGCGCAGCGAGAAGATGGCGGATGGTCGCTCGAGACGATGGGGCCGTGGAAGTGGAGCAAGACCGCACCGCCAGTGAAGTCGCCCGGCGATCTCGATGCGTCTCTCCTGACGCAATCAGACGGTTACGCAACCGGTCTCGTGATCTACACGTTGAAGCAAGCGGGCGTCGCTCGCGGTCACGCCGCGATCAAAAAGGGCGTGCGATGGTTGGAGACGAATCAGCGCGCAGTTGCAGTGCCTGACATTCCAGGCCGCGCGTGGCAGGCGCACTCGCTCAACTACGATCGCGAACACGGCGGCGAGAAGGGTGAGCCGTGGCGTCGGCTGTTCATGTCCGATACGGCAACGGCGTTCGCCATCCTCGCGCTGGCTGATGGCGAGTAGGCGCACACCCATCATCTTCGTGGAGCACACATGCCGCTGACCAAACGTCTTGCTGCGGAATTCATCGGGACCTTCTGGCTCGTTCTTGGAGGCTGCGGCAGCGCCGTGCTGGCGGCGGCCTTTCCAAACGTCGGGATCGGACTCCTGGGCGTATCGTTTGCGTTTGGCCTCACTGTGCTGACGATGGCGTACGCGATCGGGCACATCTCGGGCTGTCATCTGAACCCGGCTGTGTCGGTGGGGCTCGTTGTCGGCGGCCGGCTCAAGTCCTCCGATCTGCTTCCTTACATCGTCGCTCAAGTCCTTGGTGCCATCGTGGGGGCGGGCGTCCTCTATTTCATCGCGAGCGGCACTGAGAACTTCGTGCTGGGTGGATTCGCGTCGAACGGCTACGGCGAGCACTCAATCGGCCGCTACTCCCTTGGAGCGGGCCTGGTTACCGAGATCGTGATGACGTTCATGTTCCTGATGATCATCCTCGGCGCCACTGACACGCGTGCGCCGCAGGGTTTGGCCCCGATCGCGATCGGCCTGGGCCTCACGTTGATTCATCTGATCAGCATTCCTGTCACCCAGACGTCGGTGAACCCGGCGAGAAGCACCGGGACGGCGGTGATCGTTGGCGGCTGGGCGCTGCAACAGCTCTGGCTCTTCTGGGTCGCACCGATCGTCGGTGCGGCTTTGGCCGGAGTCGTCTACCAATGGCTCGGCGCACCAGATCGTTCGCGCCGACCATCAGTCGAACCGAGGCCGGTCGCATCGGTCTAACCTCGACTCTTACAGGTTGCAGTTGCAAAGGGAATTCGCCGCACTCAAGTTCATCGATGACCTGACCGCGCAATTGAAAGACGTCCGCGACTCGCAAAAGGCCCTCCGCCATGCGCTTCGCGACACGCGCGATTTCTTTCAGGCCGCTCAGGGCTGCGTGACCACGCTCCACCCCGGGCGCCAGGAAGTCGATCTGCTCTTCACGCTGCCCCAGCAAGCGAGCTGGGATCTGGACGTGTTGACCCGTTTCATCCGTCACACACGCTGGCCTACTCAGCGCGACATGTTGATCGGATCAATTCGACGGCGTGGCGGTGCGTGGGGCGCATTTGCCGTCGTGCGGCCGGGTCATACGTTCGATCGAGACGATCGACACCTCATGGCGCGCATCACCGCGGCGCTGTCCGCCACGGTTCACCGCATCGACCGCGACCGGCTCCTCGGCGTACGCGATCGCATCGACCGAAAGATGATGGAACAAATCCATCCAAAAGATCTCTTCTACCAGATCCTGGACGGCATTCGTTCGTTGACGCTCTACGATCATTCGTCCGCGCTCCTCATACGCGAAGAGAACGAGCCGGTGCTGCGAGTGGTGGCGGAACAGATCGCGTGGACGAAGGCCAAGAGCGAGCGAATCGGGTTGCGCATCCCCATCAGCGAGGAAGCGGTAGCACTTCTGCAGTCGCCCCGGGTGTATGGCTTCGACCGTCATGGAGACCACTGGAAAGAGTGGCGGGGTCAGCCGGCAGACGGTCTTGCCGCGATGCTGGATTACAACACCGGCGACACCGCCGACGGCGAAAGCAGTCGCGAGGCGTCGATGCTGTGCGCTCCGCTGGCCACGCGAGACAGCCTCGTCGGAGTGCTGAAGATCGCTGCCCGCTACCCTGAGCAACTGAAGCCGTTCGATGCGGAACTGGTCGAGCACTTCAGGGCGCAGGCAGCGGTTGCCATTCAGAACCTGCATCGCGCCGAGTCGCTGCGCGCCCGCGTCGTGACCGCGGAGCGGAAGCATGCGATGGCAGACCTGGCTCGCAGCGTGTCTCACGACGTGAACAACGCACTTGGCTCGATGCTGCCACTGGTCCAGGAGATGCAGGTCGATCTCCGCAACGGAACATTCACGCCCTCGGTGTTTGCCGAGGATCTTGACCAGGTGCAGAAGTCGCTTCAAGTGTGCCGCCGGATCTTCGGCGGCATGTTGACGTTCGCGCGCAACGCGTCGCGGCAAAGCCGCGACGGCCACGTGCGCCGAGCCATCGAGACGGCCTCGGCCATCCTGAGATACGGCATGAGTCGCAGCTCCATCGAGCTGCTCATCGATGTTCCCGACGACATCCCGCCTGTCGGCTGCAGCCAGAGCGATCTCGAACAGGTCTTTCTCAACCTGCTCACCAACGCACGGGAGGCCACGCCGCATGGTGGCCGGATCACGGTGACCGTGCGGTTCGTGGATCGCGCGGTGGAAATCGCCATCGCCGATACCGGGTGCGGGATTCCTCGAGAGCATCTTCCACGAATTCTCGAGCCCTTCTTCACCACCAAGCCGCACGGCAACGGCATCGGCCTGTCGATCTGTCGCTCGGTCCTGTGGGAAGTTGACGGCACGATGACGATTCAGAGCGAGGCCGGCAAGGGCACGCAGGTCGACGTGCGCATTCCGCAGGCGGCGCTCCAGGCGCACGTGCAGTCATGAAGTCAGCCCGCATCCTGGTCGTGGACGACGAGCCCGGCATGCTTCGCGCCGTCGATCGCGTGTTGAGCAAAGACCATCACGTCATGGGAACGCGGCTGTCGCGCGAAGCGCTGTCGATGGCCGGCGATTTTCATCCGGAGCTCGCGATTGTGGACATCCGGATGCCCGATCTGGATGGCTTCGAGCTGACAGCGCAGCTGAAGGCCCGCTTCTCTGGGATCGACGTCATCCTGATGACCGGCAGTGTCGATGATCTCGACGAGAAACTGGTCCGAGCAATCCGCAGCCCTGCCTTCTACTTCATTCAGAAGCCGTTCGATCGCGAAGTGCTGAGGACGCTCGTGGATCGATGTCTCGAACTGCGCTGGCGGCGTGAGGAGCATCGGCTGAACCTCATGCGACTGGAAACGGAGATGGCCGAGGCGCGCGCCTTCCAGCAAAGCTTGTTGCCCAACCGGGAAACGACCGTGAATGGTGTCGAGGTCTGCTGCCGCTACACGCCGTCTTCGGCACTCGGTGGCGATCTGTACGACTATGCGGCCAGCACCGGGCGAACTGCGTTACTGATTGCTGATGTGTCCGGGCACGGCGTATCGGCGGCGATGCTCACCGGCATCGTAAAGAGCGCGTTTCATGCGTCGCACGTCGATGGCTTCGAGCCGGCGGCCGTGGTGCAGCGCGTCTCGATGGGGCTGGCTGCCTTCAGCCCGGACCGATTCGTCACGATGGTTGCCGTGCTGATATCTCCGGAAGAACGCCAGCTGCGGTACGTGAACGCCGGCCATCCGCCCGTTGCGCTATGGGGAAAGACGCGCGAACCACTCTGGCTTCACAGCACGGGGCCGCTGATCTCGCCTGTGTTGAAAGAGTCCACCTGGGAAGCGCCGGTCGTACCGATACACGAGGGCGATCACGTGCTGCTCTACACGGACGGCATCTCGGAGGCGCTGGCAGACGATCACGGACGCGCGGAAAAGCGATTCACGAGCATCATTGGCCGGGCCTTCGAGGGCGGAGCCCCACTGCTCGACACGATTCTCGCCGATGTTCACCAGGAACTGGCGGGTCGGCCGCAGCCCGACGATCTCACGCTCCTGACTGCGAGAGTCGTCGGGCCGGCATCATGAGAACACTACTTCCACGCAGAGTAGACGTTCTTGCCGACGAGGTACGCAGGATTCGCGCCCTGACGCGGACGGAACTTCTGCACGCCGCCGCGACCCACCGCCGCGAGGTACAGGTTCTGTTCCTGGTCCACGCTGATGCCGTGCACGCCGAAGAGCGCGCCCGGCCATGATCCAAGTCCGCCCCACGCGTAGACGAGATGTCCATCGCGATCGAGTTGCGCAAGCTGCTGTGTGACCTGGTCAAAGACCCACACGCGACGGTCGCCGTCGATGTATACGAAATGCAGATCAAGGCCTGACGGTCCGGGCTGCATCGACCACATGCGGATGAACTTGCCGTTCTCGTCGAACACCTGGATCCGGCGGTTGCCGCGGTCGTTTACGTAGACCTGGCGTGTGGCGGGATCAACGCCCACGCCGTGGACGTTGTTCATGTAATTCGGTCGTGTCTCCTTGCCCGCATCTCCGCGTTCGCCCCAGGCCGTCACGTAGTTGTCGTTCTTGTCGAACTTCACGACGCGCGTGTTGGCATAGCCGTCCGACACGTAGTAGCTGCCGTCAACCTGGAAGGCCATGAACGTCGGGCGATAGAAATGCTTGTCGTCCGATGCATGAACGTTCGGTTCACCGATGGTCTTCAGCAGTGTCTTGCCATCGTTGGTGAACTTGAAAATCGCGTGGCGATAGTCGTCCACGACATAGACGTTCTTCTGCGGATCGTACGGGCTGATGTAGACCGAGTGCGGCCGGCGCAGCATCTTGTCCCACTGCTTCCACGTCTCGATGATGTCGCCGTTGCGATTGATGACGACGATGCAGTTCTCCCAGAGGAAGTCGACACCAGCCTTGCCGGCATCTGAATCGTCACCGACCTTGCCGTTCACTTCGAGTGCGCCGGGAGGGCTCGCCTGCGTGGCGTTGCGCCACATCCCCGCAACCGGGAAGTTCAGGTTCGGCCCGATCTGCGGCAGTGGATTACCGCGTCTCCCGCCTCCCTGTGGAAGCACGGGCAGTTGGCCACGCTGAATGTAGTAAACACGATCCGGGCTCTCGGCAAAGACACCCTGCCCCGCGCCGAAGGTCCATTTCTCGTTGCCAGGCAACGTGCTGATGTCCTTGGGCCAGCCGGGGACCACCTCGTACGGTCCTGTGGGATCGAGGAAGCCGACCGCGCCGGGGACGGCCGTATTGCCGCCGCGTGACTGCGCCGTAACAGGATTCTTGACCGCAGTGTCGCTCACCAGGATGGCGGCGGCGATCACCGCGAGGACGGTTGTAGCCCAATGCTGACGCATGAGTCCCTCCGTTTTCGACAGCAGGAAGAATACGCGAAAACTTCGTGAACTCGGACCAATTGGTTTTCCACGTTCGATTGTTCCGATCCCGTCGTTGTAGACCAGTAACGCCAACGAGTGTGCGATGGCGCCGCTTCAAAGGAACTGCTTGTGAAGTCGATTCGCGCGTCCGTCACGATGTTAGTGTGGGCTTTTATTGCCGGCGCCGGCGTGTGCGAGGCGCAGTTCTCACCCGGGCTCGATGCGGGCACGGTCGTCGAGACGCAACTGGAACAAGGACGCTTTCGCAGCCCCCTTCCGTTCGACGTGCAGTTCTTTATTCAGGCTCCAATCGACACAGAAATCGACGAAGTCCAGGGGAAGTACGCACGACAGCAGGGCCCCGGAAGCTGCGAGTCGATTCTGGTGGCTATTCCGACACAGCCACCCCTGAGCTCGTTTCCGCCGCCACCGCCGCCACCGAGGCCGGGAAGGCCCGCTTCCACAGAAAAGCCGGCGCAGCCGCCGGCGCGCGGTTCGATCAAGGGATGGCTGGGATACGCCAATCTGTTCGTCAAGGACGGAGGGACACGCGTGTTCGAGTTGTCAGTTCCCCCTCTTTCGCCGAGGCGAGACTATTGTTTCCAGTTCGTTCTCCGTACGAAGACCGATCCGGCCACTGCCCGGCAGATTGTTGTGACGGCGCTCGATCAAGCGCTCCAGGCGCTGCCCGACGAGACGGAACTTGCGCAGACCAAGGCGTACGACGACTTTCGAAATAAGGTCCTGGACGAAATCGATCGCGTATTGGCTGAAAAGGAGCGGGCAACCGGCCTTCGTCTGAGCTTGGATGTACCGGACGATTCGTTCTTCAGCCGGAAGGCTGTCGACAAGATCAGGCTGACCTACAGGACGCAGTTCGCGCTTGTCGTCCAGGCGCAAGCCAACCGTCGCAACGCTGTCGGGGATTTCACGTCGACCGCGGGTAACGCAGCCAATGCCCTCAACGCGTTCCTTACGGATACCCGTACTCAAAAGCTGATTGTGGCGCTGCAGGCAAACAGCTTCGACCCCCTGATCGCTCCGAGGATCACCTTGCTTGGTTCGAGCCTGACACTTGTCAGTCGCGATCTCCAGTCGATCGCGCTCGGCACAGATCCAAGCGTCCCTGCCTCATTGGTGGACTTCTCGAGGACATTCGACTCGACGGCCGTGGAAGCACGTGTCGGGATTCTCGACGCCCGAATTCGCGAGCTCACAGAGTTGCGCCTGCTGACCCGGCAACTGGTTGACAACGAAACGCTTCGCCGAGCTGCCGGGGTCCAACCGGCGGCTGCTGCGGGCCCGGTCAATGCCAACGCGCTGGCGACCGACGAATTGAATGGCATCGTGACCCTGGCCACCAGCGCAATCACGACCCTGACACAGGGGCGGGGCATCCTCATTCGCCTGCAAAACCTTCTTCGATCGCGGGAAGCAGGGATCAGCGCGATGGCGGAGCAGATTGGCGCCGAGCTCGAGAAGGTCGTGCGGTTCACCGGCACCACGACGACCGACTGGCGGACGCGGGCCACCGCCTACATCAGCGCCGATGTCGGACTCGCGTACTCGCCAGAGATCGACTCGTTCTTCTTCTATTTCGGCACGAACATCTATCTGGGGCCGGTGAACAAGAAGGCACCACTGTCGTACCGCGACGATGGATGGAGCTCGATTCGAAAGCGCCTTGCGGTGACGTTCGGCATTCCGCTCAATCCGTTCGAGCAAAACCAGACCGTGACGCTCAACGACCCTCGCGGCGGCCAACTCGAGGGCGTGATCGGATCGCGCCCGTTGC
>Ga0315912_10005366_pt1 | contig 11834 bp, 6 predicted proteins | sample VfabasoilMG_FD_204469 | JGI IMG/M metagenome (GOLD analysis project Ga0315912, IMG submission 204469) | Garden soil microbial communities collected in Santa Monica, California, United States - V. faba soil | ecosystem: Environmental > Terrestrial > Soil > Garden | place: USA: California...
ATTCACCCCCGACCCCATTAATTATAGCTTCCAGTACTTCGAGAGATGCGGCGTGACGGCCTTGATCGTGGCATCTGCGCGCGGTGCCGGCCCGCCAGGCGCACGGTCGATCGACTTCTCTCCTGCAAGCGCACCAATTGATGCGCGTAAGCTCGTCGCCAACCCGACCAGGTCATAGCCGCCTTCGGTGATGGCCACGAGGCGCCCCTGCGCCGTCGCGTCAGCCACATCGGCGATAGCGCGAGTCAGCCGTCCAAAGTAGTCGCTCGTCAACCGCATGCCTGCGAGCGGATCGTCCATGTGCGCATCAAAGCCTGCCGAGATGAGCACCAGCTCGGGCCGGAACTGTTTGAGCACTGGAATCGCCACCTGTGTGAACGTCGCCTCGTAGTCCGCGTCCGTCGCTCCCGCCGAAAGCGGCAGGTTCACCGTGAAACCGGCGCCTGTCCCCTTGCCGACGTCGCCAGCGGCACCGGTGCCGGGATAGTAGGGATACTGGTGCGACGACACGAACAGCACCGATGGGTCGTCATAGAAACTCCACTGCGTGCCGTTGCCGTGATGCACGTCGTAGTCAACGATCGCCACACGTGAAAGACCGCGCGCGCGCGCATGCGCGGCGGCAATTGCAATGCTGTTGAAGAAGCAGAAGCCCATCGCTTTCGCGTGCTCGGCATGGTGGCCGGGTGGACGCACCAGCGCGAACGCACGTGCGCCGCTGCCCTCCTCGAGCACGTGGTCTACCGCACTCACGGCAGCACCCGCCGCGGTCCTGGCAGCGTCCCATGTATGCGGCGACGTGAACGTATCCGGATCGAGCGCGACGGCTCGCCCCGCCGTCTCCTTGATCATCGCGATGTGTTCACGCGCGTGAACGCGGCCGATCTCCGCTTCCGTTGCGGCCCTGGGCTCCTCTACGGCGATGCCCTTCTTGCGAAACTCGGCCGCCACTGCCTGCATCACCTCGAATCGCTCGACGCGTTCGGGATGGCCCGGAGGGGTCAGATGATCGGCGAAGATGGGTGAGGTGAATAGCGTGAGTGACACGGGAGAATTGTAAATGACCATCATCCTCGCCACGCTGGCAGTTGTGATGGTGATCATCGGCCTGATTGGCGTAGTGATGCCGGCGCTGCCCGGGCACATGCTGATCCTGGCCGGCCTCATCGTTGGCGCGTGGGCCAACGGGTTTACGCGCGTTGGCGTCTGGACGCTGGTCGTGCTCGGCGTGATCGCGCTGGCCAGCTACGGCGTGGATGTCGTCGCCGTTGCGCTCGGTGCAAAGCGTCTTGGAGCGAGCCCCCGGGCTATGACCGGCGCGGCGCTCGGCACGCTGGCCGGCCTCTTCTTCGGCCTCCCCGGCGTCATCGTCGGTCCATTTGTCGGTGCCGTCATCGGCGAGCTGACGACGCACCGCGACTTTGCGAAGGCCGGCAAAGCCGGAGTGGCCGCATGGATTGGCTTCGCGATCGGCACAGCCGTGAAAGTCGCGCTCGCGTTCCTGATGATCGGCATCTTTCTCGTAGCGCTCGTGTTCTAATTGCCCCACTATGCGCGCATTCCTTGGTGCTGTCGGTGTGGCTCTCGTCCTCGTCTCAGCTGCAGCTGCAAGACAGGACCCGACGATCGTGACCAACCCGCCGGAGAAGTTCACGATGCGCGTCGTGACCACAGGCCTTGATGGTCCGTGGGAAATCACGTGGGGACCAGATCAGCAAATCTGGGCGACTGAGCGGCGGGGCCGGCGCGTCATCAGAATCAATCCAGCGGACGGGACGCGACGTACGTTGCTCTCGCTACCCGAGGCACACACAACATTCACACAAGACGGCCTGCTCGGTCTCGCTCTTCATCCCGATCTGCTGAAGGGCCTGGTCGCCACTGACTACGTCTACATCGCGTTCACGTACGACGACGCCGCGGGACCGGCGCTGGCTCGGCGCCTTGGAATTCGCCGGTATCTCTACGATGCGAAGACGCAGACGTTGTCCAAACCGATGGACGTCATCATGGGACTCCCGACGCATGACGATCACGTTGGTGGACGACTGGTCATCGGTCGTGATCTGAAGCTGTATCTCACCATTGGCGATCAGGGGAGCAACTTCGGCGCGAATCGATGCAATGCCAATCACGCACAGGACCTTCCGACGCTGAGTCAGGTCAAGGAGCAGAACTGGTCCAACTATCAGGGCAAGATCCTCCGCCTGAATCTCGACGGCTCGATCCCCGAAGACAATCCCCTGATCAACGGCGTCCGCAGCCACGTCTTTTCGTACGGCCACCGCAACCCGTTGGGGCTCGTCGTCGGACCAAAGAACGAGATCTACGAGTCCGAGCATGGTCCGAACACTGACGACGAGGTCAACCTGATTGAAGGCGGGCGCAACTACGGCTGGCCGAATGTCGCCGGCTATCGCGACGGCAAGACGTACGTCTACGCGAACTGGTCTGCCTCGAAGCCGACACCCTGCGCAACGCTGCCTGCCGGCAATGCGATTCCCGCGTCGGTTCCGACACAGACCGAGATGTCCTGGAACAACCCGGCTTTCGCACCGCCACTGCGAACCTTCTTCACGATAGACACGGGATCGTACGTGCAGTCGATCGGCAGCGCCACTATGGCGCCGGGCGGAATCGACATCTACATGGGCACGACGATTCCCGGCTGGCAGAACTCGTTGCTCGCGCTCAGCCTGATCAGAGGTGTCGTCTATCGCCTGAAACTTGCGCCTGACGGGAAGTCCGTGGCCGGCGCGCCGATTGAAGTCTTCCCAACCGCGAATCGGTATCGAGACATCGCGCTGAACCCCGATGGAAGGACGTTCTACCTCGCGACGGATCCTGAAGGTCCGAATCGTGACGCAGCCGGAAAAGCGCGCGATCTGGCGAACCCAGGAAGCATCCTCGAGTTCAAGTACACGGGGAACTGATTTACTTCTTCACGAACTTGACGAGCGTGGCGTTCACTGAATCGGCGACGTAGATGTCGCCCTTCGGGTTGACCGCAATCATGTGCGCTTCGCCAAACTCGCCTGGCCCTTTGCCTGGCTTGCCCATCGCGGCAATGACCTTCCCATCGAGATCCAGTCTGAGCACCTGACCCGCAAAGCCGTTGACCATGTAGACGTACTGCCGGCCGATGTCGAAGCTGCACGGCAGCCCTTTGTATTTCATCTCCCTGACGAACGTCCCGTTCTGATCGAAGACCTGGATTCGCTGGTTCTCACGATCCGCCACCCACAGCAAACCCTTCGCATCGATCGCTACCCCGTGAGCCACCTGGAACTGACCGGGGCCCGATCCTTTGCCGCCCCACGACTTGATGAACTTGCCGTCCTTGTCGAATTTGAGCACCCGCGGATCGCCCATCGGTCCAGGCGTGTGTCCCTGGACGATGAAGATGTCGCCGTTGTTGGCGATGACGACGTCATTGGGCTGATTCAACTTGTGCGAGCCGGTCGCGTCGTTCCACTCCCCTGCTTCGCCCTTGGTGCCGATCGTCAGGAGCGTCTTGCCGTCGCGGCTCATCTTCACGACGATGTGACCGCCCACGTCGGTCGCCCATAGATTGCCCTGACGATCGATGCGCAAGCCGTGTGAGCGCGTGAAGATTCCGTCGCCGAAGCTGCGGATGTAGTTGCCGTCGGCGCCGAACTCGAAGAAGGCCTGTGCACCGCGCGAGAGCACCCACAGGTGACCGTCCGCGTCGAATGCGACGCTCGCGGTTGCGCCCATGTCCCTGCCTGCGGGCAAGGTCACGGCTGCGGGAGCGACGACGTAGTCGAGCTCTGGCGCTGTCTCGGGCACGAGCAGCGCTGGGTCAGACGGGCGCTGCGCAAAAACCGATGTGCCGAGCAGAATCGCGACCAGTCCGACTGCAGCCTTCTTCATGGAAGCCTCCGCGCGGCAGTCTACCCGATTGCGAGCAATACGGGCGGTCCGACGGGGCGACGGGACGATGGTGCGACGGTCCAGTACGAGGGGCCGAGGGTCAGACCTTCGCAGGCCGCACCTTCGCCCCGTCGCACCGCACGTTCTCTGACTATTCGCTCCTAAACGCCTGCACGGGATCCACTTTCGCCGCGCGCATCGCGGGCACGAACGCAGCAAAGGCGGCTGTGAGCAGCAGCACCGCCGCCACGCTTGCGAACGTCACCGGATCGAGCGGTTGCACACCGAACAAGAAGGCCGAGATCGACTGCGACAGCAGAGCTGCGGCGACGAGGCCGATGACTGCGCCGATGCCAACCATCCGTGCCGCGCCGCGAAGGACCAGCCCGAGGACGGTCTTCGTGCTCGCCCCCAAAGCGATGCGCACGCCGAACTCGCGCTTCCGCTGCTGCACCGAGTAAGCGATGATGCCGAACACGCCCACCATCGCGAGGATTAGCGCCAGTCCCGCGAACGTCATCACCAGCCGCGCACGGAATCGCTGCCGTGCCGTCGCTTCGAACGCGACGTCGTCCAAGGTGATCAACTGGCCGACGGTCACGAGTTGCTCTTTGTCCACGCGCGCGATCGCGGATCGAACCGATGGCGCCAGTGCGGAGGCTGGACCAGCCTTGGGCCGCACAAGCATGAAGATGTCGTCAAACGGATCCTGCGCGAGCGGAACATAGAGCTGGACGAAATCCTCTGCTTCGTCAGGTCGCCCCTTCACCTGACGTGCGACACCAACAATCTGCCGCGTCTGGACTCGCCCTGACGGCGCCTTGACGGCGATCCGTTCTCCGAGCACCGATCGCCCTTGCAGGTGTCGCCGGACGAACGCCTCGTTGACGATGCAGACCGACGTGGTGTCGGCAACGTCGCCGTCTGTGAAGGCTCGACCAGCGACGATCGGAAGATCGAGCGTGCTGAAGTACGACGGGCTGACGACCTGATAGTCAGTCGTCGGCTGCTGGTTCTCCTGCAACGGGGGATCACCTACCACTTGAAACGGACTTGCACCAAAGGTCGACTCACCCATTGGCAGCGTGGTCGCCCATGCGATATTTCGAACGTTCGCATCCGACCACGTTTCCTGTTCGATCGATTTGAAGAACTGAAGCAGAGACTCCCTGTTGGGGTATCGTCCGCCGATCGGATCGACGAACACGCTGAGAGCGCTCTCCGCTTCATATCCTCGCGGTACGTTGTCTACAGCCATCAGCGTCCGCAACAGCAGACCCGCGCCGACGAGCAGCAGCACTGCGGCGGCCACCTCACCCATCACGAACAGCGCGCGAATGCGACCACCATGCGCGCTCGTCGTTCGCGTGTCTCCTCCCATCGTCTGCGCCGACGAAGCCAGTCCACGAGCGTGCCACGCAGGAGCGAGCCCGAATATCACGCCAAGCGCACCCGCAACGAGCGCACAGAACACGCCGACTCGCATGTCAAACGCCGGGACGACGGCATTGGGCAGCAAGCCTGCCGGAATCATCGACGGCGTGACCCTGAGAATGGCCGCGCCGATACCTGTGCCCAGCGCGCCGCCAATCAGTGCAAGCACGAGACTCTCGGTGAGCAGCTGGCGGACGATGCGACGACGGCCTGCGCCGAGAGCCGAGCGGATAGCCAGCTCTCGTGCGCGGCCGGCAGCACGCGCGAGCAGCAGATTGGCGACGTTCGCACAGCAGATGAGAAGAACGAATCCCACGACGCCCAGGAACAGTAGAGACGTGAGGCGGAGGTCGCCGCCGATCAACACCTCGCGGAGAGGATCGAGCAGGACTCCGCGGCCCTTGTTGGCTGACGGAAAGTCGCGTTCCAACGCCGCAGCCACTCTTGCCAGATCGTCACCGGCAGCCTTGATCGAGACTCCCGGCTTCATGCGTCCGACGACGCGGAACATTCGCAGGCCACGAATGCGCTCTGCGTTCGGTCCGCCCGGAATCCCGAGATCGCGTCGCAACTGAATGAGACCCCACACGCTCGCGGAGCCGATGATCTGTGCCTGCTGAGGAACGACACCCACAACCGTGAAGAGGTCGCCATCGAGGCGAATCGGTGTGCCGATCACCGCGGGATCGGAGCCGAACCGATTGCGCCAGAAGCGCTCGCTTAGAACAACCGACCTGGTTTCGTCTCTGTCGTCCGACGCCAGAAAGGTCCGGCCCGCGATCGGCTTGATGCCGAGGGCATCGAAGACGCCGCTCGAGACCCACTGCCGGGGAACTCCTTCCGAGGCCCCATTCGGTCCGGCCATCACCATGCTGCCCACGCCGGGAATGAATCCGGCCAGCTTCTCGAACGTGCGAGTCTGGTCGTTCCAATCGAGCATGTTGAGCGGCGACACGGGACCACGGAGCAACGCATCGCTGCGATCCCATGCGATCACGAGCCGATCGGGCTCGGGCAATGGCAAGGGACGCAACAAGGTCGCGTCGGCGAGCGCGAAGATCGCGCCGTTCGCGCCAATGCCGAGTGCAAGCGTGATTGCTGCTACACACGTGAACCCCGGCGCCGACTTCAGTTGCCGCACGGCAAACCGCACGTCGTCCCGCAACTCCTCGAACCACTGTGTCAATCGCATCTCTCGGTCTCGCTTTCTGCCAAGGTCTACGCAGGTCCGCTTGAGCCGACCGGCGTCACCGATTCGCGCCAGCACGATCTCGCGTGCGATCCGCGGGTCGAGCCCTCTCTCGACCAGTTCACGCGTCCGCATCTCGATGTGGAATGCGAGCTCCTCGTCCACTTCCTGGTCGAGAGGTACGCGCCACAGCCACGAACGGAGGGAGCGTTTCATTCGTTTCTGAACGCAATCACTGGATCAACACGTGCAGCTCGCCAGGCCGGGGCGGCGACAGCGATCGTGGCTGTCACGATCAACACGAGCGGCACGAGCACGAACGTGATGGGGTCGATCGGCTGGATACCGAACAGGAACGCCGAGATCGATCGACTCAGGGCGGCTGCTGCGATCAGGCCGATGGCGATGCCAGTTCCAATCACGCCGCCGGCGCTCGCCATCACAAGCCGAAGCACGCTGGACGCGTTTGCGCCGAGCGCGATGCGTACGCCGAACTCGCGCGTGCGCTGTTGAACTGAATAGGCGAGGACGCCGAATACACCGACGAGCGCGAGTGTCAGCGCCAGCACCGCGAACGCACCGATCAGCACGGCACGGAAACGCGGCTGCGAGGTGGCCTCGGTCTGAATCGTGGTCAGTGTTCGGAAAAGCAGTGGTCGATCGGGCTCGACGCGTGCCACCGCGGCGCGGACCGCGGGCGCAATGGCTTCGGATGGCCCGTTCACCGGCCTCACCACCAGCGACGCCAGTGCCCAGGTGTTCTGGGCATGCGGCACGTAGAGCTGTGGTTGCTCTTCCTGTTCATCGGGTCGTTCTTTGATGTGTCTGACGACGCCGACGATTTCTCGAAGTACGGCCTGCGGTGGCTGCACCATCGCATTGACTGACACACGCGTGCCGATTGCAGTTCGCCCTTTCAGGTATCGACGCACAAAGACTTCGTCCACGATGGCAACGGGCGGCGCGTTGGTGGCATCGGCATCACTGAACGCACGTCCTTCGAGCACGGGGACACCAAGCAGGTCGAAGTAGGACGGGCTGACGATCTGATAGCCCGTGCCATCGCGATTGGCCTGGGGCCGCGGCGGGTCGCCGTCAATCTCGAACGTTTGTCCGTAGAACATCCCGTCGAGCGGTAGAGCGCTGCCCCACGCGACGTCGCCCACACCGGGTGCGTTCCGAACGGCGGTCTCAATGTTGGCGAAAAACTGCCGCATCGAGTCCGGAGTTCTGCCGAAGCCAGAATGGATACTGGTGGTCAGCACATCGTGGGATCGATTCCCAGCGTCAACGTCCTCGAGCGTCAATAGCGTGCGCAGAAGCAGGCCGGCGCCGCACAAGAGCAGGACCGCCGTGGCGACTTCAGCGACGGCGAGCCCGCGCCGAAGCCTCGAGCTTCCGCCGGCAGCCGTCCGCGAATCAAGCGACATGATGTTCGCCAGGGATGTGCTCGTTGCCTGCCAGGCCGGTGCGAGCCCGTACAGGATCGCGACGACAAACGCTGTCGCGGCAGAGAACGTCAGCACACGCTGATCGAAGGCGAGCGAAACTGACTGAGGCAACAGGCCGGGTGGAACCAGCGATGGTGCCGCCCTGAGAATTGCTGCACCGACGGCGGTGCCGAGTATTCCGCCCAGCGCCGCGAGAACGAGGCTTTCGGTTAACAGCTGACGGACGATGCGCAGTCGTCCCGCACCAAGTGCGGATCGGACTGCAAGCTCGCGTGACCGCGCGTTTGTGCGGGCCAGCAACAGGTTGGCGACATTGGCGCAGCACATCAGCAGCACGAACGCGACAACGCCAAGCAGCAACAGCGAAGTCAGGCGCAGTTCGGAGCTGGCCAACCGATCGCGCAGCGGGTCCACCGTCGCGCGATGACCTTTGTTCGTCGCAGGCGATTCTTCGGCCAGAGCGTCTGAGATCGCGGCCATCTCCGCGCGCGCCGCGTCAATCGTGACGCCGGGCTTCACGCGCCCGATCACCGGCAGGTAATGCGGGTAGCGCTCCGCGGGGGCGCGGCTGCGCGGGGGGTTCAGGATCGTCCAGGCCTGGCTGCGTCCAAGACTTGGAAATCCAGGAATGTCGAACTGGAACGACGCCGGGATCACGCCGATGAGCGTGAACATTCGGCCACCGAGTCGAATCGGATGGCCGACTGCCGCCAGGTCGCCTCCGAGGTGGCTGCGCCAGAGCCCTTCGCCGATGACAACGACATCTGACGAAAGCCTCTCGTCGCTGGGCAGAAACGTGCGCCCGGCGATCGGTGTCGCGCCAAGCACCGTGAAGAAGTCGGCCGTGACGGCCTGGCCTATCACTGGTTGAGCGATGCCGTCCGCGCCCGTGATCGACGTCCCGCTGCTCATCGCGCCGGCCATCGCGTCGAATGTCTGGTTACGCTCTCGCCAATCGGCGAAGTCGAGCGGGTTCGCAGCGTTGCGTCCGCCCGGCGTGATCTCCGATATCGCGACAAGTCGATCGGCATCCGCAAACGGCAGCGGCCGCAGCAATGTGGCATCGGCGACGGCAAACATCGCGCTGTTCGCCCCGATGCCAAGCGCGAGCGTCAGCACCGCGACGATGGCGAATGCCGGTGACGCCGTGAGCTGCCGCAGCGCAACGGCGACATCGTCTCTGAGGTCTTCGAACAACTGCGATAGCCGCATTTCGCGTTCTCTCTTTCGACCGAGGTCGATGCAGGTGCGCTTGAGGCGATCGGTATCTCCCATTCGTGCGAGCACCATCTCGCGCGCGATCCTCGGGTCCAGTCCCTTCTCGACCAGCTCGCGCGTGCGCATCTCGACGTGAAAGGCGATCTCGTCGTCCACCTCCTGGTCGAGCGGCACGCGCCACAGCCACGAACGGAGGGAACGCTTCATTGAGACTCACCGCCGTTCCGAGTTCCCGGTTTCCTGTTCCACGTTCGTGTTCGACGTTGCGGTTCTAGGACCTCGAACCCGAACTCTGAACACGAACCCGGAACCAGGAACATGGAACCTGGAACTGCGCTACTCATTTCGAAACGCCTCGACGGGATCGACGCGCACGGCGCGCAGCGCCGGCGCGGCGGCCGCTACTGCGGCGGTGACAGCAAGCAATCCAGCTACCGTTACGAACGTCAACGGATCGAGAGGCTTCACGCCAAACAGGAACATCGAAATGACTTGCCCGAGACCAGCTGCCGCGGCCAGGCCAACAAGAGTGCCCAGCGCAATCACGCGAGCGGCGCCACCCAGAACCAGGCTCAGCACATTCGATGTCGTGGCGCCCAACGCGATGCGCACTCCAAGCTCCCGCATGCGCTGCTCGACCGAATACGTCAACACGCCGAAGATGCCCACCAGCGCGAGTGACAAGGCGAGTGCGGCGAACGTCGCGACGATGACCGCGCGGAACTTGTGCGGCGCGGTTGTCGTGTTCGCGAGGTCTGTCAGCGTCCGCTCGCGTCTGACGGGCAGGTTGCGATCGATTCGCGCGACGACCTGGCGGATCGGTGTCAGGAGACCCATGACAGGTGCGTCCAGGTCCTGTACGACCAGAAATGTGTCGGTCCAGGGATACTGGGCGAGCGGCACGTACATCTGTGGCCGGTCGTCCGCTTCCCTCGTCCGGCCCTTGACCTGCGGAACGACGCCGACGATCTCCCACGACTTCGCCACGGGCTGACCGGCGTAGAGCGGCTCGATGCCAATTCGAACGCCGATCGGATTCCTCCCTGCGAGGTGACGGCGCACGAAGGACTCGCTGACGAGGCACACGGGCGTGTTGTCGCGAGTATCACGCTCAGTGAACGAGCGGCCTGAGATCGCCGGAAGGTCTATCGTCGAGAAGTAACCGGGATCCGCGGCCTGGAACTCCGTCAGGGGACGATCGCCCCGAGGAACGATTGGGTCGCCAACGATCTCGAATCGCTGTAACCCGATTTCTGTCTCGCCGTAAGGCAACGAAGTCGCCCATCCGATGCTTCGCACTCCGGGGAGTGCGCTCACCTGGCGTCCGGCCTCCTCGTAAAACTGCAACAGCGATTGGCCGGTTGGATAAGGAGTTCCGGGACCGGGCGTCGGCAAGCTGAAGTCGAGCGTCAGCACGCTATCCCCTTCGGCGCGATATCCGGGGTCGTAGCTTCCGATCGCCAGCAGCGTTCGCAGCAACAGTCCGGCTCCACACAACAGGAGGACCGCTGCCGCGACTTCACCGGCCACCACCAGATTTCGAAACCGGCCTCCTCGTCGCGTCGATGATCGGCTTTCTGAAGAGATCACCTGCACGAAGGAGGTTCTCGTGCTCTGCCAGGCCGGTACGACACCAAACAACACACCGGCGAGAAGACTGGCTATCGCGCAGAAGCCGAGGACTCGCCCATCGAAGACGAGCGTTGCGGACGCCGGTAGCAGCCCCGCAGGGATCATGGTGAGCGACGCTTTCAAGATCGCCATCCCGAACCCGATGCCAAGCGCACCACCCACCGTAGCCAGCACGAGGCTCTCTGTCAGCAGCTGGGCAACGATGCGCGCCCTCCCTGCACCAAGCGCAGATCGCACCGCGAGCTCGCGCGAGCGGACACTGCTGCGAGCGAGGAGAAGATTGGCGACATTGGCGCAGCACAGGAGCAGCACGAAGCCGACGACGCCAAAGAGGAAGAGCGAGGTGAGTTGCAGCTCGCGCCCCATGATCGCTGCGCGCAGCGGCTCGGCGGTGACGGTCCATCCCTTGTGAGATTCGGGATAGTCGCGCGAGAGCCTCTCGCCGAATATTGCGAGATCGGCCTGCGCCGCCTCGAGCGTCACGCCGGGTTTGAGGCGTCCGACAACTTGAAGCGAAAAAGCTCCTCGATTTAACACCGGATTCGCTTCAGGCAGGAGGGACCAGACCCGCGCCGGCCGCTGGAGCTGTGCGGTGTCCGGCACCACCCCCACGACGGTGAATGGCTCGCCATTCAATCGAATCTCCCGGCCAACCAGAGACGGCTCTCCGCCGAATCGCGTGCGCCAGAGGCCTTCACTCATGACGACAACTGGCGGCAGCCTCTGTGGCGCCGCCGCAAGCAACGAGGTGCTCGCGCGCTTTGCCTCCGATGGGATGAACGTCCGTCCGGCGACAGGCGTCACGCCAAGCGCATCGAAATAGCCGGGCGTCACATACTGCCGATCGACACTCTGCAACGAGCCGTCGGGTGCTTCGAGCAATGGGCCACCGCCGATGCCCATGTTGACGGCACCCAGCACTTCGAACGATTGACTCTGTGCTTGCAGGTCGAGAAACGTCGCTGGCGCCATCGGTACACGTGGGAACGTTGGGGCACGCTCCCACACGATGACGA
>Ga0315912_10005367_pt1 | contig 11830 bp, 4 predicted proteins | sample VfabasoilMG_FD_204469 | JGI IMG/M metagenome (GOLD analysis project Ga0315912, IMG submission 204469) | Garden soil microbial communities collected in Santa Monica, California, United States - V. faba soil | ecosystem: Environmental > Terrestrial > Soil > Garden | place: USA: California...
GGCCTTGCACAAATGCACCACCAGCCCCGAAGGGGCTACCTATCTATTGCCGCGGGCGTAGCCCGTGGCATCGCGCGGAACGCGCGACCGTGCCGCAGAAATATTCTCAATGAAATGCGCGCCATCATCGCACGGAAGCATGCAACCTATTTCGGGCTTCTGCTCGTGGGTGACTGCCCTGGATACAACAATCAAGCGCGATGTTCAACGAAACTTCGGGCAGAACACCCACGAGGGCGAGGGGATCACTGAGGTCGCCGAGATCCCTGAGATATTACCTCTGGCTCAGCGGCCTCGGCGTTGCATTTTCTCTTCGTACTCTGCGTGAAAATTTAACTACCTGGCTGCTCGTCGGCTGAACCAGCTCCTCTTGCTTTCGCTCCTGTGGCCGGATGACTGGTGGCTGCCATTTCTATTCCGGTTGTTCGAATTGTTGTTGCGATCATGGGCTTGTGAAGGCGCCGCGGCGGATGAAACAGCCGAGTAAGCGTGCTCCTGAACCGGTACGGTCTTGCCGATAAGCTTCTGAATGTCGCGCAGGAATTCTCTCTCTTCGGAATCACAAAATGAATAGGCGACGCCTGTGGCGCCAGCACGGCCGGTTCTGCCGATGCGGTGCACGTACGTTTCGGGTATGTTGGGAAGATCAAAATTGATCACGTGCGACAAGCTCTCCACATCAATGCCCCTTGCGGCAATATCCGTCGCCACGAGAACACGGGATCTTCCAGACTTGAAGTTGTTCAGTGCATTTTGCCGCGCGTTCTGCGACTTATTTCCATGGATGGCCTGGGCTTCCACGCCTGCGCGTGAAAGGTCTTTGGCTACGCGGTCGGCGCCGTGCTTGGTGCGTGTGAAAATCAAAGCTGAATTGACGCTTTCATCCTTGAGAAGACTAAGCAACAATTTTTTCTTGTCGGTCTTCTGCACAAAAAATACCGACTGACGGATCGCGTCCACTGTGGAAGAGACGGGTGTTACTTCCACTTTCGTGGGATTAGTGAGAATGCTGTTGGCAAGTTGCTGGATCTCCTTCGGCATTGTAGCTGAGAAAAACAGGGTCTGCCTTTTTGCGGGCAGCCTGGAGATCACTTTCCTCACATCGTGAATGAAACCCATGTCCAGCATACGGTCCGCCTCATCGAGAACGAACATCTTGATGTGCTGAAGGTTCACATATTTCTGATCCATGAGGTCGAGCAGGCGACCAGGGGTGGCGATGAGGATATCCACGCCTGCGCGCAGGCTGTCAGTTTGCGCCCGCTGGGGAACGCCGCCGAAAATTACTGTGTGACGAAGGCGCAAGAGCCGGCCGTAAGCGGCAAAGCTCTCTCCAATCTGGATCGCAAGTTCGCGTGTTGGTGTGAGTATCAAGGTCTTGATGCCGGCAGGGCCCTTCCTGAAGAGCTCGTCGTTGTGAAGGATCTGCAGTATGGGGAGGGCAAAAGCAGCAGTTTTCCCCGTGCCCGTCTGGGCGCAACCCAACAGGTCATGCCTGTTCAAAATGACAGGTATGGATTGCTGCTGAATTGGTGTGGGTGTGGTGTAACCTTCTGCCTGTAAAGCTTTAAGCAGGGGCTCAATGAGTCCTAATTTTTCAAATGACATGAATAGTAATTAATAAAGAGAGAGTTGAAATGATTGTTCAAAAAATGGGACCAGCGCCCTATTTGCCCCGTTTGGAGCGTATAATTAGATTTCGTTCCACAAAGATAGAGTATTAAAGTTTAAAGTTCAGGGTTCAAAGTTCAAAGTTCAGAGTTCAGAGTTCAGAGTTCCGAGTTCAGAGTTCAGAGTTCTGGGTTGCCGGAATTAACTTTAAACTATGAACTATGAACTTTGAACTTTGAACTATGAACTGTGAACTGTGAAAATCAAGACACTTTGTTTCGCTCTCATCCTCGCACTGCTGGTTCATAACGCCGTTGCTCAGTCCAACAAAAAGGCAGTATTCATCATCATCGATGGTGTGCCAGCAGATATTATAGAGAGGCTCGACTTGCCTGGCATCAAAGCAATCGCCGACAGCTCAGGTTATGCCAGAGCATACCAGGGCGGAGTAAAAGACACATACTCACAAACACCCACGATCTCCTCTCCGGGCTATAACAATCTCCTCACCGGCGTCTGGGCCAACAAACACAATGTGGTAGACAACGACATTGAGGCGCCAAACTACAACTATTGGAATCTATTCAGGCTGCTCGAGGTGAAATCATCGCGCTATCGCACAGCAGTTTTCTCAACATGGCAGGAAAACCGCACCCGGCTCATCGGGGAGGAACAGGAGGAAGCGGGCGACATCAGGCTCGACCACTCGGTGGACGGCCTGGAACATGACACCATAACTTTTCCGCACGACACATCGCGCGTCTTCATTCGCAAGATCGACGATGCCGTGACACTGGAGGCCGTCAACTACATCAGGGAAAGCGGGCCCGACCTCACCTGGATCTACCTTGAGTTCACCGACGACATGGGCCACAAGTTCGGCGACAGCCCACAAATGGACGCAGCTGTGATCCACGCCGATAGTCTTATCCACACGGTCTGGGATGCAGTTCAGGATCGCCAGGGGATGTTCCAGGAAGACTGGCTTGTGGTCGTCACCACAGATCACGGACGTGATGCCAGAACAGGAAGGGATCACGGCGGTCAGTCAGACAGGGAAAGAACTACATGGATCGCCACCAACAGCAAGAACCTGAATTCACGCTTCACACAAAACCCCGGCGTCGTGGACATTTTTCCATCCATATGCAATCACATTGGAGTAGCTGTTCCCGAAAAGGTGGCGCAGGAACTGGACGGCGTTCCGTTTATCGGCAACATAGATCTTTCAGACCTGCGCGCCACAAACAAGAACGGCAGGATCACACTTACGTGGACCAGCCACGTTACAGATCAAAGCAAAGCACAGGTATTTGTTACGCAGACGAACAACTTCAAGAAAGGATTTGAGCCGGACAAATACACGAACGTCGGAGAAACTTTCATCCGCAACGGGAAATTCAGTTTCTCAATTAATACGGATGCACCAATGGTGAAGGTAGCGGTGAAAGGGCCGCATCATTGGGTGAATGTGTGGGTGGTGAAGTAAGTAGCCAATAGTAAGTAGTAAGTATTAAGTAGTACCCGGGTAGCGCGCTACTCCTTGCTCCTTACTCCTTACTCCTATTTTTTCCTGATGGCGTAGAATTCGGCGCCGTTTGTTCCGAAGCCGGTGTCAATCGAAGGGAAACTCGCCATGGGTATGTAGAGAACATTTGAAGATGTAAGCGCGAGCCAGGTCTTTCCACCATCTACGGTACGATAGACTGTGGTGCCCTTGAACGTTGGCATGTCGCCTCCCTCATACTTAAACACCGCCTCAAGGTTAAAGCCTTCGAGCTCATCATAAAAATAACAGAGGTCAATAGCTCCAAAGGGCGGATCGGATGTCTCCCAGCTAACGCCCCCATCACGCGTGCGATAGATCAGGTCGGCACCCTGGACCAGTCCGAAATTCTTGTTGAAAAAATACATGTGACCCACATTTGCAGAAACAGGCATGGGCACGGCAACGGACTGCCATGTTAAGCCAAGGTCACCGCTCCTGAAGAACTTCTGCTTCTCACCGGAGATAAACACCTGTCCATCCACTACCTGGAATACGTCTTCCGAGTTGATTGCCAAGTCGATGAACTCCCAGGTTTGCCCGCCGTCGACGGTTCGGGACATATGATAGTCTCTGGAATTCGGGACATCCACAGTGTGTATGATAGAGAGTCCCTTTTGCGCGTCGAAGAAATGCACGTTGTCGATCTGAACATAATCACTGAAGAATGTCTTTGTCCACGTCTCACCGCCATCCGTGGTCTTCAGCAATACACTTCCCTTGCCACAATCCTCATCGAGGCAGCCCTTCATGGCATGACCTGCCGCAAAGCCTGTTTGCGCATTGATGAACATTACCGAAAACAAATGAAGGGTAGTTCCGGAAGTTTTCTTTTGCCAGGTGATGCCGGCGTCGACAGTCTTGTAGATGTCGCCCCTGGTGCCGACAAGAAATCCGGTTTTTGAATCAAAGAAAAACACATCGCGTGGAGTCGTGAAAAACGAGTACGGCGTTTTCAGGATTTCACCGCCCTCAAACAGGAACGACTCTGAGGCAGTGGTCCGGGGATTATCGAGGTAATCTCCGCAGCTCGCCAGCAGAAATCCTGCAAACAGGGCCGAAATGATTGTTAATCTGGACATCTGAGTGGTAAAAATAAGCACACGATGTCAATCTGCATGCTTCCCCAACCCGGCGATTATCCCTAAAAAGTGTGGGGAAATGCGTCTACACCCAATGCACAAATCTTCGTACCTTCATTAATCCCTACACCCCGTCAAGATGTCACGCCCTGTTTTCTGTGTGCTTCTGCACATTGCCTTCTGCAGCTATGGACAGACGCTTGAAAATATCCGGGCTGAGCTTTCGGGAGACAAGATATTGATCCGTTATGACCTGAACGGCCCCCCGGCAGGATACGGCGTTGACATCCGGGCGTATGGCTCTCACGACAGTTACAGAGAACCGCTCACGAACGTGACCGGCGATCTCGTAAAGGTCAGGCCGGGAACGGGTAAATCCATCCTTTGGAAACCACCTACGTCGCTGGACAATTTCAATGGCCAGCTCGCCTTTGAGCTTCGGGGTGATGTTGTGAAGGATCTCAAGATTCTGACCGACACGCGCAAGCTGAAGCGCGGAAAAGCGACCACCGTGCATTGGGAAGGCGGCAGGCCTGCCGACAACGTGCGTGTCGAGTTTCAGAGCAGTGGAGGTGTTCCCATTTGGTCGTCTACGATCCGCAACGATCGCCGCGTCGAATGGGTGCTGCCGGCCAAAACCAAAACAGGATCGGGCTACACGTATAAGCTTACCACTTCGGACGGAACTGTCGTCAGTGAAAAAATCAAGGTCAAGCCGAAGGTGAGCAGGGCCGTGTTCATTGTCCCTGTGCTTCTCGCAGCAGGGGCATATTTCTATTTCATTTACGACTGGCCGCTGCCGGAAGCTCCTCCTCCACCACCATCACCTGACTAGAGGAAATCATGCGGCACGGGCAACAATGCACAGGCATTAAAGATCAACTGCGAACATCCTTCGTGGTGGGGCTGCTTTGTGTTGTGATCTCAACATACGGACAGCCGACCAGCGGACTTGTTGCTTACTACCCTTTCAATGGAAACGCAAATGACCAGACTGCAAACGCCAATCATGGAACGGTAACTGGCGCAATGCTCATCGCCGACAGGTCTGGCAACGCCGGAAGTGCATACTTTCTTGACGGGTCTGGCGACTACATTGAGGTACCAAACTCCGCCTCCCTTCAGTTTCCAAATGCTGTAACAATTTCAATGTGGATCAATTTTGTTGCCGGTGGTGGAGGTCTGAATCCTCGAATCTTCTCCAAACTCGGATCCGGAGGATTTGAAATGTGGACAGCAGGAAACAGTGCGAGCCGCTTGATCGGCGCACATTCTTATTCGGTAATCGGAATGAATTCGACGTCGCCAGTCCTGGCGTCGTCCTGGAACCACGTAGTATTCACTTTTGATGGAACAACATCGTCAATTTATACCAATGGCGCACTGAACGGTACGGGCACAGTGCCTCCGACAAATTCATCTGGAAATCTGATCATTGGCACTTCTATAGTCAATGGGCTGGATCAATTCCATGGCAGCATTGACGACATCAGGATCTATGACAGGGCGCTCTCACTCAGCGAAGTTCAGGAACTTTATGATGAGGACCTGCCAGTGCCAGTGGCACGGATAATCACCTTTGCCCCCACCAGCGGCCCTGCAGGAACAAGTGTAACGATCACCGGCACAGACTTTTCTACAACTCCTTCCGACAACGCGGTGTTTTTCGGAAGTGCGAAAGCGACCGTCACATCGGCGACAACGACTACTCTCGTTGTAAGCGCTCCCGGCAATACAACCTTCGCTCCCCTTTCTGTCTCGGCAAACGGCATAACCTCATACGCCACACGTGCTTTCAATCTCACGTTTCCTGGAGACGCGGCTAGCAACTTCACAACTTCGAGCTTTTCGGCGGCCGTTTCATTTACGTTGAGTGGAGGGCCTCGCAAGGTAGTGATCGGGGATCTTAACGGCGACGGCAAGTCCGACCTTGCCATAGCGAACAACGGCGCAGACAAGCTTACGCTGATGGAAAACATTCACATATCAGGCGCCATATCCGCCAGTTCGTTCGCGTCTCCAGTCAACCTGAACACCGGGGGCACCGAAGCACACGGTGTGGCCATCGGCGACATCAACAGTGACGGGAAGCCCGACATCGCAGTGGTGAACAAGGGCAGCAATAATGTTTCACTTTATCAGAATCTGAGTAATTCCGGCACGATCACAACAAGCAGCTTCTCCGCTAACATTGACTTAACGACCGGTACGCAACCCTACGATGTTGCCATTTACGACCTGGACCTTGACGGCAGACCTGAGATCATCACAAGCAATGCCTCAGGAGCGTCAATTTCGATTTTCCAGAACCAGATGTCTGGCACGACAATTACAGCCGGCGGATTTGCGGCCAGGGTTAACCTGTCGGCGGGTGGAACCCTGACCAGGCTAGCCGTACGCGACCTCGACGCTGACAACCGGCCCGAGATTGTAGCGGCAAACGACGGACTCGACAAGGTCTCGGTCTTCAAGAATCTCACTACACCTGGGGCAGCCATCTCATCGGGATCTTTCCAGGCAAAAGTGGACTTTACCCCTGGTGGGCTTAATCCTGAGAACGTCGCCATTGGCAATATTACGAACGACGACAAACCTGAAATAACGACGGCCAATCCGGCGGGCAACAACGTTTCTTCGTTCCGGAATACCACAACAGCCGGGACCATCGACGCATCATCTTTCGCTGCCCCTGCCAACAACGCTAACCACAACGTGGCACACGGCGTCTCGCTGGGAGACCTTAACGGAGATGGAAAGCCAGACATGGTTGTAGGTTACGCCTTCCCTAGTCCCACCACCGGTATCGTCGGTGTGCGAAGGAACAATTCAGCGGTCACAGTAGCTTTCGATTCGAGGGTAGAGTTCGCATCGGGCGGAATTACACCACTTAGTACCGCAATTGGGGATATCGACGGCGACAACAGGCCTGACATTGTCGTCGCCAATGGTGTGGGCATTAACATTAGTGTCTTACGGAACGTGACTGCAGTGACCGAGCCTGCAAATCAACCGACAAACATCGGCTTCTCCAATGTCGCCGATGTATCGATGACGGTTTCACTCACGGCAGCATCCAGCTCACCTACGGGCTACATCGGGTTGTGGAAGACCGGCAGTTCACCGACAGATGTTCCCGCGGATGGAACAACATACACGGCCGGAAGCAGTATTGGATCAAGCACGGTAGGGTTCGTTGGCACGGGTACGAGCTTTAATGTTACCGGCTTGTCGCCTGCTACACTCCACCACTTCGACATCTTTTCATACAACGCTGCGGGCGCTTACAACTATCTCACATCGTCGCCGCTCGAAGGAAGCCGGACAACCTATGCTTCGCAGCCGGCCGCACAACCGACAAGCATGACCTTTTCTTCCATCGACCACGCAGGAATGACTGTAAACTTCTCTGCGCCAGGCGTACCACCCACAGGATATCTCGCACTCATGAATTCGACCGGTTCGCCAACCGAAACCCCAGTTGATGCTACAAGCTATACACAGGGCAACCCTTTCGGCGCCAGCACCATTGCATATATCGGCGCCGGTAACAGCTTTTCTGTTTCGGGATTATCGCCGGCAACGACATACTACTTCGACATCTTCGCATATAACGGTACAACCGGCACTTACAACTATCTCACAAGTTCTCCCCTGGAGGGAAGTCAGACAACATTTGTTGAGCCGCCAACAGCCCAACCGGCAAACATCTCCTTTTCCTCGATCACAGACGCAGGAATGACAGTGAATTTCAATGCCGCTGCATCCACGCCGGTCCCGACAGGATACATTGCATTGATGAGCTCAACCGGCTCGCCGACGGGAGCACCGGAAAATGGAACCGGTTACACCGCAGGCGATATGATTGGCGGAAGGCCGGTTGTCTACGTCGGGAGTGGAACCAGTTTTTCTGTCACGGGACTGGCGGCGTCCACCATGCACTACTTCGACATCTTTTCATACAATGGCACAACCGGCACCTACAACTATCTCACGACCTCTCCCCTTGAAGGAAGTCAGACTACATACGCTGAACTTCCAACAGCCCAGCCGGCAGGCATTTCGTTTTCTTCTATTTCAAACGATGGGATGACAGTGACATTTACAGCTGCCGCTGGACCACCAACTGGCTACATCGCGCTTATGAGTTACTTAAGTTCACCGACGGAGACCCCCCTTGATGGAACAGAGTACACCCAGGGTAACTCGTTCGGTACAAGCACCATCGTTTATGTCGGGTCGGGAACAAGTTTTCCTGTTACCGGACTTTGGTCCGGCACAACTTACTACTTCGACATCTTTTCGTACAACGGCACAACAGGCACGTACCGCTATCTCACAAGTTCTCCCCTGGAGGGGGGCAGGATTACATACGCCGAATCGCCCACAGCGCAACCCACGGCCATTGGATTTTCCTCTATTACAGATGCCGGGATGACCGTTGGGTTTACTTCAGCCACGGGATCCGCGGTGGGATACCTTGCCCTGATGAACACTTCGGGCTCACCAACGGAGGCGCCTTTGACTGGAACGAGCTACTCGCCAGGTGATGCAATTGGATCAAGTACGGTGGCGTTCGTCGGGTCAGGATACAGCTTCCCCGTTACGGGCCTGTCACCTGCGACGACTTATTACTTCGACATCTTCTCCTACAACGGCACAACCGACACATACAACTATTTGACCAGTACTCCCCTGGAGGGAAGCCAGACAACATTCGCCATCCCCTCGGCCCAGCCAACCGGCATAACTTTTTCTGCCATCTCCCATGATGGTATGACCGTGTCGTTCACTGAAGCGGCAGGCTCGCCTACCGGGTACATCGGTCTGCTGTACAACCCAGTCATACATGGAGATGTTCCCGTCAGCGGGACCAGCTATTCACCCGGGAGTTTGATTGGCGGCAGCGTCGTCGCCTTCGCAGGCAGCGGTACCAGCTTCTCGGTGACCGGCTTGTCAGCATCTACATACTATTACATCAGCGTCTATTCCTACAACGTCACGACCGGTGTCTACAATTACCTGACTGCCTCGCCGCTGGAAGGGCAACAAACAACAATGGCATCACCGCCGATCGAACAACCCACCGGAATAGTCTTTTCATCTTTGTCCAACGGCGGAATGACAGTATCATTCACTGATGCGTCAGGGATACTTGCTGGATACCTCGCGCTGATCAATGGGACAAGCTCGCCAACAGAAGTTCCCGTCAACGGAACAGGTTATTCAGCCGGCGATCCAATTGGTTCAAGCACGGTGGCCTTCGCCGGAAGCGGAACCAGTTTTCCGGTTACAGGTCTGTCGTCTTCAACAGTTTACTACTTCGACATCTTTTCGTACAACGGCACAACCGGCACCTATCACTATCTGGCAACTTCTCCACTTGAAGGAAGTCAAACCACAAGCGCTGATCCGCCGACGGCTCAACCCACCGACATTATATTTTCTTCCGTCGACAACGATGAGATATCGGTTTCGTTTACTGCTGCCGCGGGACCTCCAACAGGATACATCGCGCTCATGAACGCGACTGGCTCACCAACCGAGAGCCCTGTCAATGGAACGGAGTACGCTGCAGGCAATATGATCAGCACAAGTGTGGTCGCATATGTCGGGATAAACAACAGCTTTACCGTTTCAGGCCTGTCACCCTCCACGGTTTACAACTTCGACATCTTTTCGTACAACGGTACGACGGGTACATACAGCTATCTCGCGACTGCTCCATTAGAAGGAAGTCAGACCACCCATGCTGCGGCGCCATCGGCTCAGCCAACAAACATTTCATTTTCATCGATCACTGACGCAGGAATGACAGTGAACTTTGCGGCAGCCGCCGGACCTTCTGCGGGATACATTGCGCTCATGAGCGCGGCGGGATCACCAACAGATTTTCCTGTAGATGGTTTTGAATACAGCCAGGGTGGCACGCTCACTTCAAGTGCTGTGGTCTATGTGGGGACCGGCACCAGCTTTACCGTTACGGGCCTGTCGCCTTCAACTGACTATAGCTTCGACATCTTTTCGTACAACGGCACAACCGGCACGTACAATTATCTGACAACCTCACCCCTCGAGGGAAGTCAGACAACATACGCTGAGGCACCACCGGCTCAACCGACTGCCATAGAATTTTCTTCCGTGTCAGATTCGGGAATGACGGTATCCTTCACGTCAGCAACCGGCTCGCCGGCCGGATACCTGGCGATCATTAGTTCGACAGGTTCGCCGACAGAGATCCCGGCGAATGGAACGGGTTATTCCGCCGGTGATCCTATAGGAGCACGGACAGTGGCATATACCGGAACCGCCACCAGTTTTTCCGTCAGCGGATTGTCGCCGTCAACGGTTTATAGTTTTGACATCTTTTCATTCAACGGCACAACCGGTACATATACTTATCTCGACAGCTCGCCACTGGAGGGAAGTCACACTACCTACGCTGCACCTCCCACGTCACAGCCTACAAACATTGCGTTTTCATCAATATCAGAAACAGGAATAACCGTGACATTTAATCATGCCGCCGGTTCACCAACGGGATACCTTGCGCTGATGCAGGCGTCCGGCTCACCTGTTGAGGTTCCGGTAAATGGAACTGATTACTCCGCCGCTAATCTCCTGGGCTCAAGTACGGTGGTTCACGCGGGGAGCAGCAACAGTTTTTCTGTTTCGGGCCTGTCGCCTTCAACAGTCTATCACTTCGACATCTTTTCGTTTAACGGCACAACCGGAACTTACAATTATCTCACAAGCTCTCCGCTGGAAGGAAGCCAGACAACATACGCCGCTGAGCCACTGTCGCCGCCAGGCAACATTAGCATTACGTCAGTCACAGCTGGCGGAATGACCGTGAACTTTACGGCGGCATCAGGGTCACCGACAGGGTATATCGCGCTATACGATCCATTCGGCGGACCGGCGTTTTATCCCCAGGACGGCACGACGTATACACCGGGATATTCATTTGGCACAACCACCGTGGGGTTCGTTGGCGCAGGAAACAGTTTCTCCGTCACCGGACTGTCATATGCAACAACCTATAATTGGTTCATTTTCTCCTACAACGGAACAACAGGAACGATCAACTACCAGGCAAACAGCTATCTCTATGGAATACAGGCCACCCTTCCGTCCGAGCCTGCGTTTCCGCCGACATCGATCAGCTTTTCTTCTGTAACGGCGTCAAGCATGGACGTAAGCTTCACACAGGCGTTGGGTGTGCCGTCCGGATATCTTGTACTTCGCAAAGATGCCAGTTCGCCGACGGTTGTCCCTGTCGATGGGTCGGTCTATAACACAGGCAGCACACTTGCCGACAACAGCGTCGTAGCTTACGCGGGAAGCAGCACGAGCTTTGGCGTCACCGGCCTGCAGTCAGAGACTGTATATCACTACGATATATACTCCTACAACCTGGCCAACGGCGCCTACAATTATCTCGAGAGCACACCGCTGGAGGGAAGTCACGGCACACTGGCCGCTGAGCCGTCGTTCCAATCCGGCAGCATGAGCTTCTCTTCAATTACTGAAACAGGGATGACCGTGACGTTCTCCGGAGCGCCTGGTCCGCCATCCGGGTACCTTGCACAGA
>Ga0315912_10005368_pt1 | contig 11829 bp, 10 predicted proteins | sample VfabasoilMG_FD_204469 | JGI IMG/M metagenome (GOLD analysis project Ga0315912, IMG submission 204469) | Garden soil microbial communities collected in Santa Monica, California, United States - V. faba soil | ecosystem: Environmental > Terrestrial > Soil > Garden | place: USA: California...
GGCTGTGACCAGGGAGCCGTCGTTGAATTTGTAGTTCTTGTTCAAATAGAAAAGCCACGTGGTCGGGTTCTCCGCTTTCCAACGCTCGGCCAACCGCCCTTCGAAGTCGCCTTTCGTGTAATTGTAGGTGCAAAAGGGACCGGTGATCTCGCTCCAGATGCCGTAGAGCAACGATACACTGTCGCCGTAGGGATTATGGGTTTCGATGGTTTCGGTAACGCCGACGGTGACGCGCATTTGAGCTCCCGCGAAATCCGACTTGCCCAGAAATGCGGCGGATGCCAAAAAAAATATCACCGGAAAATTCTTGTGCCGAGCGAACATGCGCACCTCCCCAAATGATCTCATGCGGTCGATTTGCTGCGGAATCTTTTACAGCTCCAACTACTGTTGTCAAGGTGAATTTGCCGAGCGTCACAATTGCCACCGCGACTATTTCACCGCGACTATTTCAGTTGACACGGTGTATGACTGATACTAGTGATGGGCCAGGTTATGAGGATCTGTCGCCAATGGCTCGCCCGGCCATTGCAGCGTGCAATCAAACTCGACTGACACATCGAATTGTAGCGCGGCGACAATCGGCAAGGTCAAGCGAAGACGGTCGACGATCAGCCGGCGGAGTGATGGCGCGGTTGACGAAAATAATCGGCGATTAAGAAGGAGTAACGTTATGGCGCGAGATGGTTACAAGATTCTCGACAGCGACATGCATGTGTTCGAGCCGTATGACCTCTACGAGAAGTACATGGACCCCAAATGGGGCGAGCGCATCCCACGCGGTAAACCGCGGACCAAACATGGGCAGATTAAGTTTACTTACTCTGACGGCCGGCCGCTGCGTCCTTCGGGAACCCAAGCGTTAGCCGCCACCACCCCCAAGCGAAATAGCGGCGAAAGCTCGCCGGGAGAAGCTCAGGTGGCGCATCGGTATGCCAAACCCCTGGCGCGCGACTACGACGCCGTGTCGCAGTTGGCGGCGATGGACGACGAGGGCTTGGACGTCGCGGTGTTGTTCCGGACTTTTCCGCTGCACTGCGACGATAGTTTGGAGCCCGAGTATGCCAATGCGCTGTGCCGGGCTTGGAACGACTGGATGGCGGATTTCTGCAAAGCCGATCCGCAACGGCTGCGGCCATCGGCGCTGATCACGCTGCATGATGTTGATCTGGCGGTGGATGAGACCCGGCGCGCGATTAACGAGTTGGGCGCGATAGGTCTTTGTCTGGTGCCGGAGCCGAGCAATGGCAAACATATTCACGACCGCTACTACGATCCGGTGTGGCGCGAAGCGGAAAAACTTGGCGTGCCGGTCTGTTTCCATCCGGCGGCGAGCCCCAATCAAGACCAAGCGGTGCACCGTTTTCGCGGCCAATCCAACGAAGCGGTGTTGATCAACGCCTTCCGCAATCCCATCGAGCTGATGTTTGCCGTCGGCAGCTTTTGCGCTGGCGGGGTGCTCGAACGATTCCCCAAGCTTCGCGTCGCGTTTCTCGAAGGCAATTGCAGCTGGCTGCCCTGGGCGCTGTACCGTTTGGACGAGCGCTGGGAAATGCGCAAGGAGTACTGTAACGAATCGATGAGCATGAAACCGAGCGATTATTTCCTGCGCCAGTGCTTTATCTCCGTCGATGTCGAAGAGAATCTGGTCGGCGATGTGGTCAAGCGTATCGGTGACGGCAACGTCGTGATCTCGACGGATTATCCTCACGCCGACTCGCATTGGCCCGACGCCGTGAATCATTTCATGGCGATGGAGATGCCGAGCCGCGCGCGCAAGAAGATTCTGTGGGACAACTGCGCGCGGCTATATGGGGTGGATTAGAAAAGACTTTCACCACGAAGAGCGCGAAGTTCGGAACAACAAATTTCCGAAACCTTCGTGTCCTTCGTGATCTTCGTGGTGAGTATTCGTGATTCTTTTTTTTAAGGAGACGGCAGATTATGGCAAATCACACTCCCTGCGGTATTGAGCTGCCGCAGGTGTTTTTCGACGGGCCGGCCGATATGGAACATATCCGCAAATTCGCAACGCGGGCGGAGACGCTGGGCTTCGACAGTCTGTGGTTGCAGGAACGGGTGATTGGCGATTTCACCATGCTCGAACCGGTTACGCTGCTCAGTTACGTTGCGGCGATTACGACAAAATTAAAGCTGGGCACTTCGGTGATTCTCTTGCCGCTGCGCAACCCGGTGCAGCTGGCGAAGGCCTATTCGACTCTCGACGTCATGAGCGGCGGGCGGGCGATCATCGGCGTCGGTCTCGGCGGCGGCCATCTGGGCTCCCATGAGGAGGTCTTCGGTTACACACGCGAGGGGCGGGTGACGCGCTTCACGGAAGCGGTGCAGATCATGAAGCTCCTGTGGACCGAGCCCAAGGCGAGCTTTCATGGACGCTATTGGAATTTCGACGATGTCTCGATGGAGCCCAAGCCAATACAAAGACCGCATCTGCCGCTATGGTTCGGCGGTCATCATGAAAACGCTCTCAAACGCGCGGTGAAATACGGCAACGGCTGGATGGGCGCGGGCTCGTCGTCTGCGAATGCCTTCGTGCGCGAGTCGGCGCAGATTCGCCAGTTCTTGAATGACGCTAAGCGCGACCCGGCGACCTTCAGCTACGGCAAGCGGGTATATATGACCGTCGACAACGACAAGGCGCGCGGCGAGAAGCGGATTCGCGAGTGGTTCGCCAAGCGTTACAAAAACGCCGAGCTCGGCGCCCGGGTGTCGATCTGGGGCAATGCCGCAGAGGTCACCGAAAAAATCCAAGAGATCGTCAAAGCCGGCGCCCAGTTCATCGTCTTCAACCCGATGTTCGACGAAGCCGAGCATCTAGAAATTTGCGCCAAGGAGATCATGCCGCATCTCTAGAGAGAATTGGCCGCGAAGAACGTAATGCGCGCAACAAAGGAATCGGACTTGCAGGGGGGGAGCCGCTGTGTTCGCCCATCCGCGTTGGCTGCGATCGGTAGCAGCACTGGCTGAGGGGAGTTTGCGCGAGGGACTCGTGCCGCATCTCCGCTGACGCCGTTACTGGATCACGACAAGCTCCGCGGGATTTATTTGCAGCTGGCGAATCTTGGCGGGTAGGTCGAAAGGTTTTTCAATATTGAACCCCTCTGGGTTGCGGCGCGTTTTTGTGTGCGTCGAAAGCAGCTCCAGCGCCAGGGCTCGCGGCAGGGGAATGCCGTTCACTTCGGTGGACTGCAACTTGAATTGGCCTTTGCCGTCGCTGGTGATGAGATCGCCGCGCACCAGCGCGGGCATCTTGCCACTTAAAAAATTGAGCGGACCGGCGCTCTGCTGGCGTTTGCGCCGGCGCTTGAACTCGTCGATATCGACGAGGACGCGCAGGGAAAATCGCTCGTTGCCGAGAAGGCGTACCTGCGGCTCGCTGAGGCCGTTGGGAATCCACCCGGCGATCTGGCTGGTCAAAATTGAATTGAGTTCGGCTTCGGTAAAGCGGGTGGTATCAGCCGGTACCGGATCGAGTTCGCCATTGGCGATCACCTGGTCGACTTTTTCTTTAAGGCGTTCACGTTGGTCAACCGGGGACGGTTTGGTTTCGACGCTCGAACAACCGAAGGTCATGGCGAGCGCCCCGCCAAGAACTATGACGCCAAATATCTTGCCAAAAACAGGAAGGTTTGGGCGACCGGTCACTGATTCATCCGCTCCTGAAACTGCCAATTCAAAGATACCCCGTCGGATCGGACTTTGCACGTAGCTGATCGAGTGTTTTCGTGCTTTTTGCGTCGGGCTGAGCAATGAACTGCGCAAAATTCACTCAAAACCACCCGCTGGACAATTCAAAGTAACGGGATTTCAAATACTTACGCGGCTCGAATTTGTGGCTTAGGTTTTGCTCACCTAGCCCCCGGATTGTCGTTACACGAACAGTCCGTCCCTTGGGAGGCCGCATGATTTTCGATTTGATTACCTACGGTTTGTTGGCCACTATCTTTGTCGTCAACACGCTGCGCATGTTTGTCGAGAAGCCGAAGCGCGCATTACAGACAACCCAATTGCCCTGGGAACGACTGTTACGGCGACGCCAGAAACCGGAGGCCGAAGCCAGCGATTTCCAAGTTTGAGCTGCGGTCTCGCGGTTCCTAGGCGCTCGTCCCTTGGCGCTTTCTCCGGATTAAGTCTTCTTTTGAAACTGTTTGAAGAAGCCTTCCTTCTCAAGTTCCTTTAGAAATCGGCTATCGATAAAGTCCTCAGGCTTTTTTGTCTTCACCGCCGGCATACGAACCGCGACTTCATCCATCGCGTTGCGAATGCCTTCGAGGTTGGGCACGCCGGTATAATCGGTTACTTGCAAAAAGCTCTGGTGCGTCGCTTCAAGAATCTCCGGGTCGTCGGTCTTGAGGTACTTGGTGATGGTCTTCTTGGTTTCTTCTTTGTGGCTAGCGGCGTAGTAAATTCCTTCGATAAAGCCCTTCAAGAAGTTTTTCACCACCATCGGCTGCTCGCGGTTGTAGCGCTCGGATGTCTCGATCACTAACTGGGGATAGGCAATCCCCAGATCGGCGATGTTCACTAGGATCGACAGCCCTAGCTTTTTTGCCGTCAAGTCGAGGGGCGGTGAGACCAAGGTCGCGTCCAGGGAGCCGGCTAGGACCGCTTGGAGCCGGCTGGGCTGGGTGCCGCCTTGTAGGATCACTAAATCCTTCGCCGGATCGAGGCCAAAACGTTTGACCAGCAGTCGTATGGCAGTGTCGGTACCGGAACCGAAGCGGCTGATGCCGACCTTTTTGCCTTTGAGTTGATTCCAAGTGGTAATCCCTTTGGCGGTAACCAAACTATAGGGAAGGGTGTTGACCATAACCGCGACCATGATGGAGTCGGCCCCCTGAGTCCGCGCAGCGATAACGGTTGGGCCGGAATTGATCGCGAAGCTGACCTCACCCGAGCGGGCGACCATGGCCAAGGTTGAACCCGATTCGAACAATACGACCCTTGCGTCGACGCCATATTTGCGCCAAAGCCCGGTGTCCTGCGTTAGGTAAGCGTAGGTTAAATTAACCGCTGGGCCGGCGACTCCAACCATCACTGGTTTTTGCCCGCGCGCTGGCAGCGGCGCGACTAATATGAGTGCGGCAAGTAGCATGCTTTGAAAAATTCCGTCGGCAAATATTTTCACTTTTTCTCCCTGTCGTGAATGAGCCCAACCAGTGGCCGGTCTGCTGCTACTCAGCTGACCAGTGACGCCGATAGGTTGCAAAGCTCAACGCCCGGTAAATTCTCAGTATCTTAGCGAAAACCGTTGGATACTGAAAGCGCCTCGATGAAATCTGTACCTCAGCTGGGATCGGCGAGAGGGGAGGCGGTGGCGGCCAAGGTCTAGGCGCGGTAGAGTTCGATGACTTGGTCGACATCGATGGCGTTGCCGTAGCGATAGGCGATTTAATTCATTGGCGGTTCCTTTGGTGCACGTAACTGCCTTATCTAATGCGGCGCCGTCTCTGCTTGCAAATCAGGGGATGCCATAGTTAATTGAACGCCTCACTATTTTCGAAGGAGTTTTCCATGGCTGACAGTTTAAAGCCCCGCAGCGGGGCGATTACCGATGGTCCGGACCGGGCGCCGACCCGGGCGATGCTCAAGGCAGCGGGTTTTTCCGACGAAGATCTGCGCCGACCGATCATCGGCGTGGCCAATACCTGGATCGAAATCGGCCCATGCAACTATCACTTGCGCCGCCTGGCGGTGAAGGTGAAAGAGGGCATCCGCGCCGCCGGCGGCACGCCGATGGAGTTCAACACCGTATCGATCTCCGACGGCATCAGCATGGGCGTCGAAGGCATGAAGTGCTCCCTGATCAGTCGCGAGGTGATCGCCGATTCCATCGAGTTGGTCGCTCGCGGCAACCATTTCGACGGATTGGTCTGTCTCTCCGGTTGCGATAAAACCAACCCCGGCGTGGTCATGGCGCTGGCGCGGCTCGACATTCCTGGTCTGGCCCTCTACGGCGGTTCCATCGCGCCGGGTCATTTGGGCGGCAAAGATTTGACCATTCAAGATGTCTTCGAAGCGGTGGGCGCCTATGCCAGCAAGCGCATCGATGAAAAACAATTTCTCGCCGTAGAAAACGCCGCCTGCCCGGGCGCCGGCGCCTGCGGCGGCCAGTTCACCGCCAACACCATGTCGACGGTGATGGAGTTTCTCGGCATCTCGCCTATGGGCAGCAACGGCATCCCAGCGACGGTTGCCGAAAAGGACGATGCAGCTTTCAACGCCGGCAAGCTGGTGATGGAACTTCTCAAGCGCGATCTGCGGCCGTCGAAGATTATCACCCGCAAGTCGATCGAGAACGCCATCGCCTCTGTGGCCGCCACCGGCGGATCGACCAATGCGGTGCTGCATTTGCTGGCGATCGCGCGCGAAGCCGGCGTGGAACTCAACATCGACGACTTCGATACGATCAGCGATCGGACACCGCTGATCGCCGATCTCAAACCCGGCGGACGGTTTGTCGCCAGCGATCTTTATCACGCCGGCGGCATTCAACTGGTGGCCAAGCGTTTGCTCGATGCCGGCTTGATTCATGGCGACACGATCACCGTCACCGGTAATACCCTCGCCGAGGCGGCCGAGATGACCAAGGAGACTGCCGGACAAGAAGTGGTGCGAGCAACCAACAATCCACTCAAGGCCACCGGCGGTCTGGTGATCCTCAAAGGCAACTTGGCTTCGGAGGGCTGCGTCGTCAAAGTTGCCGGCCATGAACGGATGATTCACCGCGGTCCGGCTCGGGTGTTTGACCGTGAAGAAGAAGCGTTTGCCGCCGTGCAAGCAGGTAAGATTAAAGACAACGACGTTGTGGTAATTCGCTACGAGGGGCCAAAGGGTGGTCCCGGCATGCGCGAAATGTTGGGCGTTACCGCCGCCTTGGTGGGCGCAGGCTTGGGCGATTCCGTCGCATTGCTCACCGACGGCCGATTTTCCGGCGCGACTCATGGACTGATGGCGGGCCATGTGGCACCGGAAGCGGCCCATGGGGGGCCGATCGCCGCGCTGCGTGACGGCGATTCGATCTTGTTCGACATTAAGGCGCGCCGCCTCGACGTGGAAATCTCCGAGCAGGAACTGAAATCGCGCTTGAGCCAGTGGAAAGCGCCCGAGCCGCGTTACAAAACCGGCGTCATGGCGAAGTATGCCAAGCTCGTGTCGTCGGCGTCAGAAGGCGCGGTGACGCGCTGACTAACTCGTAGCGGAAGGAATGATAGAGTTGTCTCCAGATGGTTTCACAAACTGGCAGATTCGCATCACTTGTGATTTTGCTATTCGCCGTTACCGGCTGTGCCTTGCAAGAGCGCAAGCCGATGTACGGCTGGAGCGTGTTGGCGACGGTGCCGGTGGCCAATTCGGAGATCGCCGTGGCTGAGCTCGACGGCAAGATTTATGTCGTCGTCGGGCGCCTTGAAGGCGGTTTCCGCAGCGAGCGCACCGATGGCGTCGAAGTTTTCGATCCCCAAACCAATCAATGGTCGAAACGGCGCTCGATGTTGCGGCCGCGCGGCGGCGTCAATGGGATCGCCGCCAACGGCTGTTTCCATTAGTTCGGCGGCGAGGGCAATCCGGACCATTCCTACGGCATCTATCCCGATCACGCCTACTACAATCCTGTTACCGACAGTTGAGGCACCGGTTTTGGAGAATATGCCGATCCCCGTGCACGGCGTGACGCGCATGGCGTTTGTCAAAGGACTGATTCACTTGACCGACGGCGGCACGACCCAGGGCGGCAGCAGCGGCACGACGCTGCATCAGGTTTAAAAGCCGGCGATGAGCTGTAAATAATTCGTTCAAGGTTCAAGGGTTCAAAAATTCAAGTTTAGAAAGGGGAGGCGATGAGCCGCCCTTTTGTGTTTGAGGGGTAAATAGATGAGGGGTAAATAGATTTGACAGCCCGCTACAGGGTTCGATAGTGTGCGGTTCGATTTACCTCGCAACCATTGATCGCGAACAAAAGGAGAAAAACCCCATGGACTACGTCAGCAATCAAGAAATTATTCAGGCGGCGCATCGCAATCTGCCTCAGGATGTGTGGGATTATCTCACCGGCGGCGCGGAGTCGGAAACCACCATGCGGCGCAACCGGTTGGGCTTCGACAGTTTGGGTTTACGGCCACGGGTGCTGGTGGACGTTTCCAAAGTCAACACGTCGACGACGTTTCTCGGACAGAAGCTGCGGATCCCGGTCATGATGGCGCCCATCGGTTCGCTGCAAACCATTACGCCCGAGGGCGGCGCCGCGGTGGCGAAGGCGGCGGCGGAGTTCGGCACCATGAACTTCGTCAGCTCGGTGACACAGCCAACGCTTGAGGAGATCGCTGCGTGCACTAATCATCCGAAAATTTTTCAGCTCTACATTCGCGGCGGCCTGGACTGGTGCGCCGAGATCGTCGGACGGGTGAAAAAGGCGGGCTACATGGCGCTCTGTCTCACAGTGGACACGGCGCATTACAGCCGGCGCGAACGGCCGTTGCTCAACCGCTGGCAGCCGCCGAGCCGCAGAACCGAAACCGGGCGGATTTTTCAAGCGATGCTCACTTGGGAAATGGCGGACGCGATCAAAAAAATCGCCGGCATGCCGCTAATCATCAAAGGCATCGCCACGGCCGAAGACGCCAAGATCGCCTGCGACCACGGCGTCGATGTGATCTACGTTTCCAACCACGGCGGGCGGCAGTTGGATCACGGTCTAGGGACCATCGACACACTACCGGAGATCGTCGCGGCTGTGAATGGCAAAGCGGAGATCGTGCTCGATGGCGGTGTAACGCGGGGTACCGATGTCGTCAAAGCACTGGCGTTGGGCGCCAACGCCGTGACCATCGGCAAGCTGCAAGGCTGGGGTCTCGGCGCCGGCGGTAAAGACGGCCTGCTTCGCGTACTCGAACTCTTGGAAGAAGAGATCGTCGTCGACATGGCTCTTTTGGGCGTGACCCGTATCGATCAGATTACATCCAAATATGTTTGCAAGGCGGCGCCGACAACCTTGCCGCATGAGATGAGCGCGTTCGTTCATATCCCGGGGAGCGGGCAGTTGCGCTGAGTTGATGCGAATTCTCTTAGACAGTCGTAGGTAAAACTGGCGCCACAATCATGCTACGTACGACCCAACAAGAGTTGAGATTATCAAATTAAGAAATCGTGTTTCGGTTGCTCTGGAGTGTAATGCTAACGAGCTAGAGCTGACACCGAGCTTGTGCGTCTCGGGTCAACCCGAGACCGTCGAAAGATACAACTCCGTCAACTTAGTTTCCGGAACAAATCCGTTTTCATCCCAGCCGCGCGCCTGGTAGTAACTCTGGATCATCTGGCGGAGCTCGTCAGGATTCAAACCGATGCCTGTACCGATGCCGGTGGGAAGCGTCTCGCTCAACAAGCGCTCGGGCAGCCAATCATCTTTGGGTTGCCAGCCCTCGCGGATATTGAACAGTTTTTTCATGGTATGAATACGCGCGCCGGTGCGCATGAGCTCAGCGCCTGAGTAGTCCCAGCCGGCGACTTTGCTCAACAGCTCGGCGGCTTCAGGATAAAAATCAGCGAAACAGTTGCGCAGAAATTTGCAGACGATCAACGAATCGAGCACCGCGGCGAAATCTTCCGACGCGCTCACCAGAGCGCCCCGCCGCGGATCGGTTCGGAAACGGTCGACGGCTCCGGAAAAGTCCGCTTCATAGGCGCCGGAACGATTATGGCAGGCGCCGCGCGGGCTCACCGCGAGGCCCAAGGCCATACTCTTCAAGCTGCGCGGTTCGTAGCCGGGCAATTCCAAACCTTTGACATGCATGGCCCAATACTCGCTCGCACGACCGACATCGAGCGCCGCCCGCCTCGAGCCTTCGGCCAAGAGCGCGCCCAGGTCGCGCCGTTCGGCGATCGCTGGAATGATTGCGAGAAGTTCATCGGCCCGTCCGAATCGAAGTCGCTTCGCTTCCGGCAACAATCCTCTTTCGCTGCATTCCATCGCCCAAGCGATGGTGCCGCCGGTGCTGATTGTGTCCAATCCGTAAAGGTCACAGAGCCGCGCGGCTTCCAGTACTACATCGGGATTGTCGATGCCGCATAGCGGTCCCAGAGCGAAAAGCGTTTCATATTCCAGGCGCTGCTCCTCGCCGTTCATCGCTGTAAAGAGGCGTTCGCATCGGATCGTGCATGCGGCGCAGCCATGGCGGCGGCTGAAATTATTTTCCGTCAAGGTTTCGCCGCTCAGGGCGTCGGCATGATCGAAAGTCGACTGCTGAAAATTGCGCGTCGGCAAAGTGCCGAGGCGGTTGAAAACCGCCAGATTGGCGACTGTGCCGATCCGGCGATACTTGTCGGTGATCGAGCTCACACTACGCTCGCGCAGAGTTTCGGCAATCCGGTCGACGCCCGCGATATCGGCGACGGCGGTAACCTGATCACCGCACAGCGCGATGGCCTTGAGATTCTTCGATCCCATGACCGCGCCGACACCGCCGCGGCCGGCGTGACGTCCTTCGTTGCTGATGGTGGCGAAACGCACCTGGTTTTCGCCGGCTTGGCCAATGGCGGCAACGCGGGCGGTTGGGACTTCGAGTTCAGCACGGATCGCCGTTTCACTTTCGAGGGGACTTTTGCCGCGCAAGTGCTCAGCGCGGCGCAACTTCACTTGGTCATTTTGAATGAAAAGGTATGACCATGCGGCGGCCTGGCCAGTGATGACGAGAGCGTCAAGGCCGACGCGCTTGAGCTCGAGTGCGAAGTAGCTCGATGAAAGTGAATCGGCAATGAAACCGGTAAGTGGCGACTTGGTGACCACGGCATACTTGGCGGTGGTGGTAAGGCCGGTGCCAACCAGCGGCGCGCTGGTGAAGATCAATGGATTGGCCGGGGCGAACGGATCGACTCCCACCGGCGCATATTCGTAGAGCAGACTGGCGCCGAGACCGATGCCGCCGAGAAACGCGCGCAGCCGCGATGCATCCAGTTCGACCCAGGAATCTTTTCCGGTGGTCAGATCGATGTGGAGCAAGCGGCCGTGAAATCCGTACATGGTTCAACCTCCCGCGTCTGCGGAAAGAATCAAAATCTTGTCTCCCGGATTGATCTTGGTGCTTGGAGTGCGAACGAAGTCCAGGCCATTGATGTTGCAGGAATAGCCGGCAAGCAGGCCTTCGGAATTGACAACCCGGCCCACGAGAACCGGCAATTTATCAGCGAGGGCTGAGAGCACATGCGCGAGCGTCGCTCCTTGCGGCAGCGATAGCGCTAGCGTTTGGGTCTTGGCCAACATGCGGGCGACGCCGAACAGCTCGATGGAGACAGAAATAGAGTCATCGACAGAGTGGGGAGAGGCGGGCTCTATGGCAAATCTTTGTATAGTATTCCAGCGCGTCAAAGCTTCTTGGTAGTCTTCCGGGCTGTTCATGTTAAGAAAGCTCAAACCCTCGGGATCAAGCCGGCGGATTTCGTCTTCGTGAATTTCGCGAGTACGAACCATCGGATACAGCGAAATCGGGCGCAGTTCGCCGCGCTCGAGCTGTTCACGCAGAAGCGGCGCGACGCTGCGCCGGTACGCGGCATGCAGCGGCTGAAATCGCTCCTGCCAATAGGGCACGACGACATCATAGTCTGGAATTTGCGCCAAGAGATGGGCGATCAACTGAAGATTGAGAAAGGGCGCATCGCATGAGGTCACGAAACAGACGTTCTTGGTCGACGCTTTCAGGCCATGGTAAATGCCGCTCACCGGCCCCTGATAAGCCACCTCATCGCGCACCAACAGGGCCGGCAAGATCGGCAGCTTCTGCTCGGGAGCGGCGACGACGATGGCTTCGGCAAAAATGT
>Ga0315912_10005370_pt1 | contig 11826 bp, 9 predicted proteins | sample VfabasoilMG_FD_204469 | JGI IMG/M metagenome (GOLD analysis project Ga0315912, IMG submission 204469) | Garden soil microbial communities collected in Santa Monica, California, United States - V. faba soil | ecosystem: Environmental > Terrestrial > Soil > Garden | place: USA: California...
AAAGATTATCCAGCAGATTATAGCGCGTGTATCTTTGATGCCAAAGGCAAAACCTTTCGTGATGATATTTATCCCGAATATAAAGCCAATCGTGCCAGTATGCCAGAAGATTTGCGCCCTCAAGTAGCACCTCTGCAAGAAGCAATCATCGCAATGGGCTGGCCACTGATTGTAGAAGATGGTGTAGAAGCCGACGACGTGATTGGCGCACTTGCCAAACAAGCTGAGCGTGAAAATGTACGTGTGATTATTTCTACAGGTGACAAAGATATTTCGCAATTAGTGAATGAGCACGTCACCGTCATCAACACCATGCGTGATGCTTTCAGAAAAACTGATGAGATACTGGATATTGCGGGCGTAGAAAACAAGTTTGGCATCCCGCCCAGCTTGATGATTGATTATTTAGTACTAATTGGCGACACCTCAGACAATGTACCCGGCGTGGAAAAAGTCGGACCTAAGACTGCCGTAAAATGGCTTAAGCAATATGGCTCTCTAGCAAACATTGTCGCGCATGCCGATGAAATCACCGGTGTGGTAGGCGAAAATTTGCGTAAAGCACTTCCTTGGTTACCTACTGCGAGAGAACTTATTACCATACGCTGCGATGTTGGCATTCAAGAAAAACTAAGCGACCTCGCACGACGACCACAAGACAGAGCAAAATTAATTGAGCTATTTGACCGCTTTGAATTTAAAAGTTGGCGACGTGAGCTAGACAACACAGACGCAAAGCCTGCCGCAGAAAAATCAGCAATAGACTTAACAAGCAAAATAACAAGCGAAGCCACAAATGCCAACTTGTTTGCTGTCACTCAACATGCGGCAAACAACTCAAGACAATACGAGACTATTTTAATCGAAGCCGATTTAGCAAAATGGTTAGATAAAATTGAACACGCCGAACTCGTTTGTTTCGATACAGAAACAACATCGCTCGACCCGATGCAAGCTAAACTGGTGGGCATGTCGTTTAGCGTAGAAGCAGGCAGTGCAGCATATTTACCACTTAAACATGACTATTTTGATGCCCCTGCTCAATTACCGTTTGAAGCCTCTCTGGCGCGTATCAAACCATTGCTCGAAAATCTAAACATAAAAAAAGTTGGTCAAAACCTTAAATACGACAAACACGTTTTGGCAAACCATAACATCCAACTCAACGGAATTGCGCACGATACCTTGTTGCAATCTTATGTATTGGAAAGCCACCGTAGCCACGGCATGGATGATTTGGCAATGCGCCATTTAGATGTCAAGACCATCTCGTTTGAAGAAGTAGCGGGCAAAGGCGCGAAAGCGGTAGGATTTAACCAAGTAACAGTTGAAGCTGCCAGTGAGTATGCGGCTGAGGATGCCGATATTACTTTGCAGCTACATCAGGCGCTTTACCCTCAAATATCACCCGAGGCAAAGCTAGCGTTTATTTACAGTCAAATTGAGATGCCTGTATCTGACATACTCTATACCATCGAGCGTAACGGCGTGCTGATAGATGCCAATATGCTCAACAAACAAAGCAACGAAATTGGCATGAAATTAGTAGCACTGGAAAATCAGGCTTACGAGCTTGCAGGCCAGCCATTTAATTTAGCCAGCCCCAAACAGTTGCAAGAAATTTTATTCGATAAACTAGGCATTAAACCCACTAAAAAAACACCAAGTGGCGCGCCAAGTACAGACGAAGATGTATTACAAGAGCTAGCCCTAGACCATCCGCTGCCAAAAGTTTTGCTGGAATATCGCGGTTTAGCTAAACTCAAATCTACTTACACCGACAAATTGCCAAAAATGGTCAATGCTTCCACAGGTCGTGTGCACACAAGCTACAACCAAGCAGTGGCTATTACTGGCCGCCTGGCAAGCTCTGACCCGAATCTGCAAAACATTCCCGTACGTACCGCAGAAGGTCGCCGCATTCGTGAAGCTTTTATTGCGCCGCAAGGCTCGGTCATTGTCTCGGCTGACTACTCTCAGATTGAACTACGTATCATGGCACACTTATCACAAGATACTGGCATGCTCGCAGCCTTTGCCAACAACGAGGACATTCACCGCGCAACAGCGGCTGAAGTGTTTGGCGTGGAAAAAGATAAAGTGGATAGTGAGCAACGACGCTACGCCAAGGTCATTAATTTCGGCCTAATTTACGGTATGAGCGCATTCGGCTTAGCGCAAAATCTGAACATCGAACGCAGCGCCGCTGCCAGCTATATCGAACGTTACTTTGCACGTTATCCCGGGGTACGCGAATATATGCAGAATACGCGCGAACTCGCAAAAAAGCAGGGGTATGTTGAAACCTATTTCGGGCGTCGTTTATGGGTACCCAGCATCAACAGCGCCAATGCCATGCAGCGTGCCGGCGCCGAGCGAGCCGCCATCAACGCTCCCATGCAAGGCACTGCGGCGGATTTGATTAAGCTAGCGATGATCGCAGTAGATAAATGGCTGCATGATGAAAAACTGCAAACCAAACTCATTATGCAAGTGCACGATGAACTGGTGCTGGAAGTACCTGAAGCTGAATTAACACTGGTGAAACAAAAACTACCTGAACTCATGCAGAATGTCGCAAAACTTGATGTTCCTTTGCTCGCAGAAGTTGGAGTTGGAAATAATTGGGAAAGTGCACACTAAACTATTTTTATTGACCTCGTAAGAACCTAGCTAAATTGCTCGACAAAAAATCTATCTTTTCCTTAGACAAAACTTCTTTTTTATTACTAAGGAACGTTTCAAGTGCCTTTGGCTCAAGCACCCAAATTTGATTTAATGCTCTTGGTTTATGCTCTATAAACCAGCCTGGAAATAGAACAATTGGCCAAACTTGTACCTTCTCGCCACTACAATCATGCAAAACCCCCTCTAACCAGTTCGCTTGTGCACATGCCTGCCTGACCGGGTTACGTACAAGTAAATTTCCATCCACAGTAATATTTTCTCCATCAAACTGTAGTTTTGCATCGTTTTTAATCTTGGAAAGCGTCTTGGTTTCAATGCTAAATGCGCCCGCTGGGCCTATAATTACGTGGTCAAGATTAAATCCATCACCCTGCAAATCATGGAAAACATGATATCCGCTTACTCTAAATTTTTCTAAAAATTGACCTACGGCTTTTTCTCCTTCTATTCCCAAATTAATATTTTTTAATTCTGGCCAAAACTTCCAAAATCGCCAGCCAACGTAAATGACAAATATGAAAGTGACCACAGTCCAAATTACTGGGTTAGGTGGCCGAGGGTTAAAATATCTTATCCATTCCATAGTCGTCAAAACCAACATCATTGCCGCCATCATTATCAACGGCAATAGTTTGTCATCCAAAATATCAGAACGGAGCTTTTCTAAAGATTGTGCAGGATTTCGTAGAGGTTTATTTTTAATTGGAGAACGTTTTTTATTTTTCATATTATTAACAAGATTTATTTGAAGAAAAATGCATGATAGCAAACCATTTCTGCAAAAAACAATTTTTACTTTCAAGTTCTCTTGGAGCTAAATTGCGTATAAAATAGGCAACCTTCGCGAAAATAAAATAACGTGCAAATCGGCAATCACATTTTAAAGAACAATCTAGTCGTCGCCCCCATGGCGGGCGTGACGGATAGGCCTTTCCGTCAGTTATGTAAAAAAATGGGTGCCGGCTTGGCAGTTTCTGAAATGGTGACCTCGAACTCGTTGCTTTATGGCAGTGAAAAAACGAAACGACGCGCCAATCATGAAGGCGAGGTTGACCCAATCTCCGTGCAAATCGCAGGCGCCGACCCGAAAATGATGGCCGAAGCCGCAAAGTACAACGTGGATAATGGCGCGCAAATTATCGACATTAACATGGGTTGCCCGGCAAAAAAAATCTGTAATGTGATGGCGGGCAGCGCGCTGTTAAAGGATGAACCGCTCGTCTCGCAAATCCTCAAAGCCGTCGTGAATGCTGTAGACGTGCCCGTGACTTTAAAAATTCGTACCGGTTGGGACAAACAAAACCGTAATGCGGTAGTAGTAGCAAAAATGGCAGAAGATATTGGCGTGAAGGCGCTTGCCATGCATGGTCGCACCCGCGCATGCCTTTATACAGGCGATGCAGAATACGATACGATTGCGGCAGTTAAACAAGCAGTGAGCATCCCGCTGATTGCAAATGGCGACATTACCACACCGGAAAAAGCCAAACACGTGCTGGATTACACTGGCGCTGACGCCGTAATGATTGGTCGTGCTGCACAGGGCAGGCCTTGGATATTCCGTGAGATTGAACATTATCTAGCCACTGGTACGCATTTGTTGCCCCCTACAGTGGACGAAATTCACACTGTCATGCTAGAGCATCTACATGATTTATATGATTTTTATGGCGATTTAACCGGCATGCGTATGGCACGCAAGCATATCTCTTGGTACACCAAGGGTTTGGCAGGTTCTGCTAACTTTCGTCACAGCATGAACACCTTACAAACGATTGAACTGCAGCTTCAGGCAATTGATGACTTTTTTGCCGAATTAAAAGCTAAGAATGACCGCTTAGTCTATGTGGAAGAAACGTTTTCAGCAGAAGCATTGGCGGCATAATGGCTGGCAGCAAACTCAGCCAAGCCGTTAAAGAGTCTCTAGAAGATTACTTTACACACTTGGATGGGCAGCCTTCACACGCTATTTACGACATGGTACTTGGTTGCGTAGAAAAACCTATGCTGGAATACATTCTGAACAAAGTTGGCGGCAATCAAAGCAAAGCCGCTGAAATACTAGGCATCAACCGAAATACATTGCGCAAGAAAATGGCGCAGTACCACTTAGAGTAAATACATATGGCATCAATCAAAAGAGCGCTTATCAGCGTTTCTGATAAAAACGGTATTGTGGAATTTGCCAAAGCCTTAAGTGGTTTTGGCGTTGAAATTTTGTCGACAGGCGGCACCGCCAAACTATTTCGTGATAACAATATTCCAGTGATAGAAGTAAGCGACTACACCGGTTTTCCGGAAATGTTAGATGGTCGCGTAAAGACCCTGCATCCTAAAGTACATGGCGGCATTTTGGGTCGTCGTGATTTACCTGAGCATGTGAAAGCGATGCAAACGCAAAATATCCCAAATATCGATATGGTAGTGGTGAATCTTTACCCGTTTGAAGCGACTGTTGCCAAGCCCAATTGCACGCTGGAAGACGCAATTGAAAATATCGATATTGGTGGCCCAGCCATGGTGCGTTCAGCCGCAAAAAACTGGAAAGATGTGGCTGTACTTACAGATGCAAGCCAATATGAGGCAATTTTAACCGAGCTGCAAGCCAATAAGGGCGGGCTTTCCGAGGCAACTACTTTTGCACTTTCGGTTGCAGCATTTAATCGTATCAGCAATTACGATGGTGCGATTAGCGATTATCTATCTTCGTTCAATAGCGACGGCACGCGCAATGATTTTCCCGCTCAAACCAATGGTCGCTTTGTGAAAGTGCAAGATCTGCGTTATGGTGAAAATCCACATCAGCAAGCAGCGTTTTATCGGGATTTATATCCTGCACCCGGCTCTTTGGTAACAGCAGAGCAACTACAAGGTAAAGAGTTAAGCTACAACAACATTGCTGATGCCGATGCAGCTTGGGAATGCGTTAAGAGCTTTGATGCAGTGGCTTGTGTGATTGTAAAGCACGCCAATCCGTGCGGTGTAGCACTAGGTAAGGATGCGCTGGAGGCTTACAGTAAAGCTTTTCAGACAGACCCGACCAGTGCCTTCGGCGGCATTATCGCGTTTAATACGACAGTTGATGCAACAGTGGCCGAAGCGGTTTCCAAACAATTTATGGAAGTGCTAATTGCACCGGAATACACCAAAGACGCGCTTGCTTTATTAGCTGCAAAAGCGAATGTGCGCGTACTCAAAATCGCGCTACCCAAAGGCGGCAACACGCCTTGGGAACAAGGCCGCAACTCGCATGACAGTAAACGCGTTGGTTCAGGCATTTTGATACAAACTGCGGATAACCACGAAATTAGCCAAAACGATTTAAAAATAGTCACCAAAAAACAACCTACACCGCAGCAAATGGCCGACATGTTGTTTGCTTGGCGTGTAGCGAAATATGTAAAATCTAACGCCATCATATTCTGCGGTAGCGGCATGACTTTAGGTGTAGGTGCGGGGCAAATGAGCCGCGTCGATAGCACACGTATTGCCGCGATTAAGGCTCAGAATGCCGGCCTATCATTGCAAAATTCCGTTGTGGCATCAGACGCTTTCTTTCCTTTTAGAGACGGAATAGACGTTTTGGCACAAGCTGGGGCCGGCTGTGTGATTCAGCCTGGGGGAAGTATGCGCGATGACGAAGTGATTGCTGCAGCAGACGAGCACGGCTTGGTGATGGTACTTACAGGTATTCGTCACTTTAGGCACTAAACCGATGAAAATTCTGATTATCGGCAGTGGTGGACGTGAGCATGCACTTGCATGGAAGGTGGCTCAGAATAAGGAAATAAGCCGCATTTACGTTGCACCCGGCAATGCAGGTACTGCGCTGGATCCTGACATGCAAAACGTGGCAATCACAGACGTTGACGCTCTGGTTGAGTTTGCAAAAAAAGAACAGATTTACTTGACGATTGTTGGTCCGGAAGCGCCACTTTCACAAGGTGTCGTTGATGCTTTCCGTGCAGCCAATCTAAAGATTTTTGGCCCGACTAAAGCTGCTGCGCAACTGGAAAGCTCCAAAGATTTTGCCAAAGCATTTATGATGCGGCACAACATTCCCACCGCTGCTTATGCAACATTTACCGATGCCAAATTAGCACATGACTATGTCAACCAACAAGGCGCACCTATTGTCATTAAAGCTGATGGTTTAGCTGCTGGCAAAGGTGTAGTCGTTGCCATGAGCAATGACGAAGCACACCAAGCCATCGACATGATGCTAGCTGATAATAAACTGGGGGCAGCTGGCGCACGCGTAGTGATTGAAGAATTTCTGGACGGTGAAGAAGCCAGCTTCATGGTGATGGTCGATGGCAAAAACATCCTAGCTCTTGCCACCAGCCAAGATCACAAGAGATTACTAGACGGTGACCAAGGCCCTAACACAGGCGGCATGGGCGCTTATTCACCTGCACCTGTGGTTACCCCTGGAATCCATGCCAAAGTCTTACGTGAAATCATCCGTCCTACCGTAGAAGGCATGGCAAAAGATGGGATTCCTTACACTGGTTTTTTATACGCGGGTTTGATGATTAAACCTGATGGCAGCGTGAAAACACTCGAATTTAACTGCCGCATGGGCGACCCGGAAACACAGCCGATTATGCTGCGTTTGAAAACTGATTTACTCTCGTTAGCCGAGCATGCAGTAAATGGCACCTTGAATATGGCAGAAGCAGAGTGGGACAGACGCACAGCACTAGGTGTAGTAATGGCAGCAAAGAATTATCCCGATGCGCCTAAACTCGGTGACGAAATAACCAACATGCCCAAAGATTTGCAAGATGCATATGTATTTCACGCTGGGACTACTTTGAAAGAGAACAAAGTTACCACCAGCGGTGGGCGCGTGCTATGCGTGACAACGCTTGGTGAAACCGTCAAATTTGCGCAACAGCGTGCGTATCAAATTGCTAACGAAATAAAATTTGATGGCTCGCAGTACCGCACGGATATTGGCTACCGCGCCATCAAAGGTTAACTCTGATGAACAGCCAAGCTGTCCTCACCTATTTGCAAACCTTACAAAGCAAAATTGTAGAAGCACTTGAGCTTGTAGATGGCAAAAACTTTATGCAAGATAGCTGGCAACGACCTGAAGGTGGCGGCGGCAACACTTGCATTCTGGAAGAAGGTAATGTATTTGAACGTGCAGGCGTTGGGTTTTCACATGTTTTAGGCAATAAGCTTCCACCCGCCGCAACAGTTGCACATCCCGAAGCTGCTGGGCGTAGCTGGGAAGCCATGGGCGTCTCACTTGTGTTACATCCGCGCAATCCCTATGCTCCCACCGTACACATGAACGTTCGATTTTTCCTAGCCGATAAAAAGGGAGAATCTCCAATATGGTGGTTTGGCGGTGGCATGGACTTAACGCCCTACTACGGTTTTGAAGAAGATTGTGTGCACTTCCATCGCACTAACAAGGCAGCGCTCGATACTTTTAATTCTGCTTACTATCCACAATTCAAGAAAAACTGCGATGCGTATTTTTATCTTAAACATCGTAAAGAGCCACGCGGTATTGGTGGCATTTTCTTTGATGACTTTAGTGAACTTGGCTTTGAGCAAAGCTTTGCACTGCAGCGTGCAGTTGGGGATAGTTTTTTACAAGCATATTTACCTATTTTGCAACGCCGCAAGGATACGCCGTATGGCGAACTTGAGCGTGACTTTCAGGCCTATCGCCGTGGACGCTATGTAGAGTTCAATTTAGTATTTGACCGCGGCACATTGTTTGGTTTGCAGTCGAACGGCCGTACTGAATCTATTCTCATGTCTATGCCACCAATTGTAAAATGGCGCTACGACTGGAAGCCGGAAGCCGGAAGTGCCGAAGAAAAACTATATACTGACTTCTTAGTTGATAAGAATTGGCTAAAATAAATTGATTTTAAAGTAACATCCATTATTATCTAGGGCAGCCTCCCTCTCATAAGGATATACGCATGAATCAAATCGAAAGCATCATCGGCACACTTTCCGGTTGGGTTTGGGGGCCACCCATGTTGATTTTACTGGTCGGCACTGGCTTATATCTCACAATTATTCTTAAGGGCTTGCAGTTTAGAGCGCTCCCCCTTGCTTTTAAACTTATCATGCAAAAAGATCACGGTCATCAAGGTGACATCAGCCATTTTGCGGCACTGATGACAGCACTGGCTGCTACCGTAGGTATCGGCAATATTGTCGGCGTAGCCACTGCGATTACATTAGGTGGCCCCGGGGCAGTATTTTGGATGTGGATGACAGGCCTAGTCGGCATGGCGACCAAGTATTCCGAGGCGGTGCTCGCTGTGAAATATCGCGAACATGGCAAGCACGGTATGCGCGGTGGCCCTATGTATTACATTTCTATAGGTGCCGGCTTACCCTGGCTTGGCACTTTATTTGCCATTTTTACTGCATGTGCTACGTTTGGCATCGGTAATATGACGCAAGCCAATGCCACGGCCAAAATTTTTGAAACCACTTTTAATATTCCTACAGTAGCTACTGGCATTGTGCTTACTTTGCTAACCGGGTTAGTGATTCTGGGCGGCATCAAATCAATCGGTAAATTCACCTCGTTTTTAGTACCTTTCATGATTATCGGTTACGTTGGAGCATCACTTTTCGTATTAGGTATCAACGCACATCAAATTCCACATGCATTTGGTTTAATTTTTGGCCACGCCTTCTCTCCTGCTGCGGCCACCGGTGGCTTTGCCGGTGCCACGATTGCTGCCGCCATGCGCTATGGCATCTCACGTGGCGTATTTTCTAACGAATCAGGCCTGGGTTCTGCGCCTATCGCTGCAGCTGCCGCTCGCACACAGGACCCTGTTACTCAAGCTCTGGTAAGTATGACGCAAACGTTTATCGATACTTTAGTGGTTTGCACCATGACAGCCTTGGTGATTCTCACAGCAAATAGCTGGACGATGGGGGTAAGCGCATCAAGCCTCACCAGCGCAAGCATGGCAGAAACACTGGGTAATGCTGGCAGTATCATCGTTGCAATTGCTACTAGCTTATTCGCCTACTCAACACTCATTGGTTGGAATTACTATGGTGAAAAAGCGATTGAATACTTATTTGGCGAAAAGTCCATCCGCATCTATCGTGTATTTTTTACCATTGCCGTAATGGTAGGCGCCACTGTGAGCCTTGAATTTGTATGGAACTTCTCCGATCTCATGAATGGCATGATGGCATTACCAAACTTAATTGGTTTATTGCTCTTATCTAAAGTCATTAAAACCGAAACCGAGCGTTATTTTTCTTCCAAAAAATAATGAATCAACACGCTCGCAGAAGAGGTCTCTGGAAGAATCGCTGGACTTTTATGCTAGCCACAGCTGGTTCTGCCATAGGCTTGGGCAACATTTGGAAGCTTCCCTACATGATAGGCGTCAATGGTGGTAGCGCCTTTGTGCTGGTATTTATCGCCTGCATATTCTTTGTAGGCATCCCACTTATGATGACTGAAATTTTGCTGGGTCGCCGTGCGCAAAAAAATCCACACGATGGCATGGCTGCCCTTGCACTTGAAGCAAATGCTAATAATTTATGGAAATATATAGGTGGCATAGGTATGGTCACCGGCTTACTTATTTTGGGTTTTTATAGCGTAATTGGCGGCTGGGTGCTAAGTTACATCTGGTTTGCGCTACAGAATGCATTTCACAATATCAATGGCTTGCAGGCCAAAACCAACTTTGATGCATTGCTTGCTTCGCCGATCGCTCTCGTTCTTTGGCATACCATCTTTATGTTCCTCACCATGGGCGTAGTTGCACGTGGCGTCAATCAAGGTTTAGAAAGAGCCAATAACATCCTTATCCCGGCACTCTTTGTCATTCTGTTCATTTTGCTAGGTTACAGTATGGCTGTAGGTGATTTTGGCGCTTCCAGCCATTTTATGTTTGCACCGGACTTTTCTAAAATCACACCTGTCGCCGTGCTGTCTGCTCTTGGTCACGCCTTCTTCTCGCTTAGCTTAGGCATGGGCGCTGTCATGGTCTATGGCTCATACTTGCAGCGCGACGTTTCCATCGCCCGCACCACTATTTATATTGCTCTTGCCGATACCGCATTGGGCTTACTTGTAGGTTTGGCAATTTACTCGCTTGTATTTGCAAACAATTTAGAACCCGCTGCCGGGCCTGGCTTGATTTTTCAGACACTACCCATTGCTTTTGGTCACATGCCCGGCGGTAGTGTGATTGGTGTTTTATTTTTCTTGTTAGTCGCATTTGCGGCTTGGACATCTGCAATTTCATTGGTAGAGCCCGCTATCGCTTGGATTACTGAGAATACACAAATTACACGCGTTCAATCTGCACTCATGATAGGTGTAGCAGTTTGGTTGCTTGGAGTCGCGGTTGTGCTGTCCTTTAATAACTGGAGCAGTATCAAAATAATATTTGGGCTCAATATTTTCGAAACATTGGACAAACTTACCTCTACTATTCTGTTGCCACTTGGTGGTTTAATGATGGCGCTTTTTGCCGGCTACGTGATGAAAAAAGACCATGTGCAAGAGGAATTAGGCTTGAAAGATATCAGCTTTAAATGCTGGCGTATTACCAATAACTTAATTGCGCCGATAGCAATTTTGGCGGTATTTTTATACCTATTTGGTTTCGTTAAGTAATAAAAAAGCCAGCTTGAAGCTGGCTTTTTTATTACTCAAAAGTTACAACGACAGAATCCACTGAACGATAGATTTAATATCTGCATCTTTCACTTGTGGACTATTTGCCGGCATAGGCATAGGACCCCAAACACCGCTACCGCCAGCTTTAACCTTAGCAACTAGTTTCGCTTCTGCATCTTTATCGCCCTTGTATTTTGCAGCAACGTCTTTAAATGCCGGGCCTAACACTTTTTTATCAACATTATGGCAAGCTAAACAGCCGCTTTTTTGTGCCAATGCTTGGTTCGCACTTGCCTGACCTGCAAGCATCAATGAACCAGCAGTTACTACCATTATCAGTAATGCTTTCATGCTATCTCCTTGAATTCTTGTAAAAACCTGCTAATCTCGCAGGGCGTATCATACCTAACATTTAAAAATCTACAATAGCTCTTATAGATTTTTTAATAGTTGTTGCAAATCATTCATACTCGGTGAACAAACAACGCCTTTAC
>Ga0315912_10005371_pt1 | contig 11824 bp, 10 predicted proteins | sample VfabasoilMG_FD_204469 | JGI IMG/M metagenome (GOLD analysis project Ga0315912, IMG submission 204469) | Garden soil microbial communities collected in Santa Monica, California, United States - V. faba soil | ecosystem: Environmental > Terrestrial > Soil > Garden | place: USA: California...
GGCGGTGCGTGCCCAGCCAGATGAAGCGGTTGGGGCGGGTGACGATGTCCGGCTTGAAGACGGACGCGTACTTGTTGCGGATCTTGGAATTGATGCCGTCGCTGGCGATCACCAGGTCGGCGTCGGGGAAGTCGGCGTCGGAGTCGACCTCGGTCTCGAACTGCAGCTTCACGCCCAGCGCCTCGCAGCGCGCCTGCAGGATGTTGAGCAGCTTCTTGCGGCCGATGCCGACGAAGCCGTGGCCGCCGCTGCGCACCGTGCGGCCCTTGAACTTGAGCTCGATGTCGTCCCAGTGGTTGAAGGCTTGCTCGATCTCAGCCGCGGTGGCCGCGTCCCACTGGCGCATGTTGGCCATCGTCTGGTCGGAGAAGACCACGCCCCAGCCGAAGGTGTCGTAGGGCTTGTTGCGCTCGACCACGGTGATGTCGTGGCGCGGGTCGAGTTGCTTCATTAGCAGCCCGAAGTACAGCCCGGCCGGGCCGCCCCCAATGCAGACGATCTTCATGCGTCGTTGCCCTCCACGGCCAAGCACACGGCATGAGTTTGGAATGGAATGCTTTAGATGTCAAGCATTTGCGTGGCGAGCAGCGCGGTGCCGAGGCTGCCATAGTGCGCACATGCACATGCCGATCTGGATCGACGATGACGATCCGCTGCCACCCACGCGGCAGGCGCTGGGCCCGGACAGCGACGCACCGGGCTTGCTGGCGGTGGGCGGCAGCCTGACGCCGCAGCGGCTGGAGCAGGCCTACCGCCAGGGCGTCTTCCCTTGGTTCGGCCCGGACCAGCCGGTGCTGTGGTGGAGCCCCGACCCGCGCATGGTGCTGCTGGTGTCGCAGTTCAAGCTGTCGAAGAGCCTGGCCAAGAGGCTGCGCCGCTTCGCGCGCGACCCGGCCTGCGAGCTGCGCGTCGACAGTGCCTTCGCGCGGGTTATCGACGCCTGCGCGCGCACGCCGCGCGACGGCCAGGCCGGTACCTGGATCGTGCCGCGCATGGTGACGGTCTACGACGCATGGCACCAGGCGGGGCGCGTGCACAGCTTCGAGACATGGGTCGATGGCCGCCTGGTCGGCGGCTTGTACGGCGTGTCCATCGGCCGCATGTTCTTCGGCGAGTCAATGTTCGCCTGGGCCAGCGACGCGTCGAAGATCGCGCTGGCAGCGCTGGTGGCCTTCTGCCGCACGCACGGCGTTACGCTGATCGACTGCCAGCAGAACACCGCGCACCTGGCCTCGCTGGGCGCGCACGAGGTGTCGCGCAGCGCTTTCGAGCAGCACCTGTCCCGCGTGTCGGGGGAGCCGGATATCGTCGATTGGACCTATGATCCCCGCATGTGGCTGCAGCTCGAGGCGCTGCGGCCTGCTGCCCCCGGAGACGGCGCGTGACGCACCCCAAGGAACTCCCGCTTTCCTCGCTGCAGTTCTATGCAACGGCGCCCTATCCCTGCAGCTATCTGCCGCAGCGGCAGGCGCGCTCGCAGGTGGCCACGCCCAGCCATCTGATCAACGCCGACGTCTATTCCGGCCTGGTGGCCAACGGCTTCCGGCGCAGCGGCATGTTCACCTACCGGCCCTACTGCGATGGCTGCCGCGCCTGCGTGCCGCTGCGCGTGCCGGTGGCCAGCTTCAAGCCCACGCGCAGCCAGCGCCGTGCCTGGAAGGCGCACGCCAACCTGAAGGCGCGCGTGCTGCGTCTGTGTTTCGTGCCCGAGCACTACCAGCTGTACCTGCGTTATCAGGCCGGCCGCCACAGCGGCGGCGGCATGGACCACGACAGCGTCGACCAGTACACCCAGTTCCTGCTGCAAAGCCGCGTCAACTCGCGGCTGGTGGAGTTCCGCGAGCCGGCCGCCGACGGCAGCACAGGTGCGCTGAAGATGGTGTCGATCCTGGACGTGCTGAACGACGGCATCTCCGCCGTCTACACCTTCTACGAGCCGGATGCCGCGGCCAGCTACGGCACCTACAGCGTGCTGTGGCAGATCGAGCAGACCAAGGCACTGAAGCTGCGCCACGTCTACCTGGGCTACTGGATCGAGCGCAGCCCGAAGATGGCCTACAAGTCGCAGTTCCAGCCGCATCAGCTGTTGCTGGACGGGCAGTGGCAGGCCCCACCATCCTCGGGGGGTTGAGCATCTCCTGCGCCGGCTCTTCAACGGGCGGCGCAGTTCACCAGGAAGCCCTGCGTTGGAGCGAGCCAGTCGATGCGATCGTGCGGCAGATTCCGCAGCTGATCCCACAGGCCTCCAGCGCCTCCAATCAGGGTGCGTTCCTCTTCGAGCAGCAGGCATGGACCCGGTGCGCCCGCCAGCTGCAGCAAGCGCAGCGTGGTATCGGGGCCGATCTCCAGCCGTGCCCCGGTTTCACATGCCGGCCCGACGCCGGCCTCCAGGCCGTCGGCTTGCGTCGACAGCTCATGGCGCACGGCACCCGTTGCCGTACTGCGCAGCGCTTGCCATTGCACCGCGTCACCCGGATCCGCGTCGATGACGACGCAACAGCCGGTTCCTGGGTCGCACACCAGGTAGGCATTGCGCGACGCACCGGCCACGCGCCATAGCCGCGGCGACAGCCGCTGCACGTCACCGGGCTGCAGCTCGCAGCGCAGGTCGCCGCGCCCGTCGGGGTCCAGGTGGGCCACTTCGTCATAGGCCGGGTCGCTCTCGATGACGAAGCGCTGGCCGTTGCGCGCCAGCGCCGGCCGCGGGAAATGCAACGCCACGCCACGCAGCGCCAGCGCATGCTCGAAGGCCACGCGCGCGCTGCTGAAGCCACGAATGTCATGCAAGGTGCGCTGCGTGACGTTAAGCAGCTTCAGCGCACGCTGCGGCTGCAGCGCCTCGTCGGGCGTCAGCCACATCAGCTCCAGCGCCTCGCCCAGGTCGGGCATGGCGTCCTGCGCGGGCGGTGCCAGGCGCACGAAGAAGCGCGTGTCGAAGCGCTTGGGCCGCAGCACCGGCGTCAGCCAGTGGCTGAAGTAGGCCATCTCGCGCAGGTCCAGCCGCCAGTCGAAGGCCTCGCACAGCGCGGCCATCGTCGCCTGGCCGTGGTGGAGCCGGTGGCGCCAGTCGCGCAGTGCCTCGGCGTGCGGCGCCAGGTCGGCGGGACTGCCGTCGGGCCGGCACACGAAGAGCAGGCCGACCTCCTCGAAACACTCGCGCAGCGCGGCGACGAAGTAGTTCAGCCCGCCTTCGCGCAGGCCGAGCCGGGCGCTGGCCTGCGCGTCGTCCTGGCCCAGGCACCAGCGCCAGGCGGCACTGTCGGCGGCGTCGAGCACCCCGCCAGGGAAGACGCAGGCACCGCTGCGGAAGTCGTTGTCACCGCGCTCCGGGCGGCGCATCAGCAGCACTTCGACGCCGCACGGGCCGTCGCGCAGCACCAGCACCGATGCGGCGGGCCGGATGTTCGAGGCGACGGCGTTCACGCGCGCGCCGCCGCGCCGGCCGCATGCAGCGCGGCGATCTCGTCGGCGCTGAAACCGGCCTCGGCCAGCACCTCGTCGGTGTGCGCGCCGGTGGCCGGCGCCGCGCGCACCGGCTCCGGCGTGCTGCGGTCGAAGCGCGGCGCCGGGCCGGGCTGCACCACGCCGTCGACCTCGACGAAGGCCTGGCGCGAGCGCGCATGCGCATGGCGCGGCGCCTCCTCGATCGTCAGCACCGGCGCGAAGCAGGCGTCGCTGCCTTCGAGCAGCGCGCACCACTCATCGCGCGTCTTGGCGCGCAGCAGCCGTTCCATCTCGGCGCGCATCTCGGGCCACAGCTTGCGCTCGTGCTGGCCCTTGATGAAGCGCGCGTCCAGGCCGATGCGCTCGGCCATCTCGGCAAAGAACTTCGGCTCCAGCGCGCCGATAGCCACGTACTTGCCATCGGCCGTCTCGTAGGTGTCGTAGAAAGGCGCGCCGCCGTCGAGCAGGTTGTTGCCGCGCTGCTCGTTCCAGCGGCCGCTGGCCGTCATGCCATAGAAGATCGAGGCCAGCGACGCGGCACCGTCCACCATCGCCGCATCCACCACCTGGCCGCGGCCCGAAGCCTTGCGCTCGTGCAGCGCCGCCAGCAGGCCCACCGCCAGGTACAGCGCGCCGCCGCCGTAGTCGCCCACCAGGTTCAGCGGCGGCACCGGCTTGCCGCCGGCCGGGCCGATGGCATGCAGCGCGCCGGTCAGCGCGATGTAGTTCAGGTCGTGTCCGGCGGCCATCGCCATCGGCCCGGTCTGGCCGAAGCCGGTCATGCGGCCGTAGACCAGCCCCGGGTTCAGTGCATGGCAGTCGGCCGGGCCCAGGCCCAGGCGCTCGGCCACGCCGGGGCGGAAGCCTTCGATCAGCAGGTCGGCGCCGGCAATCAGCCGCAGCACCGCGCTAAGCCCGGCCGGCGACTTCAGGTCCAGCGCCACCGAGCGCCGGTTGCGGCCGTTGATGTCGTAGCGCTTGTCCATCGGCACGCCCAGGCCGCTGGCTTCGGTGCGGTCGATGCGCACCACGTCCGCGCCCATGTCGGCGAGCAGCATCGCGCAGAACGGCCCGGGGCCGATGCCGGCCAGTTCGATGACGCGCAGTCCTTTCAAGGGTCCCATCTTGTCTCCGGTGAATGCCTACAGGGCTTGAGTTTGCCTGATGCCCGCTGCGGCGCGGGGCTGCGGGTGAAAGCGGTTAGCCTCACGCCCCATGTCCGAAGCTGGCATCCCGCGCCGCGCCCTCATCCTGCTGGTCGTGCTGACCCTGGTGTGGGGCACCAACTGGCCGCTGTTTGCCTTTGCCGTGCGCGAGATCTCGGTGTGGACCTTCCGCGCCGTGGCCGTGCTGCTGGCCGGCGTCACGCTGCTGGCGGTGGCTCGCGCGCGCGGCCAGTCGCTGGCCATTCCGCGCGAATACTGGCCGACCATCGTCGTCGCCACCTGCTTCTATCTGGTGTACTGGAACATCGCCAGCACCTATTCGGCGATCCTCATCCCGTCGGGGCAGTCGGCGGTGCTGGGTTTCACGATGCCGCTGTGGTCGGCGCTGATCTCCTGGCTGGTGCTGGGCGAAAGGCTCAGCGGCCGCATGCTGCTGGGCCTGCTCTTCGGTGGCGCCGCCGTGCTGCTGTTGATGGTGCCCGGCCTGGTGGCCTATGCCAGCGCGCCGCTGGGCTTCGCGCTGGGCCTGTCCGCGGGGCTGGGCTGGGCCATCGGCACGCTGATCCTGAAGCGGCGCAAGGTCATCGTGCCGGCCACCGTGCTTACCGGCTGGCAGCTGCTGATCACCGCGGTGCCGACGACCCTCGGCGCGCTGTGGTTCGGCGACGGCCAATGGTTCATGCCCTCGTGGCAGACCCTCGTGGTCGTGGCCTACATCGCGCTGGTGCCGATGAGCGTCGGCAACGTCGCCTGGTTCTCCATCGTCGGCATGCTGCCGGTCAACGTGGCGGGGCTGTCGTCGATCATGGTGCCGATGGTGGCGATGGTCTCCGGCGCGTTGGTGCACGGCGAGCCGCTGGGCCTGACGCAGTGGACGGCGATGCTGTGCTGCGCGGTGTCGCTGTCGCTGGTGCTGCTGAAGCCCGCTGACTCTCGGTAGCGGCCCAGAAGGAGGACGATCCCATGAACGTCGACGGCGCAAGGTTGGGGGAAACGGTGGCGCGGCCGGCGCGCATCTGGTACCAGAGCTTCGTCGACCCGCTCGAGCAGGGACCCTACATCCGGCGCCTACAGCAGCGCCTGGACGCGCTGGCCGCACCGGGCGTGCGCTACGAGGTCCATGGCATCTCGCCGCCGGACCGCCACCTGTCGCCGCTGACCGAACTGCGCTGCGCCGTGCGCACCGTGCGCCACGCGCTGCAGGCCGAGGCCGAGGGTTGCGACGCGTTCGTGATCGGACACTTCCAGGAGCCCGGCCTGGTCGAATGCCGCGCCGCGGTGGACATTCCGGTGATCGGGCTGGGCGAGGCCACGATGCTGCATGCCTGCACGCTCGGCCGCAGCTTCGGCCTGGTGACGATCAACCCGGTCTTCGTCCCCTGGCACCGCGACCAGATCATCCGCCTCGGGCTGCAGCAGCGCGCGGTGGGGGTGCGTGCCCTCGACACGCAGGTGGCGAGCTACGTGCGCGCCTTTGAGGAGCGCAGTGCCTACGACGAAATCAAGGCCACGTTCGCTCAGCAGGCGCAGCTGCTGGTGGACGAAGGCGCTGAAGTCGTCATCCCGGCCGGCGGCCTGCCGATGCTGCTGCTGGCGGACGAACGCGGCTACACGGTCGGCGGCGCGCTGGTGCTGAACGGCATCGCCGTCGTCGCCGCGATGGCCGAAGCCGCGCTGCGGCTGCATCGCCTCACCGGCGCCGCCTGCAGCCGCCATGGCAGCTTCGCACGCGCGCCGCGCGAGGCGATCGCCGAGTTCCTGGCTCAGCCGCCCCCCACGTAGAACTCGCGCAGTTCGCGCTTCAGCACCTTGCCGATGGCGCTGCGCGGCAGCTCGTCGATGAAGCGCAGCTCGGACAGCCGCTGCGTCCTGCCCACCTGGTCGTTGCACCAATGCAGCAACTCGTCGGCGCTGGCCGTGCTGCCCGGCTGGCGCACCACGTAGGCCACCGGCGTCTCGCCCCACTGCGCCGACGGCACGCCGACCACAGCCACGTCGGCCACCGCGACATGCTTGCGCAGCACCGCCTCCAGGTCGCTGGGGTAGATGTTGAAGCCGCCGCTGATGACCATGTCCTTGCGCCGGTCGAACAGGATGAGGAAGCCGTCGGCATCGAAGCGGCCGATGTCGCCGGTGCGGATGAAGCGCTTGCCGCTGGCGTCGTACCACTCGGCCTCACGCGTCTTTTCGGGCTGGCCGTGGTAGCCGAGCATCATGCCGGCCGAATGGCCGACCACCTCGCCGGCCTCGCCCGGCGGCACCTCGACGCCCTGTTCGTCGATGAGGCGGATGTCGTGGCCCTCGACCGGCCGGCCGACGGTGTGCAGCTTGTCGGGGAACTCGTGCGCGTTGAGGATGCAGCTGCCGCCACCTTCGGTCATGCCGTAGAACTCCACCAGCCCTCCGGGCCAGCGTTTCAGCACGTCGGCCTTCAGCGCCGCGTTGAAGGGCGCACTGGTGCAGAACTTCATGTGGAAGGACTTCAGGTCATGACGCTCGAAGTCGCTCAACGCCATGATGCGCTGGTACTGCACCGGCACCAGCATGGTGTGCGTGATGCGTTGCTTTTCGGCCAGCCTCAGGTAGGCGGCGGCATCGAACTTGGCCATCAGGTGCACCGTGCCGCCATACGCCAGCGTCGGGAAGAACACCACCAGCGTGGTGTTCGAATACAGCGGCGTCGACAGCAGCGTCACCGTCTGCGACCCGTAGCCATAGGTCGCGCCGCGCATCACGTGCGTCCAGCGCATGCCGTGCGACTGCACGATGCCCTTGGGCGTGCCGGTGGTGCCGCTGGAATAGATGATGTTGAAGGGCCATGCAGGCTGCAGCGCCACCGGCGTGGGCCGCGCGCCCGCCGGCGCCAGCCAGGCGTCGAGCGCGGCGCCGGCGATCGATGCGTCCAGCGCGATCGTGCGGATGTCCACGCCCGGCAGCAACGGCTGCGCGGCGGCGTCGGCAAACAGCAGCCTGGCCTGCGAATCACCGAGCATCGACGCAAACTGCGCCGGCGTCACCGACGGCGCCAGCGGCGCTACCGCCACGCCGGCGCGCAAGGCGCCCAGGAACACGGCCGCATAACGCGGCGAGCTGTGCGCGCAGATGGCGATGGCCTCGCCGGGGCGCACGCCGTCGCGCTGCAGTGCCGCGGCCACACGGTCCATCAGCGCATCCAGCGTGCCGTAGTCGATGCGCTCGTCACCCTGGACCAGTGCGGCCTGGCGCGGCCGTGCGGCAGCGTGTTCGCGCACCAGGTCGGGAACGGCGCGGAATACTGGGTCGGCGGCGGTGGTGTCCATGGTGTCCCCTGGTTCGGCGTGAGCCTGCATTGTGCCCAGCGCGGCGGCTAGCATCGATGCTCTGTCTGCCATCGGGACCACCCCTTGAAACACGCCGACGCCGCCACGCTGCAACTGCGCATCGACCGCATCTTCCAGGCCGTCACGCCGCCGGGCGCGCCCGGCTGTGTCGTCGGCGTGCAGCACGGCGGCCGGGTGCTGTTGCGCGGCGCCTACGGGCTGGCCAGCCTGGAACTGGCCGTGCCGCTGAGCCCGCGCACGCGCTTTCGCGTGGCTTCGGTGTCCAAGCAGTTCACCGTCACCGCGGTGCTGATGCTGGCCGCGCAAGGGCGCTTGTCGCTGGACGAGCCGATGCATGTGCACCTGCCGGAACTGGCGCCGCTGCCGCAGGCCGTGACGCTGGAACACCTGATGCGCAATACCAGCGGGCTGCCCGACTTCCTGGAGATGCTGCGCCTGGGCGGCGTGGGCCTGGACGCGGGCATCGACCGCGCCGCCATGCTGCGCTGCATTGCCGGCAATCGGCACCTGAACTTCGCGCCGGGCAGTCGCTTCCTCTACAGCAACACCAACTTCCTGCTGCTCGGCCTGGTGGTCGAGCGCATCGCCGGCTGCAGCCTGGGCGATTTCCTGCAGCAGCGGGTGTTCGCGCCGCTGGGCATGCGCGACACGCTGCTGGAGGTGGCGCACGACAGGCCGCTGCCCGGCTTGGCTACGCCTTACGTGTCCGACGGCCAGGGCGGCTGGCGCCGCGCGCGGCACGGCTTCGAGCACGGCGGAGAGGGTGGCCTGGTGTCCTGCGTCGACGACCTGCTGATATGGACCGCCGCGCTGGGCCACGATCGGCCGGGCGTGCTGCCTGCGGGGCTGCTGGCGCAGCTGGCCAGCCCGACGCGGCTGACGCAGGGCGCGGATTCGCCCTATGCACGCGGCCTGGAGCACAGCCGGCTCGACGGCCGGCGCTGTGTCGGCCATGGCGGACTGTGGCCCGGCTTTCGCACCGAGCTGCTGCATCTGCCCGAGGACGAGTTGAGCGTGGTCGTGATCTCCAACTCGATGGCCCACAACCCCTATCTGCTAGCGCGCCAGGTGGCGCGGGTAGTGCTGGGATCCGAGGCAGCCGTCGCCGCGTCGTCGCTCGAAGGGCTGGACGGCCGCTGGCTGTGTGCCGACGAGCCCGCGCTGTTCGATCTGGCCGTGCGCAACGGCGAGCTGTGCGCCACGCAATGGGGCGTGCCCTTCCAGCTGGAGCCGCAGGCCGACGGCAGTTGGCTGCCGCTGCGCGGCGCCTACGAGTTCACGCTCGTCGGCCGCCTCGATGCCCACACGCTGCAGGTGGATCTGGGTGCGGGCCAGCGCTCGCGCTTCCAGCGGCTGGGCGAGGCGGCGTCGCTGCCCGGCGATCTGGCCGGCGCCTATCGTTGCGCGGACATCGGCGCCGACTGGCACATCGGTGTCGACGGCGAGACGCTGCAGCTGCAAGGCCCGCACGCGGCCGGCGTGCGCTGGCAGCTGCGCGGCCTGCGGCCCGATCTGGTGGAGCTGACGGGCACCAGTTCCGGCATGCCGACCGCCCAGCTGGCACGGCTGGAGCGTGATGCGGCGGGGCGCGTCGTCGCGCTGCAGGTATCCACCAGCCGCATGCGCGGCCTGCGCTTCGAGCGTGTCACAGCAGCTGCTCCGGCACGAAGGGGCTGACCAGCATGTTGTGCAGCCGCAGCCAGAAGGAGGTTTCCGGCTCGTCGGTCAGGATCATCTCCTTGTCCTCGTCCATCGATAGCCACTCGAGGTTGCCGTGGCTGTCCAGCCGCACGCGGTAGGCGCTCTGCAACTTGCTGATGTTGACGATGCGCAGCAGCTCCTTGGCCAGCTGCGGGCTGTCGACGAAGATGCCGAGTTCGGTGTTCTGCGTGTCCGAGCGCGGATCCAGGTTCATCGAGCCGATGAACACCGTGTGGCTGTCCACCACCGCGGTCTTGGCATGCAGCCGGCCGAATGAGGAGCCGAACATGCCCAGCCGCTTGGTGCGCCGCGTGCGCTCCGGGCTGATCTCGTACAGGTCCACGCCCGATTCCAGCAGCTGCCGGCGGTAGCGCGAATAGCCCGTGTGCACCAGAGGTTCGTCGGTGGCCGCCAGCGAATTGGTCAGCACCACGGTGTGTACCTTGCGCTGACCCAGCGCCTCGAAGGCGGTGATGCCCAGCGGCCCGGGGATCAGATACGGACTGGTGATGACCACCTCGCGCTCGGCCGACCAGATCTTCATGCGCACCTCCTTCGAGGTGCTCATCTCGCGCGCTTCGGCGGGGCTCATGGTGTCGCGCTTGTTGGGCGGGTCGGCGAAGGCGCGGGCCGGCGCCCAGATCAGGCCCACGCGGCCGGCCTCCAGGTCTTCGCTGATCGGCCCGTAGCCCAGCGCATCGACCGGCGGCAGCTCCGGCGGCGCATGCTCGACCGTGCTGATGCGCTCGAACTCGGCCGCGGCCTGCGCCGGCGGTACCGCGGCCGGCACCAGCGCCTGCACCGGATAGACCACCTCGCTGTTCCAGTACTGATCGAAGATCTGCTGCAGCTGCCCGATGACCGCGCCCATGATGAACGCGTCCATGTCGACGAAGTTGCTGCTCATGTTGAGCATGAAGTACTCGTCGGCGATGTTGCGCCCGCCGGCCACCGCGAACAGCCCGTCGGCGATGAGCAGCTTGTTGTGCATGCGATGGTTGACGCGGTAGATGTCGCCCAGCGAGCCGGCAAAGCGCCCCAGTGTCGAGCTGCGCAGGCAGCAGAAAGGATTGAACAGCCGTACCTCCAGATTAGGGTGTTCGGCCAGTGCGCGCAGCACGGCGTCGGTGTGGCTGGTGAACAGGTCGTCGACCAGCAGCCGCACGCGCACGCCGCGTGCCGCGGCGTCGCGCAGGCTGCGCAGCAGCAGCCGGCCGGTGGCGTCGTCCTCGATGACGTAGTACTGCAGGTCCAGGCTGTGGCGGGCGCGATGGATCAGTTGCAGCCGCGCGTCCAGCGCATAGGGCCCCAGCGGCAGCAGCCTGAAGCCGGACAGCTCGCCCGGTGGTGTCGAGGCCTTGGCGATGGCAGCCAGTTCGCCGCTGTCCTTGGGCAACTGGGCCACCGATGCCGGCTTGTCGCCCGCCGGAGGCAGCGTGCCGCAGCCGCACAGCAGTGCCGCCAGCAGCAAAAGCCCGGCCCCGCGCAGGCGGCCGACAATCTGGCAACATGAAGCGGCCCAGAAGGAGGACGCACGCATGAAACACGCCATCGCACTACTCATGATGCTGGGAACCTTGTGCCTGCCGGTGCGGGCCGCACTGGACGTGGGCGATGCCGCGCCGAACTTTACTGTGCCCGCCGCTTTGGGGGGCAAGGTGTTCCAGTACACCCTTTCCGAGCAACTGGCCAAAGGGCCGGTGGTGCTGTATTTCTTTCCGGCGGCCTTCTCCGATGCCTGTTCGATCGAGGCGCACCAGTTCGCCGAGGCCATCAGCCGGTACGAGGCACTGGGCGCCACGGTGATCGGCGTGTCCGGCGACGACCTGGAGCTGATCACCAAGTTCTCGGTGCAGGTTTGCCAGGGCAAGTTCCCGGTGGCGGCCGACGAGAAGAAGGCCGTGATCAAGGCCTTCGACGCGGCGATGCAGACGCGCCCGGAATATGCGAACCGCATCTCTTACGTCATTGCGCCGAACGGCAAGGTGCTCTACAGCTATCTGAGCCTGAATCCGAACCGGCATGTCGAGAAGACGCTGGACGCGCTGGCGCAGTGGGCCAAGGACAACCCGCGCCGCTAGCTGCGCTAGACTTCGACCCATGTTCACGTCTCGCAAGCACAGGTCGCGCGACCGGGGAGCCTGGCCCTGGCGTCGCTGGCATCCGCTCGGATAGCTTGCTGCCGGCCGCAGG
>Ga0315912_10005372_pt1 | contig 11824 bp, 11 predicted proteins | sample VfabasoilMG_FD_204469 | JGI IMG/M metagenome (GOLD analysis project Ga0315912, IMG submission 204469) | Garden soil microbial communities collected in Santa Monica, California, United States - V. faba soil | ecosystem: Environmental > Terrestrial > Soil > Garden | place: USA: California...
GAAAACCGGATTAGTGAATTCTATTTACACCCCGCCTTGGTGGCTGCCGGGCGGCAATTTGCAGACAATTTATGCGCGCTCACTGGCGCGGAACTACAAGGTGGGGTATGAGCGCCAGCGCTGGGAGACGCCCGACGGCGATTTCATCGATCTCGACTGGGTGAATCGCCAGGGAGGCGCGGCGAAGCTGCTTGTGATGTTTCACGGCCTCGAAGGTTGCTCGCGTAGTCACTATGCGCTGAGCTTGATGACAGTGGCGCAGCAAATCGGTTGGCGCGGCGTGGTACCGCACTTTCGCGGTTGCAGCGGCGAGATTAATCGGCTGGCGCGCGCCTATCATTCCGGTGATGCCGCCGAGATCGACTGGATCCTGCGCCGGCTAAAGAGTGACAATCCCGACTGCGAAATCAATGTCGCCGGCGCATCGTTGGGCGGCAACATGCTGCTTAAATGGCTCGGCGAGCAGGGCGCCGCGGCGGTACCGGTGGTGAACCGAGCGATGGCGGTGTCGGCGCCGGTGGATTTGCACGCTGCCGCGGCGGTGTTGGACTTCGGCTACCGGAGAGCGATTTACACGAACCGTTTCCTGCGCTCGCTACGGGAAAAAGTGCTGGCCAAGATTTCAACACATGGGCTGAATATCGACAGCGCTGCCGTGCGTAGCTGTTCGACGTTTCGTCAGATCGACGACCTTTACACCGCGCCGATCCATGGCTTCGAAAACGCCGACGATTACTGGACACGCGCGAGCAGCAAACCGTTGCTAAAGCATATTCGTGTGCCGACACTGCTACTCAACGCGCAAAACGATCCGTTCCTGCCAGCCGGCGCGCTCCCGACACGGGAAGAAGTTTCCGATTCCGTGACCTTGGAATTCCCAAATTCTGGCGGTCATGTCGGTTTCGTTCGAGGAGCATTTCCGGGATCGCTCAGTTGGCTGCCGCAGCGAATGGCCGAGTTTTTCGCCGCTTCGGGTTAGGGTTAAGTTGTCTCACGGCGTCAGCACTTCATTCACCGACGAAAATGTCGCGCCGGGCTGGGGGCCGCCGGAGATGACGTAGATGGAGTTGCCGATGACGGCGGCGCCTAACCCGTGGCGGGCGGTGGGCATGGGGGCCCAAGCTTGCCATTTATTTTTGGCGGGATCGTAGGATTCGACATTGGCGTGGGTCTGGCGGCCGTATTCGCCGCCGAAGACGAAGATCCGCCCGCCGAGCACAGCGCCAACGATACCGCTGCGCACGGTTGGGATCGATGGCCGTGTGCGCCAGCGGTTGTTGGCTGGGTCATATTCTTCGTTATCACCGACGCTGCGATCATGATTGCCGTTGACGCGGCCGGCGATGGCGTACAGTTTGCCTTCGACGACGCCAATGGCGTGATGATCGCGCGGCGTGATCATGCGCGCGTGCTTGCTGCTCCAGAAGTCTTGAACCGGATCGTAGGACTCGTTGGCTGGTGTATTGCGGCCATTCGTCGTTACTCCACCGACCGCATAGATCTTGCCGGAGATGACGCCGACAGCGAGCGCTCCACGCGGGGTCGGCATTGCTTTCTTCGTCGTCCACTGATCCTTGACGGGATCGTATTCGTAAACGGTATCCACCGGACCGACGCCGGAAATATAGCCGCCGATGACATAGATCTTGCCGTTGAGGGCGGCGGCGCCAATATGATGCAGCGGTTTTGGCAATGGCGCACGGCTGCGCCAACTATCGGTTGCCGGGTCGTACTCCTCGACCAGATTGCCGTTTTTCACGTAACCGCCCATGACGTATATCCTGCCGCCGATCTCCGCTGCGCCGACTTCGCTGCGAGCCGACGGCATGGGCGCGCGCGTTGTCCACTTACCAGGTAGTTGCGCGAATGCGTCGTGGGGGGGGGTGAATACGGCTAAGAGGCACGGAAATATCACCGCAGAGGCGCGGAGGAGAATTAAAATTACGAATTCTCTGCGTTCTCTGCGTCTGTGTGGTGAATAAGTCTTCAAGGGTAATTCCGAAGCACCGTTAAGAGTTTGAGATCGCAGCGTGGTCGGTTCGCGTAGGGTTATGCGGGGTAGGGATTGTCCAGGGCGTGCTGTTCCATGAGCGCCTGAAGGTCGACCATGGTGAAGGCGCAGTACTTTGGATCATAGCCTAATTTCTTAGCCGTCTTACCCTGCTCAAGAATGCGCTGAAGGATCATGCGATTGAGTGGCCCATGGCCCATATGGTCTTCATGCTGGACCAGGTCGGCTTCGGCGTGGGCATTGAAATAAATCGCTTGGCGTTGGCTCAAGCCGTAATGGCCGACCAGCGCCTGGCTCCATTGCTGCGACCAATGGCCGAGGGTCTCTTCGTAAACATGGGCGCCCCAGAGTTCGATGATCGAACCGTCTTGAAACACTCGTCGACAGTAGTCGCTGATGGCGCGTCCCGGCGCCGAGGCCGGTTGTTCGAAGAGTTCTTCTTTGCTTAACCCCAAAGCGTTGGCCGTTTCCAGCAAGATCAAAATATGGCCTGGCGGTTTCGGCGAAATCAGTTCTTCGGCGACTTTGTCGCAGAGCGGCGCCAGCAAATCGAAATTCTCCACGAAGAAAGGCAAATGGACATAATAGGATACCGCATTGAGAGCGACCACCTCGATGGAGAATAACCCCCAGTCTTTGAAAAAGCGCCGCAGGCAGGGTAACGGCAACGTGCCGTCACGCAGGCGGGTCATGAACTCGCCGTGGTGAATGCGCTTTTGCCAGTGGCGGTAGACTTGCTCGTAAAGATCATCAACGAAGATTTTTGCTTGGCCGGAGTCCATTAAAGTCTTTGATTATGAGCGCTTAGGCCGGTTAACCAGCTTTCACCGAGGTCTAATTTCCTGTATTGTTAAAACCTAAATGATTGGCGGAGTCAATCGTTGGGACGAGATCCGGCGGAGGAATCATGGAAGCACTGAAGCCCGATGAATTTTTGCAGCAACTAGTCGCCACGCGCGAAGCTTTTTGGGAGAAGATGAATGCTGAACGCAAGAGCTACGGCGCAGAGAAGCCGTTGACGCCGGCGATCGTGCTGCGCCGTTTGCAATTTGGTGTTGTCATGGAGCGCAAAGCCGCCGAAGTGACCGCGCCATGGGTGAGCAAGATCCCCGACCTCGACCTCCAACAGCCGATGTCCGAATATGTCGTCAACGAGTTGAAACATACCTCGATCCTGCGCAAGCGCATTAGCGATCTCAACGGCGACCCTGACGGGTTGTGGAACAGTCCTCTGGCCGAGTTAAAAGAGCTGTGGGATTTTCATGCCGGCTTGGGTTCCTTGTGCGAGCTGATCGCCAGCGTGCAGTTCGGCCACGAAGAGTTTTTCCCGCGAACCTCAAAGTCGTTTATCGAGCGGGTCGGCGCCATCGATCCGACCACCGCGGCAATCTACCGCGACGTGTTGCTCGCCGAAGAAGAAGGCCATGAATGGATCGCCCCGGAAATTCTAAAACGTTACGCCACCGAAGCCGAGACACAGCAGAAATGCTTGGCGGCTTTGAACACCGGATGTGAACTGTTTGGCCGGGCGATTCAGAGCTTCAATCGGACCATGCCAGCATGAGAATGGGGTTATTTGGACGCAGAGTGAGGGTTAAAGAACGCCAAGGGAATCTCCAGATCGCTTAGAAACAGCAGATTAGACAAGCATCCTCAGTGTTTGTGCTCGATCTTCTTACCATACGTAACCTCGCCTTTATCGACCCGTAGAGAAAAGCCGCAGTCGGGGTTGGTGCAAGCCCAGGCTTTGTACATCACCGAGGCGCCGTCTTGGCCATAGTCTGAGAGCGGGATGAGCACGCCGTTATTGCATTTCTGACATTTCGGAAAATCCATCACCACTCCTCCTTGCATCACCTCGACAGGGTTTCAGCTCGATCAAATGAGAAAATTTTATAGTATTGGAAGAGGGTAAATCAAGCTAGGTTCTTGAGCGGGCAAAAACACAGGAATTCGAGCCTTGTTCGCGTAGGACATAAAAAAAAAGGGGCAATCGACATCGTCGATTCCCCCTAGCGAATCGAAAGAGAGCGCGATTCGTTGGCTTTCTTCTCCATCGCAGGTCCTGCTGGAACAGCTACAGACTGTAAAAATGGCGCGCGTTGTCCTCTAAAAGTTTCTTGCGCACCGGCGCGGCGATATCGCCGCGATCCTTGAGCACCGTCGCCGTGCCTTCGCTGCGGTCGGCGTGGGGATAGTCGGAGGAGAACATAAAGAGGTCCTCACCCACTTCGCTGACGATCTTAGGCAGCGTCGCTTCGTTGCCTTCGCAGCCGAAGAAAATCCTGCCGCTCTTGAGATAGTCGCTGGGCGGATGGCTGAGCAAATCTTTCGCCCCATAGCGCGGATTGTCAAAGTGGTCGTCCATGCGCTCGACATGGGCCGGCACCCAGCTGATACCGCCCTCTAAGAAGGCGAACTTGAGGTTCTGGAAACGATCCAATAGGCCGGAGCAGAGCACACTGGTGAGGCCCGCCATGATCGGAAAGATGCCGGCAAGCACGCGGTTGGGGAAGTGGTGCTCGAACAGTTTGTCGACGAATGGGAACTGCAAACTAAAGTGCACTGCGATCGGCATTCCAACTCGGTCGCATGCGGCGAAGAAGACGTCATGCTCGGGATGATCCAAGCGTCTGGCGCCGGCGGTGCCGTTGATCATAACCGCTTTGACACCCATGTCGTTGAGCCGGGTGATCTCTTTGGCCGCCCCCTCCGGATCGAGCAAGGTCACGACGCCGACCGCCTTCAAGCGATCCGGCGCTTGGTTGCATGCTTCGTTGAGCCAGGTGTTGTAAGCGCGGCAGATACCGTTGCCCAAAACACCGTCGGGCCAGGAGTTGGCATGGAGCAGAAAACTCGGGTAGATGAACTGCAAGTCGATCTTTTCACGGTCGAGATCGACCAATCGTTCTTTCAAATTGGTCAGGGTCTGGCTTCCCGGCGAAGCGCGCCGCGCCGATTGCAGCGCTTTTCCTGGAGGGGCGGCGGTTCCCGGTGCCCCGGCGCCTTTGATGGTCGGTCGTTTGTAAGAGGTCTGGCCGTCGACCACCCAGAAGTTATGGCCTTGCTCGTCGCCCAGCAGGCGCGGCCGGTAATTGCGCAGAGCCGGTTCCATGTATTTGTCGAAGATTTCTTCGGTCTCGAAAAAATGTCCGTCGCTATCGATAATCATAGCTGGATGTCTCCTCAACGGAAATTCCAATTAACTCATAATGATTGCATAAGCTCGTTGCAACTCGCTGCCTTGGCCGCTATTTCGAGCGCTTGGAGACTGCGTCGGGAGACAGACCGGTGGGGCAGGGATAGGCTTTGATGCTGTGCTTGATATTATTGCGCGCCATTAGTTCCGCGTAGCTCACGCCGACCGCTTTAGTATTGATCACCGGCACGCCAAGATGGGGTTCCAACTCTTCCGGGGTGACCACGTAGGGGTAAATCTTGCCGCCCAGGGGAATAATTGCCTGCGCGCCTTGGGCGATGAGCTCTTTGCCGACGGCCAAAGTGCGCTCGATGACGACATCATGGTAGCCCGACAGGTCGCCGGTGTCATAGAGGCCGACGGTGCGGATACCGCTGACGAACTGGGTCATGCCATAGGTTTGCACCATGCGCATGGTGTGCGGCATATGGGTTTCCAACGGCACGATCAGGCCGAAACGGTCGCAGATGCTGGCGGCGAAGTGCAATGAAGCGCGCAACAGGCCGATCACCGGGATGCGCACCGCCAAGCGGCTCGCTTCGACACCGGGATCGAAGGTGTTGCTCTGGATCACCGCATCGAAGCCCTGGTGTTCGGCTTCGATGGCTTTTTTAACCAACGCCGGGGTTTCTAAAATATGATGCAGCCCCGAGAGCGCTTTGCGCTCTTCGAGCAAGCTCAACACGGCGCCGCCGCCAAGATCTTCCGGATAGGCGAGCTCGAAGGTGGTATCCGGTGAAGCATAACTCTTGAGCAGCTTAGCGATATGGACTTCGAGCTCGGCGGAATGCCGTTGAGCGGAATGGTTTAAAAACATGAAACGCATGGTTTTCTCCTTTGCTGATTAAGAATGGCTCGTTATTAGGTTAGCCGCCAAAAATCCCGCGCATTTGTTTGGCGTACTCGTCGAGTCTTTCCGCCAGCGCCGGCTCGACCGGGACGATCTTCAACGCTTTGAGCATCGCCGCCTGCTCGTTGGCAAGGTCGCTGCGGGCGATATGGCGGCCGGGGGTCTGCATAAGCTTCTGTCCTTCGCGCGATAACACAAATTCCAAAAACAATTTCGCGGCGTTCGGATGCGGCGCGCCGGTGGCGATCCCCGCGCCGACCATGATCGCCGGCACCGGGCCAAGCGCGGTCCAATCAATCGGCGCGCCGCGTTCTTTCATGCGCTCCACCGACGACGCTGGAATATTGATATCGTAAACGCCTTCACCGGCAACGACTAATTGTGCCAACAGCTCATGGCCTTCGCGCGGGCTCGGCTGTTGCCTGGCCAACTCCCGCATGTATTTGAGGCCGCGCTCTGGCCCAAGGATTTGTAACATGCCGGCGAACCAATCGGCCTTGGTTCCTTCCATCAACAGCTTGCCCTTCCATTTGCTATCGAGCAGATCGGCATAGGATTTCGCTAGTTGCCCCGCTGGTACCAAGCGGGTGTTGTAAGCACTCACGTAGGCGTTGTAATAGACCGTGGTCCAAAATCCTTCTTCCTTAAAATCTTTGGCGTACAAACCATTCGATTGCGGCATGTAACGCGCCAGCACGCCGCTGCGATTGAATATATGCATGCTGAATTCCACAGTCTGAATGATGTCGGCAAAAGTTTTCTTGGCGCGGAATTCAGTCAAGACTCGGGTCAGCAACTTTTCACTGCCGGTGCGCTGCAGTCTGACTTTGATGTACGGATAGCGCTTCTCGAACTCATTGATAATGGCATTGGCTTCGCCCAGATTCATCGACGCGTAATAGACAAGCTCGCCCTCGCGCTTGGCGGCATCGATCAAACTCTCAGTGGCAGCTGCGTTGACAACTGCGGGCAGTAGCGAGACCCACAACAAAACGAGGACTCCAGTCCTAAACTTGCACATTTTCATCTACTGACCCAATGAATTGATAAAACCGTTATTCTCCAGCTCACGGATAAACCGGTCGTCGACAAATTTCCTGGCGTCGGCACCTCTGGCCTCGGGTAGATCCCTGGCCATGAAATCGAGCAGGGTTTGCAGCGAGGCGACTACCGGGTAGGGCGCCCGCGGCATGCCAGGTTGGGTGAGGTCGTAGGTTTCCTCGGCGATGGTGCGGTCGGCGATGCCGCTGTAGTCGGCCTGGACATCGACGGTAAATTCCCGGTCGGTGCGGTAACGGTGCATGCCCTCGATGTAGGCTTTGACGAATCGCCGGGTGATGTCGGGATTCTTCTCGATGTAATCGCGGCGTCCGGCGATGCCCCCCAAGGCGTAGTTAAGCCCGTAATCGGCGAAATCGATCAAATACTTGCAGCCACGGCGGATGGCGTCGATGCATTCGGGCGGCGTGCCGACGACGACATCGACTTTTCCGCTGAGCAGCGCGTCCATCTCCGCCGCGGCGCCATGATCGATGGTCACTTCTTGCAGGCCCTTGATGCCGGCGGCGGCGAGTTTGGCGATCACGAACTTCACCAGCGCGTCGCCGATGCCGCCGTCGTTAACCGTGCCGATTTTCTTACCAGCCAATTCTTCTCGGCCGTTGATGCCGGGGCGCCCGACTAGAAATTGTTGATTGATACCGCCGGTCAGGAAAACCACATCGGCCTCGCCCTTGAGATTGGCACGCAGCGGCGCCGGCGCCGCCAGGTTACCAAACTGAATTTCGCCCGACATTAAGCCGCGCACCACGCCCTTGGCGCCGCCCATGACCGGCGGGCGGTCGACATCGAGGCCATGCTTGCGGAACAATCCGGCTTTCCAAGTTACCATCATCGGCCCGGCCCCCTGGCCGACCGTGGCGAAGCCTGCTTTGATTTTGATTAACTCTGCCATGGGTAAATTCCTAATCCGCAAATCTCCCTCCACTTCTATCACGACTTTGCCTCGATCCGTCAAGCGCCGAATTATCCACAGTCTTGCATCGATGGAGAACTTTTTTGCTGTCGACATGTCGGAATGGCCGTTTCGCGTTGACAGCTTTTAGGCTCGGGCGTATTATCGAATTCCGTGATGCGCTTTCGGGGAAAGCCATTGCGGTTTTTTGTTTTTGGCGACGCCATGCCAACATTAACCATTTATTCGATCGTCATTGCATCCGTGAAATCGTGAATCCATGAGTGTTGTGGCGATTATCCCGGCGCGCTTTGGATCGACCCGTTTGCCAGGGAAACCCTTAGCGCAGATCGGTGGCCGGCCGATGATCCAGCATGTTTACCAGAGCGCGGCCAAAGCCAGAGTGTTGGACCGGGTGATCGTGGCTACCGACGACCGGCGCATTGAAGCTGCGGTAAAGAAATTTGGCGGCGAGGTCATGATGACCTCGCCCGATCATGCCAGCGGCACCGATCGTTTGGCGGAGGTGGCGCGCAGGATCAAGGCAGATCTGCTGGTGAATGTTCAGGGCGATTTGCCGTTTATTAGCGATAAAACGATTACTCAGGCGGTGCAACCTTTACGGCGTGACCGCAACATCCCGATGGGCACGGTCTGCACGGCGATTTACGATGAAAGCGAATGGCGAAATCCGAATGTTGTCAAAGTGCTTACCGACAAGGCCCGGCTGGCGTTGTTTTTTACCCGTGCGCCGATTCCGTTTCGACGCAACGATGCCTTCGATCCAAGCGGTAAGAAAATCGCTGGAAGTAGTAGGCGCCGGCTTTGGGGCTATCGGCATCTCGGCTTGTATGTTTATCGGCGGGAATTCTTGTTGAAATTCTCGCGGCTCCGGCCGACAGCGTTGGAACAGATCGAAAGCTTGGAGCAGTTGCGCGCGTTAGAAAACGGTCATCGGATTTACGTGGCTCAGGTGGACGAGCGGTCGGTGGAAGTGGATACTCCCGCGGATCTGCTGCGGGCGGAGAATTACTTGAAGCGGCGGTCAAACTGAGAGGTGGCGATGGCGACGATCAAGACTAAATATATTTTCGTCACGGGCGGCGTGGTGTCATCTTTGGGCAAGGGACTGGCGGCAGCATCCATCGGCGCGCTTTTGGAAAGCCGCGGGCTCAAAGTGACAATCTTAAAAATGGACCCGTATATCAATGTCGATCCAGGCACCATGAGCCCGTATCAGCATGGCGAAGTGTTCGTCACCGACGATGGCGCTGAGACCGATATGGACCTCGGCCACTACGAACGCTACGTGTCCACTGCCATGGGGCGGAAAAATAACTGCACGACGGGGCAGATTTACGAGACGGTGATTTCCAAGGAACGGCGCGGCGATTACCTTGGCGGCACGGTTCAAGTGATCCCCCATATCACCGACGAAATCAAACGGCGCATCTTTGCTGCCGCCGAAGGATATGATATCGCCATCGGCGAGGTCGGCGGCACGGTGGGCGATATCGAGGGGTTGCCGTTCTTGGAAGCCGTGCGCCAAGTGGCTTGGGACTTGGGGCGCGAGAATGTGCTGTATATCCACCTGACTCTGGTGCCGTACATCACCGGCGGCGGCGAACTGAAAACCAAACCGACGCAGCACAGCGTCAAAGAGTTGACCGGGTTGGGAATTCAACCGGATATTCTTCTGTGCCGCACCGATCGCATGCTCGACAAGAAAATCAAAAATAAAATCGCCCATTTCTGTAATGTCGCCGAGAATTCCGTGATTACCGCAAAGGATGTCGAATGGATTTATGAAGTGCCGCTGATGTTTCACGACGAAGGGCTCGACGAGCGGATTGTCGAAAAGCTCAATATCTGGACTGGCGCGCCGCACCTGGAGCGTTGGCAGAAGGTTGTCGATGTGCTGAAGAATCCCAAAGACTCGGTGCGCATTGCCGTGGTTGGCAAATACATGAGTCTTAAAGAGTCTTACAAAAGCCTTTTGGAAGCGTTGGTGCATGGCGGCATCGCCAATGGCGTGAGAGTCGATCTAGATTGCATCGAAGCGGAGCAGATCGAGCAAGAAGCCGCGGATATCTTATTGAAAAATGTCGACGGGGTACTTATCCCGGGCGGTTTCGGCGACCGTGGCAGCGAGGGGAAGATTGCCGCGATTCGCTATGCCCGCGAAAATGACATCCCCTTTTTCGGCATTTGCCTGGGCATGCAGATGGCGGTTGTGGAGTTCGCCCGCAACGTTTGCGGCCTGGAGCGGGCCAACTCGACGGAATTCGACCTGCAGACGGCGCATCCGGTGATTCATTTAATGGAAGAGCAGAAAGCCATCGACACCAAAGGTGGCACCATGCGCCTGGGCACGTATCCCTGTGTGCTGCAAAACGAGACGCTCGCCGCCAAGTTGTATGGCCGCGAGAAAATTTCTGAACGGCACCGTCATCGCTACGAGTTCAACAACAGCTACCGCGCCGAATTCGGCGCTAAGGGTATGGTGTTGAGTGGCTTGTCGCCGGACAGCACGCTGGTGGAGATCATCGAGCTGCGCGGCCATCCCTGGTTTCTCGGCTGCCAGTTCCATCCCGAGTTCAAATCGCGGCCGATGGACAGCCATCCGCTTTTCCGCGGGTTTGTCGAGGCGGCGCTGCAAAACCGCCGTTCGGTGGCGGATGCGCCGCGCATGAAGATCGTCCGCACTTGATGCAAGATTGCCCAAGTTGATGCCTACCAAGTTGATAAAAATTAATAACGTGGCCATCGGCGGCGATGGTCCGCTGGCGGTCATCGCTGGACCTTGTGTGATCGAAAGCAAGGACTCGGCGCTGCGCCACGCCGCTGCGCTCAAGGAACGCGCCGACCGCGTCGGCGTGCCGTTTATTTTCAAGTCATCCTATGACAAGGCCAACCGCAGCTCGGTCAATTCTTTCCGTGGCCTCGGTATCGAGAAAGGATTGACGATTCTGGCCGAGGTCAAACAAAAAATAGGCGTGCCTGTGCTCACCGATGTCCATGAAATCGATCAAGTGGCGGCGGCGAAAGAGGTTGTCGACATTCTGCAAATCCCGGCGTTTCTCTGCCGCCAGACGGATTTCGTTGTCGCGGTCGCCCGATCCGGCAAGGTCGTTAATGTCAAGAAGGGCCAGTTTCTCGCGCCCTGGGATATGCGCAACGTCATCGACAAAATTCTTACCGCTGGCAACGAGCAAATTCTCGTCACCGAGCGCGGCGCGTCATTCGGTTACAATAATCTCGTTTCCGACATGCGCTCACTCGTGGTCATGCGCGAAATGGGCTATCCAGTGGTTTTCGACGCCACGCATAGCTTGCAGTTGCCCGGTGGCCTGGGCAACGCCTCCGGCGGTGAACGCAAGTATATTCCTGCCCTGTCGCGTGCCGGGGTCGCCACCGGAGTTGATGCGCTGTTCATGGAAGTGCATGAAAACCCCGATCAGGCGTTGAGCGATGGGCCTAATTCCTTGGCGCTGGAAAACTTCGAAGCGTTGATTCGCAAGGTCAAAGAGATCGACGCGCTGGTCAAAGGCCTTTGATATTGTGAATAAGCAAACCATTCTTAGCCGTGCCGCCAAGGTTTTGCGGACGGAAGCTGAGGGACTCCTGTCCGTCATCGACCGCTTGGACGAAAACTTCGTCCGCGCCGTCGAGCTGATGAAGCGCTGTAAAGGCAAGGTGGTCGTCGCCGGCGTCGGCAAGTCGGGTCTGATCTGTGCGAAAATCGCCTCAACTTTGTCAAGCACGGGCACCCCGGCGTTATTCCTGCATTCCGCCGATGCTTTGCATGGC
>Ga0315912_10005373_pt1 | contig 11822 bp, 7 predicted proteins | sample VfabasoilMG_FD_204469 | JGI IMG/M metagenome (GOLD analysis project Ga0315912, IMG submission 204469) | Garden soil microbial communities collected in Santa Monica, California, United States - V. faba soil | ecosystem: Environmental > Terrestrial > Soil > Garden | place: USA: California...
CTTCGTGCGCAAGAAGCATGACTTCATCGAAATCGACTCCACGCACGTCGACACGCCGGGCAAGCTGAATCCGCCCATCGATCCGTATGCGATGGAGCCCGAGATCCGCAAAGCGAATGAGCAGGCTGCCGCGGTGGAGGAGGGCGAGGCGCCGCCAGTCAAGGAAGTCGTCGTGAAGTTTGCGCGCCGCGTGAAGGGCGAGGACCGCGAGCGCAGCGTCATCCGGATGCCGTCGTTCGAGCAGGTGACGAACGATCCCGTGCTGTACGCACACGCCAGCCGCATCCTGCATCTCGAGAGCAATCCCGGTAATGCGCGCGCGCTGGTGCAGAAACACGGCGATCTCGACGTGTGGCTGAATCCTCCGCCCGTGCCGCTGACCACGCGCGACATGGACTACGTGTACGAGCTGCCGTTCGCGCGCGTGCCGCATCCGAGTTACGGCAAGGCCGAGATCCCGGCCTACAAGATGATCAAGTTCTCGATCGCGATTCAGCGCGGTTGCTTTGGCGGTTGCACCTTCTGTTCGATCACCGAACACGAGGGCCGCATCATCCAGAGCCGCAGCGAAGCCAGCGTGCTGCGCGAGATCGAGAAAGTGCGCGACACGGTGCCCGGATTTACCGGCGTGATCTCGGACCTCGGTGGCCCGACGGCGAACATGTATCGCATCGCCTGCAAGTCTCGCGACATCGAAAAGGCGTGCCGCAAGCCGAGCTGCGTGTTCCCCGGCATCTGCCCGAACCTCAACACCGATCATTCCGCACTGATTCAGCTCTATCGAAAAGCCCGCGCGCTGCCCGGCGTGAAGAAGATCCTGATCGCCAGCGGCGTGCGTTACGACCTGGCCATCGAGTCACCGGAGTATGTGAAGGAGCTCGCGCAGCATCACGTCGGCGGTTATCTCAAGATCGCGCCCGAGGCCATCGGCGAAGGGCCGCTGTCGAAGATGATGAAGCCCGGCGTCGGGACTTACTACAAGTTCAAGGAGCTGTTCGACAAGTACAGCAAGGCCGCCGGCAAGGAGCAGTACCTCATCCCGTACTTCATCGCCGCGCATCCGGGCACGACCGACGATGACATGCTCGAGCTTGCGTTGTGGCTGAAGAAGAACGGCTTCCGTGCCGACCAGGTGCAGGCTTTCCTGCCCGGACCCATGGCCACCGCCACCGCGATGTGGCACACCGGCAAGAATCCGCTGCGTAAAGTCACGCGCGACAGTGATGAAGTGACGATTCCGAAGGGTATGAAACAGAGGAGGCTGCACAAGGCCTTCCTGCGGTATCACGACCCTAACAACTGGCCGGTGCTGCGGGAGGCGCTGCGCCGCATGGGCCGCGCGGATCTGATCGGCAACGGAAAGAACCAGCTCGTGCCCAGCTACCAGCCGGCGGGGACGGGCGATTCAGCGGAAGGGAAGCGGGGCGGGTCGGTGCATCGGCCGTTCAGGACGCAGCACACGGGACTGCCGAAGGTGCCGCGTACACCTCGCGGGCGTAGCTAGTTCGAAATCCGAATGCCGCCTCTGAAACCGCCACATTTCATTGCCGAGCGAGTCGAAGCCGTAAGAATATCCGACGGGCAGATCGCAAAATCCGCGATCGCACCTCGGGTCAGCTGACCCGGAGAATTGTCGCCCATCACTCGCGCGCCGCCGCGAGTTGCTGATTCGATGGCTCGTTCGATCGTCGCGCCATGCTTTACCCAAGCATCTATTTCCCACCAGATCGCATTCCGGTGAAACTGCCCGGGCGAGCCGACATCCGTTCCCATCGCCAGCGGCACGCCGCTCTTCAACGCCTGCTGGAACTTCCGCGCCATGGTCGGATAGGCACCATCCATTCTCTTCGAGTGATCACTCTGCCGATCCGCGACCGCCTTGTGCACAGCCTGTCGCAAGACCTCGGCCGTCGCCGCGTCGTAAAACTCATAGTTCTGCGGATCGTCGATCAGCTTCGGATTCTCCTGGTACGCGCGGAAGCGCTCATGAACACCGATGCGCGCCACCCAGGTGATCTGCTTCTGCGCGCGTATCGCCATCAACAACTCCTCTGGGTATTCGGGAGTCGGTGATACATCGAGGTAGTCCAGGGTGTCGGGCATCAGCTTCAGTGACGACTCGACTTCAGGCTGGGTCCAGCCCGATCCCAGGATGCGCAGGCCGAGCTGTCGCGCGGTGCTGACCATCGCCGCCCGCGCATCCTCCGGAACCTTGTGCGCCTCGTGAATGGCGATCCACTGGAAGCCCGCCTCATGCTCGCGCTTCACTTTCGCGATCGCATCCTCGACGCCGATCACATCCCAAACCGCCGCATTCGGGTTGTTGCCGGTGCCGGGAATGAACCCAGGTCCCGAGATCTGCAGCCGCGGCATGGGTGCGCATTCGTCCTTCGACAATTCCAGCAGCAGCTTCGCGTGTTCCATGGTGTCGAGATGCACGCGCGCCCTGGTCACGCCTGACGCCAGCATCTGCCGGCCGAAGGCGAGGGCGTCCGCGACGGGATCGGGTTTGCGATCTCCCATCGGGCCGGGGAACACGAAATGCACGTGTGCGTCGACGAAGCCGGGCAGCATCACCTGGCCGTCGGCCTTGATCACGCGCGCGCCCTTGGGTGCCTTGATGCGGCCGCTCGCGGCCACCTTCTTGATGTAGCCGTCGACGACCAGCACGTCGCGCCGGCGGTCGATGCCTTCGGGCGACCAGATGTCGACCCCTTGCACCAAAAGGGGTGACCGGTCGCATTCGAAGCTGGGCAGGGCGGCCGGCTGTCCCAGCGCAATCGAGGCCGAAAACAATAACGCGACGCACACCAATCTATTCATGACGCTCCCCGACCGCCCACGGCGCCGATTCTGACCGATTCCATCCATCGAAGTGCCGCGACGCCGAGCCGCAGCGTGTGAATACCGAGACCAGCCGTTCGCCGCCGACGTAACTCATGTGTAAGCCCGCCCGCAACAGACTTGCTCATCGCGGCTAACAAGTAGGGAAGCACTTATGGCCAAGAAGAAAGCGGCGCCATCCGTCTGCGAGCTGGGTGGCCCGGAAATCCAGGTCATGGGCATCAGGATCAAGCCCACCGACGTCGTCGATTTCAACGCGTGGTCCTGCGGCTCGAGCGCCAACATCACGGTCGACATCCTGGACAGCGCGGGTACTCCGACTCCGCTGGCCAACCAGCAGGGCGCGACACACGTCGGGGTTACGCTGCCGGCGCTGGTGCCCGGTGATTACGTGCTGGTCTGGAGTTTCATCCAGGCCTCGACGCCCTGGAAAACGCGCGTCGAGGTGGCGGTGAATGGCACCGACCGCTTTCGTCATCGGAAAGATTCGAGCACCAGCGCGACGCCTTTCCTGCGTGGTTTTCTGCTGCTGCAGGTCGTGCCATGAGGTGGTCACCGCGCCTGTTGGGCGTCGTGGCGACGCTGGCCAGTTCGCTGGCCTTGGCCCAGGTCGACGTGTGCAAGCCCAAGGAGGGCGTCGACCAGGACCTGTTCCAGCTCAAACTACTGCGGCTGCCTGCGCCGTCGACGACCACGCAACTGGACAAGCAGGCCAGCGCGCCGGCCACCAGTTCGGTGTCGCCCGACCTGGTGAGCGCGGCGGATTTCACGCGACTGCTGGGCCTCGCGGTCGATTCGGGACTGATCACGGAATCCAGTGGTGCAACCACCGTCAATCTCAACTTCTTTTCGGCCATCGCCGCGCTCAAGCCGGAGGTCCTCGATCAGCAGGAGCTGTACGAGAAGTACACCAATGTGCGTCGGCTGGGCGGTTCGATCACCTTCGGTGGCAAGGGTGATTCGTTCGATCAGGACGGGGACGGCGTCATCGACGATCCGAAGACCGCGGAAAGCGCCGGCGACATCCTCACCTGGGAAGTGAGGTACCGCGTGTATGGCTCGCGCGATCGGCGCGATAAACAAAACTACAGGAAGTTCAGGGCCGGGTTGGGGGCTGTGAACGACGAGCAGACCCGGGCACTCGGCGAGTTCGCGCAGAAATTCACGGCGAAGCATCCGGACCAGCTCACGGCAAAATACTTCTGCAAGCCGGACGTCGACGCCTTTCTCGCGGATCCGCTCAATCGAAAGGCGATCGATGAGTTCATCGCGCGGGAAGCGGCGCTGCAGCAGGAGTTCGAGCGGATTGCCGATGAAATCGACAACGCCCTGATCGTGACGGCCGTGATTGGCGGCACCGAACGCAAGGACGATCTGCTCGGCCCCGACAAGCGGCTGTACGCGGTGCGCGCCTCTTACGCCCGCAGGGAAACGACCTTCGAAGGCAACCTCGACTACAACGAGGTCAAGTCATTCCGCAGCGCGCCCAAGCAGGAGTCGATCAAGCTCGGGCTCTCGTACAACACCACGCGCATGCGGGGGCTGATCGGCTTCCAGGAGCAGGGCGTGTTGGTGACCCTCGCCGCAAACTACGAGAAGTACGACAACGTGCCGGATGTTGCGCATGACAGCATCGCGCGCGCCAATCTCAAGGTCACCATTCCCGTCACGGAGAACGTGAGCATTCCGCTTTCCATCACCTGGGCCAATCACACCGACCTGCTGGTGGAGGAAAAGGAAGTCCGCGGCAACATCGGTTTCACGTACGACTTGAGCGGGTTGATCAAACCAGTGCCATGATCCACGATACCGACGACGCCCATGGCAGACGCACCGCCAAAAGAAGAATCCAAGGGGTCCTATCTCTGGACGCTGGCCTTGTTTGCCGTGGTCGCCGCGGCGCTGGTCATCTGGTTCCAGCGGCACCTGCAGCCCTACGTCACCGAGTCGCTGATCATCGGCGGCACCATCAGTCTCTGGGGCCTGTGGAAGCTGGTTTGGACCCTGTTCACGGATGCCGGCGGCGAAGGCCGCAAGGACCTGACGCGGCGACTGCTCGGCACGCCGGGCGCGTTCAGCGGGCTGCTGTTCCTGGCGGTCATCGCGACGCTGCTGCATTTCATGACGTCCTCTATCTACCTGCGATCCGCCGGCGCATCGCCGGGTGAGCGGGATTTCACCGTGCAGGTCCTGGAAGGCGACAAGGTGTACATGGGTCCCTTCACCGTGCATCCGGGGGAAGTGCTGGGGCAGCCGCACTTCCCGAGCTTCGGCTCGCACGAGCTCGAATACCAGATCCTCGAGCCGCGCGGCTTCGAGCCACTGAAAAAAACACTGCGACCCTGGAGCGCCCACAACATCAAGGTGCCGGGGTCGTTTTCCCGCAAGGTACTGCGCCACGTGGTGCTGGTTCCCGACACGGTGCTGTTCTCGGATCTTCCGGCGGTCGGGCAGGAGGGCGGTCCACGCTACTATCTATCGATCACCGCGAACGACCAGACATCGGTGTACCCGGACCTGCTCCAGCAACTGGTGGTGTCGGGAAGCGAGCAGCCGGACCTGCCGGCTTCGGATTCGGTCAAGAACGAGGCTATTCGCCGGGACATGCAGGATCATTTCAACGCCGACCCGGCGGTCCCGGCGGATGTGGTCATCGGCACCCTGCTGAAGGCCGACGTCGCGCCGCTGGCCTCCACCGAACTGCGCGCCGGCACACCCATCGTCGTCGAAGTCGGCAAGTGGAAAACCGAAGGTGACCAGCGGGTGCAGGTCAGGGAATTCTCCTGCAAGCTGGTCACGCCCCAGGCCGGGGGCATGCACACCCTGTTCATCGGATCGAGCATCAAGGAGTGCCAATGAACTCCAGAATCTTCTTAGGTCTCTTGCTGCTTCTGGGCTGCGCCGCGGTCAATGCCGCGCCCGGCCAGGTACTGGTGGTCTTCAAGATCGACTCGGTCAAGTTCAAGGACGGCCTCGACCCGAAAGTCGCCACGACCGAAGCGGCCCTCACGCAGAAGGCCGCGGCGCAATTGCAGGCCATGTTTCCGCCCATCGACTGGGTGACGACGGCGCCCGCCGATGGCGCGGCCGCGTCGATTACAGTCACGCTGACGCAGAACACCTTGCCGATGCCCGTGATTTCGTTGCGCTGGACCGGCAAGGTCGGCAACCGCGACCTGACCTTCCACGACATTCACGACTGGCCGGTCTACGACATCACCAATCCGATCCGCCCGTATCGCGACGCCAACAAACTCATCGCCGACGTCGACGCCAAGCTGCTCGAGTTCATGCGCAGCGACAAGACCGAACGCAACCTGCACGACGATTTCGTCATGCAGGTGCCGCTGGCGACTCGTGTCGACCTCGATATGCAGAAGCAGGCCGTGGTGATCCCGCTGTCGTGGGCGCGCGCCAAGCTCGCCGACAGCTGCAAGTTCCGCCTGGAATTCACGCGTGCCGAGCCCTTGACGCAGATGACGGTGCTGCTCGGCCAGGTGGCCGAAGTGCTCGAGGGCGACGATCGCGGCAACACGCAGAGTCGCCTCGCCTCCTGCGCCGCGAGCGGCGACCCGATCGACGGCGCCGACCGCTGGCAGAAGTGCGTCGCGGTGCTCGCGACGCCGGCCGCGCCGCCGCTGCTGGTGAAGTTCGAGGACTACAAATTCTTCGATCGCGTCAGCGGCGTCGCGGCGAGCGGCACGGCGGTGACGCCATGAAGGCGCTGGCCGGTACTTTCGTGGCGATCCTCTGTCTCGGCGCATCCGTCGCAGCACAGGCCGACGACAAGGAACTGCAGCAGGCCATCGCCGGCGCCTCGCAGGATCTTGCCGAGAACGAATGGCGCAAGGCGCAGCGGGAGCTCGACAAGGCTCGCGGCGATTTCAAGGACAGCCAGGACAGCGAGCTGCGCGCGCAGTACGGCTTCTACTCGGCGCTGGTGAATCACCAGTGCGCGGACGATGCGAAGGTGCCGCAGGCGGAGCGTACCCAGGCGCGCACCGCGGCCATCGCAGGATACAAGGAGTACCTGCAGACGCATCCGAAGTCCGGCGGCACGTTGAACAATCTCGCGCAGCTTTATGCACAGGACCCCGCGCAGCAGCAGTGGGCGCTGGAGCTCTACGACCAGGCGGTGGCGTTGCAGGATGCGCGCTCGAGCGCCTACGAGCTCAACCGCGCGAAACTGCAGGGCGAGATGGGCTTGAACGATGCAGCGTTGAAGTCCAGCGCTGAGGTGCTGAAGAAGGACCGGCGCAATTCCGCTGCGCAGGATCTGTCGCTGGCGCTGCTGGAAAAGAGCGGCGACATCGAGGGCATCGCGCGGTTCATCCGCGGACTCGCGGAGACCGGCGCGGTCGGCACCGCGGTGGACACGGCGGTGCGGGAAATCGAACGGCTGCCGGGCAAACGCGAGCCGGTGCTGGTGGTGCTGGCCGAAACGCTGGCGAATCCCACGCTGCAGGACATGCCTGGAAAGTTCGGCGCATCCGACACGGCGAAATCGCTCGCCAGGTTCACCGAGGCGCCGGACATCGGGGGTGGCGTAAAGGAGTTGCTGGCACTGTACGAAAAGCCCGGCGATCCGCGCGCCAGCTATTGGTGGCACCAGGATTTCAGGTATCGCGACGATCAGGAGGGCTGGTTCCGCGGCACGACGTTCACCACGCTCGCGCGAGCACTCGGTGACCGCTGCCGCCGCGCGGGCGCCGAGAGTTATCCCTGCGCCGAGGCCTACTACAACTTCGCGCTCGAGTTTTCGCGGCCCTACATCGACACGGATGCCTTCCTGGCGCTGGCGCAGATCTACGGCACTACGGACCGCCGCGACAAGCTGACCGCCATCGAAAAACGCTACGAAGGCGAACTGTTCAGCGGCAAGGGCGACTCGATCAGTCGCGGCGACCTGCGCAAGGAATACGACTTCCACCTGGCGCTGGGCACCATGTACAGCTATCTCGACAAGTGGAGCAATCCGCAGTGGGCGCCGGCGAGCGCGGTCTATCAACTCGAAAACGCCAGGCGCGTGGCCGAGCAGTACAACCGGCGGAACCCGACCAAGCCGCAGCTGGATTTCCCGGCGGAGTCCGCCGGCATGTTGTCGACTGGCTACGAGAAGTCCGGCGACTTCAACCGCGCAGCGCGCGTGCGGGTCGAGGCGGCGAAGAAGGCGGCCGACGCCGGCGATCAGTACGGCGCGCGCGAACTGATCGACCCCAAGTGGATGTCCACCTTGCCGACGAAAGGCGTGGACAAGGCGGTGGTCGACCAGGCGGTGGTGCTGGACCGGAACCTGCCCAAGAAGAAGACCAAGGGCACCTGAGAGCCCGATTCGCTGGACCGGGTCTGAATCACCCCGGCGGGTGATGCCGCTGCCGGAATGTCCGCTATGCTTGGCCCGTCAGGGGGAAGGGCTGGGGCAACATGTTTTCCAGGATCTGGATGCCGTTGATCGGCGTCCTGGGGCTCGTCGCGTGCGAGCCGCAATCGAAGATCCCCAACGGCAGCGTCGTACTCGAAGGCGAGGTCGCGCTCATTCGCGACCGGAACACCGACGTCGCCAGCCGCGAAATCATCACGGACAGTGAGGCCATCGTCGTCGCAATCGTCGACGAGCAGCTCACCGATGTGCGGCTGAAACTCGCGGCCGCGGGCTCGGCCGCGAAGCCCGTCGCGCCCGTCGAAGTCGAGAACCACCAGGGCGGCGCGGGAATCGAAATCGCGATGCTGCGGGTGCCGCGCGGTTCGCGGGTCACGCTCACGCTCTCGGGTCCGCAGACTTCTCTGCAGCCGGGCTCGGTGCATCTGCGGGTGCGCCAGTTCGCGCCGGCCGACGAACGCGAGCCGCCGTTCGCCAAACTACTGTCGGGATACGAGGCATGGACCACCGCCACGAGCGCCGCGCTCTCGGTCGATGGTCTGCGCTCCACGGCGTTGTCGGCCCTGGACCGCGCCATCGAGGACTTCGCTCCAGCCGACGCGCGACTCGCCGCCGAAGCGCGCCTGCTGAAGGCGAACACCATGCGCCGGCTGCAGCTCGACACGCTCGAGGCGCGTGCCGAGGCGCGGCGCGCCGCCGATGCCTTCGCTGCACTGGTCGATCCGGGTGACGCCGCGCGCTTGCAGGTGGCGCGCGCACGGCTGGTCGAGGCGCAGGCGCTGGCCGCCATGGCGCTGAACCGCGAGGCGAAGGATCCGACGCCCGAGGAAGCGAGCCGCGAAGCGCGCCGGATGCTCGGCGAACTCGCAGCGCCGGAATCCGCGTTCGGCCCGGTCGAGCGATCGCGCGCCCTGCGCACGGTCGGTTACATGGAGATCGGCGCGGCGCAGGTCGAGGCCGCCAAGAAGCAATTCACCGCCGCGGGCGAGTTGTGCCGCGAGGCCGGATATGTCGAAGGCGAGCGCGTGATGCGCGTCGACCTGGCGACCTCGCTGGTGGAGCAGGGGAGGTTTGGCGATGCGCGCCAGGCATTCGCGGCGCTGGTGCCCGAGCTGGAGAAAATCGCGAATCCCGAGAGCCGCATCACGGTCATGATCTATGCCGGCCGCGCCAACGCCAGTACCGGCCGCAGCGACGAGGCCGTGGACTTCCTGGTGACGGCGGTGAACGAGTCGCGCAAGGAGGGCCTGCGCGAGCTGGAATCGAACGCGCTGCAGGAGCTGGGTTACGTCTACCAGAATCGCGGCGACATGCAGCAGGCGCGCGGCCTGCACGACCAGGCGCTGAAGATCATGCGCGACATTCCGGAGAGTCTGCAGCTCGCCTACGCGCTGGAAGGCGCCGGCGCGACCGCGCGGGCCGCCGGCGATTACGACGCGGCGATCGCCATGCACCAGGAAGCCGTGGCACGTTCATCACATCCCGTGCAGCGGGTGCGCGAGATGCGCAGCCTGGCGCTCGACTACGTGGCCATCGGCAACTACGCCGAGGCGGAGAAACAATTGCGCGGTGCGCTCGCCATCAGGCTGGAAGATCCGCGTCACCATGCCTACAGCGACGTGAAGCGCAATCTCGCCGAGGTGCTGATCGAGCACCGCGAGCCGTCGCGTGCGGAACGTGTCGAGGCGGAGCGCCTGATCAGCAAGGCCCTGAAACGCTGCGACGAAGTGGGCGACACCATCGCCGCCATCGGCGCGTTGCGCGCCTTCGCGGTGCTGCGCACCCGCGAGGGCCGCACCCAGGACGCGCTGTCTGCCTACGAGCGGACCTTCGAGCGGATTTTCGAGTACCGGCGCATGAGCGCCACGACCTCGCTGCGGCCGGCGGCGATCGGCTTCGAGCAAGCCGCATTCCGCGGCTACTTCGACCTCGTGATGAAAGACCTGGTGGCACGCGGCGACGGCAAGCCACGACGCGCCTCGGCCATGGAGGAGCACGCGCTGCGCATGCTGGAGGCGGCGCGCGAGCTGCACTTCGGCACGCGCTCGGCGCCGCTCGATGCCGCCGCGGCGGCGCGCGCCGACGCCCTGCTCACGCAGATGGGCGACAAGAGTCTCAAGATCGCGGCGCTGCTCAGGCGTGACGTTACACCGGACGTGTCGCGGCAGCTGGAGACACTGCAGACCGACATGGCCAACCTGCGCGCGCAACTCGACAGCGAGAGGACCGCGGCCGCGCAGAAGCAGGGCGCCGGCGAGCACGCCACGCTCGAGGTTTCCCGGCCGTGGCTCGCGGTCGCGCCGCGCACCGTGCAGCTCTCCTATGCACTTGGAGATGCGCACGCCTATGTCTGGGCCCGCGATTCAGGCGGCACGCGGGTCGCCGTGCTCGGCCGGCCGCCGGAGGCGCTGGAGCGCGCGCTCACCGATCTCACGGAGATCGATCCGCAACGTTCGCCCGCGAAGATCGAGCAGGCGTTGCGCGAGATCTCGCCGGTACTGCTGCCCGCGGGACTGCTCGCCGCGGATTCCAGCGCGCTGGAGATCGTGGCGGAAGGCCGCATCGCCAGCGTGCCCTTCGCGGGTCTCCGGTCGCCGCTCGATCCCCAGCGGCAGCTGGTCGAGACCCATGCCATCACCATGATCCCGTCGCTGTTCGCGCGGCGCGCCGCGCCTGGTGCCGGGCACTCGCGGCCGTTCCGCCTGGTCGCGCTGGCCAGCGGTGCCGGCGCCCTGCGTTCGGCGCCGGTCGCCGACACCGGGCCGAGGCTGCAGGCGGCGATCGACGAGATCCACGCCATCGGCGAGCTGTTCGAGGCGCAGGACGAGGCCGCGCGTATCAAACTACTGGCCGGAGCCGACGGCAGCGCCGCGGCGCTGCGCAACATCTGGAGCAGTGGCGCGGACGTGGTGCACTTCGCGACGCACGCGCTGGCCGACCTGCGCCAGCCGCTGGCGTCGTTGCTGGTGTTGCCGGCCAAGGATGCGCAGGGCATGCCCACCTACCTGACCGCCGGGCAGGTGCAGGAATGGCGCGGCGACGCGGAACTGGTATTCCTCAGTGCCTGCGACAGCGCCGTCGGACCGCCGCGTTTCGCGGGCGGCATGCCGGGCCTGCAGACCGCATTCCTGCGGGCGGGCGCCCGCGGGGTCATTGCGACCTTCTGGCCAATCGAGGACGTGCTGGCGCGCGAGTTCTCCGCGGATTTCTACTCGCGCTACACCGGCGGCGACTCGGCGCAGCGTGCCCTGAACGACACACAGCGCTCCTGGCTCACGCCGATTCGCGGCATGAGCGAGGCCGACCAGCAGCGCCGCCGCATCACGGCGCTGTCGCACGCCTATTTCACCGGCTGATTGCCGCGGCGGAACCGCCGCGCGGGTTCACGACACTCACCGACGTCGGAACTCAAAAACAATTCAGCAAGGAGCGATACGCGATGAAACTCAGTCACTTGGTGGCCGTGGTGGGCCTGGCAGCGGCGGGGACCGCGCTTGCGCACGGACCGTCGGCCAAACTGCTCTTCAGATTCGACGGCGGAGTGGGCGTGCAGCCGTTCCGCAGCAGCGCCGGTGCGCCGGTGCTCAACACGGTGGCG